>JAABUQ010000270.1_pt1 | contig 117905 bp, 107 predicted proteins | sample 5560001 | NCBI WGS metagenome assembly JAABUQ01 (sample SAMN10711888, study PRJNA513371) | rock metagenome | isolation source: Antarctica rocks | place: Antarctica: Victoria Land, Finger Mt nord | collected 2015-12-18 | reverse complement strand
CGGTGAAGAACGTCGGTGAGCCGTGTGCGGGAGAACCGCACGCACGGTTCGATGCGGCGGCGGGAGGAAACCAACACCAGTCGGCCATGCCGCGCAGTGCCAGGCGCCTCCCGCCGACCCTACCCCATCTCCGCGAATATGAGCGCATCTCGGGACATCTCGGATCACCTGGGAGCCGCTCTGCAGAGCCAATATCACGGTTGCCAGGGGCTGGTAGGGGTGGGAAGGGGCTGACGAGGTGAGGGAGGTCTGTTCCGGATCGCCAGACGGGTCGCGAAGGACCGGCCCGTCTCGACCGTCGATCCGCACGCCAGGCATGGCCACAAGACCAGCGCGCGCGTGTCTTGACGGCTACAAGGGGCATCTCGTGGTCGATCCCGACCACGAGATGATCACCGCCTGGGCGCTCACCGCGGGCAACAGCGGCGATGCTGCGCCGGCCGCGGGCCTGCTCGTCGGCGAGCTCTCCGCAGCCGGCCCGGTCTCGGCCGATGCCGACCCGGACGAGCCGAGTGATGCGGGCGAGCTTCCGAGCGACCCGGGCGAGCGGACCTCAGCCGATATCGAGCCGACGATCGACCCGGGCGAGGCGCCCGAGCGGCCGCTGTCGGTCTACGGCGAAGCGGCCTATGGCGCCGGCGAGCTGCTCGACACCATGGAGCAGGTCGGCGTAGAAGTCATGTGTCATGTGCAAGGCGCAGCCGGCCGCGCCCGGCGGACGGTTCTCCAAGGCCGCGTTCACGGTCGATCTCGATGCCGGCACCGTCAGCCGCGCCGCGGGTCAGACTACCCCGCTACGCGCGCCCGGTGAGAACCGGCAGATTGCCCGATTCGGTCCCGTGTGTCGGGCTGTCCGTTGGCTGAGCGGTGCACCGCCTCGAAGGCGGACGTACCGTCTATGTCGGGCCGTACGAGCAGCAGCTCGCCCGGGCCCGGGCGTGGCAGCCAACCCGGACTGGAAGGCCGACTACAACCGGGTGGGCGTCGGCGAGCCGCCAGGCGAGCCGCTGCCCCCGCCTGGGATCTTGGATCAGATGCCAGATGAGGGCACTGGTGTGTCCAGGGTCGGCTCTGCCGACCTGAGTGCTAGAAAGCCGGAGGCGGAGTGTTGTCAAGGCCGCCGCGTCAGCGGCGCGCGAAGCGCGGGCGTAGCCCGGCTTTGACATGAGCGGAGCCGGAGGCTACCCGGGGCGCTGCCTCTTTGGTTGATTTCCGTAGACGCACGGATACCGGTCTCCTCGGCTCGAATCAGTTGGTTGCGCGTCCCCGCCCAAGGCTTGACGTCGACCGATCACGTCCCTACTCCAATCCCAAGCCGTGACAAAGCGACCTGTCCTGCTCGCGTTCTTGCTGCTCGCGCAGGATCCGCCCGACCTCGCTCTCACGTCCATCCCCTCGTTCAATCGATGATGATGTCAAATCCACCGCTACGTCCGGTGCCAATAGCGTCTGAACCTCGTCTCGCGTGATGCTCGATTGCTGGGCGTGGCTGTGGGCCATGCGTTCGCCGAGCCTGGTGATGGCACCTTGGTCGAGGCCCTGCTCGCCGAGGTCTTCGCGTGAGAGGTAGATGTCGGTGCGTTCTCGCGCGCGTGACAGGGCGACGTAGGCGCTGTGGCGGTCGGTCTGCCAGCCGCCGGTGAGCACCAGCGTCCGGTCGACGGTGGCGCCCTGGGCCTTGTAGACGTGCTGGGCGTAACCCAGGCGTACGTCGCTGAACTCACGCGTGTTGAAGCTCACCTCGCGCGGCTGGGGCTCTGCGGTGCGCATGGTCACCGCTCCGTCACGGGGGGCGACCGCGAGGACCTCGGCGGTGCTGCCGTTCTCCACGCGCTCCTGTCCGGCGGGTCGCAGCTGGCCGGTGAGGATCACCCGGTCGCCGGCGCGCAGGCTGTAGGGCCGCCCGGGAACGGGCGCCCGGTGCTGGCCGAGCTCTCCGGCCTGGGCGCGGCGCTCCTGAGCGAGCTTGTTGATCTGATCGAGCTCGGTGTTTGACGCGTCGGTGAGCATCAGCACCCGCTGCTGTGGATGCTCGCGCCGCACCTGGTCCCACGCGTCGACCATCTCTTGGGCGGCGTGCTCGCGCGTGTCGCTGATGTGCAATCGCCCCCGCGACTGGTACTCGCTGAGCGCGTGCTCGGCGTGACCCTCGCGTACCTGCGTCCACGCGCGGCGCTCCCAGGGTTCGCGGGCGCGATGCACCTCACATAGCCGCGCCGATGGGGCCTCGCGGGTGATCTGCTCGAACATGCCCCCCGCGCCGATCGAGGCAAGCTGCGCGCTGTCGCCGACGAGCACCAGCTTTGATCCACAGCGCGCGGTGGCATCCGTCAGCGCGCCGAGGCGGCGCGTGTCGGCCATGGCGGCCTCATCCATCACCACTCACCGTGCGCCCGTCGAGGACCAGCTCGCCGCTGGCGTGGCGGGCCAGCAGCGCGTCGGTGGTCAGCGCCTGCTTGATGTGGGCGTCGGCGCCCAGGCGCTTGGCCGTCGCCCCTGCGACCGCAGTTGCCACTACGCGCTTGCCGTCGCGCTGCCACGCGTCACGGGCGGCGCTGATGACCACGCCCTTGCCCGTCCCGGCCTCACCGACCAGGACCGCCACCCCACCCCGACCGGTCAGCACCTCAAGCGCACCCTGCTGCTCGACTGACAGCGCACCAGCGAGCTGTCTGCCCGCGACCGTCACAGACTCTCCCACCAGCTCGGCGGGCACTGCCTGGGAGCCATCATGGGCGCGCTCGCGCGCGGTGCCCAGGGTGCGCTGCTCAAGCTCGCGCAGCTGGCGTGTCGTCCACATGGCGCCCTGCAGGCGCACCAGCTCCCCCGAGCGCTCCAGCCTTGTGATCACGCCCGCCATCGCCTGCGGACGCGCCGCACCCGCCGCCAGCTCAAGCGCGTGGGCCTGAAGGTCCCGACCATTGACCATCGAGCGATCCCGGGTGACCCGCGCGAGCAGCTCCGCTTCCAGCGGGCGCTGCTCATGACGCGGGCGCTCTGAGAACAGCGTCGCCGCGCGATCGCTGCTCAGGGCGTACTCCTCCCCGACCGCCCGCCACGCCGCGTCGACATCCACCTGGACGGCCAGCGTCTTGGTCCCCCGCGTGGCCACCGTCAACGCGCCCAGCTCGCCCGCCCGCGGATCGCGACCGTAGCGGCTGCGAAAGCGCTGCGCCGCCGCGTCGATGTCAGCGCTGCGCGCCGACCACCGCCCCGACAAATCACCCGGGACTCCCGCGACCTCAAAGTAGCGCCCATCACGCCCAGTGCGGCCCTGGACCTCCAACCCCAGCTCGCCCAGGCGCCACGCGAGCTCCGCGCGATACCACGCGCCGTTCACCCGGGCCGCACGGAACAGCTCGCGCGAGTCCACCGCGGCAAAACGACCATCCACCCGCTGCGCCGCCAACACGACGAGATGGGAGTGAAGCTGGGGGTCGGGCACCCCACCGCGCTGCTGATCGCGCGTCAGACGACTGGCGGTATGCACGAACTCCGCCGCCACCAGACCCCGCGCGTACTCCCAACGCAACCCGCCGTCCACGCGGCGGCGCACCAACGCCACCTCACGCTCCGTCCGCTCCAGCGCACTGGCCACCGCGGCGCGATGGGCCACCTCGATCTGCACCCGCCGATACGCCCCCGACACCGCCCACAACGCCGACACCGACTTCGGCGCGCTGAACGTCAAGTCGATCCCCGCCACCCGCGAACCACCCCCACCCACCGCACGCAACGGCTCACCACTCGCGGGCGACACGCCGCGCATCAACGCCACCAGCGACTCACGATCCACCACTGCACCCGGCGCGAGGCCCAGGACGCCCAAGGACCTGACCGATCCGTGCCAGCGCCCCGGTCCCGACTCGCCTTGCCCGCCCTCGGAGTAGTAATCACCCCGACCCGAGGACGACGTCAGATACGCCGCGAAACCCGCCGCCGCATCGCCCGAGATCTTGTGCGTGGACTGCACCACCCCAACGTGAAACGCCCCGCCCACCGCGTCAAGATGCCCCCGAGCTGACGGAAACTCAGCCCACCTGAGAACAGCTCAGCGCACACGCCTTAACATTCACTGCCAGCGTCCCCGGCTGACGCAGGCACCGAGGTGCGTATGGTCTGCACGGCTTTGACGCCTGAGGAGACACCGCGGCTGGGCGAGACGCCCTGGCTGGTCCATCTACGCCGCCAAAGCGACGCCGTGGCCTGCACGGCTTTGAGGCCTGAGGAGACGCCGCGGCTGGGCGAGACGCCCTGGCTGGTCCATCTACGCCGCCAAAGCGACGCCGTGGCCTGCGGAGCTCCGGCTTTGAACCGACGTTCGCGGACTGGCGACGCGAGTTCTCACGCCGACGCGCATGCCGACTGCGCGCCAGGGGAAGCGCCTCGGCCCGTGCGAATGCCTCGTTCGTCTCTGCCATGTCGGTGGGCCCCGTCAGCTCCGTCGGGTGCAGCTGATCCGGTGAGGCGTCCGCTTAGCCCCCCGTCACCGGACGGTTCAGCGGGCGCGTCTTACGGGATCATCGCGCGTAAGGTCGCGACCACGGCGCAGGCCACGAGTGGGCGCCCTTAGCTGACCTTCGGCTTGCGGCACGGTCCGCAGTAACGAGCGCCTTCAACTCCGGCCGACGCTGGAGCCTTGAGGGCCACGGGCGCCGCGTCGGCGTCGCGCCGCTGGTGAGGGATGCGTTGGCGTGCGCCGGCGCCAGTTGTTGGTGGCCAGCGTGCGCGCTTCTTGGAGCACGATCTTGCGTTGTCCGGGACTCGTCAAGAGCGTCTTGGCTGTGGCGGCTAGGGCGAGGCGCGGGGTGAATACCTTGGAGGGGGTGTGTCGTGGTTGAAGACCCGCAGCAGCCCGTCGGTGAGCTTTGGGTCGGACGCGATGCGGCGCTCGATCTCGTGGACTACCAGCCGCGGCGGCGGGCCGGGAGCACCCATGTCGTGGGCGAACCAGTACATCTCCCAGGCGTCGTGGTCACGCCAGCGCCACCAGTCGTGCAGCGCCTGATCGGCGGCGCCTGTGCCGCCGAGCGTCTTCCCGATCGCGGGCGCCAGCGCGACGGCCTGGCGCAGCGCGTCGGAGATTCCCTGGCCCGGGGTGGGATCCTTGAAGTGGCCGGCGTCGCCGACCAGCACCCAGCCCGGCCCGGCGGACTGCCGAAAGAAGCCGTCGCGCGACATCACTCGGATCGCCCCAACGCGCGTCGCTGTGCCCATGGCGGCCTCGAGCTCGGGCCAGTGGGCCAGCCCTGCGGCGAAGGCGGCCTCCCGGTCGCCGAGCACCTCGTCCCTGCGATCTATTGAGGGAACGACGGCGGCCATGAAAAGGCCGGCGTCGGTAGGGAAGGCGAGGAACCCGTGGTCTTCGATACTGCCCAGCCACATGTGGCCGTCGTCTGCTTCGGCGCCCTCGAAGTAGGCCCAGGTGAAGAGCCTGCCGGCGGGCGTCTCGTTGTACTTCGCGGCCCCAACCAGGCGAGCCACGGCCGACCGAGCGCCATCGGCGCCCACCACGAGCGGGGCGCGCAGCTCCCCTGACATGGTCGTCACACCCGCGACGCGGCCGCGATCTTCGACTAGGCCCGTCACCGCCGTCTGTGTCCGGAGCTCAGCACCGGCCGCGGCGGCTGCCTCGAGAAGGATTGCGTCGAGCGTGACCCTCCTCGCCGTGAGCATCGGCGCCCCGACTAGCGCGGTGAGGTCGTCGACCGTGACGCGAGCGTCGTGGAAGGCGAGCGTTGCGCGCTCGATCGTCGGGGTCACCCTCAGCAGCGGCTCCAGCACTCCTAGGTGGTCGAGGATCCTTACCCCCGAGGGCTGTACGCCGTGCGTCGAGGCCGTATCGCTGGGAAATGTCGCGCGGTCAACGACACACACGCGCAGTCCGGCCCTAGCGAGCAAGGTAGCCAGCGGCGAGCCCGCACAACGTGCGCCGACGATAATCACGTCGAAGCGCTCCGCCCGGGCGCGTGTACCTGACGCGCTGCCCGCCATCGTTTCCTCTGCCATCGCACTGCACCTCCAGCCGGTAGACGCCCCCGATCATCCCAACGCGAGGTGGGGCTGTCGATTACCTGCAGGTAATCCAGCGGCTGCACCTCGGGGGTAGGCTCGGCCTCGGGATGCGATCTTGAGCTCTTGGACTGATACCGGGCCCGCGCTGCGCAAGTGGCGCGAGCGACGTCGGCTAACCCAACTCGACCTGGCACTCGGCGCGGGCATATCCACGCGGCATCTGAGCTTCGTCGAGACGGGTCGCTCCAAACCGGGCCGCGAGACGCTGCGACGGATTCTCGAGCAACTCGAGGTCCCGTTTCGAGAGCAGAACCAACTGCTGCTCGCCAGCGGATACGCACCAGCCTTCCCTGAGCGCTCCCTTGACCGCCCCGAGCTCGCACCCGTACGCAAGGCGCTCGACCTGATCCTCACACGGCACGAGCCCTACCCCGCCGTCGTCATCGACCGCGCCTGGAACCTTGTGGCCGTGAACGCCTCGATGCGGGCACTGACCGCAAGCGTGGAGGTCGACCCCGCGCTGCTCAAGCCGCCCGTCAACGTGCTGCGCCTAGGCCTGCATCCCCGGGGGCTCGCGCCCCTGTATCTCAACCTCGGTGAGTGGCGCGCGCATTTCCAAGAACGACTCGCGCGCCAGGTAGACGCCACCGGAGACCAGGAGCTCGCTGCCCTACTCGAAGAGATCACCGGCTACCCGCCAGCCGTCGATGAGCGCCAGCCCGCGCCGGAGATCGGCACCAGCGAGCTCCTCGGGCCGCTCAGGCTCCGCGCACCCGACGGCGGCGAATGGTCGTTCTTCGGCATGTTCGCCACGTTCGACACGCCCTTCGAGGTGACAACCTCCGAGCTGGCCATCGAACTGCTCTTCCCGGCCGACCGGGCGACCGCCGAGGCTATCGAGAGCCAGGCTCGCGACCATCACGGAACCTCACCTCCTCGCTTTGACCCCTGAGCACCCTACCCCCGCCCATGCGGCTTGCTGTCCCACTCGGGGATCCCTGACCGCGGCACGGCATGGCGCTCAGTCCGGACGCCAGCGGGTCGCTGCGGCCCACTGCTCGGCGCGGGCAGCGATCTGCAGGATGAGATTGGACTTCGCCGCGGCGTAGGCGTGCATGTCGGGCCAGTCGCGACCTGCCAGGTCCTGCTTGAACGCAGCGTAGGCGGCACGATCGCGGGCGTCGGCGCGTAGCCAGTCCCGGAACAACAGGTGTCGGCGCTGCCAGTCGCTCCCGGTCGCGCAGACGTGGACGTGCACATCGAGCGTCGAGGTCCGCAGCATTCGGTGTCCGGGCTCTCGGACGCGGAGGCGATAACCCGCAGCCTCAAGGGCAGGCACATAGGTGTCCTCGGCGTCTGGATCCTCGACAAAACCTCGCTTGAGCGGGGCTTTCTCGAGTCGGGGAGACAGGATTTGAACCTGCGACCGCCCGGCCCCCAGCCCCGTGGCCGACCATCAGAACCGAATTGAATCGAAGGTCGGTCCGGCCCGCGCTCATGACAAAGCCGTCGGCATCCGGAACGCCTCGGCCAGCCGAGCCGCCGAATCCGCCCGATCCCGATAGTGCAGGTAGCGCATCGTCGTCTTCACGTCCGCGTGCCCCATCCAGGCTTGGACCTCGACGATGTCGGCTCGGGTGATCGCGATGGTCCCAAACGTGTGCCGCAGGTCGTGGAACCGCAACCGTCTCAAGGCCGCCCGCGTGAGCGTGGCTGAGTACCGGTACCGCACGCGATCGTCGTCAAGGTGGGCGCCCCCGACCTCGCAAAACACTAAGTCGCCTTCCGCAGTGAACGAGCTCCGCTGACCAAGCCTTGCCAGTCGCTTGGCGGCCTCGTCGATCATGGGCACTGATCGGACCTTTCCCGATTTGGGCGTTGTGACTGCCCCCTGGGCATAGCTGCTGCGGACACGCACGACGGCCCGGCCGAAGTCCACATCGCGCCATCGCAAGGCTCGCAGCTCACCCATGCGCAAGCCCGCGAAGGCAGCAAGCGCATAAATCGTCGCATCGCGCTCGTCTATAGCTGCGCGGATCAGCGCATGCACGTCCTCGGGCGTGTAGACGTCGATATCGCCGCTGTTGCGGTCCGGGCGCCTTTCGACCTCAGCCACGGGATTGCGCGGAAGCCCATACACCTTCAGGGCACGCCTGAACACACCGTGGAGCACAGTGAGGACCTTGTTGCGGGTGCGTGCGCTTAGCGGCGCCGAGCCTGGGCCCTGACGCTCGAGCCGACCGGCCCAGTCCTCGATCATTGGCGTCGTGATGTCTTCAAGACGCCGAGCCCCGAATGCCGGCAGCAGGTGAACATCGATGATCGACCGGTAGTCCCCAAGCGTCGTCTTCCTCCGGCCACGGTCCTGCTCGATGTAGCGGAGGTACTCCGCCGCAGCGTCGGCGAATGTGGCTCCCGTGCGCACCCCGCCCGGCAGGGTGCCGCGACGCGCGCTGTCGAGGACCTCCCGGAGCCACGCCTCGGCCGCGCGCTTGGTGAAGTAGCCCGTCTCTGGTCGCCCGCGGCCTGTCCAGGCTGGACCGATTCGCTTGCGTGCTTCGCGCCCGTCGGGTAGCCGATATCGCGCGTACCACATCGGCCTACGCTTGCCCTCGACTCGATACACGTTCCCCGACGGGATCCGGGGAGCCAACTGCCGCATCAGCACCTGTCTTTCTGTACTGCCATAACGGCTAAGCCTACTCGATGCTTGGGACAGATTTGGGACAGATTTGCGAAAGTCGAGGGTGCCCGTTCCCGATAAACCGACTCATAGCAGGCGGTTCAGGTGGGCCGGGTGGGGGTCGAACCCACGACCGACGGATTATGAGTCCGCTGCTCTAACCGCTGAGCTACCGGCCCGGGTCGTGCCCGGGGGCACTCCCGCGGCCAAAGCTACCAGCGCCGCCGGGAGCCACGCGGACGAGGTTACGGCCGCCAGCACGCGTCCGGAGCACGCCCCGGGGCGCCGCGACACAGTGCGCACACGACTGCTTTGATGGGCGCGTTCACGACGACCGGAGGGCGGGCATGGCAAAACGCGCAGCGATAGTCACGGGGGCCTCGAGCGGCATCGGGTTGGCCATCGCCAGAATGCTGGCGGAGGAGGGGCACGGTGTAACGATGGCGGCGCGACGGCCCGACAAGCTTCAGGGTGCCGTCGAATCGCTGGCGTCCGATGGCCTGGACGTCCACGGAGTGCCCGCGAGCCTGGCCGACGAAGACGAGGTCAAGCGCGTGGTCAGTGAGCACCGCGCGCACTACGGGCGCCTGGACGTGCTGGTCAACAATGCCGGTGTGGGTATCGGCGCGCCCGTGGCCGAGATTCAGACCAAGCGGCTGGACATGCAGCTCAGCGTCAACCTGCGCCAGATCATCATCTTCTACCGCGAGTGCATGGACATGCTCGAACAGGCCGCGGCAGAGCATCACAACGCGCTCGTGGTCAATACGGCGTCCATCTCAGGCAAGCGCGGAGAGGCGTGGCTCTCGGTTTACTCGGCCACCAAGCACGGCGTCGTGGGCTGGACCGAGGCCATGAACAAGGAGCTCTCCTCGCGCGGCATCAAATCCACGGCGCTATGCCCCGCGTTTGTCGACACGCCGATGACCGACTTCGTCAAGGAGGCCGTCAAGGCAGAGGACATGATCCGCCCGCAGGACATCTCTGAGTCGGTGCGCTACCTGCTGCGCACCTCGCCGGGATGCGTCATCCCCGAGATCATGTTCGAGATGCCCGGCGGCACGCTGACTCCCTCCGCACCGGCCTGAACCGAACGCCGGCCGGCTAGACGAGTTCGTGCTCCTGCGGTCGCGCGTCCTCGCCGCCCCCGGGCAGAACGGGAACGGCGTGCTCGTCGCGCTGCAGCTCGTCGCGCTGCAGGCGCTCAAGCGCGCGCTCGTACTCATCCAGACGGCGGAACGGTCGCATCCAGGACCACCCCTCCCGCTGACCGAGCTCCTGGGCTCGGTCGCGCTCGCCGGTGTTCCTGCGCCGGCGAGCAGGCCGCGCGCGACGCTCGCGCCGCTCGCCGGCAAGGGTGCGGTGCTCGGCGATCGCGGCGCTCAGGTCGGTGCCGTGCTCGTCGAGCAGGCTGCCCTCCAGGTGGGAGATGAGGACGTTCAGCTCGCGCTGGGTGGCGCGTCGGGCCCGGCCACGCGCGCCGGTGAAGCGGTCCCAGGCGCGTGCGAAGGAGAGAAAGTCGGTCCGCCCCCCGCACCGGTGCGCGGCGAGCATCGGGCACACCCCCCCGTCGCGATCCACGTAGGCACCGACGATGATGTCGTTTGAGCGTACGCCTTCGAGCATTGCCTCGCGGGTATGCACCGGCAGGCAGTTCACCGTACGGCGCAGATCTGTGGTGTGGGCGTGGCGATGGCGAGTTGGCATAGGCTTGGTCGGCTCTCCGGGCGTCAGCCGGTCGGGAACGCGAAGGTTATACCCGCCCGGCGCCGACTTTCCCCTCCTCTCTGACTGAAAGGAAACTTGCGCATGAAGCTCGGCGTGCACATCGGCTACTGGGGTCTCGGCCTGACCTCTGAAGATCAGCTGAACATCGTCCAGGAGGCCGAGCGGCTGGGGTATGACTCGGTGTGGGCGGCCGAGGCCTACGGCTCGGACACCGCGACGGTACTTGGATGGCTGGCCGGACAGACGACGAAGATTCGCCTGGGGTCGGGGATCTTTCAGATGCCCGCCCGCAGCCCAGCCATGACGGCGATGACCGCGGCCACCATCGACCAGCTCTCGGGCGGACGCATGATCCTGGGCATCGGCTCATCGGGCCCGCAGGTGGCCGAGGGTTGGCACGGTCAGCGCTTCGCGCGCCAGCTCCAACGCACCCGTGAGTACGTGGCGGTGGTGCGCATGGCGCTCGCGCGCGAGCGCGTGCAGTACAGCGGCGAGACGCTCGAGTTGCCTCTGCCCGACGGGCCTGGGAAGGCGCTGAAGCTGACCATCTCGACCGTGCAGGAGCAGATCCCCGTCTACCTGGCCGCCATCGGGCCCAAGAACACGGCCTTGGCCGGGGAGATTGCCGACGGCTGGATTCCCACGCTGTTCTCACCGGAGCACGTTTCGGAGTTCCGGCCGCTGCTGACCGAGGGCGCTGAGCGCGCCGGGCGCTCGCTGGAGAGCTTTGACATTGCTCCCACCGTCAACGTCCTGATCAGCGACGACCAACAAGCCGCCCGAGACGCCATGCGTCCCTTCATCGCCCTCTACGTGGGCGGTATGGGCTCGCGCAAGCAGAACTTCTACAACAACTTGGTGCAGCGTTACGGCTTTGAGGACGCCGCTCGCGAGGTACAGGATCTCTACCTCGAGGGCAAGCGCGACGAGGCAATGGCGGCCCTGCCTGACGAGCTCATCGACGAGGTGTCGCTGTGCGGCCCGCGTGACGTGGTGCGCGAGCGCCTGGACGTCTTTCGCGACGCGGGCGTGGGAACGCTGGGCGTCACGCCGGTGGCCTTCACGGCCGGGGAGCGCCTGGAGCAGTTGCGCCTCGTGGCCGAGCTGGCCGCGTAGCCCGACTGGACTTGCTGGCTTCGCAGCGTCACCCGGGCGCTCGGCTGCGCCTGGTGCTGGGCGCGTTCGGCGACCCCGGGCACGCCTTTCCCATGATCGCGCTCGCGCGGGCGCTCGTGGACCGTGGCCACGACGTGCACCTGCAGACCTGGAAGCGCTGGCAACGAGCCGTGCAGGCCGAGGGCATGACCTTTCTGGCCGCTCCCGAGTACCACGTGTTCCCCACTCGATCGCGCCCCCTCAAGCCCTACGAGGCCGCAGTCCGGGCGGCGCGCGAGATGGCGCCGCAGGTTGCCGAGCTTGCCCCCGACGCTGTGGTGGCTGACATCCTCACCCTCGGACCCGCGCTGGCCGGCGAGCTCGCCGGGCGGCCCGTGGCCACGCTGATCCCTCACGTGCACCCGGTCAGCGCGGAGGGCTTTCCCATCTACTCGCTGGGCGCCCGCATACCTCGCACCGCGCCCGGCCGCCGTCTGTGGCGCTCCCTGGAGGGCCTGCCGCGCCGGGGACTCGAGCAGGGCCGGGACGAGCTCAACGAGACGCGCCGGCGTCTGGGCCTGCCAGGCCTTCCCCACCTGCACGGGGGCATAAGCACCCAGCTCGCCCTCGTGGCCACCTTTCCTCAGCTCGAGTACCCGCGTCGATGGCCATCGCACGTTCGGGTGGTCGGACCGCTGATGTGGGAGCCGCCCGCGGCCGCCGTGGAGCTTCCGCCCGGCGAGGACCCGCTGGTGCTCGTGGCGCCGTCGACGTCCCAGGACCCTTACCACCGGTTGGTCGAGGCCGCCCTACGCGGCTTGTCCGGCGCACCCGTGCGGGTGCTCGCCACTCTCAACGGCCCCCCTGCGCGTCCGCTGCCGGTCCCTGGCAACGCGCGGCTGGTCGACTGGTTGTCCTACTCGCGAACAATGCCCCATTGCGACGTGGTGGTTTGCCATGCCGGTCATGGCACCGTGATGCGGGCCCTGAGCCACGGCTGTGCCGTGGTCGCCTGTCCCGCGGCGGGCGACATGAACGAGAACGCCGCGCGCATCGATTGGGCCGGGGTGGGGGTGCGTCTGCCGGCACGCTTCGTGGCCCCCCGTCCCCTTCGCTTGGCCGTGCTGCGCGCTCTGGGAGATCCCTCGCTCAAGGCCCGTGCCGGGCAGCTGGCTGCCTGGGCGGCGAACCACGACGGGGCAGAACTCGCCGCGGAGTTGATCGAGGGCCTGGCCGGGAAGCCTACGCCCGACGCGGTCCTTCGCCCAGCCTGACAGATAGCTCCGGGGGTGGGGATCGAACCCACAACCTCTCGATTAACAGTCGAGCGCTCGGCCAGTCGAGCTGCCCCGGATCTGACCGACTGATGATACGGAAGGTCTCGAACGGAACACTAGGGCAGCGGCGCGAACCTCCCCGCGGTGACCTCACGGTGACAGTTCGAGCACAGCAAGACGCTTTTCAGACACACGAACGTAGGTTCCCCCAGCCCGCCGGCGCGACAACTCCCTGCAGGGCTCCCTACCCCGCCCCGAGCACCCGGTCATAGGCCCGGTCGACAGCGAGCTTGACCACCCCGCGACGTGCGGCGAGCTCGGAGACCTCACCGCGACCCTCGCCTCGAGCGTGCTGGATCTGGCGGTCGATGCGTGCCAACTCGAGCTGCAGACGCTCGACTTCGAGGGCGGCCGGTGAGGCCGGCGCGGCACCGGCGCGAACGACTAGCTCGGCCACCAGGCCGGCGAGCTGCGGATCGTTGGCGGGTAGGGCCTCGCCCGGCGCCCGCAGGTGCTCGCGCACGTGACGTGCCGCGCGACGCATTAGTTCGCTGGTGAAGTGCTCCGCGCCGTCGACGGACTCCAGAGCGCCCTGCCCCTGCTCAGGCAGCGCGATGCACAGGGCCAGAAAGGCGCGCTCGGTCTGTTCACGGCGACCGAGCGCCACCGGGCGCGTGCGAACGTCGGCCCGCTCGCCCGAGGGCGCAACTGGGCGGGCCGCGCCCGCACCCGGCAGGCCGGGCAGCGGAGGCGCCGAGCCGCCGGCGAGCAGCGTCTCGGTCAGGCCCTCTCGAAGCCCCAGCCGCCCTGAGACCAGGCGCGTGAGCTCTTCGCGCATGGCGCCGGGCGACATGGTGGCGAACACGGGGCGCAGGCTCTCGATCAGGGCGTCGCGACCCTCAGGGCTGTCCTGGTCGCCGGCGGCCAGCACGCGCTCCACCCGGAAGCGCACAAAGGCGATTGAGCGTCCGACCGCTTCGCGCATGGCGTCGGCGCCCTCGCGCTGGATGAGCTCGGCAGGGTCAGAGCCCGCGAGCAGCGGTACCACACGCAGCTCGACGCGCCGGCGTGCAGCCACGCGCTCGGCCCGCAGCATGGCCTCCTGTCCGGCTCCGTCGGCGTCCAGCGCGAGCAGGACCGTGGAGGCCAGGCGGGCCAGCTCCGCGATCTGCTCGGTGGTCAGGGCAGTCCCCATGATCCCAACGGTCTCGCGCAGGCCCGCCTGGTGAAGGGCGATCACGTCGGTGTAGCCCTCGCACACGATCACCCGTCCGGCGCGCGTGGCGTGGGCGCGAGCGAGGTGAACGCCGTAAAGCTGGTGGCCCTTGTGGTAGACGTCGTTGTCGGACGTGTTCAGGTACTTGGGCGGCTGGTTCTCGCGCATCGCGCGCGCCCCGAAGCCGAGCACGCGGCCGCGCTTGTCGGCGAGCGGGAACATGATGCGCCCGCGAAAGCGGTCATACGGTCGCCCGCTCTGCTTGGAGGTCTGGGTGAGCCCAGCGTCGCGGAGCTCCTGGTCTGAGAACCCGCCGCGCCGGGAGGCGGTGAGCACGCGGTCCCAGGCGCTGGGCGCATAGCCCACGCCGAAGTCGCGCAACGCGGCCTCTGACAGGCCGCGGCCGAGCAGGTAGTCGCGCGCGGGCGCCGCCTCCGCCGAGTCCCACAGGACCCGCTGGTAGAAGCTCGCCGTCCGTCCCAGCAGCTCCAGTGAGCGCTCGCGACGCCGGCGCGTGGCGGCTTCCCGCGGGTCCTCGGACTCGCGCTGCAGCTCCACGTTGGCGCGATCGGCCAGCAGCTCCAGGGCACCCTTGAAGTCGACGCCCTCGGTTTCCTGCACGAAGGTGAACACGTCGCCGCGCGCCTGGCAGCCGAAGCAGTAGTAGAGCTTGTTCTGGGGGTCTATCCCAAAGGAGGGCGTGCGCTCGTCGTGGAAGGGGCAGAGCCCCTCATAGCGCCCGGGGCCGGCGCGGCGAAGCTCGGTGCGCGCCGACACGAGTTCGACGAAATCCACCGCGTCGCGCACGCGATCCTTGGAGTCCCCCGAGTACAGAGCCATCTAGCGCCCTACGCTAGCCGGCCTCAGCGCGCGAAGGCCTGGGGCACGCGCAGCTCGCTGTAGGCGCGTATGCAGTAGCGGTCAGTCATGCCGGCCAGGTAGTCGGTCACCCGCTGGGCCACGTCCTCGCTGGCCCGCCCGCGCCCATCGGGCAGCTCGCCCGGGTGGGCGACCCAGTGCTCGAACAGGGTGGCGATGACGTTGGCGATCCGCACGTGCTCGGCGCGCACCTGAGGGCCTAGGTAGACCCGTTCGAACATGAAATCGCGCAATACGCCCATGGCCGCCCCGGCGCGCGGGCCCTGGACGATTTGCTCGGCCCGCTCTGAGTGCTCGACCATGTCGTGTACCAGCGTGTCGATGCGGTCCGAGCCGGTCTCACCGAGCACGGCGATAGGCTCGGCGGGCAGGTCGCTCTCCTGGAGCACGCCAGCGCGCAGGGCGTCATCGATGTCGTGGTTGATGTAGGCCACGCGATCGATGATGCGCACGATCGCGCCCTCCAGGGTCAAAGGCGCCGGTGCTCGGCTCGAGTGGCGCACGATTCCGTCGCGCACCGCGTCGGTCAGGTTCAGGCCCGCCCCGTCGCGCTCGAGCTCGTCAACCACGCGCAGCGAGTGCTCATAATGGCGAAAGCGACGCCCGAAGCGCTCGCGCAGGCAGGTGTCCAGCACGTCCTCGCCGATATGGCCAAACGGCGGATGGCCGAGGTCGTGACCCAGGCCGATCGCCTCGACCAGATCCTCGTTGAGGCGCAGTGCGCGCGCCACCGTGCGCGAGATGGTGGTGACCTCGAGCGTATGGGTCAGGCGGGTGCGGTAGTGATCGCCCTGCGGGGCGACGAACACCTGGGTCTTGTGGTTCAGGCGCCGAAACGCCTTGCAGTGCACGATGCGGTCGCGATCGCGCTGAAAGGGAGTGCGCAGGGAGCAGTCCTCTTCCTCGTGCCGGCGCGCCGCCGGGTAGGAGCGGGCGGCCAGGGATGAGAGCGACCGCTGCTCGCGCTCGGCCCACTGCCGCGCGAACTGCGTTCCCTCCCTCGCGTCGGCCGTAGCGCTCACCCCGCGATTGTGCCAGCGTCTGCGGCCACCACGCCGCCGGTGAACCCGGCCCGCGCGCCGGGCGCCCGCGCCCGGCCGGCAGGAGTGATCAGGTCTCGGCGGAGATCGCCGCCTGGGCGGCCGCGACCCGCGCCACGGGGACGCGGTAGGGCGAGCAGGAGACGTAATCGATCCCGGAGGCGTGAAAGAAGGTGATCGAGTCGGGGTCGCCTCCGTGCTCGCCACAGACTCCGAGCTCGATCTCGGGCCGGCCCTTGCGCCCCAGCCAGGCACCCATGCGCAACAGCTGTCCCACGCCCGGCGCGTCGAGAGTCTCAAACGGAGAGCGGTCGAGAATCCGCGCGTCGATGTACCGATCGAGGATCTTCCCCTCGATGTCGTCGCGGGAGAAGCCCAGGGCGGTCTGGGTGAGGTCGTTGGTGCCGAAGGAGAAGAAATCGGCGTGCCGGGCGATGCGGTCGGCGGCCAGGCAGGCGCGCGGCAGCTCGATCATCGTGCCGACGGTGAAGTCGCCTTCGTCCAGGCCCTCCTGGGCCGCGGTGTCGATCACCAGACGGCGCATCAGCTCGAGCTCGCGCTCGTAGTTGACCAGCGGGATCATGACCTCGAGCGCCGGACCGGCACCGCTGCGCTCACGCACGGCGCGCGCCGCACGGGCGATGGCCTGGATCTGCATCTCATAGATCTCAGGGTGCAACAGGCCCAGGCGGCAACCGCGCGTGCCGAGCATGGGATTGACCTCCTCCAGGGCGCTCACCCGCTCGAGCAGATGCTCGAGGTGGGCGGTGGCGCCCTCCTGCGAGTCGTGATCGCCGCCGGACTCGGCCATCGCACCTTCCAGCGAGGGCTGTGCGCCGCCACGCACCCGCTCCAGCTCGATCTGCACCTCGGCGCGGGAGGGCAGGAACTCGTGCAGAGGCGGGTCAAGGAGCCGGATGGTCACCGGCAGCCCCTGCATGACCTCGAAGATCCCCTCGAAGTCGCTCTGCTGATGGACCGCCAGCTCGGCCAGGGCATCGCGTCGTTCCTGCGGGCTGTCGGCGAGGATCATGGCGCGCATCTTGGGCACGCGGTCGGTGGCCATGAACATGTGCTCGGTGCGACACAGGCCGATGCCCTGGGCGCCGAACTCACGAGCCTGGCGGGCATCGTCGGGGGTGTCGGCGTTGGTGCGCACCGCCAGTCGACGCAATCCGTCGGCCCAGGTGAGAACCTGCTCGAAGCGCTCGTCCATGCGGGCCGAAACCAGCGGCACGTCATCGGTGGTGATCGAGCCGGTGGCCCCATCGATGCCGATGCGGTCGCCCTCGTGTAGCACGGTGTCGCCGACACGCACCTCCCGGGCGCTCAGGTCCACCTCGAGCTCAGACGCGCCGACCACGCACGGACGGCCCATGCCCCGGGCCACCAGCGCCGCGTGAGACGCCTTGCCGCCCTCGGAGGTGAGCACCCCCCGGGCGGCGTAGAAACCGGCTACGTCATCGGCCTCGGTGAACGGCCGCACGAGGATCACGCCGCGTCCCTGCTCGGCGGCCTCCACGGCGTCGGGCGCGCTGAAGACGATCTCTCCCATGGCTGCGCCGGGCGACGCGCCGACGCCGTGGGCGAGCACATCGTAGTCCACGCTGGGGTCAAAGGTGGGGTGCAGCAGGGCTTCAAGCGCTGAGGCGTCGACGGTCATCACGGCCTCGGACTCCGTGAGCAAGCCCTCCTGCACAGCATCCACCGCGAAGCGCACCGCCGCCTGGGCCGGACGCTTGGCGCTGCGCGTCTGCAGCATGTACAGCCGCCCGTCGTCGACGGTGAACTCCACGTCTTGCATGTCCTTGTAGTGGTGCTCGAGGGTGCGCAGAATGTCCATCAGCTCAGCGTGGGCCGCGGGCATGAGGTCGGCCAGCTCGGCTATGTCCCGCGTGTTGCGCACGCCGGAGACGACGTCCTCGCCCTGGGCATTGGGAAGAAAGTCGCCCGAGGGTTGAGGCTCACCGGTGATCTCGTTGCGACTGAAGGCGACTCCCGAGCCCGACGTCTCCCCCCGGTTTCCGAACACCATCTGCTGCACGTTTACCGCGGTGCCCCACGCGTCGGGAATCCGGTTGATGCGCCGGTAGGAAACCGCTCGTTCCCCCACCCAGGAGTCGAAAACGGCGCGCACCGCGGCGTCGAGCTGGGCCCGGGGCTCCTGCGGGAAAGGTCCGTCGCTGTCTTCGCGCACCAGGTCCTTGAAGCTCTCGACCAGCCCGCGCAGGTCCTCCACCTCGAGCTCGGTGTCCAGGCGCACGCCGCGGCGCCGCTTGGCCTGCTCGATCGAGCGCTCCAGGCGCTCTCCGGCTACGCCACGCACCACGCCGGCGAACATCTGCACGAAGCGCCGATAGGAGTCCCACGCGAAGCGCTCGTTGTCGGTGCGGGCCGCCAGGCCCTCCACCGAGCGGTCGTTGAGCCCGAGGTTCAGGACCGTGTCCAACATGCCCGGCATCGACTCACGCGCGCCCGAGCGCACCGACACCAGCAGGGGATCGTCGGGATCGCCCAATCGCTTGCCCGCCTGGTTCTCCAGGCGCTTCAGGGCCTGGGCGATCTGCGCCTCCAGGCCATCGGGCACCTCGCGGTCGGCCGCCATGTAGGCGACACAGGCCTCAGTGGTGACCGTGAACCCGGCCGGGACGCGCTCGGCCCCGAGCACGCGGGTCATCTCGGCCACGTTCGCGCCCTTGCCGCCCAGCAGCTCGCGCATGTCGCGCGCGCCCTCGGTGAAGTCATAGACCCACTGGGTTTGCACCACTGAGCTCACGTTGCGGGCAGACTACCCTCAGCCGAACCGAAAGTTGAGAGCTGCCTTACCTGGGCGCGCTGGAAGTGGGCGATGACTCGCCCGCGCGCACCCAGGCTGGGCTCCGCTGGACGCGCGCCCGCGCCGCTGCTCGCGCTGCTGTGCGCCTGTTCAGACGCCCGGGGATCCGGGCCGCCCCGCTCGCGCGCGTGCCCTCGCCCATCGGCCACGCGGGCGCACGGGGACGCTCCGCTACGCCCCGCCGGTCGCCGCGATGAGACGCACGTGAGCGTGATGCTCGAGTGTCTCGGAGATCGCGCGATCGACCTGGCGCAGGGCGACCGGTCCCGCCTGCGGCGCCTCGACGAGCACGCGACCCAGCGCATCGGTCATGAAGGCGTGTGCCTCCTGCGACAGGCCGAAGCAGGCCACCGCGCACGCCTGGCAGACCACGCCGCCGGCCGCTCCCGAGAAGCCGACCAGACGTTCGCAGTCACCACACGCGGCACAGGCGTCCAGCTGGGGAGCCAACCCCGCGGCCAGCAGCAGCTTCATGCGAAAGGCCAGGGCGTTGGCGTGGCCCGCGTGCCGGGGCTCTGCGTCAAGCAGGGCCAGCTCGTGGCAGAGCAGGTTGTAGACGCCGGGATGGGGCTCTGAGGTCTCAAAGACGCGGCCCACCGCGTCGCAGGCGCGCGCCGCCGCATCCAGGGCGCCACCGTCCGCGCGCAGGCGCGCATGGGCGCTGATCGTGTCGGCCCCGGTCACCGTCAGCAGCTCCCCGCGGCCCTCGTGGAGCATGAGACGCAGGCGGAAGAACGGCTCCAGACGGCCGCCGAAGCGGCTGCGCGAGCGTCGCACCCCCTTGGCGATGGCCCCGATGCGCCCCCGGTGCGGCGTGTAGAGGTGCAGGATGCGATCGGCCTCGCCGTAGCGCATCGAGCGCAGGACCACCCCTTCGGTCTTCAGCGCTGCGGGCACCGCGGGGAGTGTAGATCGAGCGTCGGCGCGGTCAGGACGCCTGCCCGTCGCGCACCGTCTGCGCCCGCCGTCGACCCTGACGATGGCTACACTTTTTTAGAAGTGAGCGAGATAACGGTTTACACCACTGATTTCTGCGGATACTGCGCCCGGGTCAAGGGGCTGCTCAAGCAGCGTGGCCTCGAGTACAAGGAGGTCAACCTGTCGCGCGACCCCGACGGACGCGGAGAGCTCGTGCAGCGCACGGGGATGATGACCTTCCCCCAGGTGTTGGTGGGCGAGGAGCTGGTGGGCGGGTACACCGAGACCGCCGCCGCGGCCGAGAACGGGCGCCTGCAGGAGATGCTGGCCGCCTAGCGCTGGCCTCCCGCTGGGACGCGGGGACGCCGGGGTCTGGGCTGACAGGTTTCACACACGTAGGTGCCTCGTCCGGCGGCGACCATCTTGATGATCGTGGTGCCGCACGTTGCGCACGGGTCGCCCGCCCGCAGGTGCACGCGGAACTGATTCTGGAAGGAGCCCTGCACGCCCTCGACATCGCGGAAGTCGTCGATGGTGGCACCGCGCGCGTCGATCCCGGCGCGCAACGCCCCCACCACCGCCTCGCGCAGGCGCCGGTGCTGGTCGAGGGTGAGCCCTCCGGCCGGACGCAGCGGGTGAATTCCCGCGGCGAACAGCGCCTCATCGGCGTAGATGTTGCCCACCCCGGCCACGCGCCGCTGATCGAGCAGAAAGGCCTTGATCGGCGCGCGGCGCCCCCGCGCCAGGGCACGCAGGTGCTCGGCGGTGAAGCCCTCTTCCAGGGGCTCGAGGCCCAGGCGGGCCGCGAAGAACGCGGCGGCGGCCTCCTCCCCGAGGAGCAGCTGACCGGTGCCAAAACGGCGTGGGTCCACCACGACCAGGTGGCTGGCCGGTTGCGCCCCACCCGAGAGCTGCAGATGCACCCGCGCATGCGGGGGGACCGCGGGCGGGTCACACAGGACGCCGCCGGTCATGCGCAGGTGCTGGGCGAGGTGGACGCCGTCCTGCAGCTGCCAGAGCAGGTACTTGCCGCGTCGCTTCAGACGCTCCACGCGCCGGCCCACCAGGGCCCGCTCGAGCTCGGCCGGGGCGAGGGGAGCCGACCAGCGAGGGTCAAGCACCTGCACCAGCTCGAGCACTCGTCCCTGCACGATCGGCGCCAGCTGGCGCCGGATCGTCTCTACCTCGGGCAGCTCGGGCATGCGAGCGGCGATCCTAGTGCGCCCGACGCATCACCCGCCGGGAACGGCCGCTCAGCGCGTGGCGCGCGGGTGCGCGCTGAAGTACGCATCCTTCAGGCGCTCGGCCGACAGGTGCGTGTACATCTGCGTGGTGGCCAGGTCGGCGTGCCCGAGCATCTCCTGCAGGGAACGCAGATCACAGCCTCCGGCCAGCAGGTGGGTGGCGAACGTGTGGCGCAGGGTGTGAGGGCTCATCCGCCCCTCCAGTCCCACGGCGCGCGCGTGCCCCTGCACGATCTTGTACAGGCCCTGACGGGTGAGTCCGGCGCCCCGCTGGTTGACGAACAGATGACCCTCTCGCCGGTGGCCCACCAGGCGGGGACGACCGCTCTCCAGATAGATCTCAAGCGCGCGCAGAGCCTGGCGTCCCACGGGAACCAGGCGCTCCTTGGACCCCTTGCCGCGCGCGCGCAGGACGGCCTCGGCCATGTCCACGTCGCCCACCATCAGGCCGATGGCCTCCGAGGCACGCAGACCGCAGGCGTACATGAGCTCGAGCAGGGCACGATCGCGCACGGCACGGGGAGCTGTGCCCGAGGGGGAATCCAGGAGCTGGGCCACCTCGTCGCGCGAGAGCACGTGGGGAAGGCGCTGGCTCTTGCGGGGTCCGCGCAGATCGGCGGTGGGATCGTGCTCGATCAGGCCTTCGCGGCGCAGGTGGCGGTAGAACGAGCGCAGGCAGGCCGCCTTGCGCTGCAGGGTGGCGGCCGCCACCGGGGGTCGGCTCTCGGTGCCGCCGGCCAGCTCGGCCAGAAACCCCGCCAGGTCACCGTGCGCGGCATCCAGAGCGTGGGTGTGGTGGCGAGCCAGGTAGGCCCCCAGCTGCAGGAGGTCTGAGCGGTAGGCCTCGAGCGTGTTGCGTGACAACCCGCGCTCGAGCTCCAGGTAGGCCAGGAAGTCCAGCGCCAGGCGCTCGAGGGAGTTCTCCTCAGATCGTGCTTCCAGCGGCGGGCGGGGACGACCGCCCGGTTGCGGGTTCTGCCCGGAGTCTGAGGCGCGCGCTGGGGAGGATGAGGTGGCGATCGAGGACACCCTCCAGGGAGTTCGCGTCGCCCACCACCGCTCCTTGACGGTGCAACGCGACGTTCACTGCAAACGTCACAAATCAGCGCGCGGCTCGCCGCCATCGCTGCGGGGCCGACGACCCCGAATCACTTAGACCGCCAGGCGCCGGCGCAGCCACATGAGGCCGATCAGGGTCTTGGCGTCAGCGCAGCCGTCAATGGCCTCATCAAGGCGGTCCAGCGGCCACGCCACCACCTCGATGCGCTCGTTCTCCTCGCTCTCGGCGCTGGCGTCGTGCAGCTCGGTGGCTAGAAACAGGTGCACCTGCTCATCGGTGAAACCGGCGCTGGTGTAGTAGCTCAGCATCGGCTCCCAGCGTGCGGCGCCGCGGCCGATCTCCTCGGCCAGCTCACGTTGCGCGGTGGCCAGCGGCTGCTCCCCGTCGACGTCCAGGCGACCCGCCGGAATCTCAAGCAGGTCGGGCCGGCCCACCGCCTCGCGCGGCTGGCGCACCAGCCAAACGCTGCGCGAGTCGTGAGCCACGATGCCCACCGCGCCCCGGTGGCGCACGATCTCGCGCGTGACCTCCTCGCCGTCGCCGTGACGGAAGCGCTCGCTGCGCACTTCGACGAGCTGTCCGCGGTAGACGGTCTCCCCGCCCAGGGCCTGAAAGTCGCGCGCAGAGCTCAAGGCCGATCCTCGCCGGCCCGCAGGGGGGCGATCTCGTCGGTGAGCGTCAGGGCGACGTCGAGCAGCCCTTCCAGGGCGCTGACGGCGATGCGCTCGCCGGGCTCGTGGTTGCGCTCGCTGCCGTCGGCCAGGTTGACCACCTGCAGCCCGTGGCGCTGGAGCTCATTGGCGTCCGAGGCGCCGCCGGAATCGATCAGCCGGGGCTCGTATCCGCAGCGACGCAGCGCTCGCCCCGCCGCCGCAACGGGTCGCACCCCGCTGCCCAGGCGATAGCCGGCGAACAGACGCTGCACGTCGACGTCCACGTCCACGTCACCGTCGGGCTGGTTGGCGGCGTCGTGGATGCGGTCCACCATCTCGCCCACCACCTGCTCGGCCCGCGCTTCGTCGAGGCTGCGCGCCTCGGCCAGCAGGGCGCAGCGCTCGGGCACGACATTGATGGCGCTGCCGCCGTGCACAGTCCCCACGTTGGCGGTCGTCCGCTCGTCCAGGCGCCCCAGGCGCATGGACGCCACCGCGCGCGCGGCCGCGACGATCGCGCTACGTCCCTGCTCGGGCCTGATGCCCGAGTGAGCCGCGGCGCCGTGAAAGGTGGCCTCCAGGCGGTAGAGCGACGGCGAGGCGACGATCACATCGCCGATCGGAGTGGCGTGGTCAAAGACGAAGCCGATCCTGCTGTGCAGCTCCGCGGGCTCGAGCGCGCGCGCCCCCGCGAGCGCCCGCTCCTCCCCCACCGTGAACAGCAGTTCGAGCTCGATGGGCAGCCCCCGTTCGGCCGCCCGGCGCGCCACCTGGAGGATGACCGCGACCGCGGCCTTGTTGTCGGCTCCGAGCACGCCGGGCTCGTCGTTCTGCCACGCGCCATCGCGCACCACCGGTCGCAGGGTCGCGCCTGGGGGGACGGTGTCCAGGTGAGCGCAGAGCAGCACGCTCGGCGCAGTCTCCTGTCCAGACGCGGGCACGCGGGCGAACAGGTTGCCGCAGTCTCCACCGACGACCGCGGCGGCGTCGTCCTCGACGACGGTGACGCCCACTTCGCTCAGCTGCGCCGCAACCAGGTCCGCGCACGCCCGCTCGTGCCCGGAGGGACTCTCGGTGGAGCAGAGCGCGGCGAAGGTCTCGTGCAGGCGGCGGCGCTCGGACTCGCCGGCCGCCACCCTCACCGTTGCCCGGCGCGCTCGGTCGGCCCGTGGTGCTCGGCACCCTCAGCGCCGCCAGCGTCGCCGGACCCGTGTGCACGCTCGGCCCTGTCGTTATGGGCCCCGTGGCGCAGGGCCGCGGCCACGAACTCGCGAAACAGCGGCGCCGGGCGCTCAGGTCGTGACTTGAACTCCGGGTGAAACTGGGAGGCCAGGAAGAAAGGGTGATCATCGAGCTCGATGACCTCGACCAGGCGCTCGTCGGGGGAGGTTCCCGAGATCCGCAGGCCGGCGGCCTCCAGACGCTTGCGCAGCAGGTTGTTGACCTCGTAGCGGTGGCGGTGGCGCTCGTAGATGACCGCCTCGCCGTAGACGTCGCGGGCACGCGAGTCCGCGTGCAGCTTGATGGGGTCGGCGCCGAGGCGCATGGTTCCGCCGAGGTCGGCCACCTCCTTCTGCTCGGGGAGCAGGTCGATCACCGGGTGGGGCGTCTCCAGGTCGAACTCCGTCGAGTTGGCCCCGTCCATCCCCGCCACGTGCCGGGCGAACTCAGACACGGCAATCTGCATGCCCAGGCAGATCCCCAGGAAGGGAATGCCGCGCTCGCGGGCGATGCGCGCGGCGGCGATCTTGCCCTCGATACCTCGCCCCCCAAACCCACCGGGGATCAGGATGGCGTCGGCGGCGAGTAGGCGCTCGCGCATGGATGAGCCGGCGCCCTCGGCGTCCTCCTGGATGTCGCGGTCCTCCGCATCGGCCACCTCTCGCTCCTCACCGTGGGCGTCGATGCGCTCGGAGTCGATCCAATCGATCTCCACGCGGCTGTCCTGGAGGAACGCGGCGTGGCGCAGGGCCTCGGAAACCGACAGATAGGCATCCTCGAGCTGCACGTACTTGCCCACCAGGGCAACCCGCACGGTCCGCTGGGCGGCGTCGGCCCGGGCCATGAGCTCGCGCCACCCGTCCAGATCAGGCGCGGGGGCCTCCGCGGCGAAATGGTCGAGGATGAAGTCGTCCACGCCCTCCTCGCTGAATCCGAGCGGGACCTTGTAGATGTTGTCAACGTCGCGCGCGGAAACCACCGCGGCGAACGGCAGGCTGGCGAACAGGGCGATCTTCTTGCGGATGTCCGACGAGAGCTCCCCCTCCGAGCGGCACATGACCATGTCCGGGGCGATGCCAATGCGCCGCAGCTCGTTGACCGAGTGCTGCGTGGGCTTTGTCTTCAGCTCTCCCGCGTGGCCGATGTAGGGCACCAGGGTCAGGTGGATGAACATGCACCGCCGCCGCCCGACGTCGACCGGGAACTGGCGGATGGCCTCCAGGAAGGGCAGCGACTCGATGTCGCCCACCGTCCCCCCGATCTCGGTGATGACGAAGTCCACGTCGCTGGATTCGGCGATGAGCGCGATGCGCTGCTTGATCTCATCGGTGATATGGGGCACCACCTGGACGGTCCCGCCCAGGTAGTCACCGCGACGCTCCCGCCGGATCACCGTGTTGTAGATCCCCCCCGCGGTCACGTTGGAGGCGCGGCTCGTGTTCGAGTCGGTGAAACGCTCATAGTGACCCAGATCCAGGTCCGTTTCGGCGCCGTCCTCGGTGACGAAGACCTCTCCGTGCTGATAGGGGGACATGGTTCCGGGGTCGACATTTATGTACGGATCGAACTTCTGCAGCCCGACGGTTAGTCCGCGCGCGACCAGCAGCCGACCGATCGACGAGGCGGCGATTCCCTTGCCGAGCGAGGACACCACGCCGCCGGTGACGAAGATGAAGCGCGTCTTGGTCGGCGCGTCCGCGCGTCGGTCTGCGGTCAAGGCTGACCCTCCTTGGGGGTTTGCGAACGGCACCCAGAAGCCTCCGCGCCGAGCACCGCGGGGGCGGACGCCAATACGCCCTTGGGCCCGCCACCGGACATCATCTCTTCCCCACGAGTCTAGGGCGTTCGCCTGCGCGTCCGGCCTTGAGAGCGTGTGCATGGCTGCACGCTAGACCCGGCTTCGGACAAGTGTCCAGTCCGTGTCCGTTTGGCTAAGCAAGATCGGTTGCGCGCCGATTGGCCTTCCAAGCGATGGCCACCACCAGCATCACTGCTCCCCTGCGAGTCGCCGGACACCCCCGTTCGGCTCAGCGCACCGTCCACACGGCAGCGAGGCTGCTGCGCGGCGCCTCCGTGGCCGCACTGAGCGTTTATCTTCTGCACTCGCTGGTCGGGCTGGGCGGTCGTCCACTCGGCCCGCTGTTCGAGGACGTGGTCTACAACGCGCTGCTCGGCATCGGCGCTCTGCTCTGCCTCCTGCGGGCCGTCACGGGCGAACGCGAGCGCGGAGCATGGGCGGCCATGGGCATCGGCCTGGCCAGCTGGACGGCGGGTGAGATCCTCAACACCGTCAATCCCGGGCTGCTCTCGGGCGGCTTTCCGGCCACCACCGACCTGCTGTGGCTCGGATTCTTCCCGGCCACCTTCATCGCCCTGGGTCTGCTCGTGCGTGCGCGCGTACGTCACACGCACGCCAGCCTGTGGCTGGACGGCGTGGTCGGATCGCTGGCCGTCGCCGGGCTGGCCTGCCAGTTCGTGCTCGGGCCGCTGGTCAAGGGCACCGGGAGCTCGACTTCCAGCGCCGTCGCCGATCTGATCTACCCGCTCGGCGACCTGCTGCTCGTCGCCTTCGTGATGGCGGTGCTGGCCCTCACCGGCTGGCGTCCCGGACGAGCCCTGGCCTTCGTGGCCGTGGGGGTCCTGCTCGGAGCCGGCGCCGATCTGCTCTCGCTGGTGTGGACGGCCACCGGGCACAGTGGACCCAGTGCGTTTGACTCGCTGTGGCCGGCCTCCGCCGTCGTCCTGGGATGGGCCGCGTGGCAGCCGCCGCGCCCCGCGCCCACCATGACCGTCCAGGGGCGGCGCCTGCTGATCTTCCCCATGTGCTTCGCGCTGGGCGCACTGGTGCTGCTCGTCGAGCAGTCCATGCACCCGCTGGTGGCCACGGCGTACGTCTGCGCGGTGCTCACCATGGTCGGAGTTGTGGCCCGCCTGGGCCTGACGTTCTCCGAGAACCTCTCCCTGGTCAGCCGCAGCCGCCACGAGGCCCTGACCGACGCCCTGACCTGTCTGGGCAACCGGCGTCGTCTGCTCCTTGACCTGGACAGCGTGCTCCAGTCGGCCGACCCGCGCGCGCCCTGGGCGCTGCTCCTGTTCGACCTCAACGGCTTCAAGCGCTACAACGACGCGTTCGGACACCCGCTCGGCGATGCCCTGCTCGCCCGCCTCGGTGGTCGCCTCGGCGAGACGGTCGATTCCGGCGGCAGCGCCTACCGCCTCGGTGGCGATGAGTTCTGCGTACTGGCCCCCGTAGGCGGAATCGAGCTCGAGCAGCTGCAGGCGGCCACGAGCGGCGCCCTGGCCGAACGCGGCAAGGGCTTTGACATCAGCACCTCCCGCGGCAGCGTGCTGCTGCCGCTTGAGGCCACGGAGTCCACCGAGGCGCTCCAGCGCGCCGACGAGCGCCTGTACGAGGACAAGCGCGCACGCCGGCGCCCGGGAGCGCCCGACGAGCTGCGCGATGTACTCATGCAGGTCATGCGAGAGGTCGAGCCCGACCTCTACCAACACCTCAACGAGGTGGCCGTGCTCTGTCGCGCGGTGGGACGGCGCCTGCAGATGAGCGGCGAGGACCTCGACGTGGTCATCCGCGCGGCCGAGCTGCACGACCTGGGCAAGGTGGCCGTACCCGAGTCGATCCTGCACAAGGAATCCGGGCTGGACCCGGCTGAGCGAGCGATCGTCGAACGTCACTCCGAGGCCGGAGCCCGCATCCTGGCCGCCGCGGCGCCGATGCGCCCGGTCGCCGAGGTCGTGCGCTCGGTGCACGAGCGCTTCGACGGGGCCGGCTACCCGGAGCGGCGCGGTGGACAGGACATCCCCATGGGCGCGCGCATCATCGCGGTGTGCGATGCCTTCCACGCCATCACCACCGACCGTCCATACCGGCGGGGGGGCGCGGTACCCGAGGCCATGCGCGAGCTGCGCCGCAACGCCGGCACGCAGTTTGACCCGAGCGTGGTCGACGCCTTCTGCGCCGTGCTCGAGGAGAGCCAGCAGGCCAACCACCCGGTCGCCGCCGAGCTGGGCTCATGAGCGCACGGCGCGCGCTCGGCGTGCTGGCGACGGCGCTCGCCCTTCCGCTCACGGCGGGGGCGGCCGCTCCCGCCGGTGCGCTGGCCGCGATCACCCCCACCGTCACCGAGCGCACGCTGCCCAATGCGTCAAGCCAGCCCATCGGCATCACCGCCGCCGCGGACGGCGCGCTGTGGTTCGCCGAGACGGGGGGCAACCGCGTGGGGTCCCTGACTCCGGCGGGGCTGTTCGCCGAGCACCCGGTGCCCAGCGGCAACAGCCCGGTGGACATCGCCGCGACCCCCGACGGCAACCTGTGGTTCACCGAGCAGGGGGCCAACCAGATCGGGCGCGTGGGACCGACCGGGACCGTAACCGAGTTCCCGGTGCCGACCGCCAACAGCGCCCCCGTCGCCATAGCCGCCGCTCCCGACGGCACCGTGTGGTTCACGGAAAAAAACGTCGGGCGCATCGGCCACGTCAGCGTGACCGGGGCGATCACCGAGCGCACTCTGCCCACGACCAACGGCGGCCCTCAGGGCATCGTGGTCGCCGCCGACGGAGGAGTTTGGATCACCGAGGTTGCCGCGGGGGACATCGTGCACATGTCGGCCGCCGGCACGTTCTCCACGACCCCGATCCCCACCGCCAACAGCTTTCCCACCGACGTGGCTCTCGCCACGGACGGCAGCGTGTGGTTCACCGAGATGGCCACGGGGAAGCTCGGGCACATCGTCTCGGGCACGGTAACCGAAACGCCCCTCGGATCGAACTCCACCCGGCCGGAGGGCATCGCCCTCGGCGCCGACGGCGCCCTGTGGTTCGCCGAGACCGGCACGAATTCGATTGGACGCATCGGCCCGGACGGGACCCTCACCGAGACTCCGGTGCTCAGGGCCAACGCCTCGCCGACCGACATCGTCGCCGGCGCGGACGGCAACATGTCCTTCACCGAGGCCGCCGGTAACGCCATCGGTCACATCACCACGCCGCCCTCGGCGCTCACCGGTGCGGCCAGCGCCGTGGGACCCGCCGCAGCGACGATGAGCGGCACCGTCAACGCCCGCAGCCAGACCACCGACGCCCACTTCGACTGGGGCACCACCCCGGCCTACGGTAGCTCCACTCCCAATCAGGCGCCCGCACCGTCCGCGACCGATCAGCCCGTGTCCGCCGCGCTGTCGGGCCTCAGCCCGGCCACCACCTACCACTACCGCGCCGTGTCCCACAACCCCACCGGGACCACCTACGGGGCAGACCAGACCTTCACTACAGCTCCCGCGCCTCCGCCTCCGCCGCCCCCGCCCGCGCCCGCGCCCGGGCCTGCCCCCACGCCCACCCCCGCGCCGGCGCCCACGCCCACCCCCGCGCCCGCGCCCGGCCCCGTCTCTCCAGCGAAGCCCCGCGGAGCGCCCGGCGCCCACCCCTCGCGACCGCGCGCTCCGGTGGTCTACATCTCCTCCGCCCCGCTGACCCTCGCGCGTGACGGTACGGTGGCGGTTCAGATCGCCTGCCCGGCCACCGCGCTCATGGGTTGCCGCGGCACGGTGACCCTGACCCTCATACCCAAGCGCAAGCCTCACGCCAAGGGCCGCAAGGCACCCGCGCGCGCCCACGCCGCACGCTGCGGGCGCGGCTGTCGCCCCATGACCAGCCGCCGCGGGCCCCCGGTCACGCTGGGCAGCTCACGCTACGTCGCCTCGCGCGGGCGCAGCCGCTACGCGCACATGGCCATGACCCGCCCCGCCCGTGCGCTCCTGCACCGCCAGCACACGCTCGCGGTCCGGGTGACCGTCACCACGGTGGTCGGTGGCGTCACCCAGACGACCACGCGCGACACCCTGCTGCACGGCTGACCCGGACGTCTACCCCGCGCCCAGCGGTGATCCCACGGGAGTTGCCGGGGAACCCACCGCGCTCCGCTGCCCCGGCGCGGTGTCTGCGCCGTTGACCCCGGTTGCACCACGGCGCAGCAGGTCGGCGGCACGCTCGGCGATGGCAATGGTGGGCGCGTTGGTGTTACCGCGGGTGACCGTGGGCATCACCGAGGCGTCGATCACGCGCAAACCGTGCAAGCCGCGCACGCACAGCTCGTTGTCGACCACGGAGTCCTCGTCGGCGCCCATGCGGCAGGTGCCCACGGGGTGATAGAGCGTGAACGTCTGCTGTCGGATGTGGGCGCGCAGGTCGCGCTCCGAGTCCGAGGCCGGCACGTAGTAGGGACGGCGACAGAACGGCGCCAGCGCGCGCGTGGCACACATCTCCGCCGCGGCGCGCATGCCGGCGAGCATCGCCTGCATGTCTGAGTCCTCGGCGTAGTAGTTGTGCAGGATGTATGGCTTGGCCGTCGGGTCGGCGCTCATCAGGGCGACCACCCCACGCGAGGCGGGCTTGATCATGCAGGGAGCGACCCCGAAGCCGTGCTCGAATACCGGCGAGAGCCCCTCATCGACGTACAGCGCGGGCGCGGCGTGAAACTGGATGTCCGGAGCGCCCAGCTCGTTGTGCGTGCGCAGGAATCCCCCCGCCTCGGCGACGTTTGAGGTCAGGGGACCCGTGCCCCGCGTGGCGAACTCGACCATGTTCTGCTCGCTCAGGGCACTGAGCAGCGAGCGCTCGTCGTCGTGCACGTAGGCCAGGCCGGCCGCGGGATGGTCCTGGAGGTTCTGACCCACCTGGGCGCGATCGGAGACCACCGGGATCTGCAACATGGTCAGCGCCTCGGCCGGACCGATCCCCGAGAGCATGAGCAGTTGGGGCGAGTTGTAGGCACCCCCGCAGAGGATCACCTCGCGCTCGGCCCGCAGCTCCTGTACGTCGCCGGCGCGCTCGGCCACCACCCCCACCGCCCGGTCGCCCTCGAACAGCACCCGGTGGACCAGCGTGTGAGTGCGCACCTCTAGGTTGTCGCGCCCCAGGGCGGGATGCAGGTAGGCCACCGCCGCGCTGCAGCGCCGGCCGTCACGCTGGGTGAGCTGGTAGCGCCCGAAACCCTCCTGGTGGGGGCCGTTGAAGTCCTCGTTGGCCTGGAAGCCGGCCTCCTGGACGCCCTCGAGGAAGGCATCCATGATCGGGTTGACCGAGCGCCCGTCCGAGACGGTGAGCGGACCGCCCACGCCGTGCAGCTCCGACGGCCCCCGCTCGTTGTCCTCGGCCCGCTTGAAGTACGGCAGCAGGTCATCAAAGCCCCACCCCTCGCAGCCCAGATCGCGCCACTCGTCGTAGTCGGCGCGATTGCCACGTATGTAGATCATGGCGTTGATCGAAGAGGAGCCGCCCAGCGTGCGACCGCGCGGCAGGTAGACGCGCCGCCGATCGGCGTGAGGCTCATGCGCCGTGGAGTAATCCCAATCGACCTGTGTGCGAAAGAGCTGCGGGTAGGCGATGGGGACGTGGATGTTCTCCGCGTTGTCGGGGGGCCCGGCTTCCACCAGCAGCACGCGCACGTCGGGGTCCTCGGTCAGGCGCGCGGCGAGCACGCAGCCGGCCGAGCCGGCGCCCACGATCACGTAGTCGTACAAGACCCTCTCCTCTATTTGTATGAAAAAGCCATCCGATGGTCAGCGTGCGACCCAGGCGCGCCGGACCCGTGGCCCAGATGTTCGCGCCCGCGCCCGGAGTCCGTCAAGCGACGCTCACCCGGCCCGCACGGGACGCCCGGCGCGCACGTCAAAGAACAGCAGGCCGCCCGCCAGAGCCACGAAGGAAAGCGACAGGATCTGCACGACCATCGTCCCGACCAGGGACACCGCACGTAGGTCCACCGCCCGGGCGGCGGCGTCGATGGCGAGGCCCAGCGCCAGCGGGGGTACCGCGCCCACGATGTTGATGACCAGCACCGAGCCGAGCGTCCGCAGCCAGCGCCCGGACACCAGCTCAGCGCTTCGCTGCAGGGCCCCGAACGCGCGGCGCCCCTCGATGGCCGCACACAGTGAGGCGAAGTACCACAGCACGAACAGGTAGACGCCGGGGAGGACGAGCAGCGAGAGCCCGGCGGCCACGGCGGCCGCATAGAGCGCCACCACGACCAACATGGGGGCAAACAGGTCAAGGGCCCGCTGCAGAACCTGCGGCGTGCGCGGTCGGCGGTCGGCGTGTACCTCGACCAGCAGCTGGGCCATCGCCCCGGTGACCAGCGGGGTGAGCACCAGCACCGACACCGCGAGTCGCACCAGGTCGGCGCCCTGGCTCGTACGCGCCTGATAGCGCCCGGCGATCTGGTGCAGGCCGAGACCCACGATCAGATCCACGGTGATGATGATCGCCGCGCTCACGCTGAGGACCACCGCCAGCTGTGACCGGTAGAGGGTCAGCGTGGCGCGCATCAACCCCACGGGACCGCGTCGCGGGTCGGGCTCGGGGTGGCGCGGGGTAACGGCCATCGCGCGAGGTTAGGTGGTCCAAGTGCCCGAGGCGATCAGGCGGCGCGCAGCAGCTCGCGGGCGTGACGGCGCGCCCCCACGTCGTCCTCGCCGGCTCCGAGCATCCGCATCAGCTCGCTGACCACCTCCGCACTGCCCAGGGTCACCACCGTGGTGCGCGTTGGCTCCGCCGAGGTGTCCTTGACGACGGAGAAGTGACGGGCGGCCAGCGAGGCGATCTGGGGCAGGTGGGTAATGCACAGGACCTGGCGCCTGTCAGCTAGGCGACGCAGCTGCTCTCCCACCGCGCGTGCGGTCTGCCCGCCGATGCCGGCGTCGACCTCGTCGAACACCAGTGTGCTCTCCGAGCCGGCGCTCGCCACCCCGGCGAGCGCGAGCATGACCCGCGAGAGCTCCCCGCCCGAGGCGATCTCACGCAGCGGGCCGGCGGGTACTCCCGGGTTCGGGGCAATCATGAACTCTGCGCCGTCAGAGCCCGTTGGGCCGGGCGGGCGCTCATCCAGGATGACCTCGAAGGTCGCGTCGGCCATGGCAAGATCCGCCAGGCGCTCACGCACAGCCCGAGCCAATCGGGGAGCCGCCCGCGAACGCGCTCCGCGCAGGTCCTGTGCTCGCTCACGCAGCTGTACGCGGGATTCCTCCAGCCGCGCGCGCGTTTCCTCGAGGGCGACCTGAACGCCGAGCAGCTCCTCACGGCGGACCCGACAGCGGTCGGCGTGTTCGAGGACCGCGGCGATTGTCCCGCCGTGCTTGCGCATCAGACGTTCCAGCACAGCCAGGCGCTCCTCCACCAACTGCAGACCGTCCGGTTGCACCTCCAAGCGTTCGCCGTAGCGGTTGATCTCACTGGCCACGTCGCCGGTCTCGAGCACGAGCGCCTGCAGCCGCTGGGCCAGGGCGTCGAGCTCGACATCCACTCCGGCCAGCGCGTCAAGCGCGCGCACGGCGCCGGCGAGCTGTTCGACAGCGCCCGCGGCCTCGGGCTGATCGCCGGCGAGGCGCGCGGCTGCGGCACCGGTGGCGCTGCGCAGCGCCTCCAGGCTGCGAAGGCGCTCGCGCCGCGCCAGCAGACTCTGGTGCTCCGCCTCCTCGGGGGAGGCCTGCTCGATCTCGCCGAGCTCGAAGTCCAGCAGGTCAACCTCGCGATCGCGGACCGCGACCTGCCGGGCGAGCTCGTCAAGGCGGGCCTGGAGCCCCTGCACCTGGCGGTAGGCCGTCGCACAGGCCTGGCGCAGGCGCGCCTGCGCGGAGCCACAGAAGGCGTCGAGCACGTTCATCTGAGCAGCGGCCAGCGTGAGCTTGCGGTGCTCGTGCTGGCCGTAGAAGGTGAGCATTCCCTCGGCCAGCTCACGCAGATCGCCCACGTTGGCCGTGCGCCCGTTGACGTAGGCGCGTGTGCGCCCGTCGGGAGCCACGCGACGCGCGAGCACCACCTCCTCGGCGCCGGCCGGGAGCCGCTCCCCGAGCTCCACGCCCAGGCCTTCGCCCAGCTCGAAGGTCCCCTCCACGTAGGCTTCCGCGGCCCCGGGGCGCACCACCGAAGCGCGCGCCCTACCCCCCAGGAGGAGGTCGAGAGCGTGCGCAAGCACGGTCTTTCCCGCACCGGTCTCCCCGGTGAGGACGTTCAACCCCGGCGCCAGAGCGAGCTCTGCCCGCTCGATGAGCAGCAGATTCTCCACGCGCAACTCGCTCAGCATGCAGCAGGTGTATCACCGCCCACCGACGGATTATGCGCGCGTCGCACGGGGGTATGGCGTCGGTGGCCGAGCTCGGGTAGGGTGGCTGCGCCGGCGCCGGCGTGCGCAGGCCCGGAAGGCGGCCGGGTGGCATCTCTTCTTCACGGGCATGGGCCGATCGCCGACATAACCGCCACCGCGCCTCGTGCGCACGGGTCCCCCGACGACGCGAGTGGTCTGGCGGCCGTACGGCGACTCACGGCGCAGATGGCCGCGGCCCGCGGACCCGTTGACGTCTGGGACGCCCTGGCGGGCGAGCTGCTGGCCCTGCCCGGCGTCTGCGAGATACACCTTGTGGGTCCGACCGGCGAACAGGAGCCCGCCACGGCGCGTGCGTACCGGCGACCGTGCCGCCCGGCCGGCGCCTACCTGCTGGCCGCGGGCGCCCGCGAGATGCTCCTGGGCGATCCCCTGCTCGCACAGGGCCGTACCCTGAACGGGCGGCGTGAGGGACTGCCGCCGGAGATGGCCGCGCGGCTGCCTTCAGATCGTCCGCTGCTCCTGGTCGGCGACGCGGCGCAGGCAGATCCCGTGATCGCGGTGCTCGTCCTGGCGCCTGCGGGGCAACCTGGAGCTGACCTGGCGGCGATGGCGGCGGCCCTGGGGGGCGTGGCCGGTGTGGCTCTGTACGGCCTCTCTGAACGCTCCCGGTCGCCGCGCGACCCGCGCACGGGTTGCCTTGATCCCGGGGGTCTGTGGGCGGCGCTCGAGGAGGAGATAGCGCGGGGCGAACGCCAGGGCGCCAGCCTCACGTGCCTGGTGGTAACCCTGGACGATCTGGCGCTCATCTCTGAGCGGTACGGCGCTTCCCTGCGTGCACAGACGCTGCGCCACGTAGGCGCCACCCTGCGTGGTGAGCTGCGCCGCCTTGACCGTGTGGGGTCTCTCAACGAGGGAGAGTTCGTGATCCTGCTCTCCGGCACCGGAGCCACCGGCGCCGAGCTGACGGCCCGCCGGCTGCTGAGCCGTCTCAACGCGGTCAAGCTCGAAAGCGAGGGGGCGCGACACCCCATGCGAGTGGCCATCGGGCTGGCCGAGCGACGCTCACCGGCCGACGGCGTGCAGCTCGTGCGCGCGGCCCGATCGGTACTGCGCGGCGCGCGCCCCGTCGCGCCTGCGGGGTCACCGGACGGCGCCCCGGCGTAGCGCCTGAGGCTGCGGTAGCTTGCCGCGGCGATGCTCTCCGGTTCTGAGCTGTGGCTGCTGCGCCTGATGGCCGACAGGGGCGTGGCTCTGCTCGACGCCTCGGGCCTGCTGGTGATCATGGAGCAGCGGGGCGAGCTGCAGGTGGCCGCGAGCGCCGGCGAGACCGAGCTACGGGTGCGCCTCCTACCGGTCGAGGGCAGCGCGCTGGGGGTCGTCTATCGCGCCGCGCGTCCGCTGGCGCTGGACAGCCCGCGGGGTGCCGACGCAGCTTGGCTGCACGAGCTCGGCATCACGGCGCGCGCCATCCTGGTGGAGCCGCTGAACATGGGCGCGAGCGGCAGCGGCATGATCATCGCGCTGCGCGAGCGCGGCCGCTTCCGAGACCCTGACCGAGACGCCCTGCACGCCTTTGCCGGAAGCGTCGCCCAGCGCTTGGTGGCCGAGCGCTCGGTGGAGATCGAGCGGCTGCGCCACGGACTGGAGGCGCGCGAGCGTGAGCGCAAGCGGTGGGCTCGCGAGCTGCACGACGAGACGGTGCAGGGCCTTGGCGCCCTGCGTCTGATGCTGGCCAACGCCCGGGACCGCGGCGATGACGAGCAGACTCGCAAGGCAGTAGACGCCGTGCTGGAGGGCCTGGGCGCCGAAATCGACGGGCTGCGCCACCTGATCACCGAGCTGCGTCCGGCTGCCCTGGACGACCTCGGGCTGGCCCCGGCGCTGCACGCGCTGGCGCGCCGGGCGCAGGCGATCGACGGTCTGGACGTGACCACTCGCATCGAGCTGGGAGACGGCACCCAGGAGCGCCTGGACAGCGAGGCCGAGAGCACGATCTACCGCGTGGTGCAGGAGGCCCTGACCAACGTCAGCCGCCACGCCGACGCATCCGCGGCCACCGTGGCCGTCGTGCGGGCACCCGGGTCGGTGAACGTCGAGGTCAGCGACGACGGCCGCGGCCTGCCCCCTCAGCTGCGCTCAGGGGGCTTTGGAGTGGCGGGGATGCGTGAGCGTGCCGAGCTGCTGGGCACCGAGCTCCAGTTGCGGGCGCGCCCCGGTGGTGGAACGACGGTGACGCTCAGGGTGCCCCTGGACGGGCGCGTGCCTCCGTCTAGCCGTTGACGTGCTCAGCAGCTCACTCGGTCAGCCCGGCGCGGCGGGCATAGGCCGTGAGCTCGGCGCGCGTGGAGAAGCCCAGCTTCTCAACCGCCCGCGCCCGGTAGGTCTTGACCGTCCGCTCGGCCACATGCATGAGATCGGCGATCTGGGGGTTGGTGTGCCCGAGAGCGACGAGCCGCACCACCTCACGTTCACGCTCGCTGAGGGTGATCGCGCGCATCTCCTCTGAGGCCTCGTCAGCGAGCAGCGCACCCAGCCGCGGGTGCACGTAGCGCCCACCGTGCACGGCGCTGCGAAAGGCCTGCAGTAGCTCGGCGGGCTCGGCCTCCTTGACCACGTAGCTGCGCGCGCCGACCCTCATCGCCTCGCGCGCGTAGGCCGGGTCCTCGTGCATGGTCAGAATGGCCACGGCCAGATCCGGGCGCGCCTCCAGGCAGGCGGGCACGGCGCCCAGGCTCGGGCCGCCAGGCATGGAGAGATCGAGGATCAGCAGGTCCGGTTGGTGCTCGCGCACCATACGCACGGCCTCGGGTACATCGGCGGCCTCGGCCAGCACGCGAAACTCGCCGTCAGAGCTCTCGAGCAGCGTGCGTACGCCGTCGCGCACGATCGCGTGGTCGTCGGCGATCACCACCGAGAAAGGCCGCGTTTCCTCGAGGTAGTCGTCCCGGTCGATCTCCGTGGGGGCCACGAGCTCAAACCGTAGCGACTTCCCAGGCGCCTGATCCGCCAGGGGCGTACCGCCTCACGTGGGGTACCGGCACCCACCGGGCGGGGTCAGTCCCACCTTCGCGTCAGGGCACCCACCCCGGCGGCCGGTTCTACCTTTGCACGCGCGACCTGCCCGCTTGGGACGACAAACTCGTCCCTGTCGGCGGGACAGACAAACCACGGGCGCTCCCCGATCATGGTTGCCTCGGCCGTGCCGCTGCATCGGCCCCTCCCGACGAACAATGCTCAGCGCACCGATCAACCCCGCCAGCGCCTCATCCGCGGCTCTTCAGAGGAGCTCTTGACGATGATGATCGGAGCCTGCCTGGGCACCTGGCTGTTTCTGGCGCTCCTCGCGCTGGCCCTGTGCCGTGCCGCTGCGTACGGAGACGCCATCGAGCGACCCGTGAGCGTCAGAGCTCGGCCCGCCGCTGCGACGGTGAAGGGCGGGCGCTTCGTGCGCCGCACTCTTGACGTGGCGCCCGCGTCGGCGTCCAGACAGCGGGAGGTCGTGCGATGAGCTTGACCGCCCCGGCCGCCCGTCAGCCCCTACGCGCGGTCGGTGGGCACGGCGGATGTGACCACGCGGCGAGCGCACGACACCTGGCTCGCGGACAGTTGCACGTGGCCGACGGCAGGCCACGTGTGATCGTGGTCGGTGGAGAAGCGACTCATCGGCGCACCGTGCGCGAGCACGTGCGGGCCACCCTCGGTGACGCGCGGGTACGCGAGACGAGCGACCTCTGGGACGTCCTGGTGCAGGCTCCGACCAGCCATCTGGTCATCCTCGCCGGAGATCTCGCCGAGGCCCCGGCCGACGAGCTCGAGCGACTGCTCGGCCACCGCCATCCCGAGCTGAAGGTCCTGGCGGCGGCGGGCGACCTAGTACCCGAGCCCGGGGCCGAGTCGCCGTGGCCATCGCCGGTCGCGGAGGTTGTACCTCTGCAGCCCCGGGCAGCGCGGCCTCGCGCCGACGTCGGCTAGATCCGCGCCAGCACCGCGCTGTGGCCGAGCCGCGCCGAAGGGCGAGCCGCGCCGAAGGCCGAGCCGCGCCGAAGGCCGCGCTGTGGCCGAGCCGCGCCGAAGGGCGCGCTCCGACAGCGTGCGACGAATCACGAGCGCGTGGCGAAGATGCGGGTTTGCGCTGCCTGGCTTTCGCGAACTTGTGCATCGAACAGTGAGCGAGGTTCGCAGGCGCCAGACTCGAAACCCTTGTTGACGCGAAGTTAAGGACGACGCCCAAACCGTCGTTAAGGACGACAAGGCGTCGTTTTTCGACAGCGCATCCATGGGCCTCAACCGACGAAACCTTTACATCGCCAGCCAGTGGGTGCTGTTGGCCGCCGCGCTCACCGCAGCCGTTCTGAGCACCCGCGCCGTCGACTGGCGGCCTCTGCAGCTGCTCATCCTGCTCCTCGTCCTCGGCGTGGTGGGTGAGCGGCTCGCGGTCACGGTGGGAAATCAGAGCCTGTCGGCCTCCTTTATCGCGCTCGTGCTCGCCATGACCCTGCTGGGACCGGCGCCCGCCGCGCTGATCGGCGTGCTCGGGGTGCTGGTCGACTCCGGCCTGAGAAGGCCAGCCGGAGTCCAGGTGCTGACCAACCTGGCCACGTACGCGGCCTACCCCTTGAGCGGCGCGTTCTTCGCCCGGCTGATCGTCGGCGATGTCCACAACGGGCACACCACCCGCAGCGTGACGTTCGTGCTGGTCGTGTTCGTGGTCTTTCTGCTCACCAACGTCCTCAACTTCCTGCTCATCGCCGTCAACAAGAACGTGCTTCACGACCGCGGCCTCGGCACCCAGGCCCGCACGCTGCTGCTGCCCTTGCTCCCCGGGCAGCTCGCCGCCGCACTCCTGACCGCGATGCTCGCGGCGGCCTACGCCAACCTGGGCTATCCCGTCCTGCTGGGCGTGGTGGTGATCATCCTCATCTTCCAGTACCTGGCGGTCGCTCTGCTTCGCTCCGAGGACCGGGCAGAACAGCTCGCCGCGCACTCGAGCAGGCTGGCGACGCTGCAGCTCGGCGTGCTCGTCACCCTGGTGGAGACCCTCCAGCTGCGCGACCCGAGCACCGCGCGCCACGCGGCGTCGGTTGCGCGCTTCGCGCGCGCCCTGGCCCGGGAGATGGAGCGCAGCGAGCGCGAGCAGGACCTCGTGCACAGCGCGGGCCTGCTGCACGACATTGGCAAGTTCGCCCTGCCCGACCGGATCCTCAGGGCCGACACGCTGACCGATGGAGACTGGTCGCTGGTGCGCCGCCACCCGCAGGAGGGGGCCACGCTGGTGGGGCGGCTCGACGGCTACGGCCCGGTCTCCGACATCATCCTCTACCACCACGAGCGCTTCGACGGGCAGGGCTACCCCGCCGGTTTGATCGCCAAGGAGATACCCCTTCTCTCCCGCGTCATCGCGGTCTGCAACGTCTACGACGTGCTCACGGCGCATGACTCCTACTGCCCTTCGCGCACGCCGCAGGAGGCCATCGTGGAGCTGCGCGAGTCCGCCGGCCGCCAGCTGGACCCCGATGTCGTAACCGCGTTCATCTCCATGCTTGAACGCGAGGGGCCGGTGACCCTCGCTGCCGGCGACGGCGCCGACTTCGAGGCGGAGTTGGACTTCGAGCGGCGCACGAGAGCCCTTGCGCAGCCCAGCTGAACCGTGCGCGTTGGGCGGCCCGGCCAGTAACCACGTGAGGCGCCGTCTGGGACAGCGCCTCACCTGTGCGACTCAATCTGATTACTTATGCGCGCCAGCCCATTGCTCTCCCTTTCTCAGAATTCCCCGGCCCCACGTTTCGCTGTTCTCTGACCGCCGACACCTTTGCGTAGGTTTTGCGAGGACTCTATACCTCTACGCAGGAATGACAACTAAGTCGTGGAAGGCTGGATGTGCGTTCGGCTCCCTGGCGGTGTCGGGAGGGACTCCATGTCGTGATAACCCACGATTCGGCGGTGTTATGGCGACGCAAGCGGGGGTGGCCACCGCTCGGCCTGGCGTTATGTCAAACCGCCTGGGCGAGAAGTTTCACGCGGGGCAGCGCAGCTTTTGCTCCCCTTTCTCGGGCAAACGTCCACAAAGGTGTCCGCCATTCAACTCGAGACTCCGCGTGTCCGACACTGATCGAGTAGCGCACAGCACCCGATCCGCCACTCGAACCCTGAGGCGAGGTGCCCCTTGGACCCCGTGACCCCCCTAACCCAGCCGCTGGACCGCCAGCTGGTGTTCACCAGCTCGCAGGCCGCTCGTTACGTCGGCGTCTCCCTGGCCACGATCCGTCGCTGGGCCGACGCGGGTCATCTGCAGTGCTACCGCACCCCGGGGGGCCAGCGCCGCTTTTCGCGCGACCAGCTCGACGGCTTCGTCGCCTCGTTGCGCGGCGACGCGCCCGTCGCGCGCACCGCCGCCGGCTGAGTAAGGGCGACCGCGCCGCGGCGGCGCCGGGTTCACGTGGCCCTCACGTGACCGCCGCGCAGCTTCGGCGGCCGGGCCGTCTGAACGACGGCGCCGCTGTTCAGGCGGGCGTGGCGTCCAGGACCAACAGCGCCGCTACGGGAGAGCCGCAACTTCCCACCCGGCAGCGCAGATGATCGTGGGGCGCGTCCAGCGGGGCGACGACGGTTTCCGTCACGTCAAGATCTCCGCGCGCTGCCTCACCGAGCAGCTCCGGCAAGCGCGGAATTCCCTGGAAGTCCAGGTCTGCCCCGACCAGCAGCTGGCTGAGGGGCCGGTGGATCGCTTCCGGCTCCGAGCAGCCCAGCAGCCGCTCAGCGTTCTCAGACACCGCGCACACGAGCAGCAGCTCGTCGCAGACCAGGAAGGCAGCGCCGGGCGCGGGCGCCATTCGGGGGTCAGCTTCCAGGATCACCCCCATCTCACAGTGAGCACAGATCCGCGAATGGCGCCGACCGGAGGGCTCCCGGGCGCAGTGGCTGCAGAAGGTCGCCGGTTCGACGGGGGTGAGGGGCAGCAACTGAGCGGAGTGAAGGGTCAGGCTGTGCATCGCCGCACCATAGGGGCCCCGGCTTGGCCGTGGCAAGGGTGAGCCATCGCTCTCGCGTCGCCCTGCTGGCTTATGCGCTCTTTCGCCGACGTATGTGCACCTTTTCTGCTCAGTGTGCGAGCCGGCCGAACTTCTCGCGTAGGCGCCGATAGAAGGAGGACCCAGGCAGCTGGGCGATGGTCCCCGCCCCGTGAACGAAGCGAGCGTCCATCGCCCCGCCGGGCTCGATCTCGGACACCGGCCGCCCGTCCACGGCCACGTCCAGCGACTCGCGCGAGCGGTTGAAGATGCTCAGGAGGTCACCGGGGGCCGCGACCAACGCGCGCGCAGTGAGCGAGTGCGGAGCGATGAAGCTCACCACGAATCCCTCCACCCCCCAGGCCATTACCGGGCCTCCGTTGGCCAGGTTGTAGCCGGTCGATCCCGCCGGAGTGGCCACCACCAACCCGTCGCACCGCACGCTGCCCACGACCTCGCCGTTCAGAGCGTAGGCGATCTCAGCGACCCGATCGCCGACCTTGCGATGGATGGCGATGTCATTGATCGCAGTCACCGTTGCGTCCTGCGTCTGCAGGGTGACCGCCGGGAGTCGCAGGAGCTTGAAGTCTCCCGCGAAGGCCCGCGCCAGGCCGCCTTCGAGCTCGTCAGGCTCCACGGTGGCCAGGAAACCGATCTCGCCGAAGTTGACCCCGAACACGGGCACCCCGGTGTGGGCGTAGCGCCGAAGTGCGCTCAGGATGGTGCCGTCACCGCCCAGGACCAGACACAGCCGCACGGTGTCGCTCATGGGCGCGTTGACGAGCACTCCGTCGCCCGGCGAGAGGTCATGCTTGCGCGTCTCCTCTGCGTCGAAGCGCAGGGTCATCCCGGCCTGGCGAGCGGCCGCCATGAGTTGCCCCAGTGCGGCCTCGGTCTTTGCCGAGCGCCGGTGGGTGAGCACGGTCACCTCGCGCGAGCCGTCGCCGGGCTCGGGCAGGCGGCCGGCGGGCTCGGGCAGGCGGCCGGCGGGCTCGGTGCTCAAGGTTCCACCAGCGACGCCAGCCGCTCGATATCCGCGTCACCTAGCGCGCCGTGGCGCGTCGGGGCGGCCAGGTGCACAAACGTCTCCCGGTTGCCCTTGGGGCCCGGCAGCTGTGAAGAGTAAAAGCCGAGCACCGCGGTCCCGAGGCCCCGTGCCGCCCGCGCGACCCCCACCAACGCCCGTCGGCGGTCAGCGGCCACGCGGACCACGCCGCCCCGGCCCACACGCTCACGGCCGACCTCGAACTGCGGTTTGACCATGGCCAGCGCGTCATAGTCGGGGGCCAGGCAACCGAGCACCGCCGGCAGAACCTTGGTCAGCGAGATGAACGACACGTCAAGCACGGCCAGATCGGGGGCCCACGGCAGCCGGGCGAGAGTCAGGGTGCGTGCGTTGGTGCGCTCGAGGACGGTCACGCGCTCATCGCCGCGCAGCCTCCAGGCGAGCTCTCCGTAGCCGACGTCGACGGCGATCACCGCGGCCGCCCCGTTCTGCAGGAGGCAGTCCGTAAATCCGCCGGTTGATGCCCCGACGTCGAGCGCGCGTCGCCCGCCGACGGTAACGCCACTGGCCTGCAGCGCCGTGGCCAGCTTGACCCCGCCACGTGACACGAACCGGGGTCGGTCGGCGACCGTTACCGAAGCGCCGTCGTCCACCATCTCTCCCGGCTTGGACGCTCGTCTGCCGTCTTCGCCGACCCGCACCTCCCCGGCCATTATCGACGCGGCCGCGCGTGTACGGGTCTCGAACAGGCCGCGCGCGGCCAGCAGGGTGTCCAGACGCTGCTTGGTCATCGGCCCGGCAACGGTAGCCGCTCGCCTCGTCGGCCCGCCGTGGCCCCGCCAGCGACCCGTCTTGACGTCGTGTGATCGACGTCACACAAACTTTGTGCTCCCCCGGGCACCATTACATCGACCCGAAGCAAGCAGCACCCTCCCCTCCGGAAACGGCCCGCCTCTGGCGGGCCGTTTCTGTTTGTGCCCTAACGCTCAGGCGCCGACGGGGGCCGAGCGGCGGTCGAGAATGGCCGCCTCGATACGCTCGGCGATACGCGGCCCGGTGAAGCCGACCTCCTCGTGCAGGAGGGCCGCCTTGCCGTGGGTCACGTAGCGGTCGGGTAGCCCGACGCGCAGGATACGCGGCGCGGCCGCACCGGTCTCGTTCAGGGCCTCCCAGACGGCGGAGCCGAAGCCACCGGCAAGCACGCCCTCCTCCACGGTGACCAACACGTCGTGCTCAGCCGCGAGTTGGGCCATCAGCCCGGCGTCGATGGGCTTGGCAAAGCGCGCGTCGGCCACGGTGACCTCAATGTCACGCTCGGCCAGCAGATCTGACGCCTCGAGCGCCTTGTTGACGCCCGAGCCGTAGCCGATCAGGGCCACGCGAGCACCGGCCGGGGCGCCTGTCCCGCCCTCGCGCACGATCTCTCCGGTCCCGATCCGCAGCGGGCGGGGGCGATCACGCAGATCGACGCCAACGGCCTCCCCGCGGGGATAGCGCAGCGCGACGGGCCCATCGTCATAGAGCAGCGCGGTGTGGAGCATGTCCACCAGAACCTGCTCGTCGCGCGGGGCCATGAGGACGATGTTCGGCAGGCAGCGCAGGTAGGCGATGTCGTAGACCCCGTGGTGGGTGGGCCCGTCGTCCCCGACCAGACCGGCGCGGTCCATGACGAAGACCACGTTCAGGCGCTGCAGGCAGACGTCATGGACGATCTGGTCGTAGGCGCGCTGCAGGAAGGTCGAGTAGATCGCCGCGACCGGCTTGGCGCCCTCCAGCGCCAGGCCCGAGGCGAACAGGATGGCCTGCTGCTCGGCGATGCCCACGTCGAAGTAGCGCTCGGGCATGGCCTTCTGCAGGATGTTCAGGCCGGTGCCGGAGTTCATGGCGGCGGTGATCCCGACCACGCGCGGGTCGCGCTCGCACTCGCGCACCAGCGCCTCACCGAACACCTTGGTGTACTGCGGCGGCTTGGGGACCGCGCCCGCCTGCGCCGGGCCGCTGAGCACCGCCGCTCCGTTGGCGATCGACTTGGGCTTGGCCGCGTGCCACTCCTCCATGCCCTCCAGCCCCCCCTCCTCGGCCGGCGCGAAGCCCTTGCCCTTGACGGTGGAGACGTGGACCACGACCGGTCGCTCAGCCTCCAGAGCCTCCGTGAGCGACTCGCGCAGAGCTCCGACGTCGTGACCGTCGACCACCCCCATGTAGGCCCAGTTGAGCTCCTCCCAGAACAGGCCCGGAGCCCAGAACGCCTTGATCGACTCCTTGAGCTGGGGCCCCAGACGCTCCAGCGCGGCGCCGATTCCACCCGGCAACCGCGTCAGGCTGCCCTCGACCTCCTCGCGCGCGTGCCACAGCTTGGGATTGAGGCGCACGCGATTGAAGGACCGCGACAGGGCGCCCACGTTCGGCGCGATGGACATGCCGTTGTCGTTGAGCACGACGACCATGGGCGTGCCCATTCCTCCGGCGTGGCTGATGGCCTCGAAGGCGACCCCGCCGGTCATCGCTCCGTCGCCGATCACCGCGACGACGCGGCCGTTTGCGGGGCCACCGATGTGGCGCATCGCCTCCTTGATGCCCACGCCGTAGCCGATCGACGTGGAGGCGTGGCCCGCGCCCATGATGTCGTGCACGGACTCCGCGATGGAGCAGAACGGCGCCAGACCCCCGTACTGGCGGATGGTCGCCAGCTGGTCACGGCGGCCCGTGAGAACCTTGTGCGGGTAGGCCTGATGGCCCACGTCCCACAGGATCTTGTCGCGCGGTGAATCGAGCAGCGAATGCAACGCCACCGCCAGCTCACAGGTGCCCAGGTTGGCGCCGAAGTGACCGCCGATCTCACCGACCGTGTCGATGATGTGCTCGCGTACCTCCTGAGCGACCTGGGCGAGCTCCTCGGTACTCAGCGAATGCAGCGCCTGGGGTGCGTCGATGCCGTCAAGGAGACGCCGCGGTGGGCGAGGAGGATGGGAAGCGTCGGCGGTCATGAGGTTCGCGTGTAGATGAAGTCGGTTATCTGCTCGAGCTCTGTGGCGCCCCGGGGCGCCGCTTGGGCCAGCGCCTCGCGCGCGGTGCGGTGCGACTGCAGGGCCAATGTGCGCGCGCGCTCGATCCCGAACTCGCTGACGTATGTGCGCTTGCCGTGACGCTCATCGCTGCCCCGCGGCTTCCCGAGCGCCGCGTCCGTGCCGGTCACGTCCAGGATGTCGTCCACGATCTGAAAAAGGACGCCCAACTCGGCCGCGAAACGGCGAAAGTGCATTGTCGCAGGTCCGCTGGCTCCATCGAGCAGTAGTACGCACAGGATCGAGGCCCCGATCAGGCGGCCCGTCTTCAGCTCGTGTAGGCGGCGCAGCCCCTGCGGTCCGGCGGGCGCCCCGCTGCTCACGTCGACGTACTGCCCCCCGACCATCCCGCTCACCCCGGTGGCCGCCGACAGCTCGGCCAGCGCAGCCAGGACACGCCCGGGCGCGGCCTTCTGGTGGGTTATCACGTGGTGGAAGGCCTCCGCGTAGAGGCCGTCGCCGGCCAGGATGGCCACCGATTCGCCGTAGGCGACATGACAGGTCGGGCGCCCACGGCGCAGGTCATCGTCGTCCATGGCCGGCAGGTCGTCATGGATGAGCGAGTACGTGTGGATGAGCTCCAGGGCGCCCGCCAGCGGAAGCATCCGGGTGTGCTCATGCCCCAGGGCCCGTGCCGTGGCCAGCGCCAACACCGGGCGGATGCGCTTACCTCCAGCCAACAGGGAGTAGCGCATGGCCTCCTGGAGGCCCGTGGTCAGCGACTCGCTCGAGAAGCGCAGCTCGTTGAGGTAGCCGTCCACCTCAGCGCGCAGGTTCTCCGGGTAGACGCCCGTCGCCACCGGCTCGGGCCCCAGCGCGCTCACCGCCCCCCGCCGCCGCTCGTCCTAGAGCAGCGAGTCCTGCCCGGGCAGGGCAGCGGGCACGTCGGCTCTGGCCCGTCGCTCGAGCTCAGTGCTCGCCTGGGTGGCCAGCGCGGCACAGTCCTCGACCAGCGTGGCGGCTGCGTCGGGAGAAAGCTCTCCCGAGCGCAACTGTTCTCCGGCGCGCTCCAAGCGCACGATCAGATCGTCAAGCGTCTCGGTCATGTCAGCATGGAGGGGTTCGGGAGCGCCCGACGTCCTACGGACACTATTGATCGCCGCCGGTGGGCTGCGGCCTGGTTTCGCGCAGAACCGCCGCCAACACGCCGTTCACGAAGCCGGGCGCCTCGCTCCCGCAGAACGTCTTGGCGGTCTGCACGGCCTCGTCGATCGCTCCCTCGGGCGGTATGGGCGAATCGGCCGGGGCCGCGTCCGGGTGGAGCATCTCGATCAGGGCCACGCGCATGATGCTGCGTTCCAGTGGCTGTATGCGGTCCACGCTCCACCCGTGGGCATGACGGGAAATCACCTCGTCGAGCTCGGGGGCGCGGTCGGCCGCGGCGTGGGCTAGAGCTCGGGTAAACAGCGCCGCGTCGCCTCCCAGGGTCTGCGACAGGGAACGCCCGGTGAGGTCGTGCTGATAGAGGGCAACCACGGCAGCACGTCGCTGGTCGGTGCGCCGCACCCTGCCTCAAGCGCGCGAGACGTAGTCGCCCGACCGGGTATCGACGCGCACGCGCTCGCCGACGTTCACGAACAGCGGCACCGAGATCGTCGCCCCGGTCTCCAGGGTCGCCGGCTTGGTCCCACCTCCCGAAGCCGTGTCTCCCCGCAACCCGGGATCGGTCGCGGTCACCTCGAGATCGACAGCGCTGGGCAGCTGCACATCCGCCGGCTGGTCGTCGATGAACAGCAGGTCGACCTCAGTGCTCGGCTTCACCCAGCGAAGGGTGGAGGCCACGGCCACCTCGGGAATGGCTATCTGCTCAAAGGACGCGGTGTCCATGAAGTGGGCGTCGCTACCGTCTGAGTAGAGAAACTGCATCTTGCGCGCCTCGGTGCGCACCGAGCGGAACTTCTCCCCCGCGCGGAATGTGCGGTCGATCGAGGCCCCGTCGGAGGCGCGACGCAACTTGGTACGCACGAAGGCGCCGCCCTTGCCCGGCTTGACGTGCTGGAAGTCGACGATCTTGAAGATCGTGCCGTCGACGTCGATGTGGTTTCCGTTGCGAAACTGGTTGGTGCTGATCACGCGGCGTCAGGGTAGCGACGCGAGGCCGGTGCTGCCGAAGGGGCTCGGCATAACAGAACTGCTGCAGCTGTCGATATCGCGAGGCACTAGCCTGCCTGCGGTGACCGGTCTCCTCCTCGGCGCCGCGCGCCGCGCCGGTCGTTGCGTCGTAGCGCCGCTCGTCGGCTTGGGCGTAGCCCTGCTGGTCGCCGCACCGGCAAACGGCGCGGCAGCCTCCACGCCATCCGCAGTGGCACGCCCGGTCAGCCTGACCGTTGACCGCGCCCATGAGCGCACCACGGTGCCTACCGACTTCCTTGGCCTGTCGCTGGAGGTCAAGCACCTGGCGCTGACCGGGAGCTACGCATCACGCGGCAACCTGCCCGGCCTGCTGCGATCCCTAAGCGGTGGGCTTGTCCGCTTCGGAGGCGTCACCGCCGACACCCAGGTCGCCTGGGTGGGTGACTCGGGGACGCTGCCGCCGTGGGCGTCAACCGGCCTGAGCCCGGCTGACTTCACCGGAGTGGCCCGTCTGGCCCGCGAGACCCGCTGGCGCGTGCAGCTGGCGCTCAACCTCGGTCACTATGACCCTCAGGCCGCCGCCTCAGAGGTCAGCGCTGCCTACGCCGCGCTGGGCGACAACCTGGCCGGAGTCCAGTTCGGCAACGAGCCCGACGCCCTGCTGCGGCCTGACCATCTGCGTACCGATCCCTGGACCTACGCGCAGTACGCACCGCAGGCCGGGGCCTACCGGGCCGCCGTGCAGCAGGCGGTCCCCGAGATTCCCATCGAAGGTCCCGACGTCTCCAGCGGACTCAGCCACTTGGACTGGCTGCGGATGCTCGCCGCGCTGGATCCACCCGCGCTGCTGACCGCCCACTACTACTCCCTGAGCTGCATGGATCAACCCACGATCGCCAAGCTGATCGCTCCACGCATCCGCGCCGCGGCCGGCAGGAGCCTGCGGCGCCTGGGCGCGATCGCGCGTGCGCACCACCTGCCCGTGCGCGTGGATGAGACCAACAACATCTCGTGCGGCGGGAAGGCCGGGGTCAGCAACACCTTCGCGTCGGCGCTGTGGGCCACCGACTACGCCACCCAGGCCATGTCCTCCGGCGTCTCGGGGCTGAACTTCCACGGCAACGTCGCCACCCCCACCGGCTACTCGCCCCTGGTCGCGCTGACCCCCAGCGACAAGATCGCCGGGCGGCTGAACCCGCAAGCGGAGTGGTATGCGCTGCTGCTGGCCCACCAGCTCGTGGGCAGCCGACCGCTGCCGGTCAGGGCCCGCCCCGGGGGGCTGAACCTGAGCTACAGCGCCTTCGCGGCCCCGCGAAAGCGACTCCAGCTCGTCGTGGTCAACGAGGAGGTCGCGGGCTCGCGCCCGGTCATGGTTCATCTACCGGTCGGACCTGACCTGACGAGCGGCAGCGTGCTGCGCCTGAGCGCTCCGAGCCTGGCCTCGACGACCGGGGTGCGCCTGGGACAAACCGCGGTGGCCGCCGACGGCAGCTGGCGTCCGTCGCGTCGCCTGCCCCCGGTGCACGTGGCCAAGGGGACGGCCTCCTTTCTCATCCCGCCGAGCAGTGCGGCGCTGGTGACGCTCGCGCCCCACCGGTGAGCGCTTGAGCGTGCTCGAGGTGGTGTCCATCCTGCTGGCCGGGGTGGCGGCGGGGACGATCAACACGATCGTGGGTAGCGGAACCCTGATCACCTTTCCGGTGCTGCTCGCCTTCGGCTACCCGCCGGTGGTGGCCAACGTGTCCAACACCATCGGGCTGGTGCCCGGGTCACTCTCGGGCGCCTACGGCTACCGCCACGAGCTGGCCGGACAGGGGCGGCGGGCCGTGCGTCTGGGAGCCGCCTCTCTGGTCGGTGGGACGCTCGGGGCGGTGGCGCTGCTGCTCCTGCCGGCCTCCGCGTTCTCCGCCATCGTGCCCGGGTTCATCGCCATCGCGCTCGCGCTGGTCCTATTTCAACCGCGCCTGGCGCGCCACCTGGCCCAGCGTGGCCACGCCACCGCCCGCGACGGCGGGCTGCTGGCTCTGACCGCGATATTCGCCGCCGGCCTGTACGGCGGCTACTTCGGGGCGGCGCAGGGGATCCTGCTGCTGGCCATCCTGGGGCTGGCCCTGACCGAGGACCTGCAGCGCATCAACGCGCTGAAGAACGTCCTGGCCCTGATCGTCAACCTGGTCGCGGGCGTGATCTTCGTGTTCGTGGCCCACGTCGCCTGGGCTCCGGCTCTGCTGCTCATGGGCGGCTCGGCGGCTGGAGGCCAGCTCGGCGCCCGTGTGGGCCGACGCCTGCCCGCGGCAGCGCTGCGTGGGTTCATCGTGGCGGTCGGACTGGTGGCCATCGCCCAGCTCGTGCTGCGCTGAGCCACAGACACCGTCAGGCGCCACGCCTCACCCCACCACGGTCAGCTCCTTGGGGAAGTGGCTGAGACGCTCAGGACCCTCCACGCCGACGACGACGAGATCCTCGATGCGGACCCCGAGCAGGGCGGGCAGGTAGACGCCCGGCTCGACGGTCACCACGTGGCCCGGGCGCAGCGGCTCCTGCGAAGCGCTGGGCGATAGCCGTGGTGCCTCGTGGATCTCCAGACCCACACCGTGTCCGAGTCCGTGGCCGAAGTTCTCGCCGTAGCCCGCGTCGGCGATCACCGCGCGGGCCACCGCATCAACCTGCCGTCCGTTGCTTCCGGCCAGGACGGCCTCCAGGCCCTGCTGCTGGGCGTCGAGCACCGTGGCGTAGACCTCACGAGCCCGCTCATCGGGCTCCGCGGTGGCAAACGTGCGTGTGCAGTCCGAGCAGTAGCCGTCGAGCAGCGCACCCATGTCGATGGTGACCAGATCACCGCGCGCGATTGTCACGCCCCGGGGGGAGGCATGGGGTAGCGCACCCTGCGCACCGGAGGCCACGATCGAGGGAAAGCTCGGTGCGGTGGCCCCGCGACGACGCATCTCGTGCTCGAGCTCGAGAGCCACCTCGCGCTCGCTGCGACCGGCCAGTCCCCGCTCGGCCTGCCAGGCGAGCACCTCGTCGACGAGCTCCGCGGCCGCGCGGATGCGGGCAAGCTCCCCGGCATCCTTTATCTCCCGCAGCCCCTCGACCATCCCGGTGCACGGGACCAGCTCCCACCCTGAGGGAAGGTCCCCGAGCAGCTTGGCGTGCTGAGCGACGCTGACGTGCTCGTCCTCAAAGCCCAGGCGTCCCCCCTCAGAGCCCAGCTCCTCAAGCGAGCGCAGCGCCGCCTCGAACAGGTTGGTGGCGATCTCGCGCTCGAAGCGCTCCGGGACCTGCTCGGCCGCCTGCGTGAGGTAGCGAAAGTCGGTGAAGAAGCGCCACGGTCGCGACGGGGCCGAGCCCAGCAGGACGGCGCCGTGGGAGCCGGTGTAGCCGCTCACGTAGCGCACGTTGACCGGCCCGCTGACGAGCACCGCGTCAAGCTCGCGCCCCACCGCCTCGGCCGCCAGCTGCTCGGTGCGTCGGACCAGCGTGGTGGGGGCGGTCGCCTCGCTCACGTTGGGCTCAGACTATTGCGCTGCCAGGTGGCCGCGAAGGAGCTCCAGTGCCTCGCGGTATCCGTCGGGCCCGCGGCCGGCGACCGAGGCGACGCACAGATCCTCGATCACCGACAGGCGGCGCCAGGACTCGCGCGCCTTGACGTCGGACAGGTGCACCTCCACCGCGGGCAGCGCAGTGATCTCCAGCGCGTCCCGGACCGCCCAGGCGTAGTGCGTCCACGCTCCGGGATTGATGATCAGCGCATCGGCCATGCCCCTGAGCCCGTGCAGGTGCTCGACGAGCTCGCCCTCGAAGTTCGTCTGAAAGAAGCGCGTCTGCAGGCCGAGCTCGCCGCCCCAGTCGCTGATGTGGCGTTCGAGCTCGTCCAGGTCCATGGTGCCGTACTGCTCCGGGTCACGCTGTCCGAGCATGTCGAGGTTGACCCCGTGCACCACTTCCACGCGGTTGTGGGCGATGGTCGGGGCGACCATCAGGCGGCCAGCTCCGCCACGGCGGCCAGCAGCTCGGCCTCGCTCACGCGTGCCCCTGGGCGTACGTCGCCGGGCTCGTGCACGAGCACGAATGGCACCTGCGGGCCCAGACGTTTCTTGTCTCGCGCGGTGGCGGCCACCACCGCGTCGCAGTCAACGTGCTCCAGCCGTACGGGCAGTCCGTGGGCGGCCAGCGCCGTCGCCACCGTGGCGCGCAGCTCTTCGCGACCGGACAGACGCAGAGCGGCGAGCAGGCCCAGACCCACGGCCTCGCCGTGACGGTAGTGCGCGTAGTCACTGGTGGTCTCGATGGCGTGGCCGACCGTGTGACCCAGGTTGAGCACCTGGCGCCGACCGCCGTCGCGCTCATCTTGGTCCACTACCGCGAGCTTGGTGCGCACGCAGGCCAGGATCATCTCCGGGTCGATGGCCTCACCGGTGCTCACGCGTCGCCACAGCTCGCCGCCGGCGATCAGGGCCGTCTTGATCACCTCGGCGAACCCGGCGGCGCGTTCGGCATCGGGGAGCGAGCGCAGCGCGCCGGGATCGACCAGCACCCCCGCCGGCTGGTGATAGGCGCCCACGTAGTTCTTGGCCTCGGGCAGATCTACCCCCGTCTTGCCGCCGTAGGCGGAGTCGACCTGAGCCACCAGGGTGGTGGGCACGTGCACGACGGGCACGCCGCGCTGATAGGTCGCCGCGCAGAAGCCGGCCAGGTCGCCGACCACGCCTCCCCCCAGAGCGACGAGGTGGTCGGCGCGGGTGACGCCCTGCGCGACGAGGACATGCCATATGCGCTCAGCGCTGGCCAGCGTCTTATTGCGTTCCCCGGGGGCGACGGTGACCACGCGATCGCCCACCGCGAGCCGGTCGGCGTACAGCCCCCGCACCGTCTCGTCGGTGACCCAGAACGGTCGTGACCGTTCACGGTCCAGCGGCCACAGCGACGAGCCGAGCAGGCCGTCGCCCATGAAGACCGGATAGTCCCCCGACGCCGAGCACGCCCACAGCATGCGCGTCCCGGGCGGCCCGGCACCCAGGCGCGCCAGGGCGTCCAGAGCCCGGAGGGGTACACCGCGTCGCGCGGGCACGATCGCGTCGGCCAGGCGGGCGTAGAGCGGCGCGCGCGCCTCAAGCAGAGCCCCGAAGGCGCGGCGGTCGCGGGCCAGGGGTCGCTCGTCCGGGTGCTTGGCCACACGCTCCCAGGCCCGGTCGACGTCGACGTCGAGCAGCACGGTCAGGTGCGCGGCCAGCGCCCGCTGCACCCGCTCGGAGGCAACGCTTCCCCCACCTACGGCCACAACGGTGCCCGAGTCGGCACGCTCGAGAAGCTCGCACGTCACCTGCTCCTCCAGGGCACGGAAGGCCTGCTCTCCGTGGGCCGCGAACTCCTCGGCCACCGTGTGACCGAGGCGCTCCTCCAGGACCGCGTCGATGTCCAGCGCAGACGCGCCCAGGGCCGCCGCCAGGTCGCGCGCGGCGGCGGACTTGCCCGCGCCCATGAAGCCGATGAGCACCAGCGCGCCCGTCAAGCGCACCGGCTGGACCGGCACCTCCTCGTTCGGGCTGGTGCTCAGCGGAGCCATCCGATGCGCGCGCGATAGGCGTCGATGGCCGCACGCATGTCGTCGACGTGATCTCCGCCGAACTTGGTCCGGTAGGCGTCGGCGAGCACGAAGGCCACCATGCTCTCCCCTACCACGCCGGCCGCGGGCACGGTGCAGGAGTCGGTGCGCTCACGCAGCGCCTCGGCGGGCTGCAGGGTCTGGGTGTCCACCGAGCGCAGCGGCTTGGTGAGCGTGGGCAGCGGCTTCATGGCGGCGGTGGCGATCAGCGGGTCGCCGGTGGTCATCCCGCCCTCCAGGCCGCCGGCGTGGTTGGTCTCGCGGTAGTAGCCGCGCTCGGTGGAGTGAAAGATCTCGTCGTGGGCCTCAGAGCCGGGACGCCCGGCGAGGTCAAAGCCGGCGCCCATGCCCACTCCCTTGATCGCCTGAATGGAGCACAGCGCGCCGGCCAGACGACCGTCCAGGCGCTCCTCCCACGAGACGTGTGAGCCCAGGCCCGGCAGCAGGCCGAACGCGCGGACCTCGAACACGCCACCGAGCGATTCGTTGGCCTTTCGCTGCTCATTGATGTGCGCCACCATGGCGCGGGAGGCGTCGGGGTCGAGGCAGCGCACGGGCGACCCGTCCACGTCAGCGAAGTCCTGTGCTCCCAGCGGCTCTGGGTACCTAGGTGCGTGCACGCTTCCGATCTGCACGACGTGGGAGACCACCTGGACCCCCACGGCGCGCAGTAGCGCGCGCACCACACCTCCGCCGGCCACCCGCGCGGCGGTCTCACGGGCGCTGGCGCGCTCGAGAACGTTGCGCACGTCGGTGAAGGCGTACTTCTGGGCCCCGACCAGGTCGGCGTGGCCCGGGCGAGGAAGGTGCACCTCGGCCACCGGCGCCGCCACCGGCCACGGGTTCATGCGCTCCTCCCAGTTGGCGAAGTCACGATTGGCGACCTGAAGGGCGACCGGCCCGCCCAGGGTACGGCCGTGGCGCACGCCCGCGGTGACCTCGGCGGTGTCGCGCTCTATCTTCATGCGCCCGCCCCGGCCATGGCCAAGCTGGCGTCGAGCCATGTCCCGGTTGAGGTCCTCAGGCGTGAGCTCCACCCCGGCAGGGAGGCCTTCCACGATGCACGTCAGCCCGGGACCGTGGGACTCCCCGGCGGTGATCAGGCGCAGTGCCATGGGCGCCTACTTTATTGGCAGGGGTCGCGCGCCCCCGGTCGACGAACCCGGTCAGCGACTGAACATCCAGCCCGACGCCTGCGACCAGGACGCGCGCAGGCTGAGGGCCATCTCGGCTGCGGGGTCAGGGGCAATCGTGGGGCTCGGCCCCAGGGGGAGGATGGCCGGCGCCACGGGCATGGGGGGCGCGGCCGTGCTCGGAGCGGGCGCGCCGGTGGTGGGCGTGCTCGGAGCGGGCACTCCCGTGGTCGCCGTCGGAGTCGCGGCGCGGACGCCGGCCGTCCTGGCGAAGTGGGCCGCGCGGCTGATGACGACGCCAAGGTCCTGGGAGTAGAGCAGCCCGCGCAGCGCCGAAGCCTTGGAGGTACCGAGCATGCGCCGGCCGGCCGGCGACTCGCGCCGACGCGCCTTCCCGGCGACCATCGCCGAGCCGTGGCGCGAGGAGACCGACAGCACGTCGAGCTCGTACTGGACGGTTCCCCGCGTGGAGCTGTGGGCGTCGAGAAACTCGCTCTCGCCCGCCCGCAGGGTGATCAGCTGACAGCTGCGGGGGTTGGGCGAGCAGTACCCGTCACCACTGACGCTGACCGCTGGGTTGAGGAGAAAGAGCGCCGAACGTCCGTCTTCGCGTACTCCCAGGTATTGCGCGACGGGATCCTGCGTCGAGGGCAGCACCTGTAGGCGCGGGAGGTTGGAGAGAACCGCGCCGCCGGTGGCCGCTCCGAAGCGCATCGAGACCGCGAAGTAGCGCGTGGGGTCAGGGCCGACCACGCGGCTTGGCGGCTGATGCCCACCGGAGCGCTTCGAGCCCGATCGGGGCGAGGGCACACCCTTCGGGAAGGGCAGGCCCTTCGGGGTGGGCAGGTTCGGCACCGGTGTGAGCTTCGGAACGGCGCTCGGGGAGCCGAAGGAGGGAACCGGGCCCGACGGGGCCGACAGGCTCGGACCCGACACGGATGGGCCGGAGCTGGCCGAGGGTGAGGGAGTCGCGGGGTGCGCGCTCGCCGCGGGCGCGCCGGCGGCCGCGCCTGTGCCGGCGGCCGCGCCTGTGCCGGTCGCGCCTGTGCCGGTCGCGCTTGACGTGGCGGCGCGACCGGAGGTGGCCGAGAAGGGGTCGTGCTCGAGTGTCGGCATGTGCCGCCGCGCAGGGACGTGGCCGGGCAGCCCGGGAAGCACGGTGCCAACGCCGGCCCCGGCCACGGGGGTCATGGCCGCTGGCGTAGCGCCGGTGTCGGGCACCGACGGGGACGTCAGTGAAGCCGCCATGGGAATGCCCACCACGCCGGCCGAGAGCAGGGCAACCACCGGCCACAGGCGCTTCTCGTGCAGATCGGCACCTATATCGTGAAGAAGGCTCATCGGGTGCCTCCGACGGCTCGCGCCGCGTTGGCCGTGGGGGCCGGGTGAGCGGCCTGACCGGCGGGTTGCACCAGCGCCGCCTCCGGCGCATGGGTGGGCACCGCGGCGGGCCGACGGGCGGGAGCCTGCGGACCGGGGGTCCCGGGCAGGGGCAGCAGACGTCGGGCGGGTGCGGGAAGCACGGTGCCGGGAATCCGGGTGCGGCCTGGGGCGGCGGAGCCGAGCACGGGGACGCCCAGACCGTTCGGCGCTGCGGGCACCGCCAGGGGGGGCGAGGCGAGCACGTACGCCTCGGCGGTGATCGAGGCCTGGGGTCCGGTGGCCCCGCCGGAGGACGCCGACCCGGTCCCTGCGGACGGAGCAAGCGTGACCGACTTGACGCTGAGCAGTCGCCCTGAGGCCTTCAACAGGCCGGCCGAGTCGGCGGCCGCGTAGGCGTTGACGGCGCGCAGAAAGCGCTCCAGATCGAGGTACCCACCGACGAAGGTGAAGCTGAAGGTCAGCGTGTTGATGGTGGCCGCGGAGGCGAGCGCCGGGCTACTGGCCGCCCCGGTGAACGGTGCCGACCCCGCCGAGGTGCCCGCAGCGGCGGGGGCAGACGCGGCGGCGGGCGCAGGCGCAGCGGCCGCCGCGGGGGCGCCCGAGCCCGGGGTGGCGGGGGTCAAGCTGATCACGCGAAAGTCCACGTGCTTGGCGCCGGCCGTCGTGGCCAGCTGACGAATGAGGTCTGACACGTCGCCCGTGGTGGGCACCGCCCGGTCGATCGCCCCAAGCGCCGTCTTGGTGGTGGCGTAGCCGGCCACAGCCGCGCGCGCCTGGACGACCTGGCCAAGGACGCCGTCGCGCGCCTGATTGTCACCAAGGAGCTGCTGGTCGGCCTTGGCCGCCTGCTGGCGCTCGGGCGCCACGATGAACCACCAGGAGGCGCCGACCAGCCCGAGGGCCACGAGCACGAGCACTACGAGACGATCGCGGCCGGTCATCGGACAGACCCCAGGGCACCCGGAGCCACGGGGGCGGGCGGCCGGGCAGACGGTATGGCGGGCGCGTTCGCCGCGGCAGCCGACGGGCTGGCCGCCGACTGGGCGGCGACCGCCGGGGACACCGAGGCACCGAGCGCGCCCGTGGCGCGAAGGGTGATCGTGACCTGGAAGACCGCGGGGGAGCTGGGCGGGCAGCCACCAGCGCCCGCGCCCGCGGCCTGCGTAGCGGCGCCCTTGGTGGATGAGGCGAAGCTGACGTTCTGCACGCCGCTCATCCCGCCGAGCGCATCAAGCACGTGGGCCACCTCGGGGTGGCTGCGGGCGCATCCGCCCAACAGGACCGTGGGGCTGACCTGCGCTGCGGCGGCCCGTGTCGTCCCGGTCGCGGAGGCGGCTGGAGCCGTCGACGCGGCCGCGGGAGCCGGCGCGGCGGGAGCCGAAGTCCCGGCCACCGCGGCCGTCCCGCCGGCGGGAGACAGGCTGGCCGTCAGCGTGGTCAGTGATACGTCGCTCGGCAGCGTGACGGCGATTCCGTGCATGACGCTCGACCAGTCGTAGCGACCCTTGACGAGCGTGGCGACCTGCGTGATGCGGGCGTGGCCGGTGGTGAAGAATTGCTGGTAGGGAGCCAGCCGGGTGGCGCGCGAACGCGCCCCTGCGGTCTGATTGAGCGCTACGGCGTCCTTGGCGCGTGAGTCGGCGACATGCCGGACCGACAGGGCGTACACGCCCGCCATGATCACCAGGCCCGCCAGTCCACCCACCAGCACCCAGACGGCGCCCCCGGAACGTCCTGCAGCTCCGCCGACACCTGCGCGCTCGTCAGCCGGGATGAGGTTGACCGCCTTCACTGGGGAACCTCAACCGCGCCGAGACCGGCGGCGACAGTGAGTCGGAAGGCCGATACCGAGCCGCCCGCGCCGGGCTGGGCCTCGGCGACCGCCGCGGGCTCGACGGGCAGGCCCAGCTGGGCGGACAGCGCCGCCGCAAAGCCGGGCAGCGCAGCCGCCGCACCCACGAGCCGAGCGCTCTGGACGGGAAGCTCGTTCTGCTGACCGTGATGGAAGTCCAGGGAGTTGCGCACGGCAGCCGCGGTGCGTCGCACGTGCTCGAGCACCACGGTGGCCGCGAGCTCGGTGAGGGGATCGGCTTGCGCGACCTCAGTCGTGACCGGTAGGCCGCGCTCGGACCTCTGCTCGGGCTCTGAGTCCATACCCGCAGTCGTTGCCATGTGGGGCTCCGCAGTCGGGTCGGCTGACGCGTCCCCCGCGCCGCGAGGGAGATCGCCGCTGTGCGTTGGCCCTTCCTCATCGAGGCGAACGGCGAGGACGTGCTGGGTGGCACGGACGAGATCGATGCCGGCCCGCTCGGCGAGGTCGGCGGACATGGCCGGCAGCCCACCGCCCAGCAGACGGGTGAAGCTGCAGATCGCTCCGTGCGCGAGGGCTAGGTTGGTGACCCCGTCGACGTGGATGTACAACGTGCGCCCGGTGATCGCGTCGGTGGAGGGCCGGTGCAGCGCCCGGATCATGGCGAAGGCCGAGAGGTCAACCCCGACGGGCTGAAGCCCGGCCGCGCGGACGCAACCGAGGAAGCTCGAGACCATGTCGCGCCGCGCGGCGACCAGCGCCACGAGCTGGCGCTGACCGTTGGGGGTGTCGATGACGTCCAGGGCGTGAAAGTCCAGGACTGAGCCGTCGAGGGGCATGGGAAGCGCGTCAGCGGCCTGGAAGTGCACCGCGGCGGCGAGGTCCTTGGCGTCCGCCATGACGGGGAGCTCCATGGTGCGGACAACGATGCGCTGGTTGGCGACGCCGAGGCGGACGCGCTTGGTGAGCCGCCCGTCGGCGAACAGTTTCTTCAGCGCCACGGTCAATGCCTCGGCGTCCTGAACCTCGCCCTCGCGGACGATGTCGGCGGCGATCTCCAGGCTGGCCCCGTGACGCAGGGCGATCGAGCCGTTCACGGCCACCTCGGCCGCGGCCACATGGCCGGGCTGGATATCCAGCCCGGTGACACCGGCGCGCCCTGCTGAGCGGCGCTGGATGCGGGGACCGCGGGGAGCCCGGCTGGCTGCCCCGGCCAGCTTCGCGCGCCGCGACCCGCCGACAGCGGGCACGGCGACTGCGTCGGCGCGCTCGGCGCCGCGACGGGGACGCAGCTGGGAGGCGGCGGACTGGATGGCTGGCGGTAGGCGCATGGGGTTTCGCAGGGGCGGTCAGACGCAAATCCCCCGCTTGAGGAGAGTTCGGTCTCCACAAGCGTCGGCCTGAGAGCCACCAAGCTGAGTCGAACATTCGTCCAGGGCTCGAGCGGGGGCGATTCGCGGGCGTGGCTACGCAGGGGGGCTACCTGCGGGGCCCTGCGACGACCCGTTCGACCGCAGCCGCGCGGAGCGGCGAGCATGCTTGTGTCAGGCGGTCGCGGTTGAGCGGCTGCTAGGCGAACGTGGCCAGGTACCACGTGACCAGCGACGCGCCGGCGAGGACCCCCGCCAGGCCACCGGCGCTGAGCATCGGGCCAAAGGGCACCCGCGTGCGTCGACCGGCGCTCACGCCTCGACGCGTCATGACCACGATCCCCACCAGCACCCCGAGGACGAGGGCAATGAGCATGGCCGCCGCTACCGAAGCCCCCAGCAGGAGTCCCATGACCGCGGCGAGTTTCACGTCACCCATGCCCATTCCTCCAGGCCGCGCGAGCGCCGCCACCAGGAGGAAACCTCCCGCCGCGGCGCCGGCGATCAGGCGACCGGGCTCTCCGCCGGGGTCAAGCAGCGTGCCGACCAGCACCGCGGCGACCGCGGCGACAAGCAGCAGGCGGTTGGGAATGATGCGGTGGTCAAGGTCGATCAGGGCCGCCGGTAGGAAGACACAGACGGCAATCAGACCCAGGGCCACACCGGCCCGAGAGGGCGCCGCCAATACGACCGCGGCGAACAGCGCGGCGGTCGCGGCCTCGACCATGGGATAGCGCCGGGAGATCGGCTTGGCGCAGTCGCGACAGCGACCCCGTAGGAGAATCCAGGAGAGCACCGGCACGTTGTCGCGCGCGCGCAGGGTGGCGGCGCAGCTTGGACAGCGCGAGCGCGGTCGGATCATGGACTCGCCGCGCGGGAGGCGATAGATGACCACGTTGAGGAAGGAGCCCACGAGCAGGCCTCCGATGAGCGCGGCCAGGACCTCCAGGGCCGGGAGCGTCACTGCGCTGTCTTCCACTCATCCGTAGTCATGCTCTGCATGCGGGAGGTCATCGGACGAACACCCCAAGAGCTTAAGCTTCCTAGCCGTGGCCGTTGGTGCCGGCCCGAGAGTCAGCGGCGCAGCATGAAGGCGCGCGCCACGCGTGCCTGATGGCCGCGAACGTCCGTGGCCGTGCCCAGGACAGTGATCCGTAGGGTCACGTTGCGGCGGCGAAGCGCTGCCCGTGCCGCGCTGCTGAAGGAGATATTCAGCGGTCGCTGTCCGGCTGTTGCCAGCGCGCCGCTGGCGCTACCGATGACCACCGGGGCGTTGGCGATGACAACCGGGCGTCCTCGACGGCTGCGGCGAACGCGACGCGTGCGCGGCGCGAGACCCAGGCGGCGGGCGTCGGACGCCGTCACCTGTACCGCCAGGCTGAAGCGGACCGAGCGGTCGGCAACCAGGTTGACCCACAGGCCGTGGGCGGCGACGGCCGACGAGCGGCGCACCGCATCCCCGGTGATCGCCGCGAAGTAGCTGTCACTCCCGGCGACGATGGCCAGCCGGTCGGCCGGCCTAAGCCCGGCGGATGGCTGGGCGGCGCTGGCCAGCCACGCCGGAGGAGAGCCACCCGAGCCCGTCCGGGCGGGGCCTGCTGAAGATGACGACGCCGGTGACGTGCCCGGAGGCGGGCCGGAACCGGCCGGAGGGCCAGATGATCCGAATCCACCCGGGGGACCCGATCCACCGGGAGCACCCGAGCCACCGGGAGCACCCGAGCCGCCCGATGCCGGGGGATCATTCACGGTTACCGGCACCGTCGCAAACGCGGTTCCGTGGGCGCTGTCGGTAACGCGCACGCGGACCTGGTAGCTGCCCGCGCGGGTGAAGGTGTAGGACTCAGACGGGCTTGCGAACGTGTCGATGGCAAAGGCGCCGCTTGCGTCCATGTCCCAGCTGTAGTCGACGATCTGCCCGCCGGTGTCGGCGCGCGAGCCGCTGGCGTCGAACCTCACCGGCTGGTTGGTCACCGCCGGTGTCGGCGACTGGGTGATCTGGGCCGTCGGGGGCGCGAGGACGTTGACGGCCACCGAGGTCGTGCTGCTCGCCCCGGTGTCGTCGGTCACCTTCAGTCCGACGATCACCGTGCCTCGGACGGGGTAGGCGTGAGTGGTCGTGGGAGTCGTGCGGGTGTCGGTGGTGTAGGAGCCCGTGCCATCCAGATCCCAGCTGTAGTCGACGATCGTGTGCCCCACGGTGGGCGCAGGAGACTTGGTGGCGTCGAGGGTCACCGTCGCCCCCACCTGCGCCGGATTGGGATAGGCGTCAAAGCAGGACGCCGCGGCTGCGCGCGAGCGCACGCGGCCGGTCCCGGTTGAGCACGTGGCCCGGGGGGCAGGCGAAGACGCGCGCGCCGCTGTCGGCGCGGCCAAGAAGGGCGGAGCGACCATGGACAGGGCGCTCAGCGAGACGGGTCCCGTGCCAGAGCCCGCGACGGCGGAGGAACCCTGAGCCGCAGCGACGCCCGGAGCCATCAGCAGCGCTCCGGCGAGCACGGTGGCCCCAACGGCGCCGGCGGGGCGGCAGCGGGTGCGATGGCGGCGCGGGGAGGGCATCCTGCCCCCCATGTCGGCCGGTATGGCCGGGCCCATTAGCAGCGTTCGCGACCTGTCGACCGGATGTCCAGTCAGCTCGTCAGCCAGCCGATTACGCCACGAACGGCCTGCGAGTGACGCTGACCAACGACGAGGCGTAGGGCCGGCTTTCGCCCCCCTGAGAGTGCCGGCCACGGGTGCTACCAGAAGTTACCGCTGGCGTCCGCCATCGCGTGGCACCCGCCGTTACCCGGAGTCGGAGCGGTGCAGGTGCGGGTGGTGACTCCGCTTGCGTCCCTGTTGATCGAGAACGTATCGCCGGAGGCCGATCCCGCCGTGATCGTGTAACCGGTCGCCCTGCCGCTGCTCGGGTTCGTCGCGATGCTCACCTGGTTCGCCCCGGGCGGTGCGGGGACGATGGCAACACCGGTGTTGCCCAGCCCATTTGAGTCCTTGCACTTGTTGTAGTCCTGCTGGTCGACGTAGCAGGGTTCGACCTGTGAAGCCGTGTTACGGGCGTTGGACTTCGCTGAGGCGTCCTGGCCCTTGCCCTGCTGGGTCAGTAACGTCGGCAGCGCGATCGCGGTCAGGATGCCGATGATCAGGATGACGACCAGAATCTCGATCAGGGTGAACCCCTCCTCGTCACCGGCCCGCTGGCGGAGCGTGTAGAGGATGATCCCTCCTACGTCCCCCGGAAAGTCGCGTCGAAAAGAGACGGGGCGGGCCATTGGCCCGCCCCGTACCTCGTCAGGCGTTCTCACCAGTGCACTCAAGCGCCGGTCTCCGGCACTTGGGCTCGTGGTGCTTGTTGGGTGTTACCAAGTGCCCGCCTGACCAACGGTTCCCTTGCAGGAGCCTACGCCGCCCTTGTCGCAGGTGCGCGTGGTGAGCCCGGTGCCGGGATCTTTGATGATGTTGAACGTCGTGCCGGAAACGGACATCGCCGCAACCGTGTAACCCGCCGTCCCGTTAGCCGTGACGCTCACCTGGTTCGCGGCGGGCGGTGCCGGGACGATGGCAACGCCTGTGTTGCCCAATCCGGGGGTTCCCGAGGTGGTGCAGTTGGCGTAGCTCTGCGAATCCACGTAGCAGGACTCGACCTGAGACACGGTGTTACGGGCGTTGGACTTCGCTGAGGCGTCCTGGCCCTTGCCCTGCTGGCTGAGGAACGTCGGCAGCGCGATCGCGGCAAGGATGCCGATGATCAGGATGACGACCAGAAGCTCGATGAGGGTAAATCCCTCTTCGGCACTGGCCCGCTGGCGCATCTTGTAGAGCATGAATCCTCCTGGATTCCGGATGTGTGCCAGCCCCTCAGTGAGCTTTGCCCTTTGGTGGCAACCCGACTCTCTCTCATCGACTCATCGTCGCTTGAGAGACTCGTGGCTTTGCGTTGACGCCCTCGCGAGCGCTTTGCCCTTGTCACCGTGACCTGGCCTGTTGGCCCCACCATCGGTCAACGCTCCCAACGACTTGAGGGTTGCCCAACAAATGGACACTTGGTGGACAGCAGTTGTGCAGATGGTGCTGTGGCGCGCACGCGCGAGGAATCTGCGCGTAACCGCTGCCCAGCGGGACGCCGAGGGCGTCGGGCGGCCACTCCAGTCGCCGTGGCAGGGCCGTAAGGCTCACGCCGCGGGAGGCGGCGTCTTGCCTTCGCTCTCCTCGCGCCAGGGACCCTGCGCATCGATGGGCTCGGCCGGGCGCGCCCCGGTGCCCGCGCACCACGGGCAGGCGACCTGCGCCGCCTCGCCCCCCAGATTGGAGATCACCTGACCCGTGCTGCGGCAGGCCAGGCACGGCTGCGGCCCTTCGGTCGCTGGGCCCTCCGGGGTACTCTGAGTGCCCGGGTCGGGCTCACTCACCTCGGATGACGCGGCAGGCGATGGTTGTTCGTCGGCGGAGGCCACGGCCGGGCGACCTTAGCGGTCATTGATCTCCACGCGCGATAATCGCCTCGGGAGCGCGCGCGCTCACCGCCTACCCGTGAGCATTCCCCCATGTCCTCGATCGCCGTAGCCGCCACCGATCGTCGCGCCACGGCCGTCGAGCCCACTTCGCGGCTTTCGCGCGGGCGCCAGACCCCCTGGACGGTGTGGGTGCTGGTCGGGCTGATCACGGTGGGCGCCGGCGCCCTGCGCCTGGTGGGTCTGGGCCAGGTGCGTCTTGACCCCTTCTACGACGCGGCCGTGCGCAGCATGGGCACGTCCTGGCACAACTTCTTCCTCGGCGCGTTTGAGCCCGGCGGCAGCGTGTCGATCGACAAGCCACCGGTCGACCTGTGGCTGCAGGTAATCAGCGTGAAGCTGCTTGGGTTCGGCTCCGCGTCGTTGAAGCTGCCCGAGGCGTTGGGCGGGACGCTGGCGGTGCCCGTCCTGTTCGACGCGGTGCGACGTCCGTTCGGGACCCGCTCCGGTCTGGCCGCGGCCCTGGCTCTGGCCGTGCTGCCCATCGAGGTGCTCACCGCGCGCAGCGACACCATGGATGCGGTGATGATGTTCCTGCTCGCGCTGGCCCTCCTGTTCACCGTTCGGGCCGGTGAGACCGGCGAGCTTCGCTGGCTGGTCCTGGCGGCGGTCGCGCTGGGGTTGGCGTTCAACGTCAAGCTGCTGGAGGCGCTGGTCCCTCTGCCCGGTCTCGCCCTCCTGGCCTACCTGGCCCTGCCCGGTACGCGGCACCGGCGCTTGTTCATGCTGTGTGTTGCCGGCGGGGTCTTCGTGCTCGTCTCACTGTCCTGGCTGAGCGCCACGCTCCTCTTCCCTGCCCATCAGCGGCCGTTTGCCATCGGCTCGACCAACGGCAGCGCGTGGAACGCGGCCTTCGTGTTCAACGGCTATGACCGCATCGCCGGCAAGGCCACCCAGACCCAGGATCAGACCTTCAGCCAGCGCCGGCATTACCCGGAGCGCACGCAGACCCAGCGCGACCGCATACCCATCACGCCACCCGCGCCGACACGCCTGCTCACCCGGATCGGCCCACTGTCCGGGGAGCGACTGGGATTCATGCTCCTCGCTGCTCTGCTCCTCGGGGTTCCCGCGCTGCTCGTCTCGTGGCGCGGGCGGCCGACCACGCCCCGGGCGCCGCCGAGCGCCGAGGCGGCGGTCGCCCCCGTCCTTGCCGTCGCGGATGCTCAAGGCGCCGCGGGCCTCCGTGAGCCGCCCGCCTCGCGATGGCGCCTGCAGCGCGCCGCGGGCGCTGGGCTGGTGCTCTGGCTCGTGACCGGAATCGTGCTTTTCACGGTCATGAAACGCCTGCATCCGCGCTATGTGGAGGGCTTCACGCCGGCGGTGGCCGCGGTGCTCGGCGTGGGCGCGGCGTGGGTAGCCTCCTACCGTGCACGACTGCGTCCGCTCGCGCTCGCCGGCGGCCTGCTCGTCGCCGTCGTCCTGCTCGCCTACGCGGCCCGCCTGCTCTATGGCGTCACCACGATCTGGTGGCTCACCCTGATCGCGACGCTCGCGGCGGCAGCCGGGGCATTGCTGGCCACCGTCGCGGCGCGCCGCGGCGTGTCGAAGGCGGTGGTCTCCGGTCTGACGCTCGCCTTCGCGTGTACGGCCCTGCTGGCCATCCCGCTGCGGGTCTCGCTGACGACCGTTTCGAAGAGGCTGTCCGACGCCGGGCACGTCGGCGACCTGCGTGCCGATCAGGTCGACCGTCTCAGCCGCTATCTGCACGCCCACCAGGGTGACGCGCGCTATGAGGTGGCCGCCGCGTCGGCCACACAGGCCGCGTCGCTAATCGTCAAGGACGCCCGTCCGATCATCGTGCTCACCACCTATGACGCCCGTACGCTCACGTCGGTAGCCCGTCTGCGACAGCTCATCGGCCTCGGCCAGCTTCGCTACGCCATCGTGCAGGGCTTCTGCGGTCCGCACTCTTCGCGCCTGGACGCCGCCTGCTCGGCGCCCGCCGTTTGGGTACGCAGTCACGGGCAGGACGTCTCGCGCCGGGCGGGGCTCGCACGAGACCGCGTGCTCTGGCGCCTGCCCCGGGCGGTAGCGTAAACGTCATGGAGACGCGCTTGGCCCTGAGCATCCTGGTCGTTGACGACGAGGCCGCGTTGCGCGAGACCCTGACGCGCTCATTCACGCGCGAGGGGCACAACGTCACATCCGTGGCCGACGGGCAGACCGCCATCGACCGGGCGACCGCCGAGCAGTATGACGTGGTGCTGCTCGATGTCGCCCTGGGTGCCGGGCCCAACGGCTATGAGGTCTGCCGCTCGCTGCGTGAGCGTCGCAACGTGGTGCCCATCATCATGCTCACCGCGCTTGACTCCGAGGCCGACGCGGTCCAGGGACTGGAGGCGGGGGCTGACGACTACGTGACCAAGCCCTTCGGCCTGGCCGAACTGCGCAGCCGCGTGCGCGCGGTCCTGCGCCGCTCGGGGCCGCGCGCCATGGGGCGCGAGGTGTTGACGGTTGGCGTGGTCTCCCTCGATCGCTCCCACCGCGAGGTGACCGTGAACGGCAAGCCCGCCCGCCTGACCTTCTCGGAGTTTGAGCTGCTGGGCCGCCTGATGTCCGAGCCCGGCCGGCTGCTCAACCGCCAGGAGCTCCTGCGCGCCATCTGGGGAGACTCCGCCTACCGCGACCCACGGGCTATCGACGTGCACATCCGGCATTTGCGCGAGAAGCTCGAGGAGCGACCCGAGGAACCGCGTCTGATCCTCACCGTGCGGGGCGCCGGGTACCGCTTCCAGGAGCTGTAGGAGTGGTGAAAAAGGCGTTCGGGCTGCGACCCCGGCTCCTGGGGGCACTGATCCTCACCGCCGCGGTGACCCTGGCCGTCGCTGCGCTGGCCCTGTTGGGCCCACTGCAGAATCGCCTGCGAGCCGACGGCGCCAACCAGGCGCTGAACGCGGCCATCGCCACCAAACCCGCCCTACAGCAGGTGCCCGTGGATAAGCGCACCGGCACGCCGGATCCTGTGGCGGTGGCTCGCGTAGCGGATCGCCTGCGGCGCCGAGCGGGCGCCCTGGTCTTCGTGCTGGACCCGCAGCTGCGCCCCATCTACGGGCGACCGGATGCCGAAATCGAGAATGCCTTCGCCGACGTTCGCCAGGCGCTGATCACCGGGCGCGGCAGCCACTCCATCCAGGACGACGAGCTGCTCGTGGCCCAGCCGCTTCACATCGGTGGCCGCCTCTACGCGCTGGCCGTTCGTCGGCGGCTGCAGTACGTCTCCTCCGCCGTGCACGTGGTGCGCTCGGCCTTCCTGAAGGCAGCGGGCGCGGGCCTGCTGATCGCGCTGCTGGTGGGCACCGTGCTGACCCGGACGCTGCTGCGACGCCTGGAGCGCCTGCGTGACGCCACGCGCCAGCTGGAGCGCGAGGGGTTGGACGCCGAGCCGCCCATTGACGGCGGGCGTGATGAGATCGGCGAGCTGGCGCGCGCGTTTGCCGGCATGCACGCTCGCATGCGCCGCCAGGAGGACGCGCGGCGCTCCTTCGTAGCCACCGCCTCACACGAGCTGCGCACGCCCCTGGCCTCGCTGGACGGGATGCTCGAGCTGATCGAAGACGATCTCAGCGCCGACAACCTGGACCTCGAGGACGCCCGTGAGCGCACCTCGCGCGCCCGGGAGCAGTCTCAGCGTCTGGCCCATCTGGCCTCGGACCTGCTCGATCTCAGCCGCTTGGACGCCGAGGTCGCGATTCGCAGTGAGCCGCTGGAGCTCGGCGAGCTGTGCCGGGCGGTGGTCGCCGAGTTCGAGCTGCGTGGCCAGGAGTCCGACGTGGCCCTGGAGGTCTCACCCCACCCGACGCCGTGCTGGGTGGCCGCGGACCCAGGCGCCACCGCGCGGATCGTGCGCATCCTGCTCGACAACGCGCTGCGCGCGGCGCCCTCGCGCTCAGTGGTTGCGGTGGAGATGACCTGCGGAAAGGTCTGGGCGGCGGTTACCGTCGCCGATCATGGTCCGGGAGTGCCGCCCGACGAGCATGCGCTGATCTTTGAGCGCTTCCAGCGCGGCAGCGCGACCGGCGGCCAGGGAGGCTTCGGCCTGGGACTGGCCATCGGCCGCGAGCTGGCCCTGCGCATGGGTGGCTCACTGGACCTGCAGGACGGCCCGCTGCCGCCCGACGGGCACCCACCCGGCGCCCGCTTCACGCTGCGCCTCCCGCTGGCCGAGGTCCCCGCTGAGAGCGTGGCATCCGCGTGAGCGCCAATGCGACCATGGGCGAGCTCGCGGAGTTGGCGCGGGCCGCCGGTCGCCTGGGCCTTGACACCGAGTTCATGGGTGAGGGGCGTTATCGCACCCTGCTGTGTCTCATTCAGATCGCTGTGCCTAACGGGGAAGGGACCCGCATCGAGGTCATCGACCCGCTCGCTGAGGAACTGGATACCAGGGCGCTGGCCGCCGTCTTGGCCGACCCGGAGGTGGAGGTCGTCGTTCACGCCGGCCGCCAGGACATCGCGCTCATGCGCCGCGGCTTTGCCACCGAGGTGAGCAACGTGTTCGACACGCAGATCGCGGCGGGTTTCGCCGGGCTTGCCGCCCAGGCCTCCTATGACTCACTGCTCTCCGAGCTCCTGCGGGTCCGCCTGGAGAAGAGCGCCAGCTTCACGCGGTGGGATCGGCGGCCGCTGAGCCCCGAGCAGCTCGGGTATGCGCGCGAGGACGTCGTACACCTGCTCGACCTTGCCGAGGAGCTCAAGCGCCGCCTGAGCTCCAGCGGGCGTCTGGAGTGGGCCCGCCAGGAGTGCCTGGCCATCGCGGGCGCCAGCGACGAGCGCGACGGGGACGCGATCTTTGCCCGCCTGCCGCGCGTGCGCAGCCTGCGCAGCGAGCCCCAGGGCGTCGCGCGCGAGCTCGTCGGCTGGCGCGAACGCACCGCCGCCGGGCAGGACCGGCCGGTGCAGACCGTGCTCAACGATGCGGCGCTGGTGGAGATCGCCAAGCGCCGACCCTCCTCTCTGCGCGAGCTCGAGCAGATTCGCGGCGTGAACGACGGGACACTCCGTCGCTTCGGCCGGGAGGTCCTGACCGCCGTATCTGACGGGCGTCAGCGAACCACCGACGGGTTGACCGACGAGCCACGCCCCGCTTCCCAATCCCCCGAGGACGCCTCGGCGATTCCCCTGTGCGAGGCCCTGGTGCGCGCACGAGTGCGACAGGCCGGACTGGCCTACGAGCTGGTGGCCTCCCGGGCCGACCTCCAGGCCGTGGTGTCGACGTGGCGCCAGGAACGACGCGAGGCCGACGTGCGAACCCTGCGCGGTTGGCGGCGCGAGCTCGTCGGCGCCGAGCTGCTCGAGCTGCTCAGCGGCCGCATATCGTTGTCGATCGAAGGTGAGGGCAGCGTCCGCATCCACCCGAAGGCTGAGTAACTCGAGCCTGCCAACTCGAGCCTGCCAACGCCCGCGGCCAGCTACTGGCTCAGTTCTCGCGCAGGTAGACCGGGTTGGAGAGGATCCAGGTGCGCATGCGTCCGTGGGCGGGAAGCATGGCTTCCAAGCGGTAGACGCCGGGGCCGGTCAGGGTCAGGTCGATCTGCGCGCCATGATGGGCGGCCAGGGACTCACCGTCGCGCAGCACAGTGATCGCGGCGGGACGCGGCAGGCGGGCGTGCAGGGTGGCGACCGTCCCCGCCGCCATCTGGACCTCGCCGCCCTGCTCAATCCGCTCGCCGGCGTCGACCCACAACTGAAAGCCCCTGGCCGACGCGAGGCTGTCCATGGCCAGGTAGCAGCGGCCCTCGCCCAAGCCCGCGTACAGCGCTCGCCGGTCTGAATCAGCGTTCACACCCGTCCAGTTGCGCGCCATGACGTGCGTGTGCAGGTGAGCGAAGGATCGCCGGTAGGCCATCAGGCGCAGGGGTACGCGACCGGCGATGCGCTTGCCGATCTGATGGGCGTCGAGTCCCCCGATGGCTACCACGCGCCGCCGGGCGCACAGACGATCCCAGGCCTGCACGTTGGCGCGCGGAGGGTGGTCGACCACGCGACCGGGACTGACCACGAAACCGAGCGCGCGCCGCAGCGAGCCGAGGCCCTCTGCGGTGTCGAGCACGAAGCTCCACAGCTCGACGCCGGTGTAGCCGCCCCCATCGAGGTCACTCCAGGGCACCCCATCGCGCAGGCGCTGGAAGCGCCGAGAGCCCCGCGAGAAGGGATGCGCCGGAAAGCTGATGCCCCCGGCGGCGCTAACCGCGTCGAGGATCTGAGCCGCGGACATACCCCTGTGGCGCACGGGAGCCTCGACCCCGAAGGCAAGGCAGTGGTCGCCGCCAACCGGACTGACCTCCAGGCCGACGCAGACCAGTACGCGCCCGTAGCGACCCTCCTCCCCGCGGTCGCGGGCGGCGAGGGTGTCGTGGTCGGTGAGCAGGACCGCGTCCACCCCCGCGAGCTCCGCCGCCCGCGCGATCTCTGCCACCGTCCCGGTTCCGTCGGAGTGCAGCGAGTGCACGTGCACGACACAACAGACGTCGGTCACAGTGCTCACCGGGGAGACGGTAGCCGCGACGCCATCGACGGGCTCTGCTCGGCGCTGCCGCAGGTCAGCGGCGCGCGCGCGGCGGTGGCTGACACCAGTTCAAGCGGCGTGGCCACTCGGTAGGTCATGTGGTGGACAAATGTCCTGCGAACTAAAGAAAAGTCCCGCTGGCGCCGACTGCGTGAGCACGTTGACCATGCGCCAGCCGCGTCCTGCCATCCGCCAGCCCACGAGCGATCGTCGTTCCCTGCGGGCGACCGCCGCCCGGGAGGACGGCGTGTCGCTCATCGAGGTGGTCTTCAGCGCGCTGCTGGTCGGCTTGATCGTCATCGCCACCCTGTCGGGCTTTGACCAGACGCAGCGGGTCTCGGTCGAGGAGCAGCGCCACGCCCAGGCGGACGCCCTCGCCCAGCAGGATCAGGATCGTCTGCGCGGGCTGTCGGTTGCCGCCCTCCTGGGCCTCAGCTCCACCGCGGCGAATGTGACGCTCGACCGCCAGACGTACAGCATCGTCTCCAGCGCGCAGTTCGTCAGCGACACTGGGGGCACTCCCAGCTGCGCGGCGACCGGACCCAGCAACGCCGACTACATAAAGACGACCTCCGAGGTGAGGTGGCCGAGCATGGGCCTGCGCAAGCCCGTGGTGGAGGAGAGCCTGATCGCACCGCCCGCCGGCGGCTCGCTGGTCGTCCAGGTGCTGGACCCGACAGGCCAGCCGGTGGCGAACATGAACGTCACCGCGAGCGGCACCGCGGTGGGCACCAGCGCGTCCGCGAGCGCGACCACCAGTGCGGCCGGGTGTGCGATTTTCGGCGGGCTGGGCGTCGGCCCCTACACCGTCAGTGCCAGCCAGGCCGGACCGCCGCCCTGGGTCGACCGGGACTGGAACCCGGCGCCGACACAGTCCGCCTCGGTGAGCGGGGCCGCGACCGCCAAGCTCAGCTTCGGCATGGGCCAAGCCGGCGGCATCGCGGCCACCTTTGCCACCAACGTGCCCGGCGTGGGACAGCTGGCCTCGAGCCAGGACCGCTTCGTGGCCTTCAACTCCGGCATGACGTCGGCGTCGGGTGCCGTGGTCGGGGTCGCGGGCCAGTACCAGTCCACCGTGAGCTCTGCGCTGACGGCCTTCCCGACGAGCTACAGCCTGTACGCGGGATCCTGCGTGGCCGACAAGCCCTCATCCTCGGCTGACAGTCAGGCCGTGATCGTCGGCCCCGGCAGGATGTCAAGCCCGGCCGGCAACCCGCCTGCGGCGCTCAAGGTGCCGGCCGTGCTCGTGCGCGTGTACTCGGGCAGCGGCCCCGGCAACCCGGGGAGCTCGGTCAATCAGACCCTGCAGAACGTCACCGTCACCGACGGCTGCGGTGTCAAGCGCCGCTACTCGGGGACCGCACTGACCGCTCCGACCTCGTCCACGGGCGCCCTCACCGATCCCGGCGAGCCCTTCGGTCCGCTCACCGTGTGCGTTGACGCAAACGTCGGCGGTCAGCAGTACACCGAGACGACCACCGTCAACAACACCAACTACTCGACGGGCACGCCGGCGAACATCTACTCCGGCGCCGCCCAGGGCGGGGCGTGCCCGTGAGCCCGTCACGCGCTGCTCAGCAGGCTCTGCGCGATGAACGCGGCTTCACCCTCATCGAGCTCATGGTCGCGCTCGTGGTGGGAATGATCGTCCTCCTCGTGGCGTTCAACCTGCTCGACATCTCGGTGCAGCAGACCGCGCAGATCACCGAGCGCGTCGACGCCGACCAACGCGGCCGCCACACTCTGGAGATCATCACCCAGGAGCTGCACTCGAGCTGCATCGCCTCCGCGGTGGCCCCGATCCAGCCCAGCGACGGGTCTCACCCCGGCAGCGACAGCTCGCACCTGGTCGTCATGAGCCAGTTCGGGTCGGCGCCCGCGCTGACGCCCGACCTGCACGTGATCTCCGTGACCGGCGGACAGATGACCGAAGACGTCTACGCGGGGATTCCCGGAGGAGCGGCGGGAAAGTGGACGTTCGGCGCCTCGCCGACCAGGAGCAGCCAGCTGCTGAGCAACGTCTCGGCGGCCTTGGTCGGTAGCCCGCCGGTGGTCCAACCGGCCTTTGCCTACTACGCCTACGGGACGAACGGCCAATTGTTGACCACCCCACTCAGCACCCCACTGAGCGCCGCCGACGCAAAATCGGCCGTCGCGGTGACCATCGCCTTCGCCGCCCAATCGACCACGGGCAACCCGGATCCCAAGCGCACGGTCACGTTCAACAGCTCGATCGTCCTGCGCCTGTCGCCCGTGCCCACCCCCGCGACCACGCAATTCCCGTGCGCATGAGTGCTCTGATGAGAATGCTGCGGCGCGGCCGGCGCCGGTTGGCCGACGAGCGCGGCTTCACCCTCGTGGTGACCATGGGTGTGCTCATGGTCTCCTCGCTGCTGCTCGTGGCCGCCTTCACGGCCACCAACGGTGACACCAGCGTGGTACGGAACGACCTTGACCAGAAGAAGGCCTACTACGCGGCGCAGGCCGCGATCACCAACTACGTCTTTCACCTCAACCAGGACGTCAACTACTGGGAGTACTGCTACACCAGCGCCAATCCGCGAGGCGGCACCATGCCGTCCGGCGGCCCCTCGGCACCGGCCAATCGCGTCCAGGTGCCCAACTCCACCGTCGGCGACGAGTCCTACTCGTGGGTGCCGCTGGCCGCCAGCACGGCTCCGGCGCCGCGCGCGTGTGACCCGGCCAGACCGGTGCCCACCATGCTCGAGGCCGGCCTGGCCGCGAACGGCACCTTCCGCATCCAGGCCACCGGCTACTCGCGCAACGTGTCGCGCACCATCGTGGCCACCTTCCGGCGCAAGGGCTTCCTCAACTACGTCTACTACACCCAGTTCGAAACGCTCGACCCGGCCACCTACTTCCCGGCGAATCCGCTGCCCGACTGTGGGCACCCCTACGGTCAGCGCCCGTCCTCCTGCGGCTCGATCAACTTCACCAGTGGCGACGCGATCAACGGACCGATGCACAGCGAGGACCAGCTGTCCATCTGTGGCAACCCGACGTTTGGGCGCAACACGCAGGACGCGATCGAGACGGTCCCCGCGCCCGGTCACTACGCCGGTCCCGGAAACTGCAGCGACAACTTCCTCGCCGGTGTGAGGGGCACGTTCAAGGCCCCGGCGAACTCGGTGATCCCTCCACCCAACAACGGCGAGCTGCTGGCCACCGCTCGGGCCGACGGCTGGACCTTCACCGGCACCACCCAGATCCAGCTCAACGGGGCCAGCATGACGGTGACCAAGAGCGACGGCAGCACGCAGACCGGCTGGCCGCACAACGGGGTCATCTACGTCTCGAGCGACCCGCAGCGCCCGTGCCCGGCTGCCTACTCTCCCTACAACGTCGACTACACGGCCAACCCGGGCTGCGGGAATGTGTCCATCAGAGGTAACTACACGAGTTCGCTGACCGTGGCCAGCGAGAACGACGTGATCATCAGGGGCGACCTGACCACCGGCGTCGACGGCAGCGGCCAGCCCACCAGCAACGCCCTGCTCGGCCTGGTCTCCAACAACTTCGTGCGCGTCTATCACCCGGTCAGCGCGCGGGCCGCCCCCAGCGCGTTTCAGTGCGGGAACGCGCAGAACACCGACGCGTCGCCCAACACGATCTACGCGGCGATCCTGGCCGTCAAGCACTCCTTCATCGTGGACAACTACGACTGCGGTCAGTCGCTGGGAACGCTCAACGTCTTCGGGGCGATCGCCCAGATCTTCCGCGGCACGGTGGGTACGAGCGGGGGGACCGGCTACCTGAAGAACTACGGCTACGACGACCGACTGGCCTCCGAGGAGCCTCCGTTCTTCCTGAACCCGGTTCAGGCGGCCTGGCTGATCGGGCGCGAGACCGAGTGCGGGCAGAGCGCCACCAGCCCCACCGCCTGCGCATAGCGCGCTAGCCTGCGGCTCACTTGAGCGACGGCCTGAGCGAGTACCGCGCCAAGCGCGACTTTCACGATACCCCCGAGCCGGCGCCCACGCCGGGCGAGGTGTCGCCGTCCGCTCCCCGCTTCGTCATCCAGCAGCACAGCGCGCGGCGCCTGCACTGGGATCTGCGTCTGGAGCACGAGGGTGCGCTGGCCTCCTGGGCTCTGCCGCGCGGAGTCCCCGGGGACCCCTCGCGCAACCACAAGGCGGTCCACACCGAGGACCATCCCCTCGAGTACCTTCACTTCCATGGCGAGATCCCCGCCGGCAACTACGGCGCGGGCACGATGACGATCTGGGACCAGGGCACCTACGAGGTCCACAAGTGGCGCGCCGACGAGGTGATCGTCGTGTTCCACGGCGAGCGCGTGACCGGACGCTATGCGCTGTTTCGCGCCGGCGACGAGCGCGACTGGCTCATCCATCGTATGGACCCGGCCGCCGACCCGGACAGCGAGCCGATGCCCGAGCTCCTGGCACCCATGCTCGCGCGCCCGGGCCGCCTGCCCGCCGACGAGGACGGATGGGCCTATGAGATCAAGTGGGACGGAGTGCGCGCCCTGGCCTACTGCCAACCCGGAGAGGTGCTGCTGGCCAGTCGCAACCAACGCGACATCACGCGCACCTATCCAGAGCTGCGCGCTCTGGCCAGGGTCATGGGCTCACGCAGCGCGCTGCTCGACGGCGAGATCGTCGCGCTGGACGAAGCGGGGCACCCCAGCTTCTCGCGCCTGCAGGAGCGCATGCACGTCGACTCCGACAGCGCGGCTCGCCGCCGGGCCCAGCGTACGCCCGTGGTGTACATGATCTTTGACCTCCTGTACCTCGAGGGACACTCCCTGCTGGAGCTCTCCTACGATGAGCGGCGCGAGCGCCTGCAGGCTCTGGAGCTGCACGGCGCGGCCTGGCAGACCCCGGCCGCACACCTGGGCGACGGCGCGACCCTCCTGGCCGCCAGCGCCCGTCAGGGCCTGGAGGGATTGGTGGCCAAGCGCCGTGACGGCGCCTATGAGCCCGGGCGGCGCAGCCCGCACTGGCTGAAGGTCAAGAACACGCGCCGCCAGGAACTCGTGATTGGCGGCTGGATCCCCGGCGCGGGACGGCGCCAGGAGCGCATCGGAGCGCTGCTGCTGGGCCATCACGACGCCGACGGTCACCTGGTCTACGCGGGGCGCGTGGGCACGGGCTTCAGCGAGCGCACGCTCGAGGACCTGGCGCGCCGCATGGCCCCGCTGCGCCGGTCCGAGAGTCCCTTCGCCGCGGTCAAGCTTCCGCGGTCGGCACTCTATGTCCAACCCGAGCTGGTGGCCGAGATCGAGTTCAGCGAGTGGACGCCCGACGGCCAGCTGCGCCACCCCAGCTTTCAGGGGCTGCGCGACGATCGCGACGCGCGCGAAGTGCATCGCGAGGACCCCGTCTCCCTCGAGGACGACGCCACGACGCCGCCAGACCACGCCGACCCACCGGCTCGGGACGCCGCCATCCCCCCCGTATTCGATGCTCTGCGCGAGGTTGGCGGTCGCCTGGAGGCCACCCTGGAGGGTCGCACCCTGCGCCTGTCCAACTACGACAAGGTGCTCTACCCCGAAAGCGCCTTTACCAAGGGTGACCTGATCGAGTACTACGCGCGCGTCGCGCCGGTCATGCTCCCCCATCTGCGCGACCGTCCGCTCACCCTCAAGCGCTACCCCAACGGCGTGACCGGTGCTTACTTCTATGAGAAGAACTGCCCGGCCCACCGTCCCGACTGGGTGTCCACCGCTACGGTGCGCTCCGGGCGCGGAGGCGCGGGCACGATCGACTACTGCCTGGGCCAGGATGCACCCACGCTGGTGTGGGCGGCCAACCTGGCCGCCATCGAGCTGCACACCTCACTGGCGCTCTACCCGGCGGTCGAGCGCGCCACCATGATGGTCTTCGACCTGGATCCGGGCGCCCCCGCGGACATCCTGCAGTGCTGTGAGGTAGGGCTGATCCTAAGGCGCCTGTTCGAGGGCGTAGGGCTCCAGTCGCTGGCCAAGACCTCGGGATCCAAGGGCCTGCAGCTCTACGTTCCGCTCAACGGAGACGGTGTGCCCTTCGCGCAGACCAAGGCGTTTGCTCGCACGGTGGCCGAGCTGCTCGCTGCCCAGGCACCCGACCTGGTGGTCTCGCGCATGACCAAGAGCGTGCGTGCCGGGCGCGTGCTGGTCGATTGGAGCCAGAACGACGAGCACAAGACGACGGTCAGCGTCTACTCCGTGCGCGCCCGCGACGAGCCGACCGTATCGGCGCCCGTGCGCTGGGAGGAGGTGCAGCGGGCCCACGAAGACCAGGATGCCTCCTCACTGCGCCTGACCTGTGCGCACGTGCTGGAGCGCGTGGCGCACGACGGAGATCTCTTTGGCCCCCTGCTCAACCTGGCGCAGTCACTGCCCGCGCTGTGAGAGCGCCCGCCGCGCCCTACCCTGACCGGGTGGAGATCCGACCATGAGCGCCCACGACGCCTACGAGACGACCCGCCAAGGTCTGGCCGATCTGCACGCGGCCCTGGCCGAGCTGGAGGGTGACGGACGGCGCGAGATCGCCGAGCGCATCAAGACGGCCCGTGAGTGGGGCGACCTGAAGGAGAACAGCGAGTATCACGACGCCAAGAACGACCAGTCCCATCTCGAGACGCGTATCGCGCGCCTGCGCGAGCGCATCGCCAGTGCCGTCGTGGTCGAGGGTGAGCCGGCGCAGGGCGTGGTCGGCTTCGGCAGCACCGTGGTCGTGCGCGACGAGCAGGGACGCGAGCAGCGCTGGCAGATCGTTTCCTCACACGAGGCGTCCCCGGGCGAGGGCAAGCTGTCGGTCGATTCGCCGGTGGCGCGAGCCCTATCCGGCCGCCGCGCCGGCGAGCAGGCCTCGATCGCGCTACCGCGCGGGGCCCGCAGCCTGACCGTGGTCAGCGTCGGGTAGCGCCCCGCGCAGGAACCCCGGTCGGTGGACAGGGCGCGTCGCCCCGCTCGCGCCGGCGCCTCCCCCGTTGGCCTACGGTCCGCCGAGCCCCAGCGCGCCGAGGAGCCCGCCCGACCCCAGCAGGCCCCCGAGCAGCTTCGTCACCTGGGACGGGTCATATCCGGGGTGAGCCGCCGCGAAGCGCCGCCCCTCCGCTGGATCGACGAACGCGAGCACGATCTCCTCCCGGGAGGTGTGCTGACGGCACGCGATTGCGTCCAGGCTCCGCAGGGCCTGGTCCTGCAGAGCGCCCGTAAGGCCTCCCACCTGGGGAAGCGCCCGCGGGCGGCAGGGGTCACGAATGAGCACCGGCGCCGGGCGCAGGGCATCCCGCGCCGCCGCGTAGGCCGCCGGCGTGATCACACACAGCAGCGCGCAGGTCAGGACCAGAGCGGTTTGCGCCCGGCCCCCGCGCACGCCCCTGGCCAACCCCGCACGCGGTACGCGGCTCAGGACGAGCACCGCCAGCAGGGCCACTGCTCCGGCGAGCAGAAAAGCTGTCGTGAAGGCGTCGCCGACCGCGGCGAGCAGGGTTTCGTCGGCGGACCGTCCCAGCCGGTCGAACTCGCTCAGGGACGAGCCCTGAAAGCCAACTCGGGCCGCTGCGAGCGCGGCGCGCAGCCCGCCGCGCGGCTGGTCGCCGCTCACTGAGCCCAGCAGGCCAGGAGCGAGGGCAAGCTTGTCCTGCGGGGCCAGGCGCGCATCGAGCACGATGGCCATCCCGCGCAGGCGAGCCTGATCGGTGGAGCGCGTGAGCTGCTGAGCGATAAGGGGTGCCAGGGCCACCAGCAGCAGCGCGATCCCGGCGTGACGTACGCTGAGCAGCCGGGCCGCGTCGCGCGGGGTGCGCTCGGCCAGCAGGGGACCGCCCAGACCCGTCAGGGCCAGGCCCATCCCCACGCCGGCAAGCGCCTGGGGTAGGAGCGTCCAGCCCAGGTGCGCTTGGGGCAGGAAGGCCAAGGCGAGCACCCCCGATCCGATGAGCGCGCTCCCGGCCACCGCGCGAGCGCGGGGCGGCCCGGGCATCAGTGCCCCCGCGAACGCGCTCAATGGCAGCACGGTCAGGGCGAGCGCGGCGCTCAGGGGCGACTCGCTCCAGCCTGCCACCACCAAGAGCACCAGCAGGAACAACACGGCGCTCAAAGATGCGGACACGAGCGCCAGAGCGACCAGGGCACGCGCGGGCGACACGGGCGACTTGGGGGCGGAGGTCAGCGTCGACGGGGCGAGGGACTCGCGCTGCGCATCGGGCGCCGCGAGACCACGACGCGGCGCCAGCATGACCAGGGCGGCCACGGCGGCGACGGGCGCCTGCACAACGAAGATGGCCCGCCAGCCGAGCGCCTGGGTCAGCGCTCCGCCGAGCGCCGGGCCCACGGCCACACCGAACACCGACGCGGCCAGCCACCATCGCCGCCCGCCGCCGCCGCCGTCGAGGGCGCGGAACACGCCCACGAGCCCCAGCGCCCCGCCGGCGGCCTGCAGCGCGCGTCCAACGAGCAGTACCGCCAGCGACGGAGCCGCGGCACAGATCACCGACGCCACGGCGGCGAGGGCGAAGCCGACGCCGGCCTTCCTCGGCGAGGACCAGCGAGCAGCCAGCCACAGCCCGGCGGCCAGCGCCGCCGTGTAGACAAACAGCACGGCCGCGACGCCCAGCACCCCGGTGCCCACGCTCGTCTCGAGGTCGGGCAGGGCCAGGGTGACGATCGAGGTGTCGGCCAGCGCCACGCCGGCGGCCAGCGTCAGCACCAGTCGGCGAGTAACCCGTGCTCCCGCCGGCGGGGCGGTCAGCGCGGCGTCCCGGTCAGGCACTCCTCGTGATCGAGGGTCAGCGCCCGCGGCGCCCGGCCGCGGCGGCGGCGAGCTTGCCGCCCAGCTGGCCGAGGCGCAGCGCGCGTACGTGAGCGGACAGCTCGCGACGCTCGGCGTCGCTCAGGTTCGACGGACGTCCGCCTGAGCGCTTGAGCAGCTCGGGCAGGCGGGAACGGGAATCCTCGGGCGTCTCGTTCCAGTGGCGGCGAACCACCAGCGCTGCCTGCCCCACCGTGATAGCCACCCCGAGGGGTCCTGCGCGCCGCAGGAGACTCATGCGAACCACCGAGACGTGGACGTTTCCGGGCGCCGTGATGCTGATCGCCGCAGGCTCACGAGATTCCTATACCCCCACCGGCGAGCAAAGAAGCATCCGACGGCCGGCGATGTTCTCGGCGCTCCCAGCGCGGGTAGACGGTGCGGGAGAGACGGGGCGTCGCGTTCCGCGCGTACACGCCGGGTGGCGCCTCACGAGCCCGCAGCAGGGGCGCGACCTGGGCCTGCGCACACGACAGACTCAAGCGGAGGATGACTGATGGATAGGTCCACACAGAAGGTCGTGCAGTATCTGCACGAGGCTCATGCCTCGGAGCTCGCGCTGACGCGCGTGCTGGGTTCGCAGGTTGCCATGACCCCGAGCGGAGGCCTGCGCAACGCCCTGGAGGCGCATCTACACGAGACGCGCAACCACGCGCAGCGCGTGCGCGGCCGCCTGAACGAGTTGGGCCACCGTGCCAATCCCCTGCAGGTGACGGCGAGCTCGTTCCGGCGCGCGGCCGGCCAGGCGTTCGCTCTGGGCAAGACGCCGATCGACCTTCTGCGCGGCAGCGGCGGCGAGGAGAAGGTGCTCAAGAACGCCAGGGACGCCTGCGCCACCGAGGCCTTGGAGATCGCCTCCTACGCCGCGATCGAGCAGCTGGCACGAGCAACCGACGACCTGACCACGGTGGAGCTCGCCGTATCGATCCGCAGGGACGAGGAAGCGATGCTGGCCCGTCTCATGGACGAGCTCCCCCGACTGGCCGCAACGGTCGTGCGCGCTGACGTGCACGAGCGCGAGTTTCATGACGCCTCGCCCACGTCCCAGGCCCGCGTGGGGAAGCCCTGGCCAGGCTACGACGAGCACACGGCTGCCCAGGTCCGCGAGACGCTGGCCGACGCCGACGCGCGGCAGGCAAGGACCGTGCGGGATTATGAGCGTGCACACAAGAACCGCGCCGGCGTCATCCAGGCTGCCGAGCGGGAGCTCACGCAGGCCTAGCAGAGGGTCGTTCGCCTCAGGAGCGCGCCCGCTCCAGCCAGGGCGACCCAGCGGTGATGCGAACACACGTTCCGTCCGAGCGCCCGGTCATCATTTTGAAGATGAGGATCTCCAACCTGCCGCTGGACCGTTTGTGCCCGTCGTCGCCAAGCGCCCGGGCCGGCGACCTTGTTCAGCGCCTTGAGCAGCCGCGCTTGGATGAGCTCGCCGCCGACCGCGAGGCACGCCGTCGCTCTTTTGTGGAGAGCCTTCCGCGCGAAGTGCTGCTCATGGCCGCCAGGCAGGAGTTCGAGCGCGCTATGGCCGAACGCGATGCTCTGGCCCGGCAGAGCCGTGTGCGCACCGCACGCCGCCTCAAGGCCAGAGCGCTCTCGCCCCCGCACTGAAGCGCAGCTACGCCGGCGAGCTTCCCGGGTGAGATTCATGCATGCTCGAGCCAGCCGCGCGTGGGCGCAGCGTTTCGCGTCCCACCTGCGCGATCGAGGTGTACCCGCTGAGCGCTAGGGTGAGATCGAACTCGGCCAGCGCGCTGCGCACCACATGCTCGACGCCGGCCTGCCCGTCAAGAGCCAGCCCCCACACGTAGGGTCGTCCCAGGCAGGCCGCGTCGGCGCCGAGGGCCAGGGCCTTGAAGATGTCGCTGCCGGTACGGATGCCGCTGTCAAACAGGACCGGGAAGTCCGGGCCCACCGCGGCACGTATCGCGGGCAGCGCGTCCAGGGCCCCGACCGCACCGTCGACCTGACGGCCACCGTGGTTGGAGACGAGCAATCCGTCCACGCCGGCGTCGAGGGCAAGCCGCGCGTCCTGAGGGTGCAGGACGCCCTTGAGGACTATTGGTAGTCGAGTCTGCTCACGCAGCCAGGACAAGTCCTGCCAGGTCACGCTTGGGTTTGCGAACTCGTAGGCCCAGTGACCGATGGCGGCCGCCTGATCGTCACTCGGGCTCTGGGCCAGCGAGGCACAGAAGACGGGGTCTGAGAAGTAATTGGCCACGCCTTCCCCCTTGAGGAAGGGCAGGTAGGCGAGCTGCAGGTCGCGCGGGCGCCAGCCCAACAGCCAGGTGTCGAGCGTCACCACCACGGCCCCGAACCCGTTGCGCTCGGCTCGACCGACGAGGCTGGCCGCCAGCTCGGGGGTCTTGGGCCAGTAGAGCTGAAACCAGCGCGACGCGTCACCCATCTCCTGGGCAACCTGCTCGATGGTGTACGAGGACGCGGTGCTCAGAATGAACGGGACGCGCTGAGCGGCGGCTGCGCGCGCGACCGCGAGCTCACCTTGGTCGTGCACGATCGACTGCACCCCGACCGGCGCGAGCAGCAGCGGGGCGCCCATGCGCGTGCCCAGGACCTCTGTGCTCAGATCTCGGACGGACACGTCGCGCAACATGCGAGGAACGATCTCCCAACGTCCGAAGGCGTCCAGATTGGAGCGCATCGTGCGCTCGGAGCCGGCGCCCCCGGCGACGTACCCAAACGGGCCCGGCGTGAGGACCTCGCGGGCCCGCTGCTCGAGGTCGGCCGCCGCGATGGGCAACCCGGGGAGCTCGCCGGCGAGTCCCTGGCCGTAGATCTCGTACTGGAAGTTGGCGAAGACGGGCGGCTGGGCTTCGGTGACCGGCTCGCTCACCCGCCGCACCCTAACTGGTCCGTGACCGGGAGCGCGCGCTACGCACGCCGAGAAAGCGGGCCCCGCCCCGGAACTACCCGCGCGGCTCAGCGGGGGGTTGGGGTGGCGCATCCGAGCGGGCGTCAGCCGCCGGGGAACCGCCATCGCTGGGCTTGAGCCCGACAACGAACGCATCGGCTCTCTCCGCGGCTCGACGAATCTGATCCCGGTACATGCCGCGCGTGCGCTGGTCGGCGGCGACCTGCGCCTTCTGTACCGCTTCGCGAATCTTGTCGTTGTGCTCGACGGCGGCGTCCTGCGCCCTCTTGGTCAGGTCACTGAATGTGTAGGCCAAGGCCGTGGCTCTCCTTCGCTGCTCGGGGTTCGGGCTCCATCGTAGTCCGGTTGCCATGCGACGGGTGGCAGGCCCCGCGAGGGGCAAAGCGTGAGAAGACGGCAGCCAGCGTGGCGACCTCGTCGAAGCTCAGCTGATCGAAGAACCGTCGCTGCACATTGGCAAAGTGAGTTGCCTGCGCGGCGCGGGCCAGGGTGAGCCCCTGGTCGGTGAGCTGCGCGTTCACCGCGCGGCCATCGGCCGGGCAGGGCCGACGTTGCAGCAGGCCACGATCCTCCAGGCTGTCAGCGATGCGCGACACGCGACTCAGGCTCAGGCCCGTTTCGCCCGCGAGCGTGGACAGACCCAGACGGCGGTCTTCGGCCGCGGCGAGTCGGCCCAGCAGCTCCAGGGCGCTCAGGGTCAGCCCGTGCTCGGTCTCGAGCTGAGCGTCCAGTTGACGCGTGAGTTGCCTGTGGGTCTCGAGCAACCCGATCCAGGCTTCGGCTGCCGGGTCCGAGAAGCGCGATAGCCCGTCGGCGCCGACGACGTAAACGCATGCGCTGCTCGGCTGTTCACCGGTGACGGCCATTCTTTGCTCTAGCAAGTTACCGCTCCCGTTGGGGTGATCCGCCCAGCCGCTGGACACCATCGCTGCGGCGGAGCTGCCCGCCGCCTGGTCGGCCAAGGCCGGGTCCGCGGCCCGTTTCGGCGGCCAGGGCATGAAGCCCACCGGTGAGCGACGCCCCGCCCTTGACGCTCCCGGCGCCCAGCACCAGGCCGAGCCTAATACCGCCTGGACGTGGCGCGGTCGCTGAAGCTTTCAGGGCAGCCGGCGCTCCATGCCTCCGACCAGCAGGCCCGATCCCAGATGAGCTCCGAGTACCGGACCCACCTGGGTGCAGAACAGAGGCGCGGTCTGGAATATGGCGGTGCCCTCGGTGACGAGGCGCTCAGCGCCCTCCGCGTCCTGGGCGTACTGCACGATCCAGTCCGTGGCTCCGCGGTCATGCAGCTCGCGCAAATACTCCACCATGCGCTCGAACGCACGGCGCCGGGTTCGTACGCGCGCCACCGGCGCGATCTCCGTGCCGAAGGTCAGGATGGGCTTGATCTGCAGGGTGGAGCCGAGCAGCGCCTGCGCCGCCCCGATGCGTCCGCCTCGGCGCAGGAACTCCAGAGTGTCCAGACAGAACCAGATGTCCAGGCCCTGGCGAGCGGCGTCGATGGCGCTGAGGACCGTCTGGAGCGATGCCCCCGCCGCGGCCTGGGTGGCGGCGGCGATGACCAGGCAGCCCAGACCGCCGGCGCCGGTCTGGCCGTCCACCACCTGTATGTGACCCGGGTGACCGTTGTCGGCCAGGGTCCTGGCGGCCTCCCGCGCGCTCTCACAAGTACCCGACAGCCCGCTCGCGATGTGGACCGAGACGATGTCGCGACCGGCGCTGAGAAGCGGCTCGTAGCGGCCCAGGAAGTCGCCGACCGACGGCTGGGACGTCACGGGCAGACGCGCGGCATCGCTCAGACGCGCGTAGAAGGCGTCGAGGTCCCGGTACTCATGCTCGGGACGCAGGTCACCGTCCCAGCCCACGTACAGACTCACCCGAGCTATGTCCCAGCGCTCGATCAGCTCCTCGGGTAGGTAGGGCGTGCTGTCGGTGACCACCGCCACGTGGCGGCGCTCGGACTCGCTGACGTCAGGTGACGTGCTCACCTTCAGCCGCGCAACAGCGCGGCGGGGCGGGAGCGAACCGCGGCATCGCGCTGCTGGTAGATGTGAAACAGGTCGCGGGCCTCCAGGACGGGAGGGTCCGCCGTGGACGGTGGGAACGGCGCCTGTGCGGCCACGGCGGGACGGTAGCGCAGAGCCGCGGTCCACCAAACGCAAGCTGTGGTGGAGCGCGGGACGAGGCGTGCGGCTCGGGCGCGCGGCCGCGCGCCAGACCTACTTCACCGCGTCGTAGACCTTGAACAGCGGCAGGTACATCGAGATGACGATGAAGCCGACCATGCTCCCGATGACGATGATCATTATCGGCTCAAGGATGGAGGTGAGCATCTTCACGGCGGCTTCGACCTGGTCCTCGTAGAAGTCGGCAACCTTGGCCAGCATGGCGTCCAGAGCGCCCGTCTCCTCTCCCACGCCGACCATGTGCGTGACCATGGCGGGGAAGATGGGTGCCTTGCGCAGTGGCTCGGCGATGGTGCCGCCCTGCTTGACGGAGTTGATGACCTGGGTCATGGCCTCGTCAACGACGACATTGCCGGCCGTCTTGCCCGTGATCTCCAGGGCTTGGAGCAGCGGCACGCCGGCCGCCACCAGCGAGGAGAGGGTGCGCGACCAGCGCGCGATGGCAACCTTCTGCACGACGTCGCCGATGCGCATGGGAATGCGCAGCCGCAGGCGGTCCCACTGCTTGCGCCCGGCCACCGACTTCTTCCACCTCAGAAAGGCGTAGGCGCTGCCTCCGGCGACCAGCAGCAGCAGGTACCACGAGCCGAGCATCAGGTTGGAGATATCGACCGAGAACTGGGTGATCCCCGGTAGCGCGGGGGGCTTGCCGTCAGGCCCCGGGAACTGCTTGAACACCTTCACGAAGACCGGGATCAAGAAGCTCACGAGGCCGATCATGACCAGCAGTGCGAAGGTGACCACGACGGCCGGGTAGACCATGGCCGAGCGGATCTGGCGCCGCAGCGAGGCCTCTTTCTCCAGCTGGTCGGCCACCTGCTCGAGGGCCTGCTCGAGCATGCCGCTGGTCTCGCCCGCGCGGGTCATGGCGATGAACAGGGGGTTGAAGACCTTCGGGTGTCGCTCCAGGGCGTCGCTGAAGGGCAGTCCGGCCTCGACGTCCTTGCGCACCGCCACCAGCGTGTCGATCAGCAGCTGGTTGTCGGTCTGCACCTCGAGCACGTAGAGGGCGCGCAGGATGGTCATGCCCGAGGCGATCATGGTGGCCAGCTGGCGCGAGACCACGGCCAGCTCGCCGTGCTTGACCCGGCGCAGGAATGCGATGTTGAGCTCGCGCGAGGAGTGCTTGTCGGCGATCTCGAGAACGACCAGGCCGCGCGACTTGAGCTGGTCGGACACCGCCTGCTTGGAGTCGGCCTCCACCTCGCCGCGCGCCTTGCCGCCGGCGAGGTCCATGGCCTTGAAGACGTAGGTGCTCATGCGAGCTCGCGTCAGGCGGCCAGGACGCCAGCGCCCATGAGGCGGCGCAGCTCGTCGGGCGAGGAGGAACGGGCCTCGGCCAGCTTCTGGGTGATGCTGCCGTGGCGGACCAGAGTGGCCAACGCGGAGTTCATCGACTGCATGCCCAGCGCGGCCCCCGTCTGCAGCACGGACGGAATCTGGTGGGTCTTGCCCTCGCGGATCAGGTTGCGTACTGCCGCGTTTGGCACCAGCACCTCGCAGGCGGCCACCCGCCCCGCACCGTCGGCGGTGGGCAGCAGCTGTTGGGTGACCACCCCCTGCAGGGTGACCGACAGCTGCACCCGCACCTGACCCTGCTGGGAGGGAGGGAACACGTCGATGATGCGGTCGATCGTCTGGGCCGCATCCTGCGTGTGCAGGGTTGCGAACACCAGGTGGCCGGTCTCGGCGGCGGTCAGGGCCGTGGAAATCGTGTCCAGGTCGCGCATCTCGCCGACGAGGATGACGTCGGGGTCCTGGCGCAGGGCGGCCTTCAGCGCGCCGCCGAAGGACTGCGCGTCGGAGCCGAGCTCACGCTGGTTGACCAAGCACTTCTTGTGTGAGTGCAGGAACTCGATCGGATCCTCGATGGTCATGATGTGCTCTTCGCGCGACGCGTTTATCTCATCGATGATCGCCGCCAGTGAGGTCGACTTGCCCGAGCCGGTGGGGCCCGTGAAGACGACAAAGCCACGCGGCTTGCGGGCCAGCTCGGAGACCACCGCGGGGAGCCCCAGCTCCTGCACGGTCTTCAGCTCGAAGGGGATCAGACGAAAGGCGGCTCCGAGCGCGGCCCGCTGGTAGTAAGCGTTCACGCGAAAGCGGGCCAGGCCCGGGATCGAGTACGCGAAGTCCAGCTGCCAGTCGGTCTCCAGGCGCTGGCGCTGGTCGTTGGTGAGGATCGCGTATACGAGCTCGCGTGTCTCGGTCGTGCTCAGCCGGGCGTAGCCCTCCAGCGCCACCAGACGCCCACGGATGCGCACGGTGGGCGGCGCACCGGCGCTCAGGTGCAGATCTGAGGCCCGGCGCGCGACCACCTCGTTGAGAAGGTCGGCAAAGTCCAGCATCACCCCCGCTATCGGCCGTCCCGGCTCGATCCTCAAGCCCCAACTTCTGCGAGCTCGGCATACGGGCGCGCCAGCCACGCAACGCGCTAATGAGTGCCGACCACCCGCACGATCTCGGCGATTGACGTGCGTCCGAGCCTGACCTTGTCCAGGCCGTCGTCGCGCAACCGGCGCATGCCCTGCTCGACGGCGACAGCGGCGATCTCGTCAGAGGAGCGACGTTCGATGACCAGGGCGCGAATCTCCGGGGTGACGGACATGACCTCATACAGGCCCACGCGGCCCTTGTATCCGCTGCCCCCGCAGCGTGGGCAGCCGACGGGCATGTACGCCTCGAGGTCAATCGAGGCCTGATAACCGCTCTCGCGCAGCACGTGTGCGGGGATGATCGTGCGCTGTTTGCAGTTCGAACACAGCGTCCGGGCGAGGCGCTGGGCCACCACGCAGTCGATGGCCGACGCGACCAGGAACGGCTCGATGCCCATCTCGATCAGGCGGGTGATCGTGGTCGGGGCGTCGTTGGTGTGCAGAGTCGAGAGCACGAGGTGCCCCGTGAGCGCCGACTCGATGGCAATCTGCGCGGTCTCGCGATCGCGAATCTCGCCGACCATGATGACGTCTGGGTCCGCGCGCACCATGGCCCGCAGCCCGGCCGCGAAGGAGAGGCCCGCCCGCGGCGCGATCTGTACCTGGGTGATGCCCTCGACCTGGTACTCGACCGGATCCTCGATGGTGATGATGTTTCGTTGCGGAGTGTTGAGCAGGCCGAGAGCGGCATACAGCGTGGTCGACTTACCCGAGCCCGTGGGTCCGGTGGCCAGCACGGCACCGTAGGCCTGTCCCACCGCTCGCTCAAAGCGCAGGCGCTCCTCGGGGGGCATGCCGAGCTTGTCGAGATCCATGATCACCGCGCTCTTGTCCAGGATGCGCATGACCACCGTCTCGCCGTGCACGCTGGGTAGGGTGACCACGCGCAGGTCCACGTGATGACCCTCGATGGTCAGCCCGAAGCGGCCGTCCTGGGGCAGACGCCGTTCGGAGATGTCCAGGCCGCCCATGATCTTCACGCGCGAAGTGACCCCCGAGGCGAGCCGGCGCGGCACCGTGGCGGCGTCCTGGAGCACGCCGTCGACGCGAAAGCGCACCCGCAGCTCGCGCACATCGGGGGCCAGGTGGATATCGGAGGCGTGCTGCTCGACCGCTTGGGCCACGATCTGGTTGACCAGCTTGATGACCGGCGCGTCGTCGGCGGACTCGCGCAGGTCCACCACCTCGGCCACGTCAGCCGCGCTTTCCTCCTGGGCGCTTGAGACCACGTCGTCCAGCCGGGCCAGCCTGCCGATCAGGCTGATCACGTCGTCGGGCGCCGCCACCATCGGGCGGATGAGCAGGCCGGTCATGAGCGCGATGTCGTCCAGCGCCAGCACGTTGGACGGATCGGCCATGGCCACGAGCAGGGTGCGCTCGTCGGCGAACCCGACGGGTACCGCCTGATACCGCTTGGCGGCAGACGAAGAGACCAGATTGGCGGCCCCCATGTCAACCGGAAAGAGGCTCAGGTCGACGTGGTCGAGCCCGTGACGCTCGGCCAGCGCGCGGGACAGGGCGTCCTGACCGAGCAACCCCTTGGCGCGCAGGACCTGCTCGGGCAGCGTCTCGGACGTCCGCGCGAGCTCAATCGCCTCGTCGACGCGCTCGCGTTCCACCAGACCGAGCTCGACGATGACATCGGTCAGAAAGCGGGCACCACCGCCGCGTCCCGAGGGAGGCGTGATGCCGTTCCCGGGCTCGGGTTCGGCGGCCGGCACGGACAGTGAGCCACCCCCGCCGTCCGCGGCGACGGCGTGCAGCTTGGGCTGCTCGTCGGATGTCACCGCGCGGCCCGCTCAGGCGCCGGCGGCGCGTGCGCCGACGCGCATCGCGTCGATGGGGGGCACGCGCCCCGTCCATACGGCGAGGCTGAGCGCACCCTGATGCACGAGCACGTCGAGGCCGTCGACGACCCTCGCACCGACGCGGCCTGCGGCCGTCGCCAGCGCCGTCCTGCCGTCGCCGTACACGAGATCCACCACATATTCACAATCAGCCAGGACATCGACGCTCAGGCCGAGTTGCTTGAGCGTGTCGGCCTCGCTCAAGTGGCCCCCGAGTCCCACCGCCGTGCAGTTGACCAGGACGTCCCCCGCCGGCGGTTTGCGAGCCGCGTGGGCCCCCAGATCCCGCGCGGTGGCCAGCGCGCGCTCGTATGTCCGGTTCCACACCGTCACGTCAGCCGCGCCGCCGTCGAGCAGCGCCCACACCGCTGCGCGCGCGCTCCCACCCGCGCCGAGCACGGTGGCCCGCAGGCCGCGGACGTCCACGCCCAGGGCGTTGAGCAATCCGGGCGCGTCGGTGTTCGCAGCCCGGATGGTGCCGCCGTCGAAGCTGAGGGTGTTCACTGCGCCGATGGCTCGCGCCACCGGATCGGCCTCGTCGGCCAGGTCCAGAGCGGCCCGCTTGTGGGGAATGGTCACGTTGGCGCCGCGCAGGCCAGCCGCGCTCAGCGCTCCGAGCGTCTCGGCGAACAGGTCCGGGGGTACGGGGAGGCGCTGATAGCGCCAGCCGGTCATGCCCAGCGCCGCGAAGGCCGCCGCGTGCAAGGCCGGGGAACGACTGTGGCCCACAGGCCAACCCAGGACGCCGAGGCGTGGCACCGCCTAGCGGTGCGCGCGGCAGGCGGGCGCGCGTCCGCCGTGGGCGCGCACGGCCGCCTGATAGGCGGCCGAGTCGCGCAGGAACTGGGAGTAGGAGGAGGAGAACGAGTGCTCGCCGCAGCCGTCCGCGGCTGCGACGTAGTACAGGTAGGGGACGCGGGCCGGGTGAGCCGCGGCCGCGATGGAGGCCAGGCCGGGATTGCCGATGGGAGTGGGCGGCAATCCCGTGTGGGTGCGCGTGTTGAACGGCGAGGCGATGTGCAGATCGGACTCGGTCAGGGGCCGGGAGAAGTTCCCGCCGATGGCGTAGCGAATGGTCGCGTCGATGCCCAGCGGCATGCCATCACGCAACCGGTTGTAGATCACCGCGGCAATCAGGGGCCGATCGCGCGACACCTGGGCCTCGTCCTCGACCATCGAGGCAACGGTGAGCAACTGGTAGGGCGTGAGGCGCCGCCGGCGAGCGGCCGCGACCTCCGCATGGCCGAAGTTGTGCCGAAACGCCGTCAGCTGCTCGGCCACGAGTCGGGCGGCTCCGGACCCTGCCTTCAGCTGGTAGGTGGCCGGGAAGAGAAAGCCCTCCAGGCTCGGTGTGCGACGGGGAGCGCCGTAGCGCGTGGGGTCAAGCAGCGGCGAGCGCACCGACGAAGCTCGATAGTCGCCTGACAAACCGTTGGCGGTGGCCAGGGCCGCGACGGCGCTGCGTGACTTGCCTTCGGGGATGGTGACCTTCACGATGATGGCGGTCGGCGGCGGTCGGCTCAGCGCGTCGAGCGCCGCTCCGTAGCTCATGTCGCGCTGCAGCCGAAAGGTTCCCGGGTGAAGGTCCCCGCGCTTGCCGGCCAGGGTGGCGCGGAGGTTGAAGAAGAAGCCCGATGAGACCACCCCATCACGCGCCAGAAGCGATCCCACCTGGCCGGCGTTGGACCCCCGCGGGACGGTGACGAAAACCTGCCCGTGCGCCGAGCCGTGGGCCGGCTGCAGCAGCGAGAGGGCGAACCACAGGAGGGCACCGACGACCAGGACGGCCACCACCGCGCCCACACGTCCGCGCGTGACCGCGCCCCTGAGCTCGCGGTGCTGGGCGCGCTGCTGGCGCATGCGGCGCTCACGACGCTCAAGCAGCGAGTCACGCCGGCTCGGCGGTGGGGGCAGCCGCTCACCAACCGGCGGAGGGCTGGCCGCCACCGGTAGCGGTACATCGCTGAGCGTGTCTACGGCCACCGGCGCCGGGGGATCCTCGGGTTCCTCGTCGTGCATCGGGTGCACGGCGGGGTCGCTGAGTTCGGAGGCGGGCACGTCGTGGTCGTGCGGGCCGGCGGAGACGTCGCTCGCCGGCAAACCGTTGTGGGCGGACGCCCAGGCGGGCTCCTCTGGCGGGACCGCGGAGCCGACATGCGTAGCGGGGGCGGCTGTTCCTTCAGAGTCCGCCTCCAGCGCGTACGCGCCCGGGTCGGAGTGAGGCGCCGCCGGCACGTGCTCGTCCACGGCGGAGTGAGGCGCCGCCGGCACGTGCTCGTCGGGGTCCGGCGGCTCCGTCACCGGCGCGTGCTCATCCACGGCAGGCTGCCGATCGGGCTCGTCGCGCTCGGGGGCCTCCGCGTGCGCCGCCAGTCGTGAGTGCCCGTCGGGATCGCTGATCTCCTGGTGACGGTCCGCAGCGCTGCGTGAACGGTCCCCGTCGGACCGCGACCCCGGGTCCTTTCTGGAGGGCATGTCCCCCGTACCGTCGTCCGGTCCGGGGGTCAGCAGCGATTCGTCGAAGGCCTGTCCGCTTCGCTCGGCGCGACGGCGTTCGCGGTCGATTCGCTCGCGCTCGCGGTCGGCGACCGTACGTTCGCGCGCAGGCGGTGGGTTTTTGCGAAACAGCGGCATCTCGCGGACAGGCAGGCGCGGGGACGCGACCGCTCGGGCGCGATTTCAGACCGCGCGGACCTCAGCCTAACGGCCCGAGGGGATTCGGTTCAGTGCGGTCGCCACGCGCCCTGAGCCAGCCCTGGAGCAGATGCGCCGCCGCACGGGAGTCCTCGGAGGATCTGGCGTCGGCCGAGCGTTGTGCGATGCGCGTGGTGAAGCGCTCGTCGTAGAGCTCTACGGCCACGCCGGGACCAAGGCGCTGGGACAGCCGTTCGGCGAACGACCGGGTCTCTCGCGTCTGGTCGGTGTCGCCTCCGCGCAGGGAGAGCGGCAGCCCCACCACCACTCGGTCGACTTCACGTTCGCGCACGAGGGCGACGAGGGCGCCCATGCCTCGGCGCGTCGCCGGGCGAGCGATCGGCTCGATGGGCGACGCGATGGTCTGCGTGGGATCGGTGAGCGCACAGCCGCACCGGGCGCTTCCGTAGTCAAGCGCCAGCACGCGCACGGTCAGAAGATCGAGGCGACCGCCGCTCAGACGGCCGGGGACGCCGTGCGCGCGAGGGCCTGGTCAATCGCTTCTCGCGCCGCGCGTAGCGCGGCCTCTAGCTTGCTCGGATCTCGCCCGCCGGCCTGGGCCATGGTGTCGCGTCCTCCACCCCCACCGCCGGTGACCTGCGCGGCGATCTTGACCACCACGCCGGCCTTGACGCCGCGGGCAACCAGCGCGGGCGTCACGCTGGCCACGAGATGTACGCGTCCGTCGGCCGCCGCTCCCAGGACGATCGCCGCCTCGCCGAGCCTGCCCTTGACGCGATCGGTCATATCCAGCAGGGCGCGGGCGTCGGAAACGGCAACCGCCGCGGTGAGCACCGAGAACCCGTCGATCGTCTCAGCGAGGTCGACGAGCCGTGCAACGTCATGGGCCGCGCCCTGGGACGCGCCGGCGCGCACCTGGCGCTCGAGCTCGCGACGCTCGAGCTCGCGCTGGGCGATGGCCTCCGGCGCAAGTTCGGGCGTGGTGCGCAGCGCCTGGGACACCTCGCGCAGGAGGTCGTCATGGTGGCGCAGCTCGGCGGCGGCACGAGGACCCGTCAGGGCCTCGATGCGGCGCACGTTGGCAGCGCTAGACGTCTCGGCGCTCACGCGGAACACGCCGATCTCCGCGGTGGAGGCGACGTGAGTTCCTCCGCACAGCTCGCGGGAGTAATCACCGTCGCCGACCTCGACCATGCGCACGATGTCGCCGTACTTCTCGCCGAAGAGGGCGATCGCCCCCAGGCGCCGCGCCTCGGACAGCGTCGTGGAGATCGGGTGGACCCGATCGTTGCGCGCAATGTAGGCGTTCACCTGATCCTCGACGTCACGCAGCTCCTCGGCACTCAGGGCCTGGCCGTGACTGAAGTCAAAGCGCAACTTGTCGGGCCCGACGTAGGACCCGGCCTGGCGTACGTGCGTGCCCAGCCGCTGCCGTAGAGCGGCGTGCAAGAGGTGGGTCGCGGTGTGGTTGCACTCGGTGGCGTGTCGAGCCGCGTGGTCCACGCGGGCCAGGACCCGCTCGCCGGGAGCAAGCTCGCCAGACTGAACGCCCACCACCAGCGCCTGATCGTCTCCCAGGCGGAGCACCTCTTGCACGAGCGCGCGCGCCCCGTGCTGCTCTCCCTCGATCACGCCCGCGTCTGACACCTGCCCCCCGCCGGCGGCGTAGAAGGGCGACTCACTGAGCTTGATCAGCGCCTGGCGACCCACGCCGTCGGGGACGGGCATCGGCTCCAACGCGCCCACAGTGGTGGGCTGCTCCTCGGTCTCATAGCCGGTGAAGCGCGTCGTGAAGGGCACGGCCTCGGCGAACCGGCGTGCCCGGCGGCGAGACTCATCGGGCACGGCGGAGCTCCCGCCCGCCTGTCGCGCCCGCCGGCGTTGGGCGTCCATGAGGCGCTCGAAGCCGTCCTCCTCGACACCCAGGCCGCGCTCGCCCAGCAGCTCCTTGGTCAGGTCGAAGGGGAATCCGTAGGTGTCATGCAGCGTGAACGCGTCGGCTGCGGCGATGCCCTCCGCGCCGGTTTGCAGCGCGCGGCGCACGAGCTCGTCGAGCAGACGGGTACCCTGCTCGAGCGTGCGGCCGAAGGCCGCTTCCTCGGAGGCCAGCCACTTCATGATGGCGTCGCGCTGTTCGCCGAGCTCAGCGTACGCCGGGCCCATCATCTCGGTCACGCGCTCGGCAAAGAGCGGTAGGAAGCCGGGCTCCAGGCCAAGCGCCCGCCCCTGCTGGATGGCCCGGCGCATGATTCGGCGCAGCACGTACCCGCGGTCCTCGTTGGAGGGGACCACGCCGTCGGCCACGAGGAAGCACATGCCGCGGCTGTGGTCGGCCATGATGCGCAGAGCGCGATCGCCGGCCGCGTCCTGTCCGTAGCGGCGTGCGGATAGTTCCTGGCCGAGCTCGATCAGAGGCCAGAGCAGGTCTGTCTCGAAGACCGAGGGCTTGTCCTGCAGGATGGCCGCCAGGCGATCAAGGCCCAAACCGGTGTCTATGTTGCGCGCCGGCAGCGGGGTGAGGCGACCGGGCGGGTTCTGGTCATACTGCATGAACACCAGGTTCCAGTACTCGACGAAGCGCTCGTTGTCCCCCCCGGGGAGGTCCTCCGGGTGGCCGAAGACCGACCCCCGATCGAAGTAGAGCTCCGAACAGGGCCCGCTTGGACCGGTGGGGCCGGCTTGCCAGAAATTCTCAGAGCGCGGGCAAGGCACGATGCGCTCGCGCGGAATCCCCACCGATCTCCACGCCTGGATGGCCTCCTCGTCCGGTCCGAGGCCGAGGAGCTCGTCGCCCGCGAAGACCGTGATCCAGATGTCCTGCGCGTTGAGCCCAAAGCCCTCGAGCGAGAGCTCCCAGGCCAGCTCGACGGCCGTCTGCTTGAAGTACTCCCCGACCGAGAAGTTGCCGAGCATCTCAAAGAAGGTCAGGTGCCGGGCGGTGAGACCGACCTCGTCGATGTCCACCGTGCGAAAGCACTTCTGGCAACTGGTCAGCAGCTTGGCGGGGGGCGCCTGCTGTCCGAGGAAGTAGGGAATCAGCGGCTGCATGCCCGCCGTGGTGAGCAGCACCGAGCGGTCACCCGCGGGGGGCACCAGCGATGCCGAGGCAATCCGCAGGTGATCCCGCTCCGCAAAGAAGCCCTGGAACGTCTCGCGTATGTCGGCCGACCGCATCCAGGGCTGATGTTAGGGGTGGTGCGGCCCCCCGGCCGCCGCCGCGGATCCGTCGCTTTCAGCGGGAGATGGCCGCCTCGCTGACACGGTTGTCCCCGGCGGTACTCACCCAGACGCCACCGGGCTCAGCCGCCAGGCCGGTGGGATCGGATCCGATGAGAACGGGCGGTCCTGCCCGCGCGCCGGATCGCGGGTCTATGCGCAGGAGGGCGGGCGGACGCGCGGTGGGACCGGGCAGGATGGTGCCCACGTCGGTGACCCAGACCGCGCCGGGGCCCACGGCCACGCGCATGGGCACGCCGCCGGTGACCTCGATCGGGCGACCGCTGAGCTCGCGACTACTCGCGTCGATGTGCACTACCTCGATCCGGTCAGCCTGCGGCCGGTCGGTCTTGGCCACCCACACGCCGCTGTCTGCAGCCGCGAGGCTCAGCACCTCCGCGCCGGGCTGCTCGTGGGACTTCCCCCGCACGCCGATGCTCGGGGGGGCGCCCTTGGCCACCCGGATCCTGGCCCCGGGCCGCCCGCTGGCAGCATCGATGCTGGCGACGGTGCCGTCGGCCGAGTCGGCCACCCACACACGTTGCGCGGCGACGGCGATGGCGGTGGGCTGAGCCCCGACGCGAATCGGCGATCCCACCTGACGGCCCGCGGTCGGGTCGATGCGGATGACGGTGTCGGTGCTCCTGCTGGTGACCCACACCGCCCCGCTTCCCACCGCGATGCCGGCCGGATCGACCACGGCCACGGGCGCACCGGTCAGCCGCCGGGTGGTCGGGTCGATATGCACGACGGTACCTGACGCGTTGGCCACCCAGACTCCGCTATCCCCCGCCGCGATGGCCACGGGCCCGCTCCCGGTGGTGATTGGTGCCCCGGCCGTGTGCGTCGCTGGATCGATGCGCGTGACCGTGCCCGCCGGCCCGTTGGCCACCCACACCGCTCCCGCGCCGACGGCCACCGCCACGGGGCCGGGGCCCACCCCGACCGTGGCTCCGATCCGCGTGGGCGCACCCGCGACGGTACGGGTCACGGGTTGGGTCGAGCCCGCCGACCCGCAGCCGCCGAGCACAACAGCGAGCGCGAGTACCGCGAGCGACGTCCTGAGCAGACGGTGCCTCACGCTCACGACCCTAGCGTTCGCGCCGTGGCCAAAGGCAAGCAGCAGCTTGGAGTCATGCCCGCTGGGCGCCCAGTGAAAAAAGCTTGGTCGGACGTGATCCGGTCACCTATTGGGCTGAGTATTAGTCCGCAGACAGCATGAGGCTCGGGATCGCCCGGGCTTTCCCAAATAGCGGGGGGCAGTTATGAAGAAGGCTCTGGGGGCCGCGTTCGGCGCTGCCCTAGTCGCAGGTGCGATCGCGGTCCCGCTGAGTAGCGGGTCCAGCCACAGGGAGGCGCCGGGCACCATGCTCGACCCCTCGGCCGATAACACCGACACGTACGCGTTCGTGTCTCCGGACGCCCCGGACAAGGCGACGTTCGTCGGAAACTGGATCCCGGGCGAGGTGCCGGCGAACGGGCCTCTGTTCTTCCGCTTTGACGACAAGGCCTTCTACTACATAAACGTCGACAACGTCGGGGACGGCAAGGCGCACATCCGTTACCTGTTCAAGTTCAAGACCACGATCCGCAATCCGAACTCGAACCCGTACGCGACTCCGCCGGTCAACTCCATCTTCAACCCGACGCTGAACGTCATCCAGACCTACACGGTGACCAAGCAGATCTTCAAGAACCGTGACCCAACCAAGAGCCGGCCCGACTCGAGCACTGTCCTTGCGCGCAACGTGGCGGTCGCTCCTCAGGATCTGGGCCCCAAGACGATGCCCAACTACCAGGCCCTGTCCAATGAGGCCCTGGCCAGCTTCGGCAACGGGAGCAAGGTATTCGCCGGGCCCCGCGACGAGTCGTTCTTCGTCGACCTCGGAGCTACCTTCGACTCGGTGAACGTGCGCAAGGGCACCGGTAACCAGGGCGGTGGCAAGGACGACTTGTCCGGCACCAACATCATGTCGATCATCCTGCAGGTGCCCAAGAGCGACATCACGGTCGACGGTCAGGGCGTCAGCGGGCCGTCGGCCCCCAACGCGGTCGTCGGCGTGTGGGACTCGACCGAGCGCACCGTGCTCCAGGTGGTCCGCCAGAAGGCCAAGAAGCGTAAGAAGGGTAAGAAGGGTAAGAAGGCAACCGGCGTCGATGCGCAGGCGGTGGCCGTCGACAGCCGCAAGCGCAAGTCCGCTAAGAAGCTCGTGCTGCGACAGGTACAGGTCTCGCGCCTGGGCAACCCGCTCGTCAACGAGCTGGTGATCCCGATCGGCCTCAAGGACAAGTTCAACGCCACCCAGCCCAAGGACGACCTGAAGAACTTCGGGAAGTTCGTCCTGGCTCCGGAGTACGCCCACCTCGAGAACGTGCTGTTCCATGTCAACGCTCCCGAGACCAACCGCACGGACATCGTGCAGGCACTGCTCACCGGGATCCCGGGCAAGACCCAGATCGGGACCCATCCGGTGCCGGCGGACACGCTGAAGTTCAACATGGGCGTGCCCCCGACCATCACGCCCAACCGGTTCGGGGTGATCGGCGGGGATCTCGCCGGCTTCCCCAACGGTCGTCGCCTGGGTGACGACGTGGTGGACATCACCCTGCAGGTGGTGGCCGGGTTCCTGAAGGGCAACAAGGTGCCCCTGGGAGACGGTGTGGATCAGAACGACAAGCCGTTCCTACCCACGTTCCCCTACATGGCCCAGCCCAACTCGGGCTTTGACTCCGCGCCGTCGCAGCGGTTCGAGCCCCAGCATCAGCCGACCCCCGCCGGGGGCGGCTGAGCACCAGACCGGATCCGGGGAGGGGGCGAGTAGCGTCCCCTCCCGGACTGGTCGTGCCACACCGAATGGCTCTGCTCCGACCCATCCGAGCGCGCCTACTGATCGTCGCCGCAGTGCTTGCCTTCGTGGTCGCGCTCGTGGTCTTCGCGGCCATCAACCGCACGAGCAGCGGGACCGCCGGACAGGGTGGCGACCCAGCCGTGCAGGGGGCCGCGACGACCGAACGGCCACGGACCACCGCGGCTCGCATCGCCAATCTGCAGTCCGTCCTGCGGGCCCAGCCCTCCAACGCGCAGCTGTGGGCCCAACTGGGCCAGTCCTACTATCAGCGCGTTCGCGAGACCGGCGACTTCGGCTACTACGCCCGCGCCCAGGGCGTACTCGACACCGCGGTCCGCCTGGATCCCCGCAACGTCGACGCCCAGGTCGGGCTGGCCACCATCGCCCTGGCTCGCCACGACTTCCGCGGCGGCCTGGCCTACGCACGCGCGGCGCAACGCCTGGCGCCCGATCGCAATGCCTTCTATCCCGCGCTGATCGACGGTCTGGTGGAGACCGGTGCCTACCCGGCCGCAGACCAGGCGATCCAGGGTTTCGTCGACCGCAGTCCCACCCTGGCCTCCTACGCGCGCGTTTCCTACTTTCGCGAGCTGCACGGAGATCTCTCGGGCGCGGCACAGGCGCTGCAGTTCGCCGTCTCCGCGGGCGCCGGGGTGCCGGAGAACGGGGCCTACGTGCAGACCCTGCTGGGTGACGTCGAGTTCCTGCAGGGACACCTCGAGGGCGCACGCCGCGCGTACTCCCAGGCGCTGGCCAGTGTCCCCAGCTATCCGCTGGCGGGGGCCGGGCTGGCCCAGGTCGAGGCCGCGACGGGCGGATACGCGGCCGCCACGCGGCGACTGCGCGCAGTCGTCGCCCGGCTTCCCCTCCCCCAGTTCATCATCTCGCTGGGTGAGATCGAGCTCGCCGCCGGACGCTCGGCCCAGGCCCGCAACGACTTCGCGCTCATCGGAGCCGAGGAGGCGCTTCTTCACGCCAACGGCATCAACACCGATGTCGATCTTGCCCTCTACGAGGCGAGCCACGGCGACGCTCACCGCGCGGTGATCCTGGGACGCCAATCCTGGGCTGAGGCGCCCAGTGTGCGCTCCGCCGACGCCCTGGGTTGGGCGCTGACCCGTGCCGGGGACCCCCGCGCCGGGCTCACCTGGGCACGGCGCGCGCTCGGCCTCGGGTCGGTAGACCCGAACTTCCTGTACCACGCCGGCGTGGCCGCTCGGGGAGCAGGCCAGCGCACACAGGCTCGTGCGTACCTCCAGCGGGCGCTGGCGCGTAACCCCCGCTTCTCGCCGCTGTACGGGCCGCTCGCCGCACGGGCGCTGGGCCAGTTGCGATGAGGCGCGCCCAGACGATCCTTGCCCTCACCCTGGTGAGCCTGCTGAGCGCACTGCTGCTGGGGTCGACGGCCGCTCCCGCCCTAGCCCACCCCCTGGGCAACTTTTCCATCAACCATCTCGTGCAGGTGCGCCTCTCGTCAGGTCACGCCTACATGCGCTATGTACTCGACCAGGCTGAGATTCCTACCTTCCAGGAGCGTGGCCTCCCCGACGCCCAGGTTCTGGCCCGCAAGGAAGCCGAGGTGGCGAGCCACCTGACGTTGTCCGTGGCCGGAAAGCCGGCGGTTATCTCGATGATGCCTGGAGCAGCCATCTCCCACCCTCCGGGGCAGGGAGGGCTCGCTCTGACCCGGGTCGAGCTGCCGCTGTCGGCCTCGATCCCCAGTCATGGCAGCCTGTCCCTCAGCGACCAGACCTTTCCAGGCCATGTGGGATGGAAGGCGATCGTGGCGCAGCCCGGGTCGGGCACCGCGGTCACTTCCTCGGCTCCTACGAGTGACCCGACCGACGGTCTGCATACCTATCCGGCGGATCTGCTTTCGAGCCCGCTGGACCAGCGGACGGCGTCGTTCACGGTGGGGCCGGGCGACGGCACGCTCACCGCACCGCGCGGGCTCGGAGGCCCGCGAGCGACCACCACCAACCGCGCGGGCGACGGCTTCGCCGGGGTGTTCTCCAACGCCGCCGCCGGCAAGGGGGTGCTCGTCCTGCTGCTGTTGGCCTCGTTTGCCTGGGGCGCGGTGCATGCGCTCTCCCCAGGGCACGGTAAGGCCATGGTCGCCGCCTACCTGGTGGGCAGCCGCGGCAGCGCTCGGCACGCCGTGGCGCTGGGTGCCACGGTGACCGTGACCCACACCGTGGGGGTCTTCCTGCTCGGAGCGATAACGCTGCTTCTGTCCCAGTACGTGCTACCTGAGCTGCTCTACCCCTGGCTCAACCTGGCCTCCGGTCTGCTCGTGGTCGTCATTGGGGCCGGGGTCCTGCGCTCGCGCGTACGCGGGGTGCGAGCGCGCCGAACCGCGACTCAGACCAACGGTCCCGGCCACGTTCATGTTCACCCGAAAGGGGACACGCGCGCCGACGGCGGCGAGCACGCGGTCCAGCCCGTGCTGGCATTGACGGCGGCCGGGGTCCATCACGAGCACACTCACGACCACGTCGCCGATCACGGCCACAGTCACGCCCACCCTGGCCCCGGGCACACCCACGCGGCTGACCACGACCACACCCACACCCACACCCACGCTGCCGACCACGACCACACCCACACCCACGCTGCCGACCACGACCACACCCACACCCACGCTGCCGACCACGACCACCACACCCAGGGCGCCACGCACGGCCAGGTGCACAGCCACGGCGGCCGGGCGCACAGTCACGAGGTTCCCGATCGCCTGACGCCTCGCAGCCTTCTGCTCATGGGGGCGTCGGCCGGTCTCATCCCGTGCCCGTCGGCGCTGGTTGTCCTGTTGGGGGCAATCGCCCAGCATCAGGTCGCTCTGGGGCTGCTTCTCATCCTCGCCTTCAGTGTCGGGCTGGCCGCCACGCTGATGGTGCTGGGCCTGCTCGTGGTGGGGGCACACGGAATCACCCGTCGCGTCAACTTCACCAGCCCGCTCGTGGCCGCTCTGCCGGCCGCCTCAGCGGTGGTCATCGTCGCGGTCGGTTGCCTATTGACCGCTCAAGCGATCCCGCAGCTGGTCTAACGACGCGTCGAGACACCCGCGAGTCGTCTCATTGCTCTGCCAGCTCGGCCAGCGCCAACGCGCCGAGCACACCGGCGCGGTCACCGAGCGCCGGCGCCACGACGAAGTCCTCGATTCGCTCAGCGAGAAGCGGTGTGGCCAGATAGCCGTTGACGAGCTCGCGCAGACGCCGGCTGACGCTCTCGCGCAAGCCGGGACGGTCCATCACCCCGCCGCCCGCGACGACCCGGTGCGGGGAGGCGACGCAGACGATGGCCAGGATCCCCAGCGCGAGGTACTCGGCCTCGAGGTCCCAGGCCGCGTGATCGTCTGGTAGCTGCTCAGCTCGGGCACTCCAGCGCTCGGACAGGGCCGTGCCCGACGCCAAGCCTTCCCAGCAGTCGCCGTGGGCGGGGCAGACACCGACGAAGGGGTCACGCGCGTCGCGCGGGATGCGAAGGTGGCCCACCTCGGGGTGCACCAGGCCGCGCACCGGACGCCCGTCGATGATCAGGCCTGCCCCGATTCCGGTGCCCACCGTGAGGTAGCACAGGCTGGGAAGCTCGCGCCCGGCGCCCCAACGGTGCTCCCCGAGGGCGGCCGCGGTGACGTCGGTGTCAAAGGCCACGGGCACGCCGAGGCGCTCGCCCACCACGGTGGCCACCGGGGTGTGCTGCCACCCCGGCTTCGGGGTCGTGGTGACGTGGCCCCAGGTCGGTGAGGAACGCTCGACGTCAACCGGGCCGAAGGACCCGATTCCGACCGCCGACGGGGTCGGGCGAGTCGCGAAGAAGGCGATGATGCGCTCGAGCGTCTCCTGCGGTGAGGTGGTCGGAAACTGGTCCTCGGCGTGGATGTCCTCGGGTCCGGTGCCCAGCGCGCACACGCACCACGTCCCTCCCGTCTCGACGCCGCCGTAGAGCTTGGCCACGTCGCCATCATGACCGGACTGACGGTATCCGGGGTCAGTCAGCCGGCGACGGTGGCGTGTCCGACGACGAGCTCGCCGGACATCAGACAGGCAAGCTGGCCCGGTGCTGCAGCGCTCGCCGGGGCTGATAGGCGCAAGGTCAGTTCTCGATGTGTTCCGGGGGCGCACTCGGGCAGTGCCGAGCAGGGCAGGGCGGCGCCGCGATAGCGCAGCCGTACCCGGTCCACGCAGGCGCCTGCCGCGTGCAGCGTCACGTCGCGCACGACGCACTCGTGGCCGACCAGGGCGTCACGGGGACCCACGGTGACCACGTTGGCGGCGGCGTCGGTGCCCAGCACGTACAGGGGCTCTCCGCCGCCGACACCCAGCCCACGGCGCTGTCCCACCGTGAACCCCTGGTGGCCACGATGGCTTCCCAGCCGTCGCCCGCGACGATCAACGATCGGTCCCGAGCGTTCGCTGTGGGAGCCGTGACGGGCCAAGAAGGCGGCCTTGCCCGTCCCGGCCAGGAAGCACAGGTCCTGGGAGTCGGGCTTGTGCGCGACCGCCAGCCCCGCCTGAGCGGCGCGCACGCGCACCTGGGCCTTGGTGAGTGAGCCCAGCGGAAAGCGCAGGCGCGCGAGCGTTGCCGGGGCCAGCGCGGCGAGCATGTAGCTCTGATCCTTGGCGGGGTCGGCCGCGGCGCGCAGCAGCGGGACGCCCGTGGCGCCAGGCGCGGCGGCGTCGGCGAGGTCCGTGGACTGGTCGGAGTCGGCAGGCCCGGCTCGGGGCGCGGGTGGCCCGTGGTGCACGCGCGCGTAATGGCCCGTGACCAGCGTCTGCGCGCCGAGGCGGTCGGCGAAGGAGAGCATCCCGTCCAGGCGCAGCTGGCCGTTGCAGCGCACGCACGGGTTGGGGGTCAGGCCGGCGGCATGGTCGGCCAGCCACGGGTCCACCACCCCGGCGCGAAAGTCGCTGCGCAGGTCCAGTGAAAAGTGGGGCAGGCCGAGATCGTGGGCGAGCGAGCGTGCGCCGCGGACGGCCTGCGGCGAGCAACAGCTGCGCTCCCCGTCGTTATCGGGGTCTGACCACAGCTCCAGCGTCACGGCGACCGTCTCGGCGCCGGCGTGAGCGACCAGCAGGGCCGCGACCGCGCTGTCGACCCCTCCGCTCATGGCCACCAACACTCGACCCGCGCGCTTGGAGAGCTGCGTCTGGCGTGCGGCGTGGCCCAGCGCACGGTGTAGCGCGTCGGCCGCCAGCGCCGCGGCGTGCAGCTTGGACGCCATCAAGCCCCCCAGCTCCTCGGCGATGTCCGTGGCGCCCAGCCGCGCGGCCTCCAGGAGCCCGCGACCGCGCACGAGCGCGACCACCGCGCCGCCGGCGGCGAGGGTCGCTCCACAACCCGCGGCGTCAAAGCCCGCGTCAGCGATGACACCGTCCGGGTGGCCGGGCACGAGCGAAAGCGACACCCGCACCACGTCCCCGCAGACGGCTGAGCCGGCGGCCCCCGTGTGGGCACCGGGGGGAGTGTGCGCGCGTCCGACAGGGTGCTCAAGATGCTCGGCCAGCGCGTGCCCGCTCATCGTGGGCCGTGCCGCTCCAGCGTGCGCAGGCCCAGCTCGCGCAGCTGCGCCGCGTCGACCTCGGCCGGGGCGCCCGTGAGCGGGTCTGCCCCGGAGGCGGTCTTGGGGAAGGCGATCACCTCGCGGATGGACTCCTGACCGAGCATGATGGCCACGATACGGTCGATTCCCATGGCGATCCCGCCGTGCGGCGGCGCGCCGTAGGACAGTGCGTCCAGCAGGAAGCCGAAGCGGGCCTGGGCCTCCTGTGCGCTCATGCCGATGGCGCCCAGCACCTGGCGCAGCACCTGTGGGTCGTGGGTACGGATCGAGCCGCCGCCGAGCTCGGAGCCGTCGACCACCAGGTCATAACCGCGCGAGCGCAGTGCCCCCGGATCCTCGAAGGACAGCTCGTCGCCGCCGGCCATGGTGGGCGCGGTGAAGGGGTGATGCAGCGCGTCCCAGCGGCGTTCCCCCTCATTCCAACCGAACATGGGAAAGTTCACCACCCACAGCGCGTGATGGACGTCGTGCGGAATGAGGTCAAAGCGCGCCCCGAGGTGCAGGCGCAGGGCGCCGATCGCCGCGGGCACGACAGGGGAACGGTCGGCCACGAAGGCGAGCAGGTCACCCGGGCCCGCCTGCAGTTGTGCGTTGACCGCCGCCTGCTGGTCGGCCGAGAAGAACCGCGCCAGGTTCGACCCCCACACCCTGTCTGGGCCGACGGGCATGGGGGCCACCGCGCGGGCGCCGTGTCGCCTGACGACCTCGTTGAGGCCGTCGAGCTCGGCGCGCGTGAGCTCGCGGGCGCCCGCGTTGAGTGCGCGCACCACGCCGCCCCCGTCCAGGACCGACTCGAAGACCTTGAACTCACAACCGCGTACCGCCTCAGAGACATCGGCGATCTCCAGCCCGAAACGCGTGTCGGGACGATCTGAGCCGAAGCGCAGCATCACGTCGTCGTAGTCCAGGCGCGGCCACGGCGGCGGCGCGATGGCGAAGTCACCGACGGCAAAGACGCGCGCCATCATGCCCTCCATCACATCGATCACGTCATCCTCAGCCACGAAGGCCATCTCGAGGTCCAGCTGGGTGAACTCGGGCTGGCGATCGGCGCGCAGGTCCTCGTCGCGGAAGCAGCGCGCGACCTGGAAGTAGCGCTCCAGACCGCCGATCATCAGCAGCTGCTTGAACAGCTGGGGCGATTGGGGCAGCGCGTAGAAGGAGCCGGTGCTCTGGCGGCTGGGCACCAGGAAGTCGCGCGCGCCCTCCGGGGTGGAACGGGTGAGCACGGGCGTCTCGATCTCCAGGAAGTCCCGCTCGTCCAGGTCAGAGCGCATGGCTGCGATGGCCCGGTGGCGCAGGGTCAGAGCGTCGCGCATCGAGTCACGGCGCAGGTCAAGCGCGCGGTGGCGCAGGCGCAGCAGCTCGTCGACCGGTACGTCCTCGTCGACTCCGAACGGCGGGGTCAGAGCCTCGGAGATCAGCTGCACATCGGTGACCGCGATCTCCACCTGGCCGGTGGGCAGGTTGGGATTGACGTTACCCGGGTCGCGGCGCGAGACGAGGCCGGCGGCGCTGAGCACATGCTCGGGGCGCAGGCGGTGCGCGGCGGCCAGGGCCTCGCTGTGGTCAGGGTGAAAGACGAGCTGCACCAGCCCGGAACGATCGCGCAGGTCGATGAACACGACCCCACCGTGGTCGCGGCGCCGGTGCACCCAGCCCGCCACGCGCACCTGGCTGCCGGCCTGCTCGGCGCCGAGCTCCCCGCACCAGTGATCGCGGTAGGCGTTGGCGCGCGGCGGGCGCATCAGACGAGATCCCGCAGGCCGCGAATGGTGGCGTGGACGACCGCATTCGCGGGCATCGACTCCTCACCCCCGGCTTGGCGGTCGCGCAGCAGCGTGCGCTCCTCGCTCACCACGGCAACGTAGCGAGCATCGAGCCGGTCGGCCTGCTTGAGCTGCCCCTTCAGCGAGCGTCCCGCGAGCTCCATCTGGGCGTGCAGCCCAGCCGCGCGCGCGTCGCGCACGATGGCCAGCGCGACGCCCCGACCCGCTGTACGCGGTCCGCCGGCCCCCCCCTGCGGGGGGCCCTCTTCATCGACCACCCAGGCCACGTAGAGATCGACGGCGGGCGGTGGAGCGGTCGGCAGGGCACCGTCTGAGGCCAGCAGGATGCGCTCGATGCCCGCCGCCCAGCCGATCCCCGGAGTGGGTGGCCCTCCCAGCTGCTCCACCAGGCCGTCGTAGCGCCCTCCGCCGGCCACGCCGCTTTGGGCCCCGAGGGCGTCGGAGGTGAACTCGAACAGGGTGCGGCTGTAGTAGTCAAGCCCGCGCACGAGGCTGGGATCGACCTCATAGGAGAGCGCGGCGTCGTCAAGCAGCGCGCGCACCTCGGCGAAGTGCTCGCGATCCTCGGGGTCGAGGTGGTCGAGCAGGCGCGGGGCGCCGGCCATGACCTCGCGCGTGCCGGGGTGGTCGGAGTCAAAGGCGCGCAGGGGGTTGAGCTCGATGCGCGCCCGCACCTCCTCTGACAACCGCTCGGCGTGGGCGCGCAGGTGCTCCTGCAGGCGCTCGCGGTATTCCGCGCGAGTGTGCGCTCGGCCGAGGCTGGCCAGACGCAGACGCAGACGCTGTGCGCCCAGGTCTTCCAGCAGCGCGGCCAGGAGCAGGATCGACTCGGCGTCAAGCGCGGGGTCCTCTGAGCCCAGCGCCTCCACCCCCACCTGCCAGAACTGGCGAAAGCGCCCGGCCTGTGCGCGTTCATGACGAAAGAAGCTGCTCAGGTACCACAGCTTCACCGGCTGGGCGAGCTTGTGCATCCCGTGCTCCACGTAGGCGCGACAGACCGGCGCGGTGCCCTCGGGGCGCAGGGTCAGCGAGCGCCCGCCACCGTCGTCGAAGGAGTACATCTCCTTCTGCACGATGTCGGTGGACTCCCCCACGCCCCGGGCGAACAGCTCGGTGGCCTCAAATGCCGGTGTCTCGATGCGCGCGTAGCCGGCCCGCGCGAGCAACTCGCCCGCGCGACGCTCGATTTGCGCGCGGGCGGCGGCCTGCTCGGGCAGCACGTCGTAGGTGCCCCGCGGCGCCTGGATGCGAGCGGTGGGCGTCAAGCGCAGGCGGGCGGCTCAGCCGTCGCCGCGTGGCGCGGCGGTGCGCAGCTCGGCCAGGAACGGATTGCTCTCGCGCTCGCGCCCGAGGGTGGTGACGCCCATGTGCCCGGGGTACACCGTTGTCTGGGCTCCAAAGGAGTCGAGGAGCGCAGCGATCGAGGCCTCCAGCACCGTCCAGTCGCCGCCGGGCAGATCGACACGGCCCACCGAGCCCGCAAAGAGCACGTCGCCCGAGAACAGGGCGTCCTGATCGGCCACGGCGTAGGTCACGTGCCCCGGGCTATGGCCGGGGGTGAAGAGGACGTCGAGCTCGAGGCCCGCCAGCGACAGCCGGTCGCCGCCGGTCACCGTGTGGTCGGCCTCATAGCTCTCATACGGTCCGAACCCCGCGTAGGGCACGAAGCTCATGATGTCGGCCAGCACGTGGCGCTCGAGCTCGGGGCAGTAGACCGGCGCGCCGGTGGCCGCCGCCACGGGCGCGACCGCGCCGATGTGGTCAAAATGACAGTGGGTGACGAGGATCGCCTCGATCTTCACCCCCAGCTGCTCTACCGCCTGCACGAGGCGCGGCGCCTCCTCGCCTGGATCGACGATCACGGCACGCTCGGCGGTACGCGAGGCACGCACGATGTAACAGTTCTCCTGGACCGGTCCCACCGTGAAAGCGCGCACGTCCAGGTCGCTCATCGGTTCTTGGCCTTCTGGCGCTGGCGGCGCCGGTACAGGAACAGGTCGGTGTAGTAGCTGAGCGGCACGTAGAGGAGGAGCACGAGTGGAAACAGCACGGCGGCCTGCGCGGGCTTGCCGATTATCAGCAGGCTGATGAGCACCATGAGCACCGACGCGGTGAGGGCGCGCAGGAAGGCGCCACGCCAGGTCGGCGGCTTGTCAAAGCGCGCCAGGCGCCGCTCGCGCGCGGCGCCTGTGCTCGAACGCGAACCGGTGCGCGTGGAGCGCGTGCTTCCCGCTGAGCCCGCGGAGGCGCGGCCGGTGCGCCCGCGGACCTCGACGCCGCCCGCGGCGTTGCCGCGGTGCTTGGTCCGGCGCTTGCGCTTGGTCTGGGCCATAGTCGGTGGGTGCTGAAAGGAAGCCTCGCGCTGGGCGGGCAACCGGGAAGAGGTAGGAAAGTAGCTATAAGCCTAGTGCCTGCTCGATGACCTGGCGGGCGGGGTCAAAGCCCAAGATGGCCAAGTCGGAGGGGAATCCGCGCAGCGCCGCACGCGGGGTGAGACCCACGAGCTCGGCGGCGCTGACCTCGGCGTGGCGGCGCACCGCCTCGACCACGCGCGCGAGGGGAACGTTCAGCGGATCCTCCACGTTGGTGGAGACCTGGGCGCGACCGGGTGAGGCCGAGAGCTGCAGCCCAATCGCCCGCACCCCCGGCAGACCGTGCTCGGCGCCCTCGCGGATCAGGGCGGCGATACGGCGCGCGTCCTGTCCGTCTGCCGGCGGACTGAGCTCGAGGTTGAAGGCGATGAGCGGACGGCGCGCGGCGACCAGGGTTACTCCTGCGGTGGGATGCGGCTCGCAGGGACCGAAGTCGGGCTGAAGCTCGCCGGCGCGCATGCGCTCTGTCAGCAGCTCCAGACCGCCGCGGCGCAGCTGCGCGCGGGTGCGCCCATCCGCCAGAGGGCCATAGAGGAAGACCGGGATGTCGAGCTCGGCGCCGATCAGGTCCCCTAGGACCAGCGCTTCCGCGCACGCCGCGCCGCGCCCGGCATCGTCCAGGTGGACGATCGGAGCCACGTCCAGGGCGCCCACGTGAGGGTGAAGGCCGCGCGGGGTGCGCAGGTCCACGCGCGCGAGGGCCACCCGCGCACCGGCAAGGATCGCGGGAGCCAGGGCACCGGGCCCGCCGGCCAGGCTGAACACCGAGCGGTGATGGTCGGCGTCTGCGTGACGGTCGAGCAGGCGTACGCCGCGCGTCTGCAGCGCCTGGGCGATCTCCGCGCTGACGGAGGGGTCGCGCCCCTCGGAGAAATTGGGGACCGCGAGCAGCGGCGGGGAGCCGATCGGACCCTCCGCGCCGCCCCCAGAGGCCGATTCGTATCTCTCTGAGCGGAGCGTGGAGCCGTCGACCGGTGGTGCGGGGTCTCGTTCCACGGACGGCAGCCAATCACACCGGCCTCGCACGATCGTCCAGCGCACAGGCCCAACGCGCAGGCTGGGCGCCCGCGCGGCCGAGACCTCTGGCATGCCGCCCCCCCCCGGCGGTCGAAGTCTTGAAACCAAGGATGGAGACGAGCGCCATGAAGGCACTGCTGACAGCAACGCGACGCAACCTCCTCGTGACGGCTGCCCTGTGCCTGATGCTCGTGCTCGGCGCCGCCGTGACGGCCTCCGCCAAGGGACGTCACCACTGCCATCGCGCTCGCTGCCACGCCGGCCACCGCGGCCACAGCGCGCGCCACCACGGCCACAGCGCCCGTCACCGCGCCGTACGCTCGCCGGCCGCCATGCGGTCCAGCGACGCTCCGTGCACGGGCGCCAACCTCATGCCCAGCGGCGCCGACCTCGCCCAGGTGCGCTCGGCGACCCTCTGCCTCATCAACAAGGAGCGCGCCCACGCCGGTCTGTCTGCCGTGGTGGACAGCGCCAAGCTCGCTCAGGCGGCCAACGGCCACTCCCAGGACATGGTGGGACGCGGCTACTTCGACCACGTGAGCCCCACCGGCAGCACCCCGGTAACGCGCCTGCTCGGCGTCGGTTACATCAGCCCGCGCATGGGTTACCTCGTCGGTGAGAACATCGCCTGGGGCACCAGCGCCCTGGCCACCCCGGCCGCCATCGTCAACGCCTGGATGCACTCCCCCGAGCACCGCGCGAACATCCTGCAGGGCGCCTACCGCCAGAGCGGCATCGGCGTGAGCCCCTCCGTGCCCCACGGGTACGGCGGAGGTCAGCCGGGAGCGATCTACACCCAGGAGTTCGGCGTCCGGCGCTAGAGCGCGGCGGGCGGGGGACCGGGCGGCGGTCTCTCCTTGTCCCTGGCCGGCCCGCTGGCCGGCCGGCAGGCTGGCTGGGTGGGGTTCGGCCCGACCCCCGGTGCGGCCCAACTGGGAGACGGCCTAAGATGACCTCCCTCGCCGGAGTAGCTCAGTCGGTTAGAGCAGCGGAATCATAATCCGCGTGTCGGGGGTTCGAGTCCCTCCTCCGGCATGACGAAGTGGCTGGAAACTGCCTGGTTCTGGTAGCGGGTGTTTGACCGGCAGGCAAGTTATCTACCGGATGTCTACCGAAATCTGCTCAGCCGGCTACCGATCCAGCATCCCCGACGACCTCGACCGCGAGCCGCGCCACTGATGCCGCTGCCACGCCGCTGTTTGCCGGCGCCGGCCGCCAGGCGTGGGAGGCGCACTCCAGCGGGCTGTTCCTCGCCTGCCAGGCGCTCAGAGCTGACAGCGCCGCCAGACCGCCTCGGCGAAAGCCAGGCAAATGTCAGCTACCACCTGCGTCGACTGCTCGCCGCGGGGCTTGGGAGCCGGTGATCGATCCAGACGCGCGCGGGCGCACCCGCCGATATCGCCACGACCCGGTGAGCGGCGAGCGGCTGAGCAGCGGGCTGTCCGACGACTTCCGGTCGCTCGCTGCGGCGCTGGCCGCTGAGCTGCAGCGTCGCGCTCCCCAGCACCGGACGCGATCTGCGGCGACGTTCACCGACGTCGAGCTATGGGTCGACCGCGGCGCGTGGTGGCGTGCCGTCGAAGCCGCGCGCGCGGTGGCTATCCAACTGCACGAACACGCCCTGCCGGCGCCGACGTCCGACGCGACGCGAGTCAGCGCGACGATCGCGCTGTTCGAGCTGCAGCCCGACGAGACGCCGCCGGCGCCCAGGTCCAACCAGGAACACGAATGAGCGACGTCGCCGTCGCCGGCGGCTACCGCGACGTGCTGCGGCTACCGCACGCTGCTCCGGTGTTCAGCGCGGCGCTGATCGGTCGATTGTCGTTCGCGACCGTCTCGCTGGCCCTGCTGCTGACGGTGCAGCGCGCCACCGGCTCGTACGGGACGGCTGGCGCGGCGACCGCCTTGTTCGGGATGGCCAACGTCGTCCTCTCGCCGCCGCGAGCTCGGCTGGTGGATCGCCGCGGTCAGCGCGGCCCGCTGAGGTGGCTGGCCAGCGGCTACGCGGCGGCGCTGCTGATCGTGGCGGCGCTGGCCGCCACGACCACGATCGCCGGCTGGACGCTGGTGGCGGCCGCGATGGTCGCCGGCGCCTGCGCACCGCCGCTGGGGCCCGCTATGCGCGCACTGTGGGCGTCACTGGCGCCGGACCCGGCCACGCTCACCCGGGCCTACAGCTTGGACGCCGTGGCCGAGGAGGTGCTGTTCGTCACCGGTCCGCTGCTTGTCGCCGCCATCGTGCTCGTCGCGCCGCCCGCGGCGGCCCTCGTGGTCGCCGGCATGCTCAGCGTGATTGGCACGATGGCCATGACCCGCTCTCCGGCGACGATCTCGCGGTCCTCCGCGGGGGCACGACCCGGCGGCCGGAGCGCCCGGCCGCTGCGGCAGCTCGGGTTTCGGCCCCTACTGATGGCCATGCTCGGCGTCGGCGTCGTGCTCGGCACCGTCGAGGTCGCCGTGCCGGCCTTCGCCCACCAGCATCACCACGCCGCCGCGGCCGGTCCACTGCTCTCGGTGCTGTCCATCGGCAGCGCCGCCGGCGGCCTGCTCTACGGCCGCCGAACATGGAATCTCCGCGCAGGCGTGCGCGTGCTGTTGCTCGCCGGAGGCCTCAGCCTCGCCAGCGGCACCCTCATTCTGGCGTCCGAAACGCCACTGCTTGCAACGATCCTCCTGATCCTCGGGTTGCTCCTCGCACCCACGCTGATCACCGGTTACCTCCTAGCCGACCACCTCTCGCCGACCGGTGCGGGGACCGAGGCGTCGAGCTGGATCAACACCGCCACCAACGCCGGCGCTGCCGCCGGCGCCGCACTCGCCGGTCTGCTCGTCGATCACCACGGAATCCCGACAGCGCTCGCAACCGGGGCCGGCTTGGCGGCCGGATGCACGCTGCTCGCCGCCGCCCGCACGAGGAACCTGTCCCGCTGAGCGTTGGTGCGTTGCGACTCCGCAACCGCGGGACCGTTCAGAATTGATCTGCGTCTGGTGACCGCCTGCGGACCGAGGTAGTCTGGCCGCATGGACGCGGAGACGAGCCCGTCACCCGCTTCGCCGACGATCAACGAAGGCTCGCGGGCGGGTGACGTGCTCAGCGGCGCCGCATGCGGTGTTGTCGGTGCGATGGCGATGACGGGAATGCGGGTGCTCACCACCGAGCTCGGGCTGGTGGAACAGACTCCGCCCCAGGCGCTAGGCCGTCAGCGGGCTCGAGGGGTGCGCGCCCTGCTGCGGCGGGCGCCACGCAAGCAACGGCGGGGACTGACTGAGGCAGCCCACTGGGCCTTCGGTGCTGGCGGCGGTGCGGCGTTCGGCGCGCTGCCGCGTGAGGTAAGGGCCCGTTCATGGACAGGACCGCTGTACGGGCTGGCAGTGTGGTTGGGGTTCGAGCTGGCGATCGCGCCCACTCTGGGCCTCAGCCAGGCCAAGCGTGTGCGCCCGATCGATCGCCTGGCGCTGGCCGCCGACCACCTGCTGTACGGCCTGGTGCTATCGGCGACACGCCCGGCCGCGCGACGCAGACCATCAGACCCGTCCCCGACGTGAGACTTGCGTACCGTAAAGATCGGTGCCGTCCAAGCCCAGGTCGAGAGTCGCGAGTGCCCGTTCCCGCCAGCCGTTCGGCTTGGGAGACGGCGTCAGTTGAGCTGCCCGGTCGCTCGGGCCCACTTAACAACTTTGGGGCCTCAGCGGGAAGGACGCGCCTAGGAGTGTTGCGCTCTGCAACGGTCTATATCGCAGAGGACCCCGTCAGAGAAGGAGTGATCATGAGTCAGACCGCCGTCAGCCCCGAGCCTCATGAGAAGCTGGCAGTCTTCCTCGGTGACTGGCACGCCGAAGGCACCTCCTATGGCGGCGACGAGCAATCTTCGGATAACCCGCGTGCCGGCGCGACGCCCTGGAGGAGCGTGCACGCGGCGCGCTGGCACTCCGGCAACTACTTCATCGTGCAGGACGAACGAGCAAACGGTCCGTTCGACACCCTGAGCCTAATGGGCTGGGACGCGGACGCCGGACGCTATTTCGCACGCAGCATCGAGAATCATGGTTTCGCCCGGGACTACACGATGACCGTCGAAGGCCGCATATGGACGCTGTCCGGCGAGCACGAGCGTGCCACCTACAGATTCGGCGAAGACGGCCGTACCCAAGAGATCTCCTGGGAGTGGAAGCCCGCCGAGGAGTGGCTCCCGCTATGTGACAGGACCGCCCACCGCATCGACTAACACCCGCTCTCCAGCCGTCGTGCTGCCCATCGTCGGTCCGAACCCGTTCGTTGAAACCTGACCGGTCGAGGATCGTCTACCGGCGACTCGGTGTACCACTGTCCTATCGGTGGTACACTAAGGTTATGCCGACCACCCTCCCGCGACACCAGATCACCGAGACCCCCGCCGTGGCGCAGGCACTCGATATCGCGGCCCGGCGGTGGCCGCACGACCCACGCTCCAAGTTGCTACTGCGGCTGCTCCACGCCGGCAGCGATGCCCTGGAGCAGGAACGCAACGATGCGGTCCGTCGCCAGGTGGACGCCATCGACGCCACCAGCGGCAAGTACGTCGACGCCTTCGGTCGCGAGTACCTGGCCGAGCTGCGCCACGACTGGCCGAAGTGATCACGCTGGACGCCAGCGTGCTGATCGCGCACCTGTACCCGCACGATCCTCATCACCAGGCAGCCACCGCGTACCTGCGCGCGTCGGTGGCCGAGGGGTTTGTCATCCACTCGCTGAACCTGGCCGAAGTGCTGGTCGGCGGCGTGAGGGCCGGCCACGGCGAGGAGATGCTCGCCGATCTGGAGGCGGTCGGAATACGTATGGCGGATCCGCGAGACAGAGAGCCCCTGCGGCTGGCGAACCTGCGGGCCAGCTCAGGCTTGAAGCTGCCGGACTGCTGCGCACTTGATACCGCTATGAGCACCGGGACGACCCTGGCCACGTTCGACGACGCTCTGGCCAGGATCGCGCGGCAGCGCCATGTCACTGTTGCGCCTGAGCACCAGCCAGCCGACGGGCTCGAGTCCGGACCCGCCGACGCGCCGCAATAGCAGATCCGCCACCGAGACAGACTACCGAGCGAGCAGCTCGGCGATCCGTGCCTGGTCCTCCGGGCTGGGCGCGAAGGTGACGAGCTTCTGGTCGGGGTGATCGGCGACTTGGAGCACGACGTGATGTAGTTCGAGCTCGCCGAGGGTGGGGTGGCGAAGACGTTTGGTGCCGGAGCTGAGCGGGGCGATCTCGTGCCGGGGCCACCATGCGCGGGCCTCGGGGCTGGCGGCGTGTAGGCGGTTGGTGAGCTCGCCGAAGCTGGGTTCGTCAGAGTGGCGGGCGGCGGAGGCGCGATAGCGCGCGAGCTGCGCGGAGGCTTCGGTCTCCCAGTCGATCAGGATCGTCCGGGCGGCCGGGTTGGTGAACATCCACCATAGGAGGTTGCGTTCCTCGAGCGGCAGGGCCTCCCAGTCGGTCCACGGCGCCCGGGCGGCGCGGTTGGCGGCGAGCACGTCAAAACGCCGGCCGGTGACGTAGGTCGGGCACGGGTCCAGGCGGTCCACGAGCGCGCTGACTGCATCGGCGAGCAGCTCGCTGGCGTCGGCTGCGTCGGGGGCTGGCTCGCCGTGGACCAGCTCGTGGATATGGGCACGTTCGGTCGCATTGAGCCGGAGCGTGCGGGCGAGCGCGTCGAGGACCTGGCGGGAGGGGCGTACGTCGCGGCCTTGCTCCAGGAAGGCGTAGTAGGTCGGTGAGATCGCGGCGAGCATCGCGACCTCCTCGCGTCGCAGGCCAGGCGTGCGGCGGCGGGTGCCTGCGGGAAGCCCAACCTCGGCGGGGGCCAAGCGCTCGCGGCGCGAGCGCAACAGGTCGCCCAGCTCACGTGCGCGTGTGGTGGCGGTGGATGGCTGTGTGGCGCTCAACCTGATACATCCAATACCAGCAATAGCGGGGTGTAGATCAGTCTAAAGCCGGGCTACTGTCGGTCGCATGCAAACACGAACTCTCGGGCCACAGGCCCTCACCGTGTCGGCGCTGGGCCTGGGCTGCATGGGCATGTCCCAGGCCTACGGGCCGACCGATGACACCGAATCGGTCGCCACCGTGCAGCGCGCGATCGACCTCGGCATCACCTTCCTCGACACAGCAATGAGCTACGGCGCTGGTCACAACGAGCGGCTGCTCGGCCAAGCGCTCGCGGGGCGCCGCGATCAGGTGACGCTGGCGACGAAGTTCGGGATCGTCCGCGACGCCCACGGCGTTCGCGTCGACGCGCGTCCCGAGCACGTCCGCGGCTACTGCGAAGCGTCGCTTCAGCGCCTGGGCGTGGAGCACATCGACCTGTACTACCTGCATCGCGTCGATCCGAGCGTCGCGATCGAGGAGACGATCGGCGCGATGGCCGACCTGGTCGCCGAAGGCGAGGTCCGCCATCTCGGGCTCTCAGAAGCCACCGTCGAGCAGCTCGAACGCGCCGCGGCCACGCACTCGATCACCGCGCTGCAATCCGAGTGGTCTTTGTGGTGGCGGGAGATCGAGGACGACGTGCTCCCCGTCGCACGTCGGCTGGGCATCGGCATCGTCCCCTACAGCCCGCTCGGCCGAGGGTTCCTGACCGGCGCGCTCGCCACCGACACGCTCGCAGCCGACGACCTGCGCCGCAGCGATCCGCGGTTCGACGGCCCGGCGCTGAAGCACAACCAGGCGCTCGTTGATGAGGTGCACCAGTTCGCCGTCGAACGTGAGGTGACTCCCGGCCAGCTCGCGCTCGCGTGGCTGCTGGCCCAGGGCGATGACGTTGTAGCGATCCCGGGTACCAAGCGTCGCGAGCGACTGGAGGAGAACGCCGCCGCCGCGACCATCACGCTCTCGTCCAGCGAGCTCGAGCACCTCGAGTCAGTTGCGCCGCGCACGGCATGGTCAGGCGACCGCCAGTCCTTCGCCGCCTACCGCACCACCCGAGCGACCGCATGAGCCCGCCAACCGCCAACGAGCAGATCGAGATCGCCGTCGATGACGACCAGGTGTCCAGCTCTATGGGCGCCTACGTAGCCCGCCCGCAGGCGCCAGGCACCTATCCGGGGGTCATCGTCGCCCACGAGCTCTTCGGCGTCACCGCGGAGATCCGCGCCATCACTGACCAGATCGCCGAGCTGGGCTACACCGCCGTCGCGCCAGAGTTCTACCACCGCACCGCGGCTCGCGGGACCGAGCTCGCCAAAGACGACCAGGGCCGCGCCGCTGGGTTTGAGCACATGCGCCAGCTGGCTCGTGACCAAGCGGTAAACGACGTTCGCGCGACGATGGGCTACCTCTCCTCCCGCCCAGACGCGACGGGCCAGAGCGCCATGGTCGGCTTCAGCCTCGGCGGCCACATCGCCTACCTGGCCGCCACCCAACTCGACCTCGCGGCCACCGCCGTGCTCTACGGCGGCTGGATCCCCACCCGCGACATTCCGCTCAGCCAACCCGAGGCCACCATCACCCTGACCCCCGGCATCGCCGAGCACCACGGCCGACTGCTGTTCCTCGTCGGCGAGCAAGACCAGCTGATCGCAGCCGACCAGCGCCGCGAACTCAAAGACGCGCTCACCGCCGCAGACGTAAGCCACGAGCTCATCGTCTACCCCGACACCCCGCACGCCTTCTTCTGGGAAGGCACCGCCACCTACCGGCGCGCTGCCCGCGATGACGCCTGGCGACGCATGCAGGATCTGCTCGCCGCCGAACTCTCACACCAAAAGAGCTCCGGCAAGGGCTCGTAGCCAGCCGATCATTGGTGCGTTATTGCCGGAGACAACCATCGACTCGCTGCTGATCGGCTATGCCCGTGTCTCCACCGACGCGCAGGATCTCACCGCCCAGCGCGATGGGCTGACCGCACTCGGTGTCTCAGCCGATCGAACCTACGTCGACCACGGCCTGACCGGAACCAACCGAGAACGCCCCGGGGCTACGCGAGGCGCTGGCCGCCTGCCGCGCCGGCGACACACTCGTCGTCACCAAACTCGACCGCCTCGCGCGCTCGCTCCCAGACGCCCGCGAGATACTCGATGACCTGACCAAGCGCGAGGTCAAGCTCAGCCTCGGAGGATCCGTGCACGACCCCACCGACCCGGTCGGGCGGCTGCTGTTCAACGTGCTGGCGATGGTCGCCGAATTCGAGTCAGACCTGATCCGTCTGCGCACCCGCGAGGGAATGAAGGTCGCCAAAGCCAAAGGTCGGCTCCGAGGCAAGCAGCCCAAGCTCAACCCCCGCCAAGGAGCGCACCTGGTCGCGCTGCACCGCGCCGGAGAGCACAGCACCGCCGAACTCGGCGACCTGTTCGGCGTCACCCGATCCACCGTCTATCGCGCCATCAAACGCGATGCGCAACGACTGCCAGCCCGAGGAGCCGCTCTCCAGGCACCGATCATCACGCACCGGTAGCGGATCCTCTTGCGATGACCAGGCGACCCTGGGAAACCGCCGAGCCGCCCGTCGGCGTCGCCGGTTGAGGTTCCACTTGCGGGACGGTATCTGCGGCCGGCGCGGAGCTTCGAGGTCAGGGGGAACGTGCGTCCTTTCGCTTGATTCGGCGGCGCGCTGTCGCGATCACGCCGGCGGCGAGTCCAACGACCCCACCGACGATGGCGGCAGGAAGGCCAAGCTCGACGACGGCAAACGGAGCGGTCGGTGCATAGACGCGAAGGCCAATGACCAGCCCAGCAATCGCCCCGATCACGCCTACAGACGCCGCACCGACGATTGCCCATCGCGCGGGTAAGGGCAAGCCACGTAACCACACCGCGAGCGCGTTCACAGCCTCATTCTCGCCGACGCCGCAAGGCTTGACGTGGCTCCGGATGCCGATCCCTCAGCGGGCGCTCAGGTGAGCCTTCCTTCGTGCCGAGATGAGGAAGTTGCCGTCGCCCCGGTCCCGGTTCCGGGGTGCCTGTGGACATGCTTCGCGCCTGCTCCCGTTCCGGTTAGAGGTTAGGCGGGGGCCAGGCTCGCAGAACCTGGGATGTCCTGAAGCACCGCCCCGGCCCCTCATGCGATCTGGTCACGGATGCCCCGCTTCAGTCACGCTGGATTAGACGAGCGTGACTACCCGTGTCACTCGGGCGCACCTGCACCTTATGACCCCAAGCAGCCCGCGCTGGGGCGAGCAGGTGATCTTTCGCGACGCGCTCCGCGCTGACCCGGCGCTCGCGCAGCGTTACGCCACGCGCAAGCGATCCCTAGCGGCTCGGTACGCCGATGACCGCGAGGCATACACCGCGGCCAAAGCGAACTTCATCCGCACCGTCCTGTATGAGAAGCGCTGAGGACCCACACCCATCGCGATGACCGCACGGGATCGGGCGACGGGACGCCCCTGCGACCGTCACCTGCCGTACGATCGCGACCGTGAGCTACTCGAAGAAGAACCTCCGCGACGTTAAGGACTCAGCGGCCGAGCACGGGCTGTCGGCCCACCAAGAGGCTCGCTTCCCCGGGCAGGATCTCGGCGCCGAGCAGACGGGGATGAACTTCCTCAGTGTCAAACCCGGACAACGCGAAGCCTTTGCCCATCGCCATCGCACGGCCGAGGAGATCTACGTGGTCATCGACGGCGACGGACGCGTCAAGCTCGACGACGAGTTCGTGGAACTGACGCCGCTCGATGCAGTGCGCGTGAGCCCCGGCGTCGCGCGACCGTTCGAAGCGGGCCGCAGTGGGCTCCAGATCCTGATCTTCGGGCCGCGCGTGGAGTCAGACGGGGAGATGGTCCAGGACTTCTGGAGCGAGTAGGCGACCCAAGAGAGGCGTCCCGCGAAGCTGCAACGGCACGCCCCCGCGGTAGTCCGCAAGCCGATCGGTTGGTGACACCGCCTGCGAGGATGGCTCCGTGGAAGTGAATGTCGTAAGCGCAGTCCTTCCGGTCGATCCAGCGGCGCTCGCAGCGGCGCTGCCCGACATCCCCTGCTGGGTGTACGCACGCAGCCTGCTCAGGTCCGGCGCCCCCCAGGTTCGGCTCGCTGCCGATCGTGACGCGGCGCTGATCCTGGACCCGACGTTCGCGGCTTTGGTCGGTCGTCCGGATCCGCTCTTGCTGCGCGAGGCGCTCGCGGGCGATCCGCCTGGACCGGCGCTACTGGTACAAGACGACGCCGTGCTTGCCGTGCGAACGGTGCTGCCCGGTTGGGTCCTCCGCCCTTTCATCGTGCACGCGCTGCCGCAGCCGTACCCAGCCGACGCACCACCAGCGGAGGGCGTGGTCGTATCCGCACCGCTCGACCCGGCCCTGCTGGACGGCTTGCCGGACGACGTGCGCGCCGATGCACTGGACGCGCCAGCCGCCGCCGTGCGGGTCGTTGATGGAGTACCGGTCGCTGTATGCGCCGTGTCGGACCTGACAGAGGCGCTGTGGGACGTCGGCATCGACACGTTGGAGCCGGCGCGCCGGCAGGGGCACGCGACAGCCGCCTTCCGGGCCTTGGCGGTCGCAATGGCGGCGCAGGGCCGACAGCCAGTCTGGGCTGCCTACGAGCGATTACGCACCGTCGCTGGCGCTAGCGGCGCGGCTCGGCTTTCAGCCCGTCGCCCGGATGGTCGAACTGCTTCCGGCTCAGCGTGTGACTGACCAGCGGCCCCAGGCGAGTAGCGACTGAGCCGGTGAGGGCACCGCGGCCCCGTCGCTGGCTACCTCGCCTCGAATGTCCATCGTGGCAGGGTTGATCAGCTCAACGCTTTCGCGACGACCGCGTGTGCCCCGATAGCCGATCGCTCTGCCGGGCGGTCCGCGCCCGGCCATTCACCTCAGATGGCTCGCCTCATAGAGTCGGGGGAAGGGCGCTACGCGGCCGCAATCTCGACCATTGGGGCGCGGCGGTCGACGCCTTCGATTC
>JAABUQ010000268.1_pt1 | contig 118115 bp, 57 predicted proteins | sample 5560001 | NCBI WGS metagenome assembly JAABUQ01 (sample SAMN10711888, study PRJNA513371) | rock metagenome | isolation source: Antarctica rocks | place: Antarctica: Victoria Land, Finger Mt nord | collected 2015-12-18 | reverse complement strand
ATATAGGTAAATAGTCCGCGCACTCCCTGTTTCGGTAAGGGATACTCCCATTTTCGGTAAATGCACTCCCAATGGGATAAACCAACTATTTTGGTGTAATACCACCAAGTTTCTTGGGTCTTCCCAGCGATAATATAGATAAATTAGATAGTTAATCAAATGATTATTTGCGCACCTGTTTGCGCATCATTTACACCGCCTACTGACCTGGGATATCGCCTGAGAAAGCACCAGTTTCTGGCCCAAATGCATGCAAATTCTCCATGTTCCCTGACCTCTATCCGACCTCTAATTACACCTTTATTGAAGCTCCAAATAGAGCTCATCTAAACGTCTTGTTAAGAGGTCAAATCGACCTCTTAAAGCATGCATTTACCCCCGGGATTGCACCTGTTTTAGGTGGTAAAGAGGTGATTTTCCCTCGTCCCTCCTTAACCTCGATCATACATCCAATCATCATCAGAATCAGCATTAGCATCACCACCGCCGTCTACATCAAATTCGTCATCGTCATCGACCTATATAACCTTCTTGGTGGTTGCCTTAATGATCGCAGGGGTCGTAGAGGCTGCGAAGGTCGCGATCGCCTCCTTCGTCGCTGTTCTTGTCGTCTGCCTAGTGATTATATCCCTCATGTCTTCGTGAATCTCATCCATATCCTCATTAAAGGCCTGTATATTCGCATCAATTGCAGCAACGATGTCGACTTCTGGCTTTTTCTGCTTTCTTTGTTTAGCTTTGTCGCGATCACCACCTCTTTCGATTGCGCCTTTGCCATCGCGCGAGGCTTTAATAGCTGCGTCGATGTGCTCAAAGTCGAAGAGGTCCCTTCTGATAGACTTGGCCTTCGCCTTTTTCGTTCGTGTCATAGTACCCTTTCGATTCTTTGCCCCCGTAGGACGTTCTTTTGCCTTAACGATACGAGGCTCATTAACGTCCAGTAGATCAACATTGTCATCGATCAACTCTGCAGCTAGCTTAGGCGAATCAAGAGATGGGCGTTGTACGCGATTGCTAACTTGTAGGTGGCGAATAATGTCGTCGATGAAAAGAAGTGATTGATCTAGATCTAAATCAATGTCAAGCACATCCTCTATCGCCCCTAATGGCTTTGCAAGTGCCTCATTAATTGCAGGATGATTTGACACGAAGTCCACGATTAATATAATACTTGAATTTGGCTTCTTGAATCATCAATGAATATCTACATCGCTCAAATGAATTCGTCCAAGTTCGTCGTCGATCGCCTCTATCCTAGTCTCAATTAGGTAACTACATAGAAGTCCCATGATCTTTGTAAAGATTCTCGTGCATGATGGCAAAGAATTCTTCTTCGTAGCACTCTTTAATCGCTTAAATTGATCGTGAATCTTTCAAATAGCATGCGAAGTAACGCGATCGATGAGGTTTCGAAATATTGTATGTTCGAAGTCAAACGACGTGCTCCTTTTAGCTTGGACAAGGTCCTTGTGATACTTCTTTAATTGATTTATTAGCATCACCTCGATTCGATCTATCATCGTTATTAGATCGTCGATAGAAAACTTTAGATTGCTCTTTAGAACTTGGTGAACGTCTTTCGCACGCGAGGTCGTGATAGTATCGTAATGTCTAATCTTATTGATGTGATATTTGCAAAGTCGATTCTTCTAGAACTCTAACTAGGTGATGCATAGATAGTTGATGTCTTTGCGATAACCCTCGTAATAGATAGTTACGAGTTTTGTTCAAGCAACTATAAAGGCGTCATATGTAAAGGCATAGATAACGATGTGCCAAACGATTAAGAACGTCTTTCATTCCTCATTCGTTGCAAAGGAAGCCTTGCAATTTTTTGCCACATTTCGATGAAAATGCTAGAGGCATAGAATTTGCCTAGTGCCTTCGTTATAGATGATTGCAAATGCAAGAAAACGATAATCGATAACCTTCATTAAAGTTAGATCTCGATCGATGGCAATGATGCGAGAACGAGTAAGTCCTAAACTAGCATACAATTGATTCAAATAATATAGAATCTAATCGTAGTAGTTTTTATTCTCTTTCTCGATAAAGGCGAAATCAACAATAAAGATAGTGTCTAAGGCGATGACCTCGCAAATAGTAAGTAATGGCATTTTGTATTTGTTCGTTTTGTATATGCAATTCATAATTAGCATCTTCGAGTTCTTGCAAAGTATTTCTAGCATGCTCTTATGCACGAAGAAGAGCTTCTTCATCTTCTTAGTCTTCTTTCGTAAATTAATCTTTACAAACTAGCGATCACGATGTAGAGTTCGCAAAAGAGCCTAAGTAGATGTGTATATCCCTAGTCGATTCCTTCTAAGTTTCTTCTTCAAATTGTAGATATCTTGATCGATAAGAAGGCATTTGGGATTGTCAAGACGACGTTAGATAAAAATTTTTCGCGAAGTTGCGCCTATTAAGCAGTCAACAATGCGTGATTTATATAAATAATAAAGCTTACTTATCTACTTTGATTGCTAAATCAATCGTAGCTAGTAGATTTGCCATTTTATTCTTCTTTCGCAAAGCTGCAAAGGCGTTCGACACTTCGTCCTTCTCGTGATTGTGCTTTGCATGGCGAACTTTTATTGTCCACAAATCTAGACTCTCTTTGTAAAGAGCGTTCATTCGAAAAGAGCACTCAATTTTGATGTTGCCAATTCTCTTCTGCTTAGCATCAAGCTTTCTGCGTGAATGATCGTCGCGCTCGCAATTGATGGCTATCTTAATTGTTTTGCCAGATTTGTAGCCTAATTTCGATCTTCGTCTAACAATGACGTATTCTTTTGATGTCGCGTGCATTTGCATTGCCTCGAGGAGTGTCTAAAGGATTAGATAGTTCGTCTTAGGCGATGATTGCAACATCATGACGACGACGATGTTGTAAATATGTAAGGTGGTTGAAATGTTAGATAGAGGTAGTAAGCAATTTCGCGCGCAATGCGAAGCGGAACAATCTTTATTCCATTAGGGTTAGACGCAACCCTAAAATTGGGAGTGCGTTTACCGAAAATGGGAGTATCCCTTATCGAAACAGGGAGTGCGCGAACTATTTACCAAAATATACCCTAACTAAGCTCTAAATTGCATAGCATTCGAGACCTACAAGTTTATCTATCTTAAGTATCCCTTATCTTCTGTTTTGTCTTCGGTGCGAAATCCTCGTGGCAAGTTCCCTAGTCATCATAGATTGAACGAATCGTCTGTATCTTTGTCGAAGCAAATGCTGCCTATAGTCAAAGCGTGTTCTTCATTCCGTGGAGGAAGTCCTTTCATGTACTTTAGTTCGTCAAAGTTCGACTAATAGTGTTCGTTGTTGATGGAGTAATTGACGACCTTGCAATGTTTTGGGGATGTTCGATAACTTCTGTTCTAGCCTTACGAAACGAAATCGTGGTACAACCATTTTAGCCAAATGCAAGACCTTCAGGTTATTCGCAAATTGGAAAAAGTCCTCCACAAGGTCTTTGGCAACATTCTTTAGCTCAAAGGCCATAGAATGCGAGCCAAAGCCAAGGGCTGGAAAAGAAAAAGGCACATTTGATGCTAGAGCTGCCGGGCGCGGTCGAATCAACGCTAAGCTGACAGCAAAGATCTTGAATGGACTACGATATAAGCCTGACTGCAATAAATCTATATCTTAGTTAACGTTATTTTTGCTACAAATTATCGCATATATATAAATACTAATAGAAAGATTTGTTATAAAATTAATACAACAATCGTATACATTTTAAGTTTTCTCAAAGTACTTAATCGAATTGTTAAGATTTTAGGCAAAAATAAAAACAAAAACTATCTATATTGTTTTTATTAAAATAGACTTGCAAATTTGTTAAGAGTTAAAATAACTAGAACTTTAATTATAGATTTAACACTTAATAATAAATTTAGTAAATCGATCGAATTTCTAGATAGCAAACTTGATATTAAGATTAATATATTTTGCTAGACTAATTGCGTCTATTCGAGAAATCGAATCGAATTTTAACAATTCGATTTAAATCAAATCGAAAGTCTTGACAATTCGATTTCTAAAGTTAAAATCGACAATTTGATTTAACTCTAGTGTAATCGTTGAATCGAATCGAACACTTTTTTCTCAATTCGATTCATTCTCTTGGGTCTCGTAGAATTGGATTAGGGTTAAGGTGCGAACCTAATCTTAGAATTGAGTTTTGTCGAGTTAATGCCAAGAATTCAAGCTAACTTTATCGCGTTAGCATTCGTTTATCTTATTTTATCTTATCTATGCGCTAATTCGATTAAGCTAGCGTTCGACGCGCCCTATGCGTTCGATCTACTTGGTTGGGCTAGAATAGACTGGTCGCGCTGACCCGGAAATGTCACGTGCAAATGCCAAGACTTGGGTCCAAAAAAATCGAAGAATCGAATCGCTCAAAGTAGTTTAGTCGATTACTATAAGTAGTTTAGCGCGCTTCGCGCTAAACTACTTTGAGAGATTTGATTCCAAAAAATCGTCACGACCCAATCTTGGCGTCGAGTCGAGCTAGAGAGGTGATATCATAACTTGGCTCGACGATCAATCTAGACTAGAACTTTTACTCGACCTTAGGATTAGAATTGAGCGAGTTAATTTGTTTGAGTTGAAATCTAATTCGTTAATTACGCTATTTAATTCTAAACTTAAAATTAAAAATTAATTCAAAAAATTAAATCGAATTGTTAAGACTACTATTTCTAGTAAATTTTATTATTTTTAGTAATAATTTAATTATTTTTAGTAACAATTAATTAATAATTTAATAAAAATAGTTAATCTATTTAAAATAATTAATAAACATATTAGAAATTTCTTTTTATAAATGTATTACTACTAAGCATTATCTAGTAATTAATAAAAAATCTAAATTTAAACTTAATTTATACTATTTTTAGTATTCTTAATATTCTTGACAATTTAATTTAATTTCTAATATTAGAATCAAAATTCAAGTCGATTTAATTCGATTTAATTTTAAAATAGTTAAAATCAAATTAATTTTCGATTTGATTCCTAAAATTAAATTGTTGATTCAAGTTAATTCTAGAAGTTAGAATCGAAAATCGAATTAACAATTAATCTATATTTTGCGTTAAATATTGCTTTTTTAATTTTAAAGAAAATCTTAAATATTATATCTTTTTAAGAGTTAACAAAGAGCAATTTATGCTTCTTAATTTAAATAAGCTTAGATAACAACTTCTTGCACTTAAAACGCTATTGCTTTAGATAAATAATAAGATTATTATCTCTATTGCAACTTTCGAATAATTATATAAATTTCTAATTTAAAATGTATTTAATTTAAGATACGTATATACAAATATTATTATAATTAGATTAAAAACAAGGAAGATTAACTTTGTATTAACTTATATTTTATTTTGCAATATATAATTTATACAAATTCAAGACTATATTTTTATAATATTTTATTGCAAATCAATTTACGAACTTCTTTTCTATCGATACTAATATTTTTGCAATAAAATACTACAATTAATTTAATCTCTTGTTACTTAACTATAGTATTTGCGCAGTTTAGAATAAAGTTAATATTAAGCAAGTCGAATACTTTAATTTTTTAAATAATAAGATCGAAGAATATTGCGAGAAATTTTTAATAGATTTCTATTAATTGTTTATTTTTCAATAAATAGACAAATAATATTAATAAGTCTAGTCTTAATTTGAGTATTCTCGCAAATACTTAATTTATCGAGAAAGAGTACAATTAACACAATCTAAACTAGAGTTTGATTACTTATAAAGTAAGAGATATGATATTCTAGAAGATATTTATTTTATATAATAGTATTTAATTGTTAAATATTAATAAATAAGTAATTTATTTTTGCTTTATTGCAATTCTTAACAATAATTCGATTATTAAGACTCTCGATTGCGATATTAACAATATTATATACTTATATCGAGAAAGAATTGTTGCTTCAATTAGTCTCTTTTATTGCTCAATTTTGTTAACTTGTATTAATAAACAATTTTTAATTGTATATATAATTTTTTGTTCTATTTATATTAACAAAGTATTTTTAAGTTGTTGGTTATAATAATTTAAGATTTGCACACTTGTATATAAAGTATATTAGAGAATATATTTGCAATACTCGAGAACAACAAAATAATAATCTTCGAAATTAATAGCTATTTTATAAAGCAAGCTTGTCAACAATTAGAGACTTTCTTGTTGTCAACTTTGCGCTTTAATATTTTAAATATTAATATCTTCGATTATGCGCAATTGTTTAACAATTTTATAAATATAAACAAATACTCTTCTCTTGTATCTTTTGTTAATTAATTCTTTGTTTTTAGTGCAACTATTATATCTTTGCGTCAATCTTGTAGTTGTTAAAAGTCTAGTATCAACAGTTACTTCAATCTAGTATCTTAATATTCTTAACTTGTTGTATAGATTCCCTTACAAATTAATATTTTATTAATATAGTTTTTTTCGCAAATTGCAATCTTAATATTTAATATTATTATCTTTTCGATATTAGTTTCGAGAATTTTCAACAATTGTTTTATAAATTCTGTTAATCTTTTTTATCTTTTTAACAATCTTTTTTGTCTTTTTAATAGTCTTTTTTATTTTCTTAATAATTTGTTTCGCACTCTTTACAATCTTTTGCGCGCAATAGTAATTCTCTTTCGATTTTTTAGTAATTTATTTTCGACTCGAGATAGAATTATTAATTTTATTAAATCTAGATATTTAATATTGCAATATCGAATCTTCTTTTTCGCAATATTTTTTTATATTTTTTTACTCTCTCTTGTTAACTTTCTATATTTTATTTAAGATTATATCTACTTTTTATATAGCAATTCAAAATCTCTAGCATATTTAAATATAGATTTTGACAATTTTGCTAGTAATTCTTTTTCTTTGCAAGATTTTGCGAAGCATAGTTTTTCTTTTCGATTATTTCGAGTGTTTAGCTTTTAATATAATATAATAATAAATAATAGAAGATTATAAGAAAACTTGAAAAACTTAAAGTTCTAAATATTTGTTGTAGTAACTCGCTAATATAATATCTACAATTAAGTTGTATCTTTTTAATGTTCTTGTAAAGTAAATTAGCTTATATTTTTGTTTCGCAAATTTTGATTTATACTTTTGCGCTTACTATTTGCATCTTTTATATATCTTTAACAAAGTTTAGCAATTTCGCATTGTTAACTTTAGTCTAATCGTCGGACTCGATTTCGCGAGGGAATCGCTAAGTAATCGGGCTCGGGAAGCTTAACTTCAAAAAACCTTAAATTTTAAAAAATTCATAACTTTCTTGTATTTTATAAAAATTACGTCGTTTTGTAGAGAATTTAGCGTGCTTTCAAGCAAAAAAAGAATTACTTGATTTGGACTAGTCTACGTAGCGCAATCAGTTAATATAACTTCGGGTTGGACGAAGAAGTCTGTCCGAATCCTTGGGTTGAACAAAAAAAAAGTGTTCGACCCAATCCAACGATCACACTAGTTAACTTACTATGAATTAAAATACTAATATTATTTACAAAGCTTATAACGTTAATTTGTAGTTTATTATTGTTATATATCTTTAATAGATTTGCGTTATAAAACAAGTACAAAATCGATAATAAAGAAGATTTCTAAGATATTTCGATTGTTATTTTGCGCTTTGTTATTGTATAGTTATCTATAATTAATATAGTGCATCTATTTTTAAGAAAGTTGTTTACTTAAGTAAAAAGTTAAGTAAGTATTTGTCTTTTTGTATGCAATGTTCGAATCAATAATATATTATATTATTAAACGCTTTTGTTATATTTAAACTTAGTAGAATAGCAACTCTCTTTGTTTGTTTACTTTATATAATATATATCTTTTTTTGTTATAAGTTGCAAAGTTATATTTATTAATTTTTGTTATTTAACTCTTATTTGTGTGCTTAATAGAGTTTTTGCTTTTTCGATAACGTAGCGCAAATACTTTAATATTATCAATTTTAATATTTTTTTAAAATATCTAGCAACGTTATCGATCTAAAAACAAATAATTTCGAATAATTCTTTTTGTCTAATTTGCGCAATATTATTGTAACAACTCTCTTAAAGTATATTAATTGTATTTTTTTCTTAATATATTTTGCAAAAAGAGATTGCACTTGTATTAACACAATACTTATTAAATATTGCAATACTTAATTTGTAACTTTATTAAATTTCGAAATCTTGTTCGAGATAATCTTGTATATTGTTTATCTAATTTTTCGCTTTGTAATTAAGATATTGTTCTTTATAAGTAATATATAATTGTAATTTTAAATATTGTTTATTAATATCTTTAATAGCAATAAAAAATAAATTTTAAATTTTATTTCGATTTTTTTCTTAATTGTAATCGCAATTTCTTTGCGCTCTTTTAAAGATAGAATCGCAACTTACGTTAATATTTTGTTAATAATACTCCTAGCTTATTTTGTATTCTTAAAGAGCTTCTTATTAGAGCTTTTCAATTCTTGCATTGCTAAGCGAAATTTTTTTCTTTTATATTTTCTTAATATCTTGTCTTTTCTATTGTATATCTTAATATATCTTGTTTAATTAATTAATTAATATTCGATATTATTGTTGTAAGCGTCTTATTTTCTTTATCGCTTGCATACAATTCTTAGATTATTTGTATTCAATTATTTTGTAAAGTCTCGCTTATAATATAGACTTCTTTGTTAACTTTTTTAGATTATTAAACAACTTTGTTGTAAATTTGTTAATACGTTAATATTTTATCAACTTGTCTAACAAAAATGCTAATAGATATTTGCTTAATATATTATAAAAAATTTTTGTATTTATGTTTTTTTACTCTTTTTAAGAATGTCTCGATAACTCTTGCTATACGTCGAAGTTTAATATTGTTTTAACTAGAAGATAATTCGAGAAGTTCTCTATTTTGTTGTTATTTCGCAATATATTAGCTTGTTAATTAGATTAAGCGTTGTAAAGATTAAATCTATTATAATTCTTATTTTCTAATAATTTTTCGTAATAATGTCTCGTAAAAACGCTAGTGTTACGTCGACGTCTCTTATAATATTTAATAGATTGTCAAATAGAATATGCTATTAAAAATAGAACAAACTTGTCTAAAAGAAATAATGCAAGTTAAAGTTAATTACAATTATGCTTTTTTCGAACATTATTGTTGCTTGTTTTATTAATAACAAGTTTCTCTTATTATGCGTTTTGTTATAATTTCTCGAGAGCAAGTTGTATACTTTATATATATTTATAGACAATATATTAACAACTTTATTGTCTTCTCTCTTGCTTCTTTAAAGCGTTATTGTTTTTATATCTTTGAAATATTAAGTTGTGTATTAATTGTTGCTATTAATGTATTTATTAATATAGAAGTATATTCTTTTGTTGTTATTCTTTAACACGAAGTTAATGCAACTCGAATTATAAATTTTTATCTTTTTGCAAAAGCGTTACAATTCTTGTATTATTAATATAGTGTATTCTTCTATTTTCTTTTCTTACAATAATGCTATTATTCTTTTGTTTCTAGATTATAAATGTTATATTATAATATTCGAAGTTTTAATTATTCTATTATTAGAGTTGCTTTTTAAATAACGTTTTTTGTATTAATGTAATTTTTGTCTCTTGTAACAATACTATTTTTGCGTTAGCTTTTGTTACTTTGTTAATGCTACTTTAACTTCTTAAGAATAAACAACTAAGTAGAAAGTTTTTCAAGCAACTCTTTTTGTTTAGTTGTTTTATAACGCTCTTTATTAACGTAGCGTCGACGCTTAAAGAGATTAGAATCTTTAATAATTTGTTTATTTTAAGCTTGCGTTTAATACTTTTGTTTATTATTGTTGTAAATATCGTAATAACTTCTAATATTATAACAAGATTTTTAAGCTTGTCTTTGTCGCTTATTTTTATTGCATAATAAATTAATAAAGTTTACTTTATTATCTTAATTCTTTGTTTTCTTGTCTATTTCTTAAAGTATTTTAAATTAAATGTTTGTTAATTTTCTTTGCAAGAATTGTATTGTTATTTTGCTTATTTCTTGCTAATTGCACATTCGATTATATAATACTTCTTTGCGCAATATTTGTATCTTTATTTGTTCTTGCAATTATATATAATATATTTATACTCTTAATACTTTAAATATTGTTGTATTTTATATTCTTTATTGTAATGTTACGCTAGTACTTTCGTAAAAGATATTAGAGCGAACTATGTTATTAAAGAAATTTATAGACGTTTTTAGACAATGCAAGCAATCATTTGATAACAAGAATTGCAACTATAGACAATCTTATGTTTAATAAATTTTTATAGATAATTCAATAAATTAAAGTAACAATAAGTAAAGACTTAAGATGAGTTAAATACAATTTATAAGAAAGTCGTATTCAAAAATCTATATATTAAAGAGATTATTCTTTGTTCGTTATATTCGTTATCGAACATGTCGAACATTGTTCGCTTAACTCGTTGTCGAACATGTCGAACATTGTTCGCTTAACTCGTTATCAAATATGTCGAACATTGTTCGCTTAACTCGTTGTTAAATATGTCGAACATTGCTCATTTATTAAGTTGTCAAATTTGTAGATAGTTGTACTTCGTGCTACATATTGCGTCGTAAACTATATATCATATTGTTTCGAATTAAATTCGTAACATTATTTCTCTTTTTTAAGATTTTCGTTTCGAAAGTTATTGTTTCTTCTATTATGTCTTTTTAGCAACAAAGTCGTTTTTGTATCGCATTCGAAATCGAACGTTACAATGTATTAGTAGATATTGCTTGCGAACGTTGCTTTCTTTCTAATTGTTCTTGTATCGTTATAAAAGACTTGTTGTCTTGTTTAAAATATTCGAAATGTGTTTGTGCGAACAAATTGTACGTGAACATGTTTTGATCTTTTCTTGATCACAATAAAAATTTTTTTTTTGTCAAAATTGTCGAAGATAAAGCTTTGCTAGCAATCGTTATAATTCGATTGCTACGAAATGTTACGCTAGTACTTCTCACGAAGATATTAGAGAGAATTATGTTATTGAAGAGATTTGTAGACGTCTTTAGACAATGCAAGCAATCACTTAATAACAAGAATTTGCAACTTTAACAATCGTAACAATAAGTCAAGACTTAAAATAAATTGAACACGATTCATAAGAAAGTCGTATTAGAAAATCTATATATTAAAGAAAATTCTTCTTTGTTCGTCATGTTCGTTATCAAGTATGTCGAACATTGCTCGTTTAACTCGTTGTCGAACATGTCGAATGCGTCGAACATTGTTCGCTTAGCTCGCTATCGAACATGTCGAACACGTCGAACATTGTTCGCTTAGCTCGCTATCGAACATGTCGAACGCGTCGAACATTGTTCGCTTAGCTCGCTATCAAACATATCGAACATTGCTCGTCTATTAAGTCGTCGAACATGTAAATAGTTATGCTTCGTACTACATATTGCGTTGTAATTAATATATCACGTTGTTTCGAGCTAAACTCGTAACACTATTCTTTTTCTTAAAGATTTTCGTCTCGAAAGTTAAACGTCTCTCTTATTATGTTTTGTTAACAACAAAGTCGTTTTCGTATTGCATTCGAAATCGAACGCTACAATACACTAATAGATATTGTCTATAAACGTTGCTCTCTTTTCGATTATTTTTGTATTGTTATAAAAGACTTTTTGTCTTGTTTGAAATGTTCGAAATATGTTTGTGTAAACAAATTGTGCGTGAACATATCTTAATCTTTTCTTAATTACAATAGAAAAGATCTTTTTGTCAAAATCGTTAAAGATAAAGCTTTGCTAACAATCGTCATAATTCGATTGCTACGAAATAAGAAGATTTTGAAGAAAATTAATGCGAAGACGAAACGAAAAACACAATGTCTATTGTCAAGAATAAAGAAGTCAAATGTTCTTAAGTTCTTTAATTGTGTTATTGCGAATGCTCTTGTTAAGTCATTTTTTATCTTTTGATTATCTTTCGCTATGCTAAATGATTTTTCAAATGTTAATAAAATCTCTAAATAAGATTGTAGTAGTTATTAAGATTCTTACTAGATTCTTACGTGTTCTTTAAGATAAAATATTTTTTTCACTTGATTAGATAGTTTTAACCTTATTGCTTTAGAATTTTTTTCACTTTGTATTAACTTTTTTCTTGGACTTTGTAATAAAATGTTTTTTATATAGACGTACTAGAGTCAATTAGTTCTAATAATAAGATATAAAATACTAGAAATATTTTGACGTCTTTGGGCAAGTCAAGTTTATAATTAATTGATCTCTTAGTTTTTTTAACGAAAAAAGATTCAACTTTAACATGATTTAATTTCTTGCTTAACTTTCTTGTTCTAAGATTTTTTGTAAAAAGATACATTCTATTTCTCTTCTTTAGTTAAGATGTCGTTTTTCGTTTTTCGTTCTAATACTTGACTAACTTTTCTTGCATCTTTAAAATGTTGTCGTATATCTTTTTTAATATCGCTATTCTTTCGATAATCGATTAAGCTAATAAATGTTTTCGTTCTTTCTTAAAGAGATTAAGTTCTTTGTTATAATTAACGAAGAACGAAGTTATTTTAATAATATTTAAAATCTTTGCATTTAATGCTAGTTGTGTCATAGATAAAAGTAATATTCAATTGCTATAAGTATTGTTGACATAGTGTCGTAGATATTGCTCTAGACTCTAGTTTGTTCGCTCTATTTGATCATTCGTAATTAAATGATAGACAATAAATATTCTAAGTCTTGTTTCTAACATTAATATCAATGTCTTTCAATAGTTAGACGTGAAAAGCTTGTCTCTATTACTAGTTAGTTCTTTAAGTATATTATGATATCGTATAAGTTAATTCAATACAATGTATTCTAATTGTTTTACTATAAACTTCTCTTTGCATGCGATAATATATAAGTACTTGATAAGTTTATTAATCATTACTAGTATCAAATTATATTTGTCTTCAATTGCTAGATTTGTTAACTTAGACAACTTAATAATAAAGTTTATCGTAACTTCATTCTATAACAATTTAGATAATTTCTAATATTAAATTTTGTTATAACTCGCATGTGTATTATGTTTGTTTTACTAATAGCTAAGATATCGTTTAATGTATATCTTAACAACTTGTCTTATTTGTGAAAACTAATAATGCTAGCGTAAAAGCTAAAGAATTTTGATTACTCTTAAGTGCTTTTGCAATAATTTATCATAATGTTCTCTTATATATTTATCGATTTTGTCGATAAATATCTAGAGTTTTTCTTTCTTTATTGGAAATTCTTTTGTATTGTCTCGAAGTATTCGTAATGTAACATTTAGCTCATGTTTATTAATTAATAGTAATTCGTCTTTATTGATCTTAAGTATGCTATAATTAAACGATTTCTTCGTTTTTATATAATTACTTCTTTTGTTAAGTGCGTTTGCTCTATCGTTATCTTTGCCTAAAGTATATTGTATTTTGAACTTATATTATTTAAGTCGTTCTAATTATTGTACTTGTCTTCTATTAAGTTGTTTAATAGTAATAAAGTGCACAAGATTTTTATAATTCGTAAAAATCGTAAGTTTTAATAATTTTTCGATGTATATTCTTTATAATTTCAAGAAGACTACAATAGCGAATAGTTTCTTGTTGTGAACATCGTAATTCTATTTAATTAGCAAGAGTTTTCTTAAGAGATATGTTATTAAATGTTATATATCTTTATGCTTTTAATTGAAGCATGCATTGATAACTAAATCTAATGCGTCAATTTCAATTCTATTTAATAATCGTAAATCGTACATTCTTAGTATTGATTTCTTCAAGCATTTTAGTTTAAGATTCTAAAATGATTTTTTTTTGCGAATTTTTATATTTATAACGTATTTTTTTTCGTAAAATTCGTTAATGATATCGCATTGACGAAGTAGTTTTTAATAAACTTTTTGTTGTAGTTTATGAAATCTAAGAAGAATTGCACTTTCTTAACATTAATAGATAATTTTTATTCTTTAATTGCTTGTAGCTTTTCGAAATTCATGCGCACTTCTTGTTGTTTTACGACAAATTCAAGAAAGTCAATTTCTTCTTAATAAAATTCGCATTTCTTTAATTTAAAATGTAAGTTTCTTTTATTTAGACATTCTAATACTTTAAAAACACAATTAATATATTCTTTCAAAATTTTTGAGTAAATCATAATGTCGTTCAAGTATACTATGATAAATTGATTTAAATGTTGTCGTAATGCATTATTGATTATTTTCTAACACATTGTTAAGACGTTCGTAAGTTCGAACAACATTATTGTATATTTGTATAATTTATATCGTATACAAAAAGTTGTTTTTTACTTTTTCTCTATTTTTATTCTAATCTAATTATACGCTTTTTGTAGATTTAATTTGATAAAGTACTTAACTTCAAATAGTCGATTCTAAAGCTCGCTAATATTGGGTAATAAGTATTAATTCTTAATTGTAATATAATTTAGCTTTCAATAATTAACACATAGACGAAGAGTTTCGTTCTTCTTAGATACAAAGAGAATTAAGTATTTTATCTATAATTAAGATTTTTTAATAAATTCTTTTTTTTCATTTTTTGCTAGATATTCGCGAAGTATTTCGAGCTTTTTCTTAAATAAAGCATATATAAATTTAAACGTAAACTACTTGCTTAGTTTAAGTCTAATTTTATAATTTCACAATTAATGTTTAGAGAGAATCTTTATCGTTTTCTTTTCTTAAAATAGATGCTTCCAATTGTTGTATATTCGTAGTACGTGTTTTAACAATTTTTTCGTTGTACTAGATAATTCAAGACTCTTAGAAGATTCGCAATTTTCTTCACTTACTTTAACTTTATAATTTAGTTAATTTTTGTCAATGTCTATTAAGTCGAACTTAATTAAATCGTTTTTTTTCAAAAATGCAAATTTGAATCTTGCGATTAGATTTCAATTTTGTCTTTTATCTATTATTGAACATTGTTAATGCGTAGATTAAATGTAAATTGCGTGATTACATTGTTCGAATCTAAGTACTTGTATATTTTAATTAACTTCTAAATTGTGTTGTTTTAATTAAGACATTTCTAGAACGATATCGTAAGTAATTATTTTCACTATATTAAAAATTAGTTTCTTGTGATATTGCTAAATAGCTATCGATAGTAATTTTGTTTCTTTGTTCACTCTTTCATTCTTGTCGAATAATGAGTTTTTATCTACAATTACTAGATTGTAAGCGTCAAGCTTCTTTCGAGTAAAGTATTCTTTTCTCTTTACAAGAGCTTTAATCATAAAATTATCTATTGCATTAAAATTAACTATTGCGATAAGTTAACGATCATTAATCTTAATTAGTGTGATAAAATATCGTGCGTATGCTATTAAGTTTAGTTGCTACTATTGAACTAACATATTGCATTTCTCTAATATGCTCTTTATTAAAAAACTTGAACTTTTTTCTACTTTTATGTTGCGACTTTTGCGACAAACGTCTATTTGTGTTAAGCTTTCTTTTGTTGCTAGATTACTAATTTTAACTTTCTAGAAAATCAATTGACTTCTTTCTTTTCTTTTAGATAAGTTTAGCATAAGTTGTTGTAGCAAGCTATTTAACTAAGTGTTGCATATCTCTTTGATTGCTCTATCTCTTATTTGAATAAACTAACACTATTTAGTTGTTGTTCGATTTCGTCGAGAATGTCTTTTTCTTTAGTGACGTCGCTTCCTAGCGCTTTCTCGCATTTATTTATGATTTAATTATTTTATCGTTTCTTCGATAAATTATCTAAAGCGTCAAGTTGTTTCGTAATTTCTTTTAGCATTTCTTAAAAGTTCTTTCAATTGTTTTCGATATTTGAATCTATAATTAAACTATAAAAATACGACATTCTTAAGTGTTTTTTTTGCTATATTTTTTTTAATAACATTGTTAACTTCTTGCGTAAATGCGAATGCCTTACTTAATGATATTTTATCTAGAACTTTCTATAATTGATTTAGATTTTTTATTAAACAATAATTGTCGTTCGATCTAGTCTTAGAAGTGTTCGCTTCTATGTCGATTTACTTTCTAATGTCGTTTTAACTATTAAATATTTCTCTTAACATAGCATTAATTTGTTGACAATTTATTAAGTTTCGCAATCGACAATCTTTTGCGAAGTGATTCAATTTGTCACATAAATAGCACGTTTTCTAAAATTTGCTATCTTGCTTTTTCCTTAAGTTCTTCTCTTTACGTTGTTAGATAAAATTTAGTTTTATAGATGCAAGCTTACGATAGTTTAGATTATTATACTTCTAATTAGAACGAAATTCTTCTTACTAATATTCGATCGCTAGTTCAAAGAAAGTTTTTGCTCTTTCTTAAAATTAATTGTATTTTTTTTTCATAGCTCTTTTATATAGTTTGTCGTCGAAATCGATAATTACTTCGATAAGATTAAACATATCGCTAATGAATTTATCATCGCACATAATTTCGTTTTTAAGATTGTTCTTAAAATCTTGTCGAAACATTGTTATAAGTGCGACATCGTTTCATTTAATAAAATTAACATATTTTTAAAATCTTGTTGCGTACTTTGTTGCAAAGATTTGTTAAATTAAATGCTAAATTACTCTTTTTGCGATTTATTTCTCGTTAAATGTTTCAAAGATTCTTCGAAGTTCTCTTTCGAAGTTGTCGAAATTCGTGAACATTGCACGAGAATTTTCGTCATAATTCTTCAAATATTTGCGCAAGTTTAACTTAAGCTAGTGTTAAGCTCTTTCTCTAAGAAATGTCGATGCGAAAATCGTCTTTTTGTTCGTTGAAACAAGATAGAAGATAAAATAAATATTTATTTACATAAGTTAGTTCTCTAGGTCAATTCGATCTTCATAATAGACGTTAAGTTTATTAATTCTTATTTTGTCGTCTTTATCAATAGAGAATCGACGTGATGTTGTTGAGCTAATGCTTAAGATAAAAACGCGTTGACTTAATACAAACATTCTTAAAATGTTTAAAGTATTACGCTAGTACTTCTTACGAAGATATTAGAGAAAGTTATGTTATTAAAGAGATTTGTAAACGTCTTTAGGCAATGCAAGCAATTATTTAATAACAAGAGTTTGCAATTTTGATAATCGTAACAATAAATTAAGACTTAAGATAAATTAAATACGATTTATAAGAGAGTCGTGTTACGCTAGTACTTTCCACGAAGATATTAGAGAGAGTTATGCTATTGGAGAGATTTGTAGACGTCTTTAGGCAATGCAAGCAATCACTTGATAACAAGGATTTGTAGCTTTAACAATCGTAACAATAAGTCAAGACTTAAGATAAATTGAATACAATTTATAAGAAAGTCGTATTTAGAAGATCTATATACTAAAGAAAATTTCTCTTGTTCGCTACGTTCGTTGTCGAGCATGTCGAACATTGTTCGCTTAGCTCGTTGTCGAACATGTTGAACGCGAACATTGTTCGCTTTGTTCGTTGTTAAGCATGTCGAGCATTGTTTGTTCGTCAAGTCGTCGAACATGCAAGCAATCGTACTTCGTACTACATGTTGCGTTGTAGTTAATATATCACGTTGTTTCGAATTAGATTCGTAACATTATCTCTTTTCTCAAAGGTTTTCGTCTCGAAAGTTAATTGTCTTTTACTATGTCTCGTTAGCAACAAAGTCGTCTTCGCGTCGTATTCAAAATCGAACGCTATAATACACTAATAGATATTGCTTGTGAACGTTGTTCTCTCTTTGATTATTCTTGTATTGTCATGAAAAACTTCTTGTCTTGTTTGAAGTGTTCGAAATGTGTTTGTGCGAACAAATCGTACGTGAACATGTCTTGATTTTCTTTTGACCACAATAGAGAAGATCTTTTTGTTAAGATCGTTGAAGATGAAGCTCTATTAACAATCGTCATAATTCGATTGCTACGAAATAAAAAGATTCTAAAGAAAATTAATGCGAAGACAAAACGAAAGACACAATGTCTATTGTCAAAAATGAAGAAATCGAATGTTCTTGAGTTCTTCAATTGTCTTGTTGCAAATGCTCTCGTTAAATCGTCTTTTGCCTTTTGATTATCTCTCGCTATGCTAGATAATTTTTCGAACGTCGATGAAATCTCTAAATAAGGTCATAGCAATCATTAAGATTCTTCTTGGGTTTTCACGTGTTCTTTGAGATAAAATATTCTTTTCACTTGATTAAGTAGTTTTGACCTTGTTGCTTTAGAATTCTTTTCACTTTGTATCAACTTTCTTCTTGGGCTTTGTAACGAAATGTTTCCTATATAAACGTATTGGGGTCGACTAGTTCTAATAATAAGATATAAAATACTAGAAATACTTTGGCGTTCTTGAGTAAGTCGAGTTCGTAATTGATTAATCTCTTGGTCTTTTTGACGAGAAACAATTCGACTTTAATATGATTCAATTTCTTGTTTAACTTTCTTGTCTTAAAATTTTTTGTAAGAAGATATATTTTATTTTTCTTCTTTAGTTAAGATGTCGTTTTTCGTTTCTTATTTTAATACTTGATCGATTTTTCTTGCATCTTTGAGATATTGTCGTGTATTCTTTTTAGTGTCGCTATTCTTTCGATGACTAACTAAGCTAGTAGATGTTTTCGCTTTTCTTCGAAGAGATTAAGTTCTCTATCATAGTTGACGAAGAATAAAGTTATTTTAATGATATTCGAAGTCTTTGCATTTAATGCTAGTTGTGTCATAGATAGAAGTGATACCTAATTGCTATAAGTATTGTTGACGTAGTGTCGCAAATATTGCTCTAGACTTTAATTTGTTCGCTCTATTTGTTTATTCGTAATCAAGTGATAAACAATGAACATTCTAAGTCTCGTTTCTAACATTGATATCAATGTCTTTTAATAATTAGACGTGAAGAACTTGTCTCTATTATTAATTAATCCTTTAAATATATTGTGATATCGTATAAGTCGATTCAACACAATGTATCTTAATTGTTTTGCTATGAACTTTTCCTTACATGCGATAATATGTGAGTACTTGATAAGTTTGTTAATCATTACTAGTATCGAATTATATTTGTCTTTAGTTGCTAAATTCGTCGACTTAAGCAACTTAATAATAAAGTTTATCGTAACTTTATTCTATAACGATTTAGATAATTTCTAATATTAAATTTCGTTATAGCTCGCATGTGTATCATGTTTGTTTTGCTAACAACTAAGACATCGTTTAATGTATGTCTTGATAGCTTGTCTTATTTGTGAAAACTAACAATGCTAGCGTAAAAGCTAAAGAGTTTTGATCACTCTTAAGTGCTTTTGCAATGATTTATTATGATGTTCTTTTATACATTCGTCGATCTTGTCAATAAATATCTAGAGTTTTTCTTTCTTTATTGAAAATTTCTTTATATTGTTTCGAAGTATTCGTAATGTAGCATTTAGCTCGTACTTGTTTGCTAATAATGATTCGTCTTTGTTGACTTTAAGTATGTTGTAATTAAACGATTTCTTCGTTTTTATATGATTACTTCTTTTGTTAAGTGCGTCTACTCTATCGTTATCTTTGCCTAGAATATATTGTATTTTGAACTTGTATTGTTCGAGTTGTTCTAATCATTGTACTTGTCTTTTGTTAAGCTATTTAATAGTAATAAAGTGCACAAGATTCTTATAATTCGTGAGAATCGTAAGTTTTGATAATTCTTCGATGTATACTCTTTATAACTTTAAGGAAACTACAATAGCGAATAGTTTCTTATCGTAAACATCGTAATTCTATTCGACTAACAAAAGTTTTCTCGAAAGATATGTCATTAAGTGTTACATGTTTTCATGCTTTTAATTAAAGCATGCATCGATAATTAGATCTAATGCGTCGATTTTAATTTTATTTAATAATCGTGAATTGTACATCTTTAATACTAGTTTCTTTAAGCATTTTAGCTTAAGATTCTAAAATGATTTTTCTTTTGCGAATTTCTATATTTATGACGTATTCTTTTTCGTAAAATTTGTCAATGATATCGCATTAACAAAGTAGTTCTTGATGAACTTTTTGTTGTAATTTATAAAATCTAAAAAGAATTGCACTTTCTTAACATTAATAAATGATTTTTATTCTTTAATTGCTTGTAGCTTTTCGAAATTCATGCGTACTTCGTGTCGTTCTACGACAAATTCAAGAAAATCAATTTCTTTTTAATGAAATTCGCATTTCTTTAATTTAAGATGTAAGTTTCTTTTATTTAGACATTCTAGTACTTTGAAAACATGATTAACATGTTCTTTTAAGATTTTTAAGTAAATTATGATGTCGTTCAAGTATGCTATGACAAATCGATCTAAATATTGTCGTAGTACATCATTGATTATTTTCTAATACGTTGTTGAGACGTTTGTGAGTTCGAACGACATTATCGTATATTTGTATAGTTTATATCGTGTGCAAAAAGCTATTTTTCACTCTTTTCTCGTCTTTATTCTAATTTGATTGTACGCTTCTCGTAGATCTAGTTTGATAAAATACTTGACTTCGAATAGTTGATTCTAAAACTCGTTAATATTGAGTAGTAAATATCGATTCTTAATCGTAATATAGTTTAGCTTTTAATAATCGACACATAGACGAAAAGTTTCGTTCTTTTTAGATACAAAGAGAATCGAGTATTTTGTCTATGATTAAGATTTTTTAATAAATTCTTTTTTCTCATTTTTTGCTAGATATTCGCGAAGTACTTCGAGCTTCTTTTTGAATAAAGTATATATAGGTTCAAACGTAAGTTGCTTGCCTAATTTAAGTTTAATTTCATAATCTTACGATTAATGTTTAAAGAAAATCTTTGTTGTTTCCTCTTCTTGAAATAGATGCTTCCAATTGTTGTATATTCGTAGTACGTGTTTTAGCGATTTCTTCGTTGTACTAGATAGTTCAAAATTCTTAAAAGATTCGCAATTTTCTTCACTTACTTTAACTTTGTGACTCGATTAATCTTTATCGATATCTATTAAGTCGAACTTGATTAAATCGTTCTTTTTCAAAAATGCAAGTTCGCATCTTGCGATCGAGTTTCGACTCTATCTTTTATTTATTATCGAACGTTGTCGATGCGTAGATTGAATGTGAATTGCGTGATCACATCGTTCGAATCTAAGTATTCGTGTATTTTAGTCGACTTCTAAGTTGTGCTACTTTAATCAAGACATTTCTAAAACGATATCGTAAATGATTATTCTCACTATATTAAAGATTAGTTTCTCGTGATGTTGCTAAATAGCTACTAGTAGTGATTTCGTTTCTCTATTCACTTTTTCATTCTTATCGAGTAATGAGTTTTCATCTACAATTACTAGGTTGTAAGCGTTAAGCTTCTTTTGAGTAGAATATTCTTTCCTCTCTATAAGAGCTTTGATCATAAAATTATCTATCGCATCAAAATCGATTATTGCAATGAGTCGACGATCATTGATCTTAATTGATGTGATAAAACATCGTGCGTGTGTTGTTGAGTTTAGTTGCTATTGTTGGGCTAACATATTGCATTTCTCTAGTATGCTCTTTATTAAGAAACTTGAACTTTTTTTTATTTCTATGTTGCGACTTCTGCTACAAGCGTCTATTTGTGCTAAGCTTCCTTTCATTGCTAGATTACTAACTTTGACTTTCTAGAAAATCAATTAACTTCTTTCTTTTCTTCTAGATGAGTTTAGCATAAGTTATCGTAGCAAGCAATTCAACTAAGTGTCTTATGTTTCTTTGCTTCCTCTATCTTTTGTCTAGATAGACTAACATTGTTTAGTTGTTGTTTAATTTCGTTGAAAATATTCTTTTTCATAGTGGCGTCGCTTCCTAGCGCTTCCTCGCATTTGTTCACGATCTAACTAATTTATCTTTCCTTTGACGAGCTAGTTAAAGTCTTAAGATGTTTCGTGATATTGTCTAAGCATTTATGAAAGTTCTTTCAATTATACTCGTCGTCTAAGTCTATTACTAGGTGAGAATATGAAGTTCTTGATCGTTTCGCTCTTCTAGTCTTATTGAGTGTTTCATTGACTTCCTGCGTAGATGCGAGTGTCTTGCTTAATAATGTTTCATCTAGGACTTTCTATAACTAATCTAGATTCTCTATTAGATAGTAGTCGTCGTTCGATTTAATCTTGGGGGTGTTCGCTTTTGTGTCAATTTGCTTTCTAATATCGTTCTAGCTATCAAGTATCTCTCTTAACGTAGCATTGATTTGTCGACGATTTATTAAGTTTTGCGATCGACAATCTCTTGCGAAGTGATCCAATTTGTCACATGAATAGCACGTTTTTTGAGATTTGTTACCTTGCTTTTCTCTAGAATTCTTCTCTTTACGTTGTTGAGTAAAGTCTAGTTTCATAAATGCAAGTTCACAATAGTTTGAATTATTGTACTTCTAATTAGAACGAGATTCTCTTAAGTGATATTCGATCGTTGATTCAAAGAAGGTTCTTGCCCTTTCTCTAAATTAATTGTATCTTTTTTTCATAATTCTTTTATATAACTTGTCGTCGAAATCGATAACTACTTCGATAAGATCAAACATATCGCTAATGAATTTGTTATCGCGCATAATTTCGTTCTTAAAATTATTCTTAAGATCTCGTCGAAACATTGTTATAAATGCGACATCATTTTACTTAATAAGATTAATATACTTTTGAAATCTTGTTACGTACTCTATTGCAAAGATTCGTTAAATTAGATGCTAAATTATTCTTTTTGCGATTTGTTTCTCGTTAAATGTTTTAAAGATTCTTCGAAGCTCTCTCTTGAAGTTGTCGAAGTTCGTGAACATCGCACGAGAATTTTCGTCATAATTTTTCAAATACTTGCGTAAGTTTAACTTGAGCTAGTGTTAGACTCTTTCTCTAAGAAATGTAAATGCGAAAATTGTCTTTTTGTTCGCTAGAACAAGATAGAAGATAAAATAAATATTTATTTGCATAAGCTAGTCCTTTAGGTCAATTTGATCTTTATGGTAGACGTTGAGTTTATTAATTCTAATCTTGTCGTCTTCATCAATAGAGAGTCGACGTGATGCTAATGAGTTAGTGTTTGAAATAGAGGCGCGTTAACCTAATATAAACATTCTTAGAATGTTCAAAGTGTTACGCTAGTACTTCCCACGAAGATATTAGAGAAAATTATGCTATCGAAGAAATTTGTAGACGTCTTTAGGCAATGCAAGCAATTACTTAATAACAAGAGTTTGCAACTTTAACAATCGTAACAATAAGTCAAGACTTAAGATAAGTTGAACACAATTTATAAGAAAGTCGTGTTTAGGAAATCTATATACTAAAGAAGATTTCTTTTGCTCGCTACGTTCGTTGTCGAACATGTCGAATATTGCTCGTTTAGCTCGTTGTCGAACATGTCGAACGCGAACATTGTTCGCTTTGCTCGTTGTCGAACATGTCGAACATTGTTCGCTCACCAAGTCGTCGAGCATGTAGATAGTCGTACTTCGTGCTACATGTTGCGTTGTAGTTAATATATCACGCTGTTTCGAGCTAGGCTCGTAACAAGTCGTATTAGAAAATCTATATACTAAAGAAGATTCTTCTTTGTTTGTCATGTTCGTTATCAAGTATGTTAAGCATTGCTCGTTTAGCTCGTTATCGAACATGTCGAACGCGTCGAACATTGTTCGTTTAGCTCGTTGTCGAACATGTCGAACGCGTCGAACATTGTTCGCTTAACTCGCTATCGAATATGTCGAACATTGTTCGCCTATTAAGTTGTCGAACATGTAAATAGTCGTGCTTCGTATTACATGTTGCGCTATAGTTAATATATTACGTTATTTCGAGCTAGACTCGTAACACGAAATAAGAAAATTCTAAAGAAAATCGATGCAAAAACAAAACGAAAGACACAATGTCTATTATCGAAAATAAAAGAATCAAATGTTCTCGAATCTTTTAATTGTTTTATTGCAAATGCTTTTATCAAGTTATTTTTTATCTTTTAGTTATCTTTTGTTATGTTAAATGATCTTTCGAACGTTAATAAAATAACTAGATAAAATTATAGCAATTATCAAGATTTTTTTTTAATTCTTACGTGTTCTTTAAGATAGAATATTTTTTTCACTTAATAAGATAGTTTTGATCTTGTTGCTTTAGAATTTTTTTCACTTTGTATCTACTTTCTTCTTAAGCTTTGTAATAAAATGTTTTTTGTATAAACGTAATTAAATTCGTTAATTTTAACAATAAGATATAAAATATTAAAAATACTTTGACGTTCTTAAGTAAATCGAATTCGTAATTGATTAATCTCTTTATCTTCTTAACGAGAAACGATTCGACTTTAATATAATTTAATTTTTTGCTTAACTTTCTTGTCTTAAGATTTTTCGTAAAAAGATATATTTTATTTCTTTTTTTTAGTTAAGATGTCGTTTTTTGTTTTTTGTTCTAATACTTAATTAACTTTTTTTGCATTTTCGAGATATTGTCGTATATCTTTTTTAGTATTGTTATTCTTTCGATAATTAATTAAGCTAATAGATGCTTTCGCTCTTTCTCGAAAAGATTAAATTCTTTGTTATAATTGGCGAAAAATAAAGTTATTTTAATGATATTTAAAATCTTTGCATTTAATGCTAATTAAGTTATAAATAAAAGTGATATTCAATTGTTGTAAATATTGTTGACGTAATGTCTTAAATATTGCTTTAAACTTTAGTTTGTTCGCTTTATTTAATTATTCGTAATCGAATAATAAATAATGAACATTTTAAGTCTTGTTTCTAATATTAATAGAAGCGTCTTTTAATAATTAAACGTAAAGAGCTTGTCTCTATTACTAATTAATTTTTTGAATATATTATAATATTGTATAAGTCGATTTAATACAATGTATCTTAATTGTTTTGCTATGAACTTTTTCTTACATACAATAATATACAAATACTTGATAAATTTGTTAATCATTATTAATATCGAATTATATTTGTTTTTAATTGCTAAGTTTGTTAACTTAAGCAACTTAATAATAAAGTTTATCGTAATTTTATTTTATAACGATTTAAATAATTTCTAATATTGAATTTCGCTATAATTCGCATATGTATTATGTTTGTTTTGCTAATAACTAAGGCATCGTTTAACGTATATTTCGATAACTTGTCTCATTTAAAGAAACTAATAATGTTGACGTAAAAGTTGAAGAATTTTAATTATTCTTAAATGTCTTTGCAATGATTTATCATAATGTTTCTTTATACATTCGTCGATTTTGTTAATAAATATTTAAAGTTTTCTTTTTTTTATTAGAAATTCTTTTTTATTGTCTCTAAATATTCGTAAAGTAGCATTTAGCTTTTACTTGTTTATTAATAGTAATTCGTCTTTGTTGATCTTAAATATGTTATAATTAAACGATTTCTTCGTTTTTATGTAATTATTTCTTTTGTTAAGTGCGTTTGCTTTGTTATTATCTTTATTTAATATATATTGTATTTTAAACTTGTATTGTTCGAATCGCTCTAATTATCGCATTTATCTTTCGTTAAGCTATTTAATAATAATGAATTATAGAAAATTTTTATAATTTATAAGAATTGTAAATTTTAATAATTTTTCGATATATACTTTTTATAATTTTAGAAAAACTACAATAGCAAATAGCTTTTTGTCGTAAATACTATAATTTTGTTCGATTAACAAAAGTTTTTTCGAAAAATATATTATTAAGTGTTATATGTTTTTATGTTTTTGATTGAAGCATACATTGATAATTAAATCTAATACGTCAATTTTAATTTTATTTGATAATCGTAAATTGTACATTTTTAATACTAATTTCTTTAAGCATTTTAGCTTAAGATTCTAAAATGTTTTTTTTTATTAATTTTTATATTTATGACGTTTTCTTTTTCGTAAAATTCGTTAATAATATTGCATTAACGAAGTAATTCTTAATAAACTTCTTGTTGTAATTTATAAAATTTAGAAAAAATTAAATTTTTTTAACATTAATAGATAATTTTTATTCTTTAATTGTTCGTAGTTTTTCGAGATTTATGCGTATTTTATGTCGTTTAATAACAAATTTAAAAAAGTTAATTTCTTTTTAATAAAATTCGCATTTCTTTAATTTAAAATGTAAATTTCTTTTATTTAGACATTTTAATACTTTGAAAACATAATTCACATATTCTTTTAAGATATTTAAGTAAATTATAATATCGTTCAAGTATATTATGATAAATCGATTCAAATATTGTCGTAATGTATCATTAATTATTTTTTGACACATTGTCGAAGCGTTCGTAAATTCGAACGACATTATTGTATATTCGTATAATTTATATTGTATGCGAAAAATTGTCTTTTACTTTTTTTCTATTTTTATTCTAATTTAGTTGTATGCTTCTTGTAAATTTAATTTAATAAAATACTTTACTTTAAACAATCAATCTTAAAGTTCGTTAATATTAAATAATAAATATCGATTTTTTATCGTAATATTGTTCAACTTTCGATAATCGAAATATAGACGAAAAGTTTCGTTCTTTTTAAATACAAAAAGAATCGAGTATTTTGTTTATAATTAAGATTTTTTTATAAATTCTTTTTTTTCGCTTTTTGTTAATTATTCGCGAAGAATTTTTAGCTTTTTTTTAAATAAAATATATATAAGTTTAAACGTAAATTGCTTGTTTAATTCAAGTTTAATCTTGTAATTTTACAATTAATGTTTAAATAAAATCTTGATCGTTTTCTTTTTCTAAAATAGATGCTTTCAATTGTTGTATATTTGTAATATATACTTTAACGATTTTTTCGTTATACTAAATAGTTTAGAGCTCTTAAAAGATTCGCAATTTTCTTTATTTATTTTAACTTTGTATCTTAATTAATTTTTATTAATGTTTATCGAATTAAATTTTATTAAATCGTTTTTTTGCAAAAATGTAAACTCGTTATTTGCGATCAAGTTTTAACTTAATCTTTTATCTATTATCGAACGCTATTGATGCGTAAATTAAATGTGAATTGCGTAATCACATCGCGCGAATCTAAGTACTTGTGTATTTTAATTAATTTCTAAATTGTGTTGCTTTAATTAAGGCATTTCTAGAACGATGTCGTAAGTAATTATTCTCACTATATTAAAAATTAATTTCTCGTAATGTTGCTAAATAGCTATCGATAATAATTTCGTTTCTTTGTTTACTTTTTTATTTCTTGCGAATAATGAATTTTTATCTACAATTATTAAATTGTAAGCGTTAAGCTTCTTTTAAGTAAAATATTCTTCTCTCTCTACAAAAACTTTAATCATAAAATTAATTATTGTATCAAAATTAATCATTGCTATAAATTAATAATCATTAATCTTAATTAATGTGATAAAACATCGTACGTGCGCTATTAAGTTTAATTGCTATTATTGAACTAATATATTGCATTTCTTTGATATGTTCTTTATCAAAAAATTTGAATTTTTCTTTGCTTTTATGTTGTGACTTTTGCTTTAAACGTTTGTTTACGTTAAGCTTTCTTTTATTGCTAAATTGCTAACTTTAACTTTTTAGAAAATCAATTAATTTCATTCTTTTCTTTTAGATAAGTTTAACATAAGTCATCGTAGCAAATTGTTCAACTAAAGCTTGCGTATGCTATAAAATTCAATTGTCTCATTGTAATGTCAAATATGTTCTTTTCTATAATAACATTGTTTTTTAGCTTCTTCTCGCATTCGTTTACGATCTTCGATGAGTTAACTAAAGTCTTAAGATAATTCGTAATGTCTTTTATGCATTCGTGAAAGTTCTTTTATATACTCTTTATCTAAGTCGATAACTAAACTATGAAATTTAATAATTTTCTAAAGTGTTTGATTAACTTTTTGCGTAAATGCGAATGCCTTGTCTAATGATGTTTTATCTAGAACTTTTTATAATTGATTCAAGTTCTTCATCAAATAGTAGTTGTCGTTTAATTCAATCTCGAGAGTGTTCGCTTTTATATTAGCTTGCTTTCTAATATTGTTTTAGCAATCGAATATCTCTCTTAACATAACATTAATTTGTTAACGATTTATTAAGTTTTGTAATCGATAATCTTTTGCAAAGTGACTCAATTTGTCACATAAATAATACGTTTTCTAAGATTTATTATTTTGCTTTTCTCTAAAATTCTTTTTTTTGCGTCGTTAAGTAATATTTAATTTTATAAATGCAAATTTACGATAATTTAAATTATTGTATTTCTAATTAGAACGAAATTCTTTTTACTAATATTTAATCGTTGACTCAAAGAAGATTTTTGCTCTTTCGTAAAATTAATTGTATCACTTTTTCATAGCTTTTTTATACAACTTGTCGTTGAAATCGATAACTATTTCGATAAAATCGAACATATCGTTAATAATTTTGCTATCGCGCATAATTTCATTCTTTAGATTGTTCTTAAAATTTCGTCAAAACATTGTCATAAATGCGACATCGTTTTATTTGATAAAATTAATATATTTTTAGAATCTTGTTGCGTAGTCTATTGCAAAGATTCGTTAAATTAAGTGCTAAATCATTTTTTTCGCAATTTGTTTCTCGTTGAATGTTTTGAAAATTCTTCGAAGCTCTCTCTTAAAGTTATCGAAATTCGTGAACATTATACAAGAATTTTCGTCATAATTTTTCAAATACTTGCGTAAGTTTAACTTGAGTCAATGCTAAACTCTTTCTTTAAGAAATGTTAATGCGAAAATTGTTTTTTTGGTCGCTAAAACAAGATAGAAAATGAAATAAATATTTATTTGCATAAGTTAATTCTTTAGATCAATACGATCTTTATGATAGACGTCAAGCTTGTTAATTCTTATTTTGTCGTCTTTATTAACAAAGAATCGATGTAATGTTGTTAAGCTATTATTCGAAATAAAAGCGCGTTAATTTAATACAAACATTCTTAGAATGTTCAAAATGTTACGCTAATACTTTCGTAAAAAATATTAAAGCGAATTATATTATTGAAGAAATTTGTAAACGTCTTTAGACAATGTAAGCAATCACTTAATAACAAGAATTGCAACTATAAACAATCTTATATTTAATAAATCTTTATAAATGATTTAGTAAATTAAAGTAACAATAAATAAAGACTTAAGATGAGTCGAATACAATTCATAAAAGAATCGCGTTCGAAAGCTATACACTTTTTTATTATTTGAAATTTAAGATATTTAAGATGTTTAAGATCTTAATTATCTTAATTATCTTAATTCGAAATTCAAGATGTTTAAGAATTAAGTCATCTTGATTATCTTAATCTTGTTGATAGATTTTTTCTTTCTAATTATCTTGTGAAGAGCGATGCGCGATAAATAGTATCTATTAGCACGCGACTCGTAACAACTTGTTGTAAATTTATTAATATATTATAATTGCTTATAATGTATTTTAGAAATTTTATGAAAATTGTTATAAAAGAATATTTAAATAGCTTTGCGTAAAGCTTGTAGAAGCATAGTTTATTAAGTATTTAACATACGCAATTCTAGTACTTCTCTTGTGTCTTAAAGTAGATTAGAATATTATTAAGATAAATTATACAAAGATAATCTATTAAATTTCTTAAGACTTTGTTAATTAAGATTTGAAAAATAGTCGATATATTTGTTAGTTTAAACATCATTATTATATACTCGAAATATCTATATTGTGTTCGAAAGATTATCTTTTATTTATTGTCTTAACAAACTTAAATTTAATAATAAATATTTTTTAGATTTAATCTTATAAAGTACGCGACGTCTATTAGACAATTTAGCGTTTTCTTTATAAAAGAAAGAAGATATTAATTCTTAATTGTAATTGTATTAAGATTGCAATAATCAATATATAATCTTAGACTTTTATTGTTCTTTAATATAAACAATATTAATGCTTCGATTTAACTAATCGATTTGCAAATTTTATCTAAAATTAAGTTCTTCAAAAGATAATTATATGGAACAATTAGCTCTTGTTTAAACAAACTATATAATAAACTATAAGACAATTTCTTTTTAAAAAGCAAATCGATTCTATAATCTTTCTCTTTGTGCTTAAAAAAAGGCATTTTTTAAATCGAAAATATTGTTATAATTCTAAATATTTTTAAGTATAACGCGCATTGTTAACGTCTTGTCAATATTGAAATTGCAACAAATTAGAGTAAATATCAAAATTTATTTCTTAAGTTTCAAAAAACTCTTTAAAAACTTAACAACAATAATATTCTTTACAACTTAATAGCGTTAAATTAATATATATTAATCAACATAAAAATTAGCTTTTATTATTTAAGAAAGATCGACAATAATATTGTATACAATTTTATCAAATATATAGAAAATTTGTTTCGATATATATTTTTGTTTTTTATTGTTGCAAATCTTAATTTTTGTAATATAGAATTTTATAAATCGAGTCTTTTAAGTTGTAAAAGCTTTTACTTTAATTGCAAGTTGTTTGATCTTTTTGAAAAATTATATTTTTGCAAGATGTTTGTTAATACAATTAATATAAACGTCTCTATTAAGAAGATCTTTTTGTCTATGTTACTTTTTGTCAACAAATATTAATAATTTTGCAAAAAAAGTTTTTGCTTTGTATTTTTGACTTGTAATTGCAACTACAATTCTTGCAAATCTATTTAGTTTTTCAAATTGTTAAAAATCTCTTCGATAAAAGAATATAATAATAATATTTTCGAAATATTTGTTTTAAAGCTCTTTTAAGAGTTGTTAATTGCATTATCTTGCAAGTTGTCTTTAATAAATTTAGAACATTTTTTTTAGATATATTCTTTCTTATTACAATTATAGCAAGTGCGCTTCTCTTGCGAATTCGAGCTAACTTTGTCAAAGTTATGCAAAGAAACTTTTATTATACTTTCTTAACAATTTTTTGTTATCGAGATATCGCAAGTTTTAGTTGTTTATATAGTTTTTTTCGATTTATAATTATACAAACTTTCTCTAGAGTTGTTGCGTAATCTCGAAAATAATTTTTAATTTTTAATTTTGTTTTTAATATTAAATTGAGAGAATAAAGCATTCTTTATGCGCTATATTAAGGCAACAAGAGCGTCTCTTATCTCGAGAATTTAAATTACGTTATTAATTTTTTTACAAAAATCTCTTTTTAGACAATGCAAGAGATAGTTATATTGTTGACGTTTAATATATTTGTCAAGATTTGTCTTTAATATCTTAATATAGATTACAAAGTTATTAATATTTTAAAATTAACTTTACTTAATCTTCTTGTATTTGCAAAAAAAGATAAAACAACAATTGTTTAAATTTTTAATAAGATTAATTAGATATTATGCGAATTGTTCTTAATTCTATTTTTTCATTTTGTTTGTTATAACAAGACGTTGCTATATTAACGCACTAAAGATAGAATTACGTTGTATATAGAATTGCAATTTAAAGAGACATTAATTTGTAAGAATTCTAGAAGAAAATTCTTAGAGAGAAAACTCTACACGATGCCAAGTTGTCACTACGATAGCTTGACACTAATAACGTGTTCGTTGATTATTGGGAGCTAGTATTACAAAAGCAAATAAAAGCGTATATTAGAATATATAATATTTGCTAACGTATTAAAGTTTCTTCTTATAAATTGTATAATAAACTTTAATTCTTATTTATTGCAAAAAAGTTATAAAAGAAAATTATTATAAACTTTGTAACAAGTTTGTTGTCAAACAAGTATTATAAAATTGTATATAATTTGTTCTTTATAATAGTTCATTGTTGTACAAAAATAATTAGATATATATCTATAATTATTAGAATTAATATCGCAAAGCTAGCAAAAGTATTTTTCCATAAAATTGTTTTATATTTCGAAATATTAATTAATATAGTAAGCGATAAAAAATTTGTCTTTACTAGTGTCTTCTAATTTGCTATATATTTTTATGCACAGATTAGAAGACAATTAAGTACTATCTTTTATTCTTAAATAGATAATTTAATTAAGCGACAAAATTAAACTCTTAAGTATTATCTTTGCACTTATGCTAACGCAAAATAGATAAAATAAACTAACCTATTGTTAATAATAGAATTTGTCTATGACAATAATTATTATATCTTAGTTAAGACTTTATTGTTCTATCTAATATACAATTATTATTCAAAGATTTACTATAAAGTTAAGAACAACTTTATCGAAAAAAAAATACTATTAATATAGAAATGCGTAAAATAGCTTTATAACTTAAGAAAAGTTTTAATAGAGTATCTAAAAAACCCTATTGCGCAATAGATAAAATACTATAATATAAGATATAGATTAAAGAGCTTTACTATAGAAGAATTAATTATACTCTTAACTAAAAACCTAAAGCAAAAAAGATCTAGCAAAAAGATATTGCACAAGTATTTTGAATTGTTTAGAATTAAAAATAAGATTAAAACGTAGACTTATCGTCTTATCTTACTTAATATCTATCGAATTTATAATACTTTTTATATTTTATTTCTAAAGTTATATTTGTATTGTATCGACAATAAGTTGACAAAACAAATATTGCAAGTTTCGAAACTTATTAATAATAAAGTCGAATAAAAAATCAAAAAGATTCTAGACAAAACTAAGTTAAAGAAACAAATATAATATAGTAAATCTTTTTTATAAGTAGTCGAGTTATAGGTAGTATTGTGTTATAAGCAGTTAATTTGGTCAAAATTATCGATTTTGATAATAATTATCACAGTTTTAGCCTATAGAGAGAGGCGATAGATTTCTCGCTTATTTTGGTAAGACTGCTTATAGAGAACACAATAAAAAACCTAATTTCTTCTTATCGATTAAACTTTGATCAAATTTTTCAAATTTTTTGTATTTATGTCTCGTATAGTCTTAATATGCCTTCTTCTACTACTCTATTGCGTGCATTTATCTTAATTAAGTATAGAATAAATTCTTTGCAATTGCTTTTAACTATAATAACGTTGTTGTCAAAGCAATAACAAATTGTCTATCTTCTATAAAAAAAAAAATAACTACGAGAGCTCTACTTTTCGCAAGCTTTTTGCGAAACTAAATTGTTGTCTTACAAAGAGTTTGTTGTCGTTTTTAAAACTTAATTCGACAAAGATAATCTAATCGATAACATCTATATACATCGATAAATTGACAAGAAAGATATCTACTTAAACGATTAAATTCAAGCTATTTACACTTGTTATTGTTTTGACAAGTAAATTAAAATAAAAAACGTACTGTTTAAATAACAAATACGCAAGAAAGATTAACAAATATCTATTATCGAAATTATTATAAAGAAAATGACGATGCTTTTTTATCCAAAATATTGTTTAATTCTCTCTTTCTATATGCAAAACTTATTTAAGGCGTCGACAAAATAGCTTAATAACTATAAAGCTCGTCATTATATACGAAAGCGTTATCGATATAATAAATTTAATTATATTGATTGTGAACAATTTGCAGACAATCTAAAGAATATATAAAACAATATTAAGAGTTAGCTAGATTCTAACTTCTCCTCTTATAATTGCTACAATATAGACAAAATAGATTTATTTTAAATAGCGATATTGAAGACAACATTATCTAGCAAGCCTACTAATAACGTTAAAACAAACAAGAGAAGAATTATTGTTGTCTTGTGTTGCAATGCCCTTAAAATTATATAAGCTTAAATTGTAAATAATAGACAATGCTAGTAACTCTTGTGTCTTTGACACAAAAGATATTAATGCGAAAAATCTACAAATAATATAGCAATCTAATTGCAAAGTCTAGATAATTGCAAAGATATTTAAGAAGTATTTAAATTGATTTCGATAAAAATAGACAATTAAAAATGTGTTCTTTTAATAGACAACTTTGTAGCTTACAAAGCTAACATTAATATGCGTCGAAAAAAAGAAAACAAATCTATGCAAAATATCAAGGTTATCTTTCTACTAATTAATACTACAAATGTGTGTCAATTACTTAATTAAGACATTATTGTCGCTCAAAAGCTTTAATATAGAAAGCAATAGTTTCGATATTGCGTCAACAAGTATAATGCAAAGTCTATTAAGTGCAATTTACACAAAACGATAAATATTTTTAAGACAATAAGATAGACAATAGAAGTATAAGAGTTTGACGTTACTATCAATACTATTGCTAATTGTTAACTTAAATCTACAGTATTAATAACAAACTACATCGTATTTATTGAAAGATAATAAAATAAAACTTATAAAAAACAAATAATTGCAATATTTAAGGCAGAGCAAGCATTGCAAAACGTTTGTATACAAATAGTTAAAAATATCATTGTTCTTAAACGCAATTAATGTTTATTAAATTTCTTCTTCTTTAATCTAACTTATTACAAAAGACTTGTTGTCAAGATAATAATAAACGACAATATAGATATTGTAACAAACGTTCTAATGCAATATTAATTTATCGAAATATCGACAAAGAAAGCAAAGACAAAAACAAAGAAGAAGGCGAAGACAAATATATCAAGAATTGACGTCAACTAGACTCTAGAAACTTTGAATATACTTCAATTATACAAGAAGTAATAGAAGAACAACAAGATAAAAATAATTAAACAATTAGATCTATATAGAAGGACGATAGAACGCAGAAAGGCGTTTGATAATAGTTAGACAACTCTTGATCGATAAATGCACTAAACAATTAATTAGACAATCGATTCTAAGCATTTAAAAGACATATTTTAGATTTTAAATACGTTCGAGAGATTTATAGAACGATATATTAGATTTCGCGATAAATAGATAATAATTTAATGTATTTTTTTCTTTCTATTCTATTGCATTTCGCAAACACGTAATCTTGTCTAATTAAGAGATAGACGCTAGTCGAATTAAGCTTAACGTTATAAGTGTTAAGACTCTCGATATAAGCAATATCGCGTTACAAGCAATTGATTGTTCGTAAATGCTAACTACTTATAGAAAAGATTTATTGTATAAGATAAAGTAAATAAACTAAGACAAGAAGTACAATTAATAGCTAAGAAAAAAGTTTCTTAATAATATTAATAATTTACAAAAGAAGTTTAAGAAGCAAATACGCAACAAATAGAGATACAAGAATTAGCGCAACGTATATTGTGACAACAATAACTATATTAATAATAATTTGCTTAATAGAATATTATGCAATTGTTGTTGTATTGCTATTGTATTTAATTAGATTTATAGTAAAAGATTTCTTTATTTTATTATACAAGATACTAGAAATAATAAGATTGCTTCTCTTAATATAGATGCTCAAAATATAGTCTTAAACTTTGTATATTGTACTTTATTAATATTAAACAAAGGAAATCTATACGCAAAAGCACAATATATTTGTTTTGTTCTTTCTTAATCGACAATATATTGTAACAACTTAACAAATCTTTAACAATTTGTCGAACTTGTCTTAAACAACTATAGAAAGCTATCAAACTTATTCGAAAATAAGTTGTTAAACTTTGTAGAGTTATTTGTAGACAAGTCTTTAAAGTTGCTCGAAGCACTTATATTCTTCTAAGAAAGTCAGATTGCAAAAAAATTGCTTTGCTCGATTTTTATTATCTTTGTTGTAGACTTAATCTTGCTATTTATATATATCTTTGCGTTCTTTATTTTTTATAAATATATAAACGAGCAAAGCGCAAGCAAAAATAGAAGAAAAACTTATTAGATTATTATTTGACAATCTTGCTAATAATTTAAAGTTGTAAAAAGATTTTGTCGCAAAGTTGTAAAATTTTGCAAAAAAGTCTTTAAAGCTTATTTAATTTAGATTAATAACAAATTTAAAAACAATCTATTTTAATTCTATTTTTTTCGTCTTTGTTAACAACTTGTTCTTGTTCTTGTTTTTATTCTTTTTTAAATTTTGAATATATATTAATATACTATACAGCATATTAAGAGAAATAAAAAAATAAATAGAAAAATACATTAAAAAGCAAACAAAAATATTTATAGTTAATATATGTTTAAAAAGAAGATTAATTAACTTTTTTATTTTAATAAAAGTATTATTTTAATTTTTCTTTGTTTTCTCGAGTTTTTGCTTGAGCACAATTTAATACTCTAGTGCGCAAATTAAATTATATTCGAATTAACAAATACAAGATTAAGTTCGATTTATTGTCAATAAAATAAATTTTTTATTGCGTTATTAATTTTTTATATTAAGAATAATATTTTTTTACAAGTATTTTATTAATTTAAAAATTGTATTTTCGACTTTAAATATTTTATAATATTTGTCGACAAAAACTTTTATTCGATCTCGAAAGTATTTAACAAACTAGTAAATATTAGTAGTTATTATATTGTAAGTATAAACAAAATATATAATAATATAGCAATTTAATTTACAATAGAAAATTCTACAATAAATATAAATATTTCTTTTTTTGCAAACGTATGCACGTTTGCTTATGCAAATTATATATAAGAGATTATTACAAATTGTAATATATTAATTTTGGTAAACAATAAAATATCGAAATTATTTACTCTTTTAATTTCTCGATTTTTCAAAAAATAAGAATAAATATATAATAATTTGATATTTGTACTATATATGTAAATTTTATATATTGTTATCTTTGCAATAGTTTATTTACAACAAGAAAGCAATTGCAATTAAAAAGAATATAAAAAAAAAAGAGAAAGAAAAGAGAAACAATAATATTTATATTTATAATTTATCTAACGTTTGCGCAATATTAACTCTACTTTAGAGTTTGTTTAGAGTTTTGACAACAACAACAACAAAGCAATAATTTACTATAAAATGCTATTGTTGCTATTATATTGTTCTACAAATTGTGTTAAACTAAAGCACAAACTAATTTCTATTAAATAGAATTTTTTTTCTCTCTTAATTTTTAAAGAGATTTAAGAAGATTTTTAACAAGTTTTTGTAATATTAACGCTTAATAGATATCTTTGTCTTGTATAAAACTAATATAGCTTCTTATATTATTAAGAATTAATATTTTAAGAAAAAAGATAATTGTAATATTATAGTGCTATCGACGCGCTAGCGTTTTAGAATATAGCAAAGTATATAATTTCGACTATCTATAAAAGTCTTGGATTGCACAACTTTTCTTTCGAGTTAAAAAGCAAGAAGCAAACTCGCACGTTATAACAAGTATTAGATAGAGAGAAAGCTTGTCTCTTGTTGTTCTTTAACAATTAGTTTTACTATTATCTACTCTATATAATTGAGATATAGTAATAAAAGTCTATTATATCTTACGTCTTTTATATCTTAGTGCGTCGGTAAATAGCAAATGCACTTTTATCTTACAATTATTCTCTCTTGATATTATATAACTTATCTTAATATTGTTATCTCTCTCGAGTTACGTAATATATAAAGCTTCTCTTTCTCGAATTATTAGATTCTCTATATCTAATTAATCTTTATCTTATTGTCGAGTCTTTTTTCTTATTATTATAAAATCTAGATTCCTTTCTTAGAATTAAAGTTAGTAACTATTTGTACTCTCTTTAATTTTTCTATATCTAGTATTTTCTTATTTTCTTATTTTTTCTTATTTTTTTTAATTTTGTTATTGCTTAACAAGTACTTATAACTTTAATTTTGTCTATTAAATAATATTTAATATAATATCTACAATTAATCGAGTATTTCGTTCGACAATATTAACAATTAACTAGATATCTCGCTTAATAGTATTAACAATTAACTAGAAGTCTTGTTGAACAATACTATTAATTAATTAAATATTTTGTTCAACAATATCGATTATTATCTAGACTTATTTAAATATTAATTAAATATAATGTGTAAGACTATATATAAATATATAACAAGATATTGTTATATCGATATATACAAGACAAGACTACGTAGTATATAAGACTATAATCTAAAGAGATGTTAATTTATAAGAATTTTAAGAGACAATTCTTAGAAAAAGAACTTTGTACAATAATAAGTTGTTACTACAAGAACTTAACGCTAATATATTTAATTAATTATTAAAAGCTAGCATTACAATTATTTTCTTCTTTTATATTTTAATTTTTGAAACAAGATTTATAAATATAAATATTATTAAAACAATATATTATTGTTGTTGTTATATTGTTAAATTAATATATATTGCGCTTTAATTGTCTTTCTATATATAACAAATATTAATATCGAGTATTAATTCGAATTCTCGACTTAATTCGCTAAGACGTAAAGCAATTTAAATATTTGTCAAAAAATATATATAATTAAACAAGGATTTAGTTAATATATTCGTTAGAAAATATGCATTGTTAATATATATAGCAAGACAATATAATTAGAAGATAATACAACAATATAATGCAAATAATAAGAAAATAATAAAAAAGAAAATAATTTTGTTTATTGTGCATAAGTCTTCCAAAACTTATAACGTAATAAATTCGAAAATAAAGATTCTTAATACTATAACAATATTTTCGATTACTTAACAATTCGAGTTAATAACTCGAATCGAATTGTAACTCAAAGTTAATATTAAATCGAATTAGAACATTGATATCAAGTATTTAAATCGAGTTACAATATTAATATCGAGTATTTAAATCGAATTAAAATATTAATATCGAAATCTAATCTAACAATTAGTTTATTCTTATTAATATATCTTTTCTAGCAAATTTTATAATTAAACTACTAATAAATTATAATGCGCTAGTAGATGCAACGAATAAGAAGAAAAAAACAACACTTTATTATGTAACTAGAAGTCGAAGTTACAAAATATTTCGAGTATTGTTTCCTTGCAACGCGAACAAGAAAATTCGAAATTAGAAAGAATTCTTTGTAGAGATGCTATTTAATATTATATAATGCAAAAAACTACATATTATATGCGATAGATCAAACGTATTTTTAATATATAGCTCTCTTGCAAAAGTTCGAGCTTTAAATCTAATTGTCTTGTTTAAAAGTATATATTATAGATTGATTATTATTCGAGTGTTATGTTTTCTATCTATTTTTCTCTCGACATCTTAAAGCTTTGCGCACGATTAGTTGTTAGAATCGAGACATAGAAGAGCTTCGAGAGATAAGAAAGCTATTATATCTATTACGCTAGACTAATTGCGTCGAGTCAAATTGTTAAGTTCGAGTCAAATACTTAATTCGAATCTTGACAATTTGTATTAACTTAATTCGAAAGTCTTGACAATTCAATTTCTAAAGTTAGAATTAATAATTCGAATTAATTTCTATACTTAAAATCGAAACTCGACTCGAAAAATTGATTCGAATTGTCAAAACTTAGTATTAGTATAAAGAAATTCTAAAATAAATAGTAGAAAACTATATTTTATTCTATAATCTTTTGATATAAAATTATTTAATAATATATTATAATAATACAAGCAACAACTAGTTTAAACAAACTATTTTAAGATAATATAAACAAGCGTAGTTTTTGTGTCGAAGCATACTACTTGACACTTTAGCGAAAAATTCAAAATTATAATAACGTATCTTCAAAAATAGAAAATCTTGACATAATAATATTATCTTTGATTTCTTGACAATTCGATTCGATTCCTAATATTGAAATCGAAAATCGAGTCGAGTTGAATCGAGTCGATTTCAAAATAATAGAAATCGAATTGGGTTTCGGGTCGAATCCTAATGTTGAAATCGACGAGTTGGGTCGATTCCTAAAGTTGGAACCGAAACCCGACCCGACGGTCAGTCTATATTATGCCTAGAGTAACAAACGCTACACACATTTCCGATTTGAGCCCCACTATCGAGATCTGGCTAAGTGAAAGCCGAACAGAGATCTTGCCCCCATCGAAATATATATATACATTATATACACCTCGAACTTAGGAGTAACGACTGCCGTTTTCGGTCGAGAAAGGGAGCAAGGCCGTATTAGAGGGAGCATTGAGGGAGCAAGAGGCAGCAGCGAGGGAGCATGAAGGGCGCACTAGCCGTACCGCGAGGCAGTGCAGGGGCGCAGCACGCGTCAACCCAGCCTTCGGCTTGAGCTGCCCTCATTGTTTTTAAGCCTCGCCTGCCGTGTAGACTTCGCTCGCCACTTCTCATAGGATCCTTTGAATTTCCAGCCTAGGCGGAGGCTTCGGCGACGGACTAACCCGTCCCGCCCTGCCAAGACATCACCGAACTTCCGGCGATGTTTTTTTTTTTTTCGGACTGCCCGGAAGCAAATTGAATCAGCTCAATCTCAGCAGTTGAATCCTACAGACTAACGTCTGTATAAGCGCTGGGATCGAGCGCCATTCACTGATATCCTTGTCCAGTCGGCCACATTGAGTGGTTGAGATGTTGGTGCATTCTGAGCCTCATGCAAGCTCGGCGTGGCTCGGCAGGCTCTTGCTTCAAATCCTACAGACCTGGATTTATCTGTAGAAAGCATGATTGGCTCAAACACTGCTCGAAACCGGCTTCTGCATCATATTAAGGCAAGGTTTGAACGACTGTCAGATCCCTTCGTATTACTAGCTTTACTTTAAAGACGATTGGACAAAAGACCCAACGTTGATATATATTCTGATACGGAGGCGTATCCGACGTACTTTGTGTCCAGCGTTTAGATCCCACGCTAAAGTTCCAAGCCGTGCTTACGCGTTTCAAGACACAGGATTCAGCCCCACCCCGCCTGAAGACGATTGGTAGTCTTCTCTTCTTCAATTTTCTTCGCTTTTTAGCAATTGTCGTTCTAATACTTCAAAATGACGTTCGTTGATCATTTCTTTTGTAAAATGCTAGTTCTGTACTTATTTTCAAGTTTTTCAACGGCATACCGATATGGATTAGACCTGGTACCGCGCGCAATTGGTGATCTCTGTAGTATCAAAAACCGACGAGGCACGGATATCTTTGCATTTCCACTGCCCAAACTAATCGTCTCTCAGTTGCGCTTATCGACAATCGACTTTTCTTTATGGGCGGCAATTACTCGTTTGTCGGCGGACCAGGACTTGGTCCAGGTCGGTGAAATCTTAGCATACTTACCTTCAACTGTGCTAAGGCGCCATAGTCCAAAAGCTCTACTGGCTCGATCTGAACACCACGTTTGGTGTTGATAACTTCATGTCCAACGATACCTTCGGCTCATCCGATGTCCCTACTAGCTTAACCCCTACTATCAACTCACAAGTAAGGGGCAGTGGTGGCGGCTTTTTCTATGATGACACGACAATCTACACCTTCAGCGGATTTGACACAGACGACGTTCCAGGCACTAACGTACTCCCAACATTCAACACCTCTACCGATACCTGGGCCACCGTTGCTGTGGATGGCGGCAACTTCAGCTACGGGCAACTTGGAGGCATGGTTACTTCAAGTGTGCCCGAGTTTAGTCTCTCCTTTTCGCTCAGTGGAGACTTAGGCAACGTTGCCGAAGGACTAGTCAGGCTTGATACATCGATTCCAAACAAGCCGTCATGGGCCAATATTACAATGGATGCCTCTCAAAATCCAACTCCCCGTGTTGCAGGGGCTTCTATGCCATATGTTCCGATGGGGAAAAGAGGTGTGCTTCTGCTTATAGGAGGCCTTGATGTAAGGAGATGTAGATTGCTTCAGGTCGACGGCTTGCGCAGCTGCTAATACTAACGTTTACTAGACATCCCACAAGGGCACCGAATTTTCTAGTTTCCCTTGGGACGATATACAAATGGATCGTATATCCGTTTATGACATCGATTCAAACAAATGGTAATTCTCATATGAGCTGAAACACTCAACATACCTAATTTGAGAATCTAGGTATAATGTCACTGCAACCGGCGACATCCCGATTGCTCGTAGCCCCAATTGCTATTCCGTTTCCCGCTCACCAGACTCATCTTCGTTTCAAGTTACAATATACGGAGGCTGGAGTCTGTTCCATGGTACGGCTTATGAGGATGTTTATGTGTTGACAGTGCCATCTTTCCGTTGGATCAAAATCAACGATCAAAATAACGTCGAAAAATTAGCAGGTTTAAGTGCCGGTCGTTTTGGGTCTACGTGTGCGACCTGGCAGGATGCCCAAATGATAGTTCTCGGTGGTTCCATCTTCGATGGACCAACTCGACAGAACGACAACTCGGCCTGCAATGCTACGTACACCCCAATCCGGGTTCTGGATATAAACACCTACACATGGCTATCACAGTTCAAACCGACCACACGCTATATGATTCATGCAAACATTTCTGCCGTTGTTGGAGGAAGGTACGTTTAACTGATTGCTACTCACAGTTCGCATTGAGAAAGCAACTTTGGCTGACATCCTACAGCTCCTCAGGCAACGCAAGTCTCAGAGCTCCCTCGGGAGGCTGGAACAGCACAGAACTCCAGGCCATATTCTCACAAACTCTTCCAGTACCCAATAGCAAAGCCAACTCCCCGAACCCATCACCGACCCAGTCAGCTCCTCAACCCTCACCAACCCGGAACAATCCAAGGTCGAAATACAGCAGTCCAGGTTTCATTGCCGGACTAACGACAAGTCTCGCAGTATCTGCCGCCATTATTGGCTTTATAATACGACACCACACAAAGCAAGCGAAGAAACGACAAGGAGCAATCCAAAAGGCTTCCCCTGATTCCAGCCAGCCCGATTGGTTAAAGTCAGAATTATCGGCCGATTCGACTCGTACGGAAATTTATGGGGATCCTGTAGAGGAAATCGAGCTTGACGGGAGATCTGTTCATGCTCATGAGCTTGAGTCGGCGTTCGTCGGATACGAAGCGGATGCGAATAAGCCTGGGCAGCAGCTTTTGACGAAGGTTTCTACACGCGAGGCAAAATAAATACTCGCCGCCCGGCGAAATTATTGGAAGTACTGGCGATTCACTTGGTGCCCGGCTACTCCTTATGTTTTACAGGCGTATCGTTTTCCCCTAGCCACATATCGCTAGATCATGCTCGACATGGTCATCCAACAGCCACAGCCATCACAATTCTCCACATAAGCGAAGCCGTGCCCTTGGTCCACACTTCGCCACTTCCCATAGGATCCTAGATGCCGAACCGATTGTATACACCCCGTCCACCATATAAACATACATAGTACCCAAATCACACTTCGCCGCATTCGCAGTCAAGATATTTGTTAGACGGGCAGAGCCGCGAGAGCAAGACTTCGGATCAGTTCAGCCTGTCCAGAAGATCTCCTCGTGTGAGAAGGTGGTGGGGAAAGGAGAACAGGAGGGGAACGCAGAAGAAAACGAGGGAGGGGATGAGGGAGCTCTAACCTGCCGACCGTTGAAATCCTTCTTTGCCAATCGGTCGAGGTCTTTGGGACCATATTTGGTCGCTCCGTTGGCTGTTACGGCCTTTTTCAAAAAGAATGCCCATATCTGCTTTCTTGTGCCGAGACTCAATGGTTCATACCTCACCGCTAGAGTGATTTAGCTCTGGATTGCGTCATCGAAGTCTTTGACTCGATTGATTGTGAGAAACATGATCTTCTGATTGTACTCGAGCTTGCGAAGGAAGACTAAGACGCGAGCGTTTTAATAACTGTCGATCGAACGCGCCTGCACAAACACATTCGCTTCATCTAAAAGGATTAGAGCTTTTCAGTGATACGCAAGTTAAAAGATATGAGACAGTTGATTCTCTAGCTTCTTCGATTCATAACCTAGCTCTCCAGCAAAAACCTGCAAGGTCAGAATGCCCAACAGCATGAACGAAAAGAGCACATATCGCGTAAAGTGGTCGTTCCAGATGCTTCGACAGTTCCTTGGCGATCAAAGTTTTATCGACCCTAGGAGGGCCACTGAATCGAACGTTAGCGCAAGAATTTTAGGTTAGACGTTGTACATTACTGTAAGAGCATAATTAGATCTCGTCTCTTTCCCACCACGTAGTCGTCAAACGTATGGTTGAATGTCTTATCAAGATAAGCCTTAGCGAGAGCCAGAACAAGTTGCTTTTTCTAAGAAAGAATCACGAGATTGACAAAAGACAAAGAGTTTCAAATAATGTTGAAGATATTATCTATTGCAAACTCAACTTCGAAGATCGTTAGCTCGTTATCTTATCTTGTTATCGTCTAGCGAGAGAGAAAAAACTCACGTTATAATTTGTCGCCAAAACTCTATTCGCGCACAGTTGAGTTGCAAAGAAGCAAATCATTCTTCTTTATCTTACTTGGCTTCTTGTCGTTGCTCTTGATTTTATATTTAGACACAAGAGTGAACCATTCGTTATCCAAAGATTTCTTCTTAATCAATTCGCTAAAACGTAATCTAACATAGTTAGGATTGTTCTCACGAAAGAAGACAACATCAATCATGATTCGACTCTTGACAAGAACCTCAACCACCTCCCTTTTTCCATAAAGAATGCGTTTTCGTAGTACTGGAGATGATGCACGCCCAACAAGGAAACGAATCGCCGGCCCCGATTTACGAGACTGGTCATTATCTCCCTTCTGCGCGAAGGTACGCAAGGGGAAATACGACGAGGTTGACGATCTACTTGATACCGGCAAATTTCGCAATACCTAGTGTCGCTAAGACTTCGCTAAAGACAGCTCCGTCAGAATCGAGATATCGGCACGTGATCTCGCAGGATCTTTAATCACGCTTAATCGTATTTTTCGTTTCTCCTTTTTTCTTGTCTTTGTGCTACGTCTTGTATTTAGAATAAGCTAGATACTCCAAGCCTTACCGTTATTGCCAATATATACGTGAAACCCTCCCACACTGGCTTTCATAGTACTGGTCTCTACGATACTGTCATATTGTCGAACGTCCTTTACGACCTGCTCAGATGGCGACATTTGAGGGTTGCTGGGTGGGGTCGCCGATGGTCGTGGGGAGGTAGACGGCTTCGGAACAACAACATCTGCTGGCGTCATTGTCTTGGTGATGAAGCAACCCCTAATGACCAAGATCTATAAGGCGAGGGATATGGCTATTTGAGAATGATAAGATATTTATATGAAAAGAGTTGGGTACAGGCCTTTGATCTGGCCTGTAACGCTGATGAGCAGCTAAAGACGCGATTCGAACAGAGCTAAGGAACCATTATATGCCTCTAAAGGCTCAGTCGAACCTCTCTTTCTTTAACGGCTTTAGACTTGTCCTCGACATCCGATCCATCCTTTTCTTGCATCGAACTAGCCCTGTTGAGAATCATGTCTTTATGCAACAATGTGGAGGATCGATGGTCTTGATGGTTTCTTCCACTAGGGGATCCACTATAGGAGAGAAAATACAGGTCAATGGCTAGGCATTGTGAGGTCAGTGGCAGGGAAATGTAAGGGTAATGGCAGGGCACTGGCAGGGCAATGGTATGGAGGTGTCAGGGCACTAGCGGGGCATTCGGAGCTTTTTAAAGTCCCAACAGATTTAGCGCCTTTCGCATCCTTCAGACTTTCTCACAGGTAAAGCGAATTCCTAGCGGCGCCAACGCTTATACCAATGCAGCAGACTGCCGATTAGATACGTATTGGTTGGTGAAGCGGGATTCTTAAAACACATAGGGAGTTCATTATTCTGTCAAACTTAACCGAGAGCTGCAGATTAGAGGCTTGAATCAAGCCTGTTGAAGGTGCAGAACATCTAACTACAATTCCATTTAAGAACACTAAGAAATCCTTTATACACAAGATTCCAAGGCTCTTTCTATCCATAAGATGGCTAAAAGGCTGTATAACCCCTCTTTCATCGACTTACGAATTCCTCTTTCAAGAGAGACGATGGCTTCTAGGTCCGTGCAAAGCGTGCGGCAACAACTCCTACTGCGTTTCCCAATCGTTAACTCAAGTGTCCTAGTAATATAAGCATTCGACGAGCTCTCATAATTAGCGATCGCCGTGCGTGGACTAGATAATTATCTCCGCTTACTTCGAGCCATGCCAACAATTCGTGCCTGCCAATTATTCGTGCAGACGTCACTCGCCGTAAAACTCGCTAGTGATGGGGGCCAAACATCGCTTGCCGCGCGCTCAAATGTTTTTTGCCCTTCTTCTATCTACAAAGTTTATTTGCAACTTATTCTTCTTTATCTTTGAATACTATGCAACCTTACAATGTCCTCTATCCGACGCCCGTAAGGAATCTCAAGCGCACTCTTATTGATCTCGAATTTGACTTTGAGCTCACGAACAAACGCATTCGATTGTCGACAAATCAATGCCAACTTCTTTCTACTCGACCCAAGACGAGTATTCTGAATGATCTAGCTCTCTTTGCGACTCTTCGAACTAACAAGAACAACTTAAGTCGTCGCTTCTTAGATCTCTTGACAATTATTATTTGTCTACATTCGTATTTGATAAACCCTAACTTTAGTTCTAGATGTATCTAGATCTACAATGACTGATCGTCGGGTCGGGTTATAATACCACCCCTCTAGCCCGACCCGGCGCCAAGATTGGGTCGTGACGATTTTTTGGAATCGAATCGCTCAAAGTAGTTTAGCGCAAAGCGCGCTAAACTACTTATAGTAATCGACTAAACTACTTTGAGCGATTCGATTCTTCGATTTTTTTTTGACCCAAGTCTTGGCATTTGCACGTGACATTTCCGGGTTAGCGCGACTAGTCTAGATCTACTATAACAAAAGTTGCAGTTTTGTGTTACTAATATCTAGACTTCCCGCGAGATCAAGATTAGATCTAATAAATCTTGCATCACTTGCGAGAATCTAGAGATTCAAGCCAAGCCTTTGCGAGAGACAATCTTGGCATCCCTCAACATTGCGCTCGTGAATGCGCTCATCTAGTATAACAACTATAATCTTCCTGCGTGAGATGCACACTCGTTCTCTTGATCTATTAGATTTGTCTCCAAAGTAAACTTTGCTCAAATCGATAGTATTTGATATTTAAATTAGATTGATTGTCGATTTGGTTTTTGATTCCAACTTCTAAAATCAACTCGAATTGACAATTCAACTTTAGGAATCGAATTAAAAACTAATTTGATTTCAACTAGTTTAAAATCGACTTAACTTAAATCGAGTCAATTTTCGATTCCAATATTTGAAATCGAATCGAATTGTTAAGAAATCGAAAATTATATTATTATATTAAGAATTACTATTTTTAGATTAATCTATTATTATTTTTTGATATATAATACTATTATCTATAGATTTATAGATGCTAATTAAATTAAATTCAAATAATAATATATTACTATATTGCATTACTTGCATCTTTAGATCTATAAATACTAATTAAATCTATTAATTAATTAAAATCTAAATATCAAAGATACTATTTTAATTCTATATAGTTAATATATTAAATATTATTGATAAAATTAGTAGACTTGACAATTTGAGTCCATTTTTCGATTCAATTTTCGATTTAACTTTTGAAATCGAATCAAATTATCGATTTTAACTTTAGAAATCGAATTTTCAAGACTTTCGATTTAATTCGAATCGAATTGTTAAGATTCAATTCGATTTCTCGAATTAAACTCGATTTCCCAAACCGACGCGATTAGTTTAATCTAAATCGAAAAACGTAATAGTTTAAATTAACTATACAACTAGCAAGCAATTGCAAATATTTGTTTATTTCGCGAATATTAAAACTTTACGCATTAAGATATAATTTAATTCGATTAGAATTTTGCAACTTTGTCGAATATAGAGAAAACAAAACAAGCTCTTCGAGCAAATTCTACTTCGACAATACTAATTTGAGTACGTAGAATAAATAAATTTGTAAAATCTATAGAATCTTGTAAATATCTTAATTCCTATTAGCTCGATCTATTTCCCAAAACGCGAATATACTATTAAGCAACTTACAATTAATTCGCAATTAAGCGTTTAACTGAACGTAATTTCTTATTCTTGCGCCAGTTTCTATTTAGTTAGTTCTTATATATTTTTGTTATTAAGTTGTTTGTCTTAATTTAATGAAGTTAAGCTTAAACGTTTACAAAGTTATAAAGTTCGCTTTAATCTTGTTAGATACAAATAATTAGCAAACAACTTAGATTCGAAATTCAAATATGTTCGACTAATATTAACAACGTTTTAAAAAATGTCGCAACAAGAATTACAATATATCGAAAGTCTTGTATCTTGATTTAACTTCTCGAGCAACAAGATACTCGATAACTTAGATGCTGCGTATATAGATACGCTCTACAATTATAACATTGTTATAAATCTTTTAGAAAAAAAGATATCTAAAGAGTTTATGTTTTTGAAAGAGCGAATATTGCAAAAGCAATTCTTATTAGAACTAGATAATTAAGCAATCTTTGCAATTACAAACGCAACAAAGAAACTTACATATAATTAAATTAATTACGTCGAGTTGAGTTATTAAGCTTAAGTTAGATTTTCGATCTATTAAGACTTAGATTAAGTTAGAATTTTAATATTAAAAAGTTGATTCGAATTACAATATTAATATAAAGTATTTAAATTAGATTACAATGTTAGTATTAAGTATTAACTCGAATTTTCGATTTAACTTGTTAAGATATAAAGCGATTTATATATTTATTAAAAAATTTGCATAATTAAACAATAATTTAGTTAACACATTTGTTACAAAATATATATTGTTAAAATATATAGTAAGACAATATAATTAGAAGATAATGTAATAAGATAATACAATTAACAAGTTGCATTGCTAGAGTATTTTTAAAAAATATATATAATTAAATAACAATTTTATTAATATATTTGTTGAAAAAAGTGCATAATTAAACAATAATTTTATTGATATATTTGTTGAAAAAACTCTATAATTAAACAACAATTTAGTTAATATATTTGTTGAAAAAAGTATATAATTAAACAACAATTTTTATTGATATATTTGTTAGAAAAAGTATATAATTAAAAGACAATTTCGTTAATATATTTGTTGAAAAAAGTGCATAATTAAACAATAATTTTATTGATATATTTGTTGAAAAAGTATATAATTAAACAACAATTTTTATTGATATATTTGTTAGAAAAAGTATATAATTAAAAGACAATTTCGTTAATATATTTGTTGAAAAAATATATAATTAAACAACAATTTTATTAATATATTTGTTAGAAAAGGTATATAATTAAAAGACAATTTCGTTAATATATTTGTTGAAAAAATATATAATTAAACACCAATTTTATTAATATATTTGTTAAAAAAAGTGTATAATTAAACAAATCTTTTATTTTGATATCTGTTGAAAAAAATGTATAATTAAATAACAATTTTATTGATATATTAAATAAAAAAATTACATATTTAAATAACAATTTCGTTAATAAGTTAATTGAAAAAGATATATATTTAAATAAGAATTTTATTAATACGTTTGTTGAAAAAAGTACATAATTAAACGATAATTTTATTAATATATTTGTTAAAAAAAGTATATAGTTAAATAACAGTTTTATTGATATATTTGTTAGGAAATATGCATAATTAATATATATAGCAAGATAATATATATACAAGATAATATAACAAGATAATATAATTAATAAATTGCATTGCTAGATAACTTAAATTCTTGCTAACTATTCTTAATCTCGATTATTTCAATATAACAAAGATATATCGATTGCAAAATTTCGAGTATTATAACAAATATTTAATTTTTATCGTTATTATAGTAGATCTCGAGATTGTTTATTAATTGTTTTATTAAGAGCATATTTTTCTGCTAGATAACTACACGCTTTGCATGTTAGCAAAGCAAATAATTGTCTATATATATAAAACAAAATATTAGTAAATATTGTAAAAAATCAATAATAATGCAAATAAGTAATACATTTATTAAAAAAGAATACAATAAAAAATACTTTAGTAGTCTCTTAAAATGCATTCAATACTAAAGTCCAAATTTTATAGTCTTTATTATTCAATTTATTTGTAAATCTATTGCTAGAAGTCTTATTCTAAAGAATTTCTTGTATCAATCTTTTAAAAGACTACTTAGGAATTAATAAATTTGCAAACTTCTAGTAACAACAAATCTCTCGTAGAGTTGAAATATCTAGCTTTTACTTTTTCTTCTTCTTTTGCAAAAACTAAGCTAATAATAGCTTGTTATATTGCTCATTTGCATTATCTTTTAAATCTTAAATATTGTACTTCTAGATAAACTCTTGTTTGCGTGTTTGTTCTTGCTCTTTCTTGCTTCTTTGTTGTCGTAATTTTTAGATACTATATTATTACAAGTTGAGATCTTAATTGCTTTACAACTTGTATTAAGTATATTAGCAACACGTAACAAAGAATATATTACTAATATATATTAGTTGTCTACTTTAAACGTGTTATAACTACAGAGAAGAATTTGTTTACTTTAAATAATTAAAAGAATTGTATTAACTTAAAGATAAATTGATTAATAAACAATAATATAATTAAATAATCAAGTTAAGTACTTAAATATAGAGAAATAAGAAGTGTAAAGAATAACTTTGATAAAAACACTAATATAATAAATGTAATAATATTTAATTATAATAATATTGAACAAATATAAGATTCTTAACTCTAATTCTAAGCTTGATCGCAAAACTTTACTTTATAATTACAAAAAAATTCTCTTTTACAAATTATATATTAGTTAACACAACTTAATATTACTTATTGCATAAATTTATATAGTTAAATAAGAACGTTGTTTTGCATTATCTATATATATTACTATTAAGACTGATCGAAAGCGCAAAATGTCGAATTTCTTTATTCTTTCTCAATTAATTGCTAGTCGAAATTGTATTATAATATAAGATATAAACTAAAAGTTACTATACAACAAATAAAACGCAAATCGAGTAGCTCTTTACAAACAATTTATAAAGCTAAGAGTAATTAACATCTATTAAGAAGCGTTTAAAGACAAGCAAACAAATATAAAGAACAATATTCGAGACTTAATTACTAATAAGCAAGTTAAGAAGAAACTACATAATAATGAATTTAAGTAGTGCATAGATATTCAAAAAGTTAATTATATATTAGTCTAGTACTTCGAGACAAAATTAATAAAAAAGACTAAAGATAAGAAGATTGCTAAGCAAGCAATTATTAATATTATAGCTATAAAAATAGCATTTAAAAGTAACAACTTAGACATAACAAAGTCTACTTTTGCTAATCAAGTATATATTGTGTTTAATATAAAAGATAAGACTAATATATATATTAGACTACTACAAATTAGAATAAATTTAATATCAATATATTTAAATATTTTAACAAAATATTTTTTGTATTATAAAGAACTAGATTAGTTACTTTTAAACTTAAGATTCAAACGTAATTAATAGATTTAATAAGTTCTTAAATACATTTGCTAGCGACAAAAATATTGCAAATTATAAAATATTTAATTCTCTTAATTCGATTAATAATAAATTGAAGGACTTAATTAAAGTAAATAATAATAAGACTAAAATTAAGTACAAAAAAGTCGAAGATAATACAAAAATAATAAAGAACAAGTATAAAGAGTTGAAGTACAAAGACAAAGAGAATAACGATAAGAATAAAGTTAAGTATAAGATTATAATAATCTTAGACTAATTACTAGACAAGTATTAAAGAATTTAATTGTATTATTTAATTGTATTATTATACAATATTTAAGAGATATAATTATAGAATACAATATACAATTTATATCGACAAATTCTATTATTAAACTATTATTTAAATATGCACTTTTTCCAACAAATATATTAATAAAATTGTTATTTAATTATGTACTTTTTTTAACAGATATATTAACTAAATTGTTATTTAAATATGCAATTTTTTCAACAAATATATCAACAAAGTTGTTATTTAAATGTATACTCTTTTTAATTAATATAATAACTAAATTGTTGTTTAACTATATACTTTTTTTATCAAATATGTTAATAAAATTGTTGTTTAATTATGTACTTTTTCTAGCAAATATATGGATAAAATTTTTGTTTAATTATATACTTTTTTTAACAAATGTATTAATAAAATTGTTGTTTAAATATATACTTTTTTTAAGTAATATATTAACAAAATTTTTATTTAAATATAATTTTTTTTAACAAATATATCAACTAATTTGTTGTTTAATTATGCACTTTTTTTAACAAATATATCGATAAAATTGTTGTTTAATTATATACTTTTTCTAACAAATATATTAACAATATTGTTATTTAATTATATACTCTTTTCAACAAACTTATTAATAAAATTGTTATTTAAATATGCATTTTTTTCAATAAATATTGTAACAAAATTGTTATTTAAATATGCACGTTTTTCAACAAGTATATTAACAAAATTGTTATTTAATTATGTATTTTTTTAACAAATATCCTAGCAATTCAATTGTTAATTGCATTATCTTGTTACATTACTCTCTAATTATATTATTTTGCTATATATATTAACAATGCAAAATCTTTAACAAATATAACAATATTAAATATCTAAACAATAATCGAACGTAAAATATTCTACAAATCTACTATAATATTATAGCGTTATCGACGCCCTAGCGTCTTAGAATATAGTAGAGCACGTAATTCTAGCTTTTTACGAAAGCTTCGAATAATTACGTCTCTTCTTTCTAGTTAGAAAGCGAGGAGTAGACTTGCACGTTATAGCAAGTATTAGATAGAAAGAAAGCTCGTCTCTTGTTATTCTTTAACGATTAGTCTTACTACTATATATATTTAAAATCTTAAAAAGCTTTTGCATTAAGTAATAATTAATATACTTAATATAAAGAGATATGAATCTAATAAGATATTTACGATATTAAAATGCAACATTAATTCAATATATTAATACTTCTAGATAAGCAACTTTTTAAGAACTAGATCGTATATTTAACGCAATAGAAATACGTTATAACTCTTTTAAATTCTACTTTATCTTTGTACAAATCTTATTATATTTTAAGAAAATTATAGATAACAATTGAATGCAACGTATTTAAATAAAATCTAAACAAAGAATTTATAGTAATTGTCAAAAATACTTGTTTTCAATAATTTGAAAACATAGATTTAAAGCAACAAAGATCTTGCACAATACTTGTTTCTAGTCTTGTTAATTAAATTGAGACGCTAAGTCGATATAATTTTTCTTCTATAAATTTGTCAACTTTGCATTATCTATTTACATTATTATATTGAACTTATACAATCGAAAGCTATCTCGAGCTATAAAAGAGAATTAAGTTGTTTTTGTTTCTTGCAAGTAGCTATTTTAAGATATTTAATTATATTAATTGTACTAGATTTATTAATAGCTATAAGATAATCTAGAATTTTAAGACAATCTTTGCATAAAATCTTAGAATATTCTTCTAGTATCAAAATTATTTGAACAAACTTATTTCCAATATTAAATTCTCTATTTGCTTAGATTAAAGTAAATTTCCTATCTTTGTTTAAGTCTTGTTTATAATACTTTCGTTAATAGATATTTATAATTATTATTGTTAAAATTGAGCATTAATATTAAGACTTTACTCAACATACTCGTTGTTCTTTCTTAATATTAGAAAAGAAGTATTTCGACAAATTCTATTAATTGCTTCTTGAAGAGCTTGTTTTTTTTAACAAAGTATTAATTGACGTCTTATAAATCTTGACTTGCAAATTAATTAGAATAAAGACTAGTTAAAGTAAACTTGTATATAATCGAAAAACTAGACACTTTCTTAATCGAAAATATCAATAAGTTGTATATATTATTAAAATTAAATATTTTGCAATATATCTTGCAAAGAACAAAAGACTTAATAGTAAGAGTAAAGTATATAGAGATAATATTTAATAATGCAATAAGATATTGCAAATAATAATAAAATAATAATAAAAAAGCAAAAAATAGTTTTAGTTGTTGTATATAAGTCTTTCGAATATTATAACGTAGTAGATTTAAAAATAGAAAATCTTAATATTTTATTATTTTCAATTGCTTAACGAGTTCAATCAAGAACTTAAATTAAATTGTAACTTAAGATCGATATTAAGTCGAATTATATTATTAATATCGAGTATTTAAATTAGATTACAATATTGATATTAAGTATTCGAGTTAAGTTACGATGCTAATATAAAAATTTAACTCGATAACTAGTCTATATATAACTTAGAAGATTTAACAAACAAGATTGTTAAAACATTTATATTTTCGCTCGAGTATAATAATTTGATAGAGTAAAAATACTTAATAGAATATAATTGCTATATTAAACAATTCTTAATATAACAACAAGCTCTTAATATTTAAACTTAATATCTATTTAATCTATTTACGCAATTTAAAATCTTCTTAAACAATTAAACAAAACAATATTGTTAATTATTCTAGAGTATAATTGTATTCTTAATCGACAAAACGCAATATATTTTTATCTCTCTTATTAAAGTTAAAGACTAAACTTGTTAATAAAGTATTAATTATAACAAAGACATAGATTGCAAACAACAAATTATATTCTATTAACTTAATACTATAACTTCTTAAGAAGACTAAATTAACTAGTTTGTTACGCTAATACTTTTGCAAGAGATATTAGTAAGAGTTATAATATTAAAGAGATTTGTAAACGTCTTTAGACAATACAAACAATTACTTAATAACAAGAGATTGTAACTTTAGTAATTATAATAATAAGTTAAAACATAACATAAGTTAAACACATAAGAATGTTATTCAAGTTCAAGTCTTGGAAGAATTAGAAAAAATTAAAAGAAAGAAGTCTTTGTTAAATTAGTTTATATTCTTTAATTTTGTTACAATTTATAAGAAAGTTGTGTTCGAAAATTATATATTTTTCTATTATTTAAGATTTAAGATATTTAAAATATTTAAAATTTTAATTATCTTAATTATCTTAACTTCGAATTTAAGATATTTAAAAGTTAAGTCTTCTTAATTATTTTAATTCTATTAATAGATTTTTTCTTTCTAATTATTTTGTAAAAAGCGATATACAATAGATAGTATCTATTAGCAGGCAATTTGTAATACTATTTTTTCTCTTCAAGAATTTTTGTTTCGAAATTATCTTTTTTTTTACTATATTAACTAAGCTAACTAATAAACAATATTGCAATTTTGTTGTCAATTATTGCTATAAGTACGCTATTTTCTTAATACGTTCTTGTTAAGTTTATATCTTATTCGACATATCTTATTAAGTAAATAAGAAATATCTTAAGTATAAAAAGTATTACTAAAAGAATTGAAAATACAGTTTAACTTCTAATTATCAAAAAATAAATAAAACTATTTAGAAAGTTAAAAAACTAAATAATAAAATAGCAAAATTGCGTCTAAGAATTGCGCAAAAGACAAAACAAAAAAAATACTAATTTTATTGTTTGAAAAATATAGATAATATAGAGTCAAAGAATATTTTAAAGATTAAAAGGAATAAAAGAGAGATTAAATATATTAAAGAGATATTCGAAGTTCCATTTAATACTATTATTGATTCTTTATTGTTTGCTTTTTTATTCTTTAATACTCTATTAACTCTTATAAGTTATTTTTTTGTTAATAAAATTATTGTAGTTTGTTAGAGTATTTCTTTAGATTATTAAGTAACTTCTATATATTTTCGAAATAAAATATTCTTTTTATTTGATAAAATATTTTTAATCTTTTTGTTATAAATTTTCTTAATCTTATATTGTTTCTTTTTTGTAAATAGAAATAAAATATATTCTATAAAAATATAATTAAATTTGCTAATTTTAACAACAAAATATAAAATACTAGAAATACTTTAGTATTTTTAAATAAGTTAAGTTTATAATTAAACAATTTCTTTGTCTTCTTAACAAAAAATAATTCGACTTTAATATAATTTAATTTCTTCCTTAACTTTTTTGTCTTAAGATTTTTTATATAAAAAGATATATTTTATTTTTTTTCTTTAGCTAAGATTTTGTTTCTTGTTTTTTGTTTTAATACTTAATTAATGTTTTTTATATTTTCAAGATATTGTTGTATATCTTTTTTAGTATTGCTATTCTTTTAATAGCTAATTGCATTAATAGATATTTTTGCTCTTTTTCGAAAAGATTAAGTTTCTTATTATAGTTAACAAAAAATATAGTTGTCTTAGTAATGTTCGAAATCTTTATATTAAGTATTAGTTGTATTATAGATAAAAGTAATATTTAATTGCTATAGATATTGTTAATATAATATTTTAGATATTGCTTTAGACTTTAATTTGTTTGCTCTATCTAATTATTTATAATTAAATAATAGATAGTAGATATTCTACGTCTTGTTTCTAATATTGATAGAAATATCTTTTAGTAATTAGATATAAGAAGCTTGTTTCTATTATTAATTAATTCTTTAAATATATTGTAGTATTATATAAGTTAATTTAATACAATATATCTTAGTTATTCTATTATAAACTTCTCTCTATATATAATAATATATAAATACTTAATAAGTTTGTTAACTATTATTAGTATCAAATTATATTTATCTTTAATTGCTAAATCTATCGATTTAGATAACTTAATAATAAAGTTTATTATAACTTTATCTTATAACAATTTAGATAATTCTTAATATAAAATTTTGTTATAACTTGTATATATACTATATTTGTTTTGCTAATAACTAAGATATTGTTTAATATATATTTTGACAACTTATTTTATCTAAGAAAAATAATAATATTAATATAAAAACTAAAGAATTTTAATTATTTTTAAGTACTTTTACAATAGTTTATTATAATATTCTTTTATATATTTATCGATTTTGTCGATAAATATTTAAAGTTTTTCTTTCTTTATTAAATTTTTTTTCTTATTATTTTTAAGTATTTGTAAGATAGTATTTAGCTTGTATTTATTTGCTAATAATAATTTGTTTTTGTTAACTTTAAGTATATTGTAATTGAATGTTTTTTGTGTTTCTATATAATTATTTCTTTTGCTAAGTATATTTGCTTTTTTACTATTTTTGTCTAATATATATTGTATTTTAAACTTGTACTGTTTAAGTTATTCTAATTATTGTACTTGTCTTTTATTAAGTTATTTAATAGTAATAAAATATAAAAAATTCTTGTAATCTACAAAAATTGTAAGTTTTAATAATTTTTCGATATATATTTTCTATTATTTTAAAGAAATTACAATAGCAAATAGTTTCTTGTTTAAAATATTATAATTTTGTTTAACTAATAATTTTTTTTAAAAGATATACTATTAAGTACTATATATTTTTATACTTTGAATTAAAGTATATATTAATAGCTAAATCTAATATATTAATCTTAATTTTGCTTAACAACTATAAGTTGTATATTTTTAATATTAATTTTTTTAAATATTTTAACTTAAAATTTTAAAATAATTTTTCTTTTATTAATTTTTATATTTATAACGTCTTTTTTTTGTAAAATTTGTTAATAATATTGCGCTAATAAAGTAGTTTTTAATAATTTTTTTTATTGTAGTTTATAAAATCTAAAAAGAATTAAACTTTTTTAATATAAATAGATAATTTTTATTTTTTAATTGCTTGTAACTTTTCGAGATTTATATATACTTTATATTATTTAATAATAAATTTAAAAAAATTAATTTCTTTTTAATAAAATTTGCATTTCTAATTTAAAATATAGATTTCTTCTATTTAAATATTTAAATATTTTAAAAATATAATTTATATTTTTTTTAAGATATTTAAGTAAATTGTAATATTATTTAAGTATATTATAACAAATTAATCTAGATATTGTTGTAATATATTATTAATTATTTTCTAATATATTATTGAAATATTTGTAAATTCGAACAATATTATTATATATTTATATAATTTATATTATATACAAAAAGTTGTTTTCTACTCTTTCTCTATTTTTATTTTTATTTAATTGTGTGCTTTTTATAAGTTTAATTTAATAAAATACTTTACTTCGAACAATTAATTCTAAAGCTTGCTAATATTAAGTAGTAAATATCGATTTTTTATTGTAATATTGTCTAGCTTTTAATAATCGATATATAAATAGAAAATTTTATTCTTCTTAAGTACAAAGAGAATCGAATATTCTATCTATAATTGAATTTTTTAATAATTTTAATTTATAATTTTTGTCAAATATTTACAAAGTGTTCCTAGCTTTTTTTCGAATAAAATATATATAAATTTAAACGTATTTTGCTTGTTTAATTTAAATCTAATCTTATAATTTTAAAATTAATATTTAGATAAAGTCTCGATTGTTTTCTTTTTCTAAAATAGATACTCTTAATTGTTGTATATTTGTAATATATATTCTAGCAATTTTCTTACTATATTAGATAGTTGAAGATTTTTAGAAAATTTGCAATTTTTTTATTTATTCTAACTTTGTAATCTAATTAGCTTTTATTAATATTTATCGAGTCAAACTTTATTAGATTGTTTTTTTTTACAAAAATATAAACTTGTTATTTGCAATTAAGTTTTAACTTAATCTCTTATTTATTATTAAATAATATCAATATGTAAACTAAATATAAATTGGGTAATTATATTGCGCAAATCTAAGTACTTGTGTATTTTAGTTAACTTCTAAATTATATTGCTTTAATTAAAATATTTTTAGAATAATATTATAAGTAATTATTTTTACTATATTAAAGATTAGTTTCTCGTGATATTGTTAAGTAACTATTAATAGTAATTTTGTTTCTTTTTTGATTCTTTTATTTCTTACAAGTAACGAATTTCTATTTATAACTACTAGATTGTAGATATTAGACTTCTTTTAAATAAAATATTCTTTTCTCTTCATAAGAGCTCGAACTAAAAAATTTTCTATTATATTAGAATTAACTATTGTTGTAAATTAACAATTGTTAATCTTAACTAATATAATAAAATATTATATATATATTGTTAAGTTTAGTTGCTACTATTAAGCTAATATATTGCATTTCTCTAATATATTCTTTTTCAAGATATTTGAACTTTTTTTGTTTTTGTGTTGTAACTTTTGCTTTAAACATTTATCTATATTAAGCTTCTTTTTGTTGCTAAATTATTAACTTTAATTTTCTAGAAAATTAATTAACTTTACTCTTTTCTTCTACATAAGTTTAGTATAAGTTGTTATAGCAAGTTGTTTAACTAAGATTTGTATATATTGTAAGATTTAATTGTTCTATAATATTATGTAAGATGCGAGTGCGTTTGCTGCTTGTCGATGCACTAAGATATAAAAGACGTAAGATATAATGAACTTTTATTACTATGCTTTAACTAGATAGAGTAAGTAGTAGTAAGACTAATTGTTAAAGAACAACAAGAAACAAGCTTTCTTTCTATCTAATATTTGTTATAACGTGCGAGTCTACTTTTTGCTTTCTAACTAGAAAGAGAAGTTGTGCAATTTAAGACTTATATAGATAGTCGAAATTACGTATCTTGCTATATCGTAAGACGCTAGCGAGTTAATAACACTATAATATTATAGTTATCTCTTCTCTTAAAGTATTGATCTCTAATAATATAAGAAGCTATATTAGTTTTATACAAGATAGAAACGTCTATTAAGCGTCAATATTACAAGAGCTTGTTAAAAATCTTCTTAAATCTCTTTAAGAATTAGAAGAAGAAAAGTTTTTTATATAATAGAAATTAGTCTATACTTTAGTTTAACACAATCTATAGAACTATATAATAGTAACAATAACAAATTATAATAAGCTATTGCTTTGTTGTTGTTGTTATTGAAATTCTAAATAGAATTTAAAGTAAAGTTAACGTTATATAGACGCTAGATAAATTATAAATATAAATATTGTTGTTTCTTTTTTCTTTTCTTTTTTTCTTTTTATACTTTTCTCAATTGTAATTGCTTTTTTGTCGTAAATAAATTGTTACAAAAACAACAATACGTAAGACTTATATATATAGTATAATATCAAATTATCATCTCTTTATCTTTATCTTCTAAGAAATTAAGAAATTAAGAGAATAAATAATCTCAATATCTTATTGTCTACAAGAATTGATATATTATAATTTGTAGTAATTTTCTATATATAACTTGCGTAAGCAAGTATATATATATTTGCGAAAAAAGAAGTAGTTGCACTTATTGCAAGATTCTTTATTATAAATTAAATTATTATATTGCAATATATTTTATTTGCGCTTACAATATAACAACTATTAATATTTATTAATTTGTTAAATGTTTTCGAGATTAAATAGAAATTCTGGTTAACAAATATTGTAAAATATTTAAAGTCGAGAATATAATTTTTAAATTAATAAAATATTTGCGAAAGAACATTATTGTTAATATAAAGAGTTAACAACGCAATAAAAAATCTACTTTATTAATAACAAATTAGACGCAATCTTGTATTTGTTAATTCAAGTATAATTTAACTTTCGCTTTAGAGCGTTAAATTATACTCGAGCAAAAGCTTAAGAAAACAAAGAAAAATTAAGATAATATTCTTATTAAAATAAAGCAATTATTTAATCTTCTTTTAGAGTATATATTAATTATAAATATTTTTGTCTACTTTTCGATACATTTTTTATCTATTTTTTTGTCTATCTTGATATATTGTACAATACACTAATATATATTTAGAATTCGAAGAAGAATAAAAAGAAAACAGAGAACAAATTGTTAACAAAGACAAAAAAAAAGTTAAGATAAATTATCTTTAAATCTATTGTCGATCTAGATTAAACAAATTCTAAAAATTCTTTTGCAAAATTCTACAACTTTGCAACAAGATTTCTTTACAATTTTAAGTTATTAGCGAGATTGTTAAATAATAATATAATAAGTTTTTTTTCTACTTTTGTTTGCGCTTTGTTTGCTTATATATTTATAGAAGATAAAGAGCGCAAAAGTATATATAGATAGCAAGATTAAGTTTGCAACAAAAATAATAAAAATTAAGCAAAGCAAATCTTTTGCAATTTAGCTTTCTTAAAAGAATGCGAATACTTTAAGCAATTTTAAAGATTTATCTACAAATAACTTTGCAAAGTCTAATAGCTTATTTTCGAATCAATTTGATAATTTCTTTTAATTGTTTGAGACAAGTTTAACAAATTGTTAAAAACTTGTTAAGTTGTTGCAATACATTCTTAACTAAAAAAGAATAATTAGATAACTATACTTACAAGTTATATTCTAAGTATTTATATTAAGAAAAACAACTTTATTATTTCTAGCATCTTGTATAGCAAAATAAAGAGATTTTTTATTATAAATCTAATTAAATACAACAATAATACAACAATAATTGCGCAATATTTTATCGAGCAAATTATTATTAATATAGTTGTTGTTGTCGCAATATGTGTTGCGCTAATCCTTGCATCTTTGCTTATTGCGAATTTGCTTCTTAAACTTCTTTTACAATTTATTAATATTATTAAAAGACTTTTTCTTTAATTATTGCTTGTACTTCTTGCTTTAGTTTATCTACTTTAGTTTATATTATATTTGTCTCTTTAACTTAGTTTTATTTACAATCTTTTTAATCTTTTATTCGACTTTGTTATTAATAAGTTTTAAAGCTTGCAATATTTGTTTTATCTATTTATTTTTAATGCAATGCAATATAACTTCAAAAGTAAAAGATAAAAAGTATTATTAATTTCATAAATATTTAATAAGATAAAACAATAAGTTTGCGTTTTAATCTTATTCTTAATTCTAAATAATTCGATATACTTGTGCAATATCTTTTTGCTAGATTTTTTTGGCTTCAAATTTCTAGTTAAAAATAGAGTTAATTCTTCTACAACAAAGCTCTTTAATCTATATTTTTTATTATAATATTTTGTCTATTGCGTAACAGCATTTTTAAGATGCTTTGCTAAAACTTTTTTTTAAGTTATAAAGTTATTTTACTCGTTCTTGTATTAATAGTATCTCTTTTTTGATAAAGTTGTTCTCAACTTTATAGTAAATCTCTAAGTAATAATTGTATATTAAATAGAACAATAAAGTCTTAGCTAAAATATAATAACTATTGTTATAAACAAATTCTACTATTAATAATAAATTAATCTATTTTGTCTATTTTGCGTTAATATAAGTACAAAGATAGTAGCTAAGAATTTAATTTTGTTGTTTAATTAAGCTATTTGTCTAAGAATAGAAGACAATATTTAATTGTCTTCTAATTTGTGCATAAAAATATATAACAAATTAGAAGATATTAGTAAAGATAGATTTTTTGTCGCTTACTATGCTAGCTAATATTTCGAAATATAAGACAATTTTATTAAAAAATACTTTTACTAACTTTGTAATATCGATTTTTATAATTACAAATATATATCTAATTATTTTTGTATAACATTTAACTATTACAAAGATTAAGTTATACACAATTTTATAATGCTTGCTTAAGAAAAAGCTTGTTACAGAATTTATAGTAATTTATTTCTATAATTTCCTTGCAACAAATGAGGATTAAAACTTATTATATAGTTTATAACAAAAAAACTTTAATACGTTAACAAATATTATACATTTTAATAGATATTAATTTTACAAGTTAATTAGATAATAGATTAACTTATAGATGTTATAGTAATAGCAACTATTGTTATTAAGAAAATCTAATATTAATAAGATAGCAAATTTAAATTGCAATTCTTATTTTACTACGTAGATATAATTAATAAGATTTAGCTTAGTCTTTAAGTTAATTAGATTTATAACTTAATATTTGTTATTAAAAAGTCAAGTTTAATTTTTTACTAAGATTGAGTTTATTGTTTTTATTTGTCTTTTTTGCTTTGCTTACAAGACGTCAACAAAACTCAAACTTTTTTTGTATTAATTGTAGTAACAACAACAATAATAGACTTGTTCTATTTGTATTTATTAGAGTATTTCTTTTTGTAATATCTCTTTTTAAAATATTTAAAGTATTCGATATAACTCAAATAGTTTGTATTACTAATTTTGTAAACTTGCTTATACAATATTAATAAGTTTTTAAAAGTATAGAGTTTCTTATCTCTAATAGATTTTTTAATTCTATCTATAAGACAATTCTAATAAGATTTGCTTAAAGAGACATCAGAATCTTTTGTAACTTGTTAATTGTTAAAATTGCTTAAATTTGCTTTACAAGTACAATTTAATATTTGTTCTTATATAATAATTATAGTTAAAAGTTTATTGCAAGTATTTAATACATTATTAATATCTAGAATCTTTACTTTTAAGTTTAGCTTAAGATTGATTAAAAATATAGAGATTTTATACTTCTCTAAAAGCAACAATAGATAAGTTTTTAGCTTATCTAGATATTTCTTAGAGACAATTATCTTTTAATCTAGTTTCTATCTAATATTCTTCTATCTTTTATAGACAAGAAGAAGACAATTAGTAAAATTAGTTATTAAATTTAGTAGAAACTTCTTAAATTCTTTAAAGATTTTGCTTTTTAACTTAATATTATTGTTTGTTCTTAAATACTATTGCGTAGCATTGTTATTTTTTAAGAATAATATGTAATAGAGAATTTTATTCTTATTTGTAATAAAACACGCTAGATATTGTATTATATTAATATTGATTTCGCGAAATCAAGTAGTATATTTACTTATATTTAAACTCTTGTATAGTTTTAGCTTTTCGAGCTTTAGAAACTTAATTATAATTAATAATAATACAATAGCAATTTGAGAAATTTTAGAATTTGTTTCTTCGATTGCAATAGCTTGAGCTTGTTAGATATTTTGTAAATCTTGAGTTTTTGTATTAACGTTTTAATCTACTAATATAAAGTTGAAATTCTAATTGTATCTAGACTATTATTTTCGTTAATATTATATTAATAACAATTATCTTTATTAACGTTTTAAGAGCAATTGTTCTTTCGAAAAGAATCAAGTTTATCGAACTTTAATTTAGTAGTTAAATAATTGTTATAATTTGAATTGTTTTGATTCGATATAATACTATTATATCTTAAGTCTTTCTCTTCGAAAAATAAAACAATTAGAACTGTAAAATAGGAATGCGTTTACTACTTGTCGACGCACTAAGATATAAAAGGCGTAAGATATAATAAACTTTTATTATTATACCTTAACTATATAGAATAAGTAGTAGTAAGACTAATCGTTAAAGAACAACAAGAAACGAGCTTTCTCTCTATCTAATACTTGCTATAACGTGCGAGTTTGCTTCTCGCTTTTTAACTAGAAAGAAAAGTTGTGCAATTTGAAGCTTCTATAGATAGCTAGAATTACGTGTCCTGTCATATTCTAAGACGCTAGCGCGTTGATGGCGTTATAGCATTACATAATATTAGATATATTCTTTTTTATAATAATATTGTTTTCTAGCTTCTTCTTGCATTTATTTATAACTTTCGATAAGCTAATTAAAGTTTCGAGATAGTCTATAATATCTTCTATACAATTATGAAAGTTCTTTTAATTATATTCTTTATCTAAGTTAATAATTAAACTATAAAATTTAATAGTTTTCTAAAATACTTAATTGACTTTTTGCGTAGATATAAATATCTTGCCTAATAATATTTTATCTAGAACTTTCTATAATTAATTTAAATTCTTTATTAGATAGTAATTGTTGTTCGATTTAATCTCTAAGATATTTGTTTTTGTGTCGATTTGCTTTCTAATATTTTTTTGATTATTAAATATTTCTCTTAATATAGTATTAATTTGTTGTCGATCTACTATTTTTTTTTGATTGATAATCACTTACAAAGTAACTCGATTTGCTATATAAATAGTACGTTTTCTAGAATTTATTATCTTGCTTTCTTCTAGAATTCTTCTTTTTGTATTATTAAATAGAATTTAATTTTATAAATATAGACTTACGATAGTTTGAGTTATTGTACTTCTAATTAGAACAAAATGCTTTCTAATAATATTTAATTGTTAATTTAAAGAAGATTTTTGCTCTTTTGTAAAATTAATTGTATTGCTTTTTTATAGCTCTTTTATATAGTTTGTTGTCGAGATTAATAACTACTTTAATAAGATTAAATATATTGCCAATAGATTTGCTATCGTGTATAATTTTGTTCTTAAGATTGTTCTTAAAATCTTGTTAAAATATTATTATAAGTACAATATTGTTTTACTCGATAAAATTAATATATTTCTAAAATCTTGCTATATAGTTTGTTGCAAAGATTTGTTAAATTGAGTGCTAAATTACTCTTTTTGCAATTTGTTTCTTATTAAATGTTTCGAAAATTCTTTAAAGCTTTTTCTTAAAGTTGTTAAAGTTTGTAAATATTATATAAGAGTTTTTGTTACAATTCTTTAGATATTTGCGTAAGTTTAATTTGAGTTAATACTAAGCTCTCTCTTAGACTAATCGCGCTAACCCGGAAATGTCACGTGCAAATGTCAAGACTCGAGTCAAAAAAAAATCGAAGAATCGAATCGCTCAAAGTAGTTTAGTCGATTACTATAAGTAGTTTAGCGCGCTTCGCGCTAAACTACTTTGAGCGATTCGATTTCAAAAAATCGTTACGACTCGATCTTGACGTCGAGTCGAGTTAGAGGAGTGATATCATAACTCGACCCGACGATTAGTCTACTCTCTCTCTAAGAAATGTCGATACAAAAATTGTCTTCTAATTTGCTAAAACAAAATAGAAGATAAAATAAATATTTATTTGCATAAGTTAGTTCTCTAGATTGGTACAATCTCTATAATAGATATTAGATTTGTTAATTTTTATCTTGTTATCTTTATCAAATGTTAATCGACGTAATACTAATAAACTAATATTCGAGATAGAGACGTATTAATCTAATATATATATTTTTAGAATATTCAAAACATTACGCTAATACTTTCGCAAAAAATATTAGTAAAAGTTATACTATTAAAGAGATTTATAGACGTCTTCAAACAATACAAGTAATTACTTAATAACAAGAGATTGCAACTTTAATAATTGTAATAATAAATTAAAACTTAAGATAAGTTAAACATAATCTATAAGAGAGTTGCGTTCGAAAGCTATATATCTTTTTATTATTTGAGATTTAAGATATTTAAGATATTTAAGATCTTAATTATCTTAATTATCTTAACTTCGAATTTAAGATATTTAAGAGTTAAGTCTTCTTAATTATCTTAATCCTATTAATAGATTTTCTCTTTCTAATTATCTTGTAAAGAGCAATACGCAATAAATAGTATCTATTAGCACGCAACTTATAACATAATTTTATTGAAATAGATCTAATACAAAATATTGTGTTCTTCTTGATTGTGTTGTCTTACAAATAGATTGTAGTCTATCTTTATTAACACAATCTTAAGAAGGAACATTTCTATATATCTTATCTTCAATTATACTTAACTTTCGAGATAGACAACATTCGACAATACAACAATACTATCAAAAATATAATTGACAATATTAAGAGATCTCGAAAAATTAAAATTGAGAAAGCTCTTGTTACTCTAGAACTTATCAAAGATTCTCGAAATTCTTAATCTATTGTTATCAACTCGTTAACGTCTAACATCTTCTTCTCTAAAGATTCGAAATTCTATAAGCGAGAGCGAGACTTGCAAGTGTAATAATAGAGTTTGCAATAAAAGACTAGCCTTTTTTTGTTATAGATAATCTAGAGTTCTTATTTTAATTAACGTATAGTTAATAGTGTTATTTGTGCTAGAGATAAGTAGCAATCTTGCATTAGCTTCTAGTTATTACGTAAAGTATACATATAATTATTAAAGCAATCTTTGACTTCAATTTCGCATCTTCTATATTATATTCTTTCAAACGTAAGACTTTTCTTACAACAACTTCTGCGAGAATAAGAATGCGAGTTTTAATAGTCTAGAAACATCTTTCGTATAAGTCTTTCGACTATCGAGTAAAGATAATGCTCTTGCCTACAATTCGTGCTAGTCTTACTTGATCGCGATTCCTAAGTAATAAAACTTCTTCTAGCGCGAAGAATAACAAGCAACTTCTATTTCTACCTGCGACTTTACGTCTACAATAGTGTAATTGTTAAGTTAAGTCGAATACTTTTTTCTCAACTTAATCTACTCTCTTGAATCTCGTAGAATTTGATCAAGGTTAAGACGCGAACTCGACTTTAGAGTCGAGTTTCGTCGAGTCAATGTCAAGAACTCAAGCTAACTTCGTCGCGTTAGCATTCGTTTATCTTATCGGATTTTATCTATGCGCTAACTTGATTAAGCTAGCGTAGAATTCGCGCTAATCGCATATAATTAGCGCGTTACATAATGTTACGTAATCGAACGAATTAAATTAGACATTCGACGCGTTCTATGCGTTCGATCTACTCGATTGAGCTAGAATTTTTGTTCGATCCCAAAGTGAGAGTTAAGCGAATCAATTTGTTTGGGTTGAAATTTAACTCGTCGATTACGCTAGTCTACAATATCGAAAAGAGCCAAGCGAATTCGATCGAGTACTACTTTATCTAGTATTGCTTCTATTATTCGAGATAGCGTCTTCTTTTGCGCTATCTTCTACAATATTATCTATATTATGTCTCGAGAGCAATAACGTCTTAGAATAGTCGTTTCTAAGAGATTGCTTTTCTAGTTTTGATTATCGCAAAGTAGGCGTTTGGAATTGATTAAGAGCTCTTAAAGATAAACTCTTATTAAGTATTTTAGCTAACTAATTCTAGACAAACAATAAGTTGATACTTTGTCTTGTTTCGAATAACTGCGTATTGTAACGTATTTATAAGACTTCTTATATAATATTGGTTGCTTCTCTATTTCAATTGTCTTCTAACAACTTTTACGATCGCTATGCTAAGTTAGAAAGTTCTATCCTTTCAAGAGAACAAAACTTTACTTATGTGCTCTTTCTTTATTCAAACTTATATTGTCTAGATAGATAGATAAAACTAACTACACTATATTCGCGATGTTGTCTCTGCTAGCTAAATATAGCTAGTCGTTCGTAAATTACTAAAGTTACATCTATCTATAATTTGAGTATACAATAGCATAAGAGGCTAAACCCATACTAGTTGTATAACTCTTTCTTTTCTTCCGTCTAGAAACATTTTATTCGTGAAGAAGAAGTTGTAGTTGAAAGGAATAATCTCTATAGTACAATAAAGTGCGAGTATTTAGACTTGGGCTATAACTATCGCATTACAACTATTTCGACAAAGCAATATCTTTCTAGAAGCACTTGAATTCTAGAAGACGTAAGCTTAGAGAAACAAGATCTCTTCTAAAAGTACATGCGATAAAGACTTTGAATACGTAAGAACTTTGTGTCGCAAGAGATTTTATATCGCAAGGGAAATTACATTTTAGGAGATTTAAGTTCTTGTTTACTAAGAGATTCTACGAGCTCAAAGTTCCTACAATATAAGAATTTCCAAGAGAAAGAAGATCGTAGAAGAAAGGAAATCGCAAGGAAGTAATAATCCAGAGTTGAGCTTTATAAGATTAAACTATATTTAGATTTTTCGATTCAAGCGTGGACTATATATAGCGATTACTAGAAGCACGATGTCATAATTACATAACGTAATCTACTCCTTTGTGCGTTGTACCTTCTAGTGCATTCTATCAAAGTGTATTGCAATCTTTTGCAACAACTTAATATAACAATATCTAGACAACAAATGACAATAGAAGAAGAAGATAGACTTGAGCTAGTTCTTCAAGTCTATTAATAAGATCAATTTTCAACTTCTATTGTTGCAGCAAACCCGTACGACATAACACGAAGCACATTATAGCAACGTATTAACAATATACTATGAAGACTAGACTCTATCTCGAAAGAACGCCTTCTTACATATATCGAAGAGGAAAGTCTTGTACAATAGATTCTATCAATAAATAGACGCAATATATTATCTAGAATCGCAATTATACAAGAAATAGCATATCTTCTAGTTGCGCAATAGTTCAAATCGACTATCTTATAATCGATTGATTAAAACTAGATACAAAAGTTTATTAATCGCTATAATATACTTAAATCGAAATATAATTGTAAATACAATTATTAACGCGCAAAATACAAAGATTCGAAATTTATTTAAGTATAATTTTAAACGCGTACAAGATACAATTGCTAAGTACAATATTTACGAAAACAATATTTATAGCTTTGACAAAACAAACTTTTAAATAAGTATTATATCTATTGCAAAGATAGTTTGTAAAAGTAATCAAGTTAATAGATTAAGAACTACGCAATTAGATAATTGTAAATAGATTATAGTTATAGAAACAATTTGCGTGCGCAATCTTGCAATTTCTTTATTTATTATTTTCGAAGCAATAATATATTAAGCAACTTAGTACAAAAACAATCTTATATTGTACAACTAATTAATTAATATAAACAAAAACAACTAAATAAATAATCGAATAAATCTTATATAATTAAAATTTATATTTAACAAGTATATAAAGAATTGAACAATTAATTAATATAGACTTCTTATTCTAGATAGTTATAATAGTTATATTATATTTAAATTAGATTATTATTGTTTTAGAAACTTGATTATTGTTCTCTATATATTATTGCATTTGTTACATCTATTATAGTTGCTTGATATTAATTGCTTCTTAGTACTTACACACTTGTACAAAAAGTGCGTTAAAACAAAGATGAGTCTTAATATTAATTAAATTATTAAATAGAAATTTCTAACTATCTATCTAGATTGATCGTCGATAGCCTAATCGTCGAGCTCGATTTCGCGAGAGAATCGCTAAGTAATCGGGCTCGAGAAGCTTAACTTTAAAAAACCTTAAATTTTAAAAAATTCTTAACTTTCTCGTATTTTATACGTATTTTATCAAAATTATGTCGTTCTATAGAGAATTTAGCGTGCTCTCGAAGAAAAAAAGAATTACTCGATTTGAAGTAGTTTGCGTAGCGCAATTAATTAATTTAGCTTCGAGTTAAATAAAGAAGTCTGTCCAAATCCTTGGGTTAAACAAAAAAAAATGTGTTCGACCTAGTTCAACGATCACACTAATCGTCGAGTCGAGTTTCGATTCCAACTTTTGGAATTAACTCGACTCGTCGATTTCAACTATAGGAATCGACTCGAAACTTAATTTGATTCGCGCTAATTTGAAATCGACTTAATTCGACTCGAGTCGATTTCCGATTCCAATATTAGGAATTGAATCGAATTGTCAAGAAATCGAAAATTACGTTATTATGTCAAGAATTACTGATTTTAGAATCAAATATTTATTAATATATTGCATTTTTTGCAATCTATAAACTCTATAGATCTTATAGATGCGATTTATTACTATAATGTATTATTTGCATCTATAGGCTCTATAGATCTTGTAAATGCGATTTATTACTATAATACATTATTTGCATCTATAGACTCTATAGATCTTATAAATGCAATTTAATGTTCTTCTTTTTCTACAATAGTAATACATTATTATAATGCATTATCTTATTATAATTTAGATAATTAAATATTATTAACTATATATTAACTATATATTTACAATATATTGATTATATCAAAATTAAACTAATAGTCTTGGCGATTCGAGTCGATTTTTTGGATTGATTTTCGATTTTAAGTTTACAACTCGACTCGAATTGTCGATTTCAACTTTAGGAATCGAATTGCCAAAAACTTTTAGATCGAGTTAATATAAATTGCCAAGATTTAAGTTGAGTATTTGACTCGAACTTGATAACTCGACTTGACGCAATCAATCTATATCTATTAGTAAGTTTATATAAAGATACTATATAAAAAAAACATACAAAGCGACTTTGCAACTATAGAACTTGTTTTGTACAATCTAGATCGAATTCTATTGCTTCTATATACTTTTATTATATACTTTTGTTACAACTATGTCTACAAACTTAATTCGCTTAACAATCAAAATATCTTATAATATTATTGAAATAAAGTATTAAGCAAAGCTTATAAAGTAGTGTCTTTAACGTTGTATACAAAGTTCTTTGTCTCTAATCTAACAAACGCTTAATTAACTTGTTAAAGATTGTTAAACAACAATATATACTACTGTACTTCTTGCAAGTTAAAACAAGAATTTTTTTGTTATTAATTAACATTAAAAACGAAAGCAAGCACAAAGACAATTGTATATTGCACGAGAAAATATTTTAACTAGCAACAATCTTCTTTTAAGAGAACTTGTATTAATTATCTTAGAATTTAATAGATATATACAATAATAGTTGTATAATAATAATTAAGAAGACATTAAACAAAATACGATATTGCGTCTTATTAAAATATAATTTATATTTGTCGCTTATATATAATACTTATATATACTCCAAGCGTTAGAGCAACTTTTAATAGTTATTTTATTACAATGAAATTTGTAATAATTAAAATATTTGCTTTCTTTCGTGATAATATCTTTGTAAGACGCGTACTAAAGAGTATAATATACAAAGAAATAAATTACGTTAATGCAAGACTTCTCTTAACACTTCAATTAGTTAAACGTTTCAAATATTTAATTCAAGAATATTATTATAATATTCTCTATATTGTCTTTTACAATACTGCTTATTGTTTCGAGACTAATAATATCTTAGAATAGTTGTTTCTAGACTTAATATATTTTATAGTATTTATCTAAAGATATTATATATTACAAGATATGCAAAGTCTAGAGACAATTGTTTTTAGATATTCTAAGTAGATTAATTGTTAGTTCGATTTTTGGTTCTAACTTCTAGAATCAACTCAAATCGACAATTCAACTTTAGAAATCGAATCGAAGATCGATTTAATTTTAACTAGTTTAAAATTAAATTAAATTAAATCGAAATGTCAAGAATGTTAAGAATATTAAAAATAGTTTAAATTAAGTTTAAATTTAGATTTTTCATTAATTACTAGATAATGCTTAGTAGTAATACATTTATAAAAAGAAATTTCTAATATATTTATTAATTAATTTAAATAGATTAACTATTTCTATTAAATTATTAATTAATTGTTACTAAAAATAATTAAATTATTACTAAAAAGAAAAATTTACTAAAAATAGTAGTCTTAACAATTCGATTAAATTTTTTGAATCGATTTTCGATTTTAAGTTTGAAATCGAACTAAATTGTTAATTTTAATTTTAGGAATCGAATTGTTAAAACTTTCGATTCGATTCGAATTAAATTGTCAAGATTCGATTAGATTTCTTAAATAGAACTTAGTTTCTCGAATTGACACGATTAGTTTAATTCTAAGTCTCGAGACAACTATCTTTAGATACTTGTTGTCTTAAAATGCTAGTCTTAAGATATAATATATTTGAAAACACTTATTTCAAGATATATACTATCTCTTAACTATCGAAACTACTCTTACAATTATGTATTTTATAAGTTTATTAATAGGATTAATTTGTAGTAAGAAATCGTCAATAGTATATAGAGCTATCGAGAGAGCGTAGACAATAATTAAATTATCTAGTTACAAGCTCAATTAATTATACTAGATTAATTGTTAATTTAACTTTCGATTCCAACTTCTAGTATCAACTTGAATCGACAATTTAACTTTAGAAATTAAATTAAAGATCGATTTAATTTCAACTATTTTAAGATTAAATTAAATTAAATTAAGTTAATTTTCAATTTCAAAAATTAAAATCGAATCAAATTGTCAAAAAATCGAGAATTATATTATTATATTAACAATTACTATTTTTAGACTTATATTATTATAAGTTTAAAATTTTGACTAGAATATAGTTTGATATATTTCGAGATTACAATTAGACTTGTCTATATTGTTATATAATAATCTACTCGAATTAATTGTTGCTTGCATTATTATTTGTATTACTTTTCTATTTTAGAGAAATTCTTTTAATATTCTCGAGTTTACAATTATATTTTATTCTATAATAATTTGTTTAATCTAATTGTTACTTGCATTATTATTTTGTATTACTCTTTTATTTCGAAGAGATTTTTTATATATTTTTTAAAGACATTGTTTCTATTACTTTTGTTTGTAATATATCTAATTCTTTAAGAGCTTTAAGTTAATTGTTGTTTTTAATCGAAAATATGTTTCGCAAATCTATTTTGCGCAATTTATTATTTAGTAGTTTACGTTCTAATGAATTTGCAAGTCAATTCGATTAAAATTTTCTCAATTTTATTTTTGACAATAGAAAAAGAATTCTTTATAAAGTATTAAACAAAATTAGAGACAATTTTTCGTTACTTATATTAAGATGTTACGAGCTTATCCAAGCTATACTAGTGGTTTAGGCTCTACGCGCTACTAGCGAACCTGCCATCATGTTCGACATGCTCGAGGAGCGAACATCCCAAACATGATGTTCGCTATGTTCGATGGGCGAGCATCGCGAGCAATGATGTTCGCCATGTTCGACGAACGAGCAAGGCGAGTAATCTATATCTCCTTAGTATATAGAAACTAGAAACACGACTTTCTTATAAATCGTGTTCAACTCATTTTAAGTCTTTACTTATTGTTACTTTGATTCATTCAACTATCTATGAAGATTCATTGAACATAAGATTGTCTATAGCTATAACCCTTGTTATCAAACGATTGCCTGCATTGCCTAAAGACGCCTACAAATCTCTCCAATAGCATAATTCTTCCTAATATCTCTTACGAAAGTACTAGCGTAACAAAGAAATAGATCTACATCTTATAAGAAACATTGTTAAATAGCATCGAAATTCATCTAAATTTGATTTAAATCTAAGATCTATAATAGAGTTTCTTGAGCATCATTGCGTGCGAGTTGCAAAGCAATATTGTTATTCATGTTAGATTCTAAAACAACAAATAACTCTATCACAAATTAGACACGTTTTAAGCGAAACAAACGACAACGAGACTCGAAAAAGACCTTCTTAAAGCTCTTTTGATCGCGCGACAAAGATGTGCGAGGAGCGAATTGCTTGCAAAACAGATGTGTGCTGAAAAGAGCTTCATAGACTCACATGTGAATATTATATATAGATATTCTCAAAATTGGCTGGGGATAGTACCTCTTCTGCCATACAAATTGCCAAGCTTTTGAAGTATCGTCTCCGATTCGCCCGCGGGAAAGCCCTAGCCCTAATCGTGGACTAGATCCCGTGGCTGCCTCATCACCAAACGAGGGGATAGTGCTGCGTCCCACCCCGGAGGGCATGCACAGCACTTTCTAGCCTAGTATACACGCTCATACACATAGCCTCTCCCACTAGTTACGCAATTGCCGTATTAACGACGACCAAATATCATAACATTCGCCAGTTGTTTTTTGAGGACCTTAATACGACTCCCTTATACGTACGTGTCCAAATACAACTGCGGGATGGAAAACCACGTGAGAAAAACCTTGGGGTCTTGTTGATATAATCGTTTCAACACTCGAACCGCTATTCTCAAGTCCAATTGTGACGCTACATTACAAGTTGAACTCGTCCAATGAGAACTCACGATGACGCTGGACCGTAGGCAGCTATAGATGCTTCATCACGTATAAAACGCGTGGCAAGCCATAAAGTCCACAACGCTGGTAGTCGTAGGTAGCCTCGTATAGGAACGCTTTGAGTCCTAATCCAACTCTTAGGACGATAGGCAGCCACGTAAAGTAAAACCCAAGACGTAGAGTGTATTATCGCGTAGATTTGTGGACCGCTCCCGACTTTCGTCGCACTGGCATTCGTTTGTCCCTAGTAGGATTCGAACCTACGCGTATACCTCGTCTCGCACTACTGTGTCGGTCAGACACGGCGATACCTGAAGCATACGCACCAGGAGTGCTTGCCAAACACTCCTCAGGGCAATTCAATGTATGAAGGGTGAGCTGGGTCGTCAAAGGTGCTGGTCACCCTAGGTTGGCGCCAAGAGTTCTTGGCGAAGACGAACCTCCCGCTCCCTCATCATCAATTGTGCTTCGACTGTACGTTTTTGCCAACTCATTCCTTATGCTAATCATCAGCATGGCTATCGTAGATCAAGAAAGCCACGAGAAACTTGTGGAACGCCTAGCGAACGGCTTCGGCGCCTTGCTCGAGCAAGTTCAAGAGCTTGCAAGCAAAAATCAGGACCTAGAAAAGCGCCTTGCGCGGGCACGAGAAGAGGTATTGCCCCTCCCTCACTCTTCTGAGACAAGTTGCAAAGATGAGAATCTATAGCTCTAGATCGGAGCTACACATGTAGCGATGATCGAGACATCAAAAATCAAGAACCTGAGCATTTCCTTTCACGACGACTGCGGCCTCGATGTTGTTCTGATCGAAGCTAAAGTGGTCTTGTGGATAGGCCTACCATATATTCCGGGATGAAGGGCCATTGGCTGCCTTGGAGGAGAGCACGGGTCTGAATTCCAAGAAAAAGGGTTACTATGGTGGCATTACCGATGGACGGGTCTCTCCACCGAGCTCGCGGGCAGGTGTCAAGAATAGCGATGATATGGATGATGAAGATCAGGCATCTGCCAGGGCGATAGCCCGCGGAGTGCAAGCATGGAAAACTCTTAGCCATCGCAAGATTCCCAGAACGCAGGAGCCTACCAGATACTCGACAAACAGGCGATGGGTACCTCCTCCAGACAGCGAGGCCAAGCATGAGCTGGAAGAGAAGGATAGGAGTACACACCCAACAGTCTCCACAAACCCGAGCAAAGCTCTTAAAGAAACCCTCGGCTGTCCCTTTTCTTCTTCATCGAACACACTCCCCTCCAACCACCCCAGCATACAGCTCCCCGACCCCGCACCTCAACGCTCAGACTCCCTCCCCACACCTCCCTCATTGCACGAAGACCCGACCATGCCCCTTCCCACAATACCTGCACCCTCCTCATCTCCACCCCCCTCCGCCACCGGCTCCGCCACCAAATGCCCCATTCGCTTCCTCGACCACAACTCTCCCGAAGAAGTCGCCGAGTACTTCGAGAACCACAAACACGAGATTCCGCGCAGTCACGAAGTCTGTGTCAAGCGGTACCAGAGCAATGCCGAGAGCATCCGGCAGCTCGACGCCAAGTACGGGAATCTGGTGAGTATGATTCAGGGACTGGGAATGAAGCATCAGTCTTTGCTGCCTGCGACGGAAGAGCCGGAGCCTGAGCAGGACGGGCAGGTATCGCAAAAGAAGATTGAGAGATGGGCAAGTGACGTTAGGGAGGTGCCGGCGAGCCAGGCCGTTGCGGGCATGGGCGCGGCCGCGGAAGGGGACGCGAGGGCTGACATTGTGGAGAAGGAGGAGGAAGATGAGAGGGAGGGGCGTTTTGAGAGGCCGTTGAAGGAGATACGAGTCGGGGAGTCGCCGTCGAGACCATGGGGGATATCCACGCCGTTGGCGGCGGATGTGAGTCCCGACTCCTTACACGGAGCAGTGGGAGATGGAGCTCACGATGCGGGTGAACAGCGCGAGAAGACTGAAGAGTCGATCTCCATGGCTCCATTTCCGGATATCAAACCCATCAAAGCGAGTCAGACCGGGCAAACAGATGGCAGAAGCATGGTCTTCACGGGACCCGTATTTATCGGCTACTCGGCCGAGCAATCGGCGATACTTTTGCAGAGACTTAGCAAAGGAACGAAGAGTCCCGAGCGTTGAACAAAAGCACTGTTTCGGCTGGGACTTCGTGTATATAGGTGGGGGGAATGGAGCTACACGCTCATGCTTTGACTAACACGAGTACTAGTATGGACAAACAACGGAACCACGATTGAACACAAGCACAGAAACAAGCTATTGCATCTTCAAAAAAGGTTCAATACCTTGCTTTATCATATATCAATGTCTTTCCACATCTTTCGTTCCAGAATCTCGTTCATATCACCCCATAGTGGCAAATAACAAGTCCACATTTCGTTAGCAGACAGAGAAGTCCGAGAGACATACATGTGTCACAGGAGCAATGCCAATCGACAGATCGTAGCCATACTCGCCATTCCTCGCTCTGCTACATAGAATGGAAAAACGAGTGAAGGGCATAGGATTGTACGTGAACAAGCTTGAAGAATGAAAATCCCACGTTAAAACGCACAAGAAACCCAAGACCCCATTCAACAAAAATACAAGCCGCAAAAGAACACAACATTTCCGCTTCCTCTATCCCTACTCCCCACTAAGCATTCCACAACCCCACCCGAAAGGTCAAAACCATCCCCAAACAGCGCAGCAGCCCAATACTATCCGAGCCCCTCAAAAGCAATTCCTGTAATCAAATCACAAACCAGCTCCTCTCGCCCTCCAACGTATCAAGCACACATTCCTAACCTGTCATGCCGCAGCAGCCATCCATGCCACATGACCCTCTCACTCTACCATCCCACCAACTCCACCACCCCAATATTCACAATCTCCCACGAGCCAAGAGACCCTTCCTCTGAAGCGCACAGCGACGACAGTGTCCATCGGAATCTCAGCGACTAGGAAGATGGGTTAGATGTAGGGCTTGGGATGTGACGCCGAATGAGGAGAGTGGGCGTCTAGAGTGGGGGATCTTTAGGGGTAGATGGAGGGAGGGAGAGGGTGGATATGGGAAGGGGGTGGGGGCTGGGGAGGGGGTTTGACGGGGTGTGTATGTGATAAGAGTAGGATAGGACAGGGCGGGGTGTGGTGAGGGGACTGGGAAAGGGAAGGGTGGGCAGTGATGGGAAATGACGCAAATCAAGGAGAGCGAAAGTCTATAGCGGGCATTGTCCTGTGGTGAACAGAGGATTTAGATAGGGAAGTGTGAAACGTTGACTGCGGTTTTTGTAGCATGCATGCGGTAAGAGCATAATAGGACAGGGGCGCAGGGTGTTTGCCGGGGTATGAGAAAGGGCGGACAGTGATAAAGGGGGTATGGTATACGATCTGTGGATCGCAGGTTGAACAGGTCGTTGTCACTATTTTGGCTAGGCTTCTCCAGAGGGCCAATGCTTGTTGTGGGGTTGCGTGCCACAAGCCTGAACGGCGGCAGAGACATATTGACTTGTACAAGTGACTTGTACACGTTGCTTTTCAGCAGATGTGGTAGCAGCCTATGCTTTATAGAGATATCTTTGACCCCTAGGGGATTCTGGTTTCGAAAATTGAATTGTGACGTGACATTGCCCTCGCGGTCCCAACATTGAAGAGATGTGTTGAGCAATTATCGTGCGGAGCAGGTTTCTGTGCCGCAGCCGGGAAAGTGAAAAACGATTTGGCCTGCGAAACACATCTAAAATTTTACTTTGTAGATCTATCATCAACGCAATTGATAATATCACGATGTCAAAATTCTACTGCTAATACAACTTGATATGCTCTACAACCTTTGCATAATTTTGAGACATAAACTTCAAACGTGCGTTGTAGAATCGAGAGCCTAAAAATTCTTAAAATCTCGCTCAAACTGTCTTGCGACACAGAAACCTGCTTGACACGATAACAACTCTAAAATTCGAAAAAGTCTCGAACGAAACAAAAGCATTTTTACAACTTGCGTCAACACACATCTACATATCTCAAAATTATGCACAAGTTGTAGAGTATATCAAGTTGTATTAGCAGTAGAATTTTGACATCGTGATACCATCAATTGCGTTGGTAATAGACTTGCAAAGTGAAATTTTAGATGTGTTTCGCAGGCCAAATCGTTTTTCACTTTCTCGACTGCGGCACAGAAACCTGCTCCGCACGATAATCTTGACAAAAGTTGGGGGGTGGGATCTAAAAATAAAACCAAGGAGTTGCAAGCGTTCTGACAGCGCTAATAGCGCGTCTGTGATTTATGCCATCTACCTTACCTGTAGGCTACCCATTTTCGATGCTTAAACAGTAATAGAGGTGGAAGGACGAGGGATCCAAGGAATTTGTTGGTCACAGGCAAACAAATGCCGGTGTGACGTTGATCGACGAGGTTTGATGATGTGCTAGTTATTTGAGTTTTCGTATATTGTCACTGGCAAAGGAGTCATAAGAGGGCATCCGCATTTGTACCGCAGCAATGAGTATGGTCTTGTTGTCATGATCATGAGCTACACAACAGCAGAGCCCTCGCCACGTTCCTACCCCCGCTCTCTCCATCCACCGAGCCTTGCCCACGTCTAATTCTCATGCAGAACCTTCGAAAAAAGCTCAGCCGCCCTGTCCGGCTTCTCGTCCCCACCAACCTTCTCCTGCCCCAGTTTCTTCTCACTGAACGCCTTCGCATAAGGGTTCAGCCTTAGCAGCACCTGCCTATTCTTCAACGGATTCTTTTTCTGCACGCCCGCCCGCTTGGTCTTCGCATCACCCTTGGCGGGGCGCACCACAGCTTGCACCTCAGAGCTGTTGATCAACCGGCTGATATCCGCATTCGATACGATGTTCGAGGGGAGCAGGAAATCCTTCTTGAGCCCGCTGGGTGAGGTGGTAGACCCGTAGATCGTGTCCAAAGCCGCAAACGCGGACGATGTCCACACGATGAAACGGCCTAGGTGACCTCCCGGCGCTAGCTGAAGTAGATTCATGGCGAACACGCTGCTCGTCTCCACACCAGGAATGTTGCGGAACGCGCGCACGAGCTCCTTCCCGTCTTCATCGGGGTTGTAGACGATGAGGGGACCGCGACGCTGGCGGTGACGACGACCACGTAGTTTCCCTTTGCCGGCGCGGAGTTTGCGGCTTGTGCGTACCTTGGCGACATCAGGCCCAGCGCCGACGGTCTTGAGAAGAGCAAGAGCGGCAGAGGTTTTTGTGATTTTGGCGTCGGTGAAGGCGGAGGAGGAGATGACGAGAGGGACTTCGGGAACGGTGGAGATGTGGTGGCCGCGGGCAAGGAGGAGGGAAGGGACGGAGGAAGCGGCGAGGGCGGAGGCCGTTGCGAAGCGCCTAAAACAAGTCAGGATTAGATGTACACAGAAAAGGAGAAAAGAGTAGGCAAGCGGGGGAACCCACTTCTGATTGAGATTGATCTTTTGGTGCCATTTTCGCCAGACCTTGGTCGGGGCGAACATGCGGCCTGAACGGCATTGATTGCCAAAGGCGGCTTGGCCGGCGCGGTGGGTACCACCTCCGGAGACTCGAGGAATACGGGCGACAGCGCGTCCTAATATGCCAATATGTGAGCAAACTAGCTGTATCCTTCAGCATGTGTGAGTCGGAGGCTGCACGTACCGGTTCCCCAAGATTCAGCAGAGGTTTGATGGCCAGCCTTCTCACTCACGGCATACGGCTGACGCTTGTTCTTAGCCATCCCAGTGTGAACACTCCTGAAATATCATCAGCTCGAGCTTGACAATTGATCGGTGGGTGAGGGCCGTACTGGACGATGTCCGGGCGGATGGGGGCCTTGAAGACATCTGGAAGAGGGTGCGTATCTCCGCTAGGCTTGCCCTCAGCTGAAGCAATGGTGACTGTAGGACGAGTCGACATTTTGATATGCTTGTAGTTGATAAGGGGCAAAGACGTCGTCGAGCTTGCAACAGAGGTGGAGGATTCTAATGGGATTATGAGCCTGTGTGCGGAAAGTGTAGGGCTAGCGCCATTGGGCTTAGTCTCTGCCTAGCTTGATCTAAGCGAAGAACCGTTCCGATACATCTCCCAAACTTACGACGCTCAAAGTCTCCTCTACGATTCAGTAGAAGCTTTGAATAAAATGTTGATTGGTGTTCTACTTCAGCATCCCAAGCGAAAATCTCCCACCCATCGCCTACAATTAGACATCAGTCTTCCGAGTCGGTCACACAGCGGAACCCTGAATGTCAACCCTACTTATTCACTGAATCTTGAATGTTCGAAACATTCTGCACACCGGTAACAATCGATCTTCCTTTCCTCAACAAATACCGAACAATAGTTGGACGCAATGACGATCGACTGTTGAATCACTGCAGACTTGTGGCGAAAAGGGGACATTGAATGACTTCGGAGAAGCATCACAGATATCCTGAACAGCCTGAGATATGAACCCTGCCGGCACATGGTGAATCCTTTTCAACCCTATTTCAGACGACCGAGACATCCATTGATATGCCGACTTCGATCGATCAAGGCAGCCAAATTCATGTCGATTTACCAAGAAGAAGATACGCTCCATGGTTTAATTTCCCATCTTCTCCACCATCCCTTGTGTCTATCGCGCACCCATGCATTATCCAAAATATTGAAAAAGGGGTTCAAACCTTGGGAGGAGATTGTACACTCTCAAAGGCTTGTTAAAATTTCAAACTCGCTCTTGCCTGCAGCTAACTCGAGGGAAGCTTCTTCAAGCTGGGAACGAACCGAAGGCAAAACTCTACCTCAGGCCGGGCGATCGAGATCGTAAACCGGTCATAGCAGCAAACGTTAGGACCAATGATGCCGTTCTGAAGATCACGGTGCCCAAAAGGACCGGTTTGAAGCGCAAAAGAGGCTCCGACGACCCGTTTGCAGAGCATTCTCAGGAGTCTGAGATAGAGCCGCGCAAACAAGCTAAGCCGTCGTCCCCTGGTGTTGAAAATCCTCTGAGGAATGCATCCCGTTTACTACGGAGCCTTCGCGACAGTGAGGGTAAGTACGGAATGAGTATTGTGGGCCGCATTGAAGAAACCCATCGTTTTCGAGGTATGTCTCAGGTTCTTTTCAACACGAAACTCGTCACTAAGTAGTAGACCTTCCGGACTTTGGTTTTGCCCCTAAGGGCAACTCTTTCATGGAAAACTTCCGGCAAACCATTCTGCCATTCGAATGTTAGTCTGCACACTGTGAAATTAGCTTTGAAAGTTGACAATATTAGATTCCAAAATGAAAGACTTCAAATTTGATAAGAGCAAAGGACTCAAGGAAAAGACAGACTTGGTCCCGCCACCGCGTTGGGATATGATGGAACTTCCTTTCAACTATCAGTCTGCTTCCTTTCTTCCCTCAACTCTCTGTGTTCACTAACTCACCTGATCAGCTACCGTCAAAATCCCAACATCAAGGAAACTCTTGATCCCACTGGTGACCCTCAATTCACCTTACAGGGGAAAGCCACCAAGCAATTGAATCAACACACGCGCTGGAATGCAACCACCGTCCCTATGGGTCCTTCAGGTCTACTCCCAGACGAGTCCGTACTTGATCCTTCTATACAGCGCATAATCGCCGAAGCACGCAGCCTCTTCGCCAGTCGTCCTATTTGGACCCGCCGCGCCCTGTTCAACAACCTCTCCGCATCTGACCTGAAAGCGCTGGGTTGGAGCGGCACAAGGCACATCCAGCAGTACGTCGGCTATTGTTTCGACAGCGGGCCTTGGCGCGACGCCATTGTTCGGTTCGGTATTGACCCACGAACGGATCCTAAGTACAGAATCTACCAGACGATGACGTTTCAGCTCGAGCCGCAACCGCCCGCTGGACAATCAAAAGGTGAAGCCACTCTGACAAGAAGGGACTGGAAGACTGTTGCGGAGCTGCATCAGAGACAGAGCCATCTATTCGATGGCAAGGAAGTCCATACCGATGGCAAAACGTGGCAGATCTGCGATGTCACGGATCCTCTCGTTAGCAAAACATTTGCTACAGCTACTCTACGAGAGAAGTGTCATTCGAAGCTGGACGGATGGTATCAAAATGGCGTCTTCGCGAAAGCAAAAGTTATCATCAAATTCAAGATGCGCGGGATTTTGGACGGACGACCACTGCTGGATGAAGAGCTAGAATTCTTCGAGTCCTTGCCAGATATTCTAGACCAGGACACCAGGGGTCAGTGGGCCTTTGACAAGAATGCCATAAAAAATGGATTCGTCAATGCCGAGCTTGTGAATATGTTGTCCGACATGCGGACTGTGAGTGACTCTCTGGCTCTCGGTATTCCCCAGACTAACATTGATTAGACCGCTTTGAGGACACAAGACGCTCGAGGCCGGTATGGGATGGAGCAGGGAGAAGCAGAGGGAGCTGGTGACGAGGAGGATGGGAAAATTGGTGATGAGGATGCAGACATTATTAACGAAGATGAAGAAGAAGAGGAAGAGGGTTTGGATCTGGAGAAGAGACTGAAGCTCTTTGACGCGTAATGGTATAGGTGCCCACAGATACCCAATCGAAAGTCAATGGAACGTATCCCATGCAATGGGGAGAATGGGCGTACACTGCCCAGACAAGACCACTTGGACCGTCGCCTCGTTCCTTTTCTTCCCAACATACCTCGATGGGCGTCGCAAGCGAGGGTGTGATGCGCTTTGGCTCTTTGCCTCGTTAGCATTTAGGTGTCACCGATCGTCATCCAGTCAGCAAGCCTTCTGGGGACCGCCTAGAGATTGCTGGACCCTGACAAGCGTCCCACGCCAGCGAAGCAACTCGAGATTACGCTCGCTACAGCATGCTCACAAAGTTGCTGGCTATTCGTGGTTAATGTTGGTAAAAGATTGGTACAGCTAAGGGTTGATAGTTGTTGCAGGCGGTGCAGCAGACACCAGGTAGCACGACCGCTGTCCATGAATACCTCCAACTGTGAAATATCAAGCACTCAGGCCGGTTTTTCTGGAGGGGCCAATACCTCACGAGAATGTCAGGGGCTCTTGCGATCGTGATAGACCGATAGCTACTTCTTTTAGGCATATGTCCCCACGGAAGTCGGGTCGTTGCTGATTTGGCGGGAGAGCTATCAACAATATGATGGGTGAAGTAAGCGGCCAGATTTGAGCGAGAGGAACAGAACAGCCAAAAACATGCCGATCAGGATAGCTCAATAAACCGAGCTTCTGGGTAGAGATCTACGTAAAGGAAGATGCTTTACAGTCTGTAGTCAATGTGTTTGCGGGCGTTGACTCGGTCGTAGCTGTCATGGCCGTAATCTAAAGCTATCGACGTTTTAACCATCTGTCGAGACCCATTTTCGCCCTTGGCCGGCCTAAGTAGAAGTCTCTCGAGAAGGGCATAAGATGTCATCGATGAAGGGAAGACTTGCAATTGAGGATTGCGGAAGTAGAAGGTTGACGGCATGATCTATGATGTCTTAAGCAGCCTTGTGACAGTAGACAACGTTTTGTCAACTTGATTTCCAGTGCGGGTACGCAGCGATCGTTCTAAGATCTCTTCCTCTGCTGCATTCATGTTGATTGAGCCCTTCATCGAAGCCAGTGATATCTTTCAACGTTTTGACGCTTTGGCAATGGATAGTCGTTCGTCGATCCTTCAAGGACCTTTGCCAACAGCGGCAAGCTACGCGATTGGCTCGTCAGCGATTGGCCGATTAGCCGCCTTGACCTCGAGAACCTCAGCATTTGCGATGCCAACCCTCAATTGCTTTACGTGTTGAGACTCGACCAATGAAACTGGCCGCTGCAGTCTATAGCTATGGCTACCAGGTGTCTTCAACTTTGAGTCCAACGATTAGCCTGCCTCTCCTGTTCAGGACCAATCAACGACAACAACAACCACAAGCGATCGAGCATCGTCAATCACAACTACATCCTCAATCAATCATGGTCCAGTAGCAGAGACTCTCTTGCTCATATCTGACGACCCTTCAACTTCCTATCGGGGCATTGCGGATAGAGAATTAGATAATTTGCTGGCGAAGCCCGCCCCAAGTGCTTCGAAGAAGGGGGACATTGTCCGCTGGACACCTCTCGAGAGAAGCCATGGACCGATTCAGGCGGAGAGTAGTATGTGGTCCCATGAGATGGTCCATTCAACTCCTCTCTTCCCAACCCATTGACACTGCTCGCTATACTCCCTGCGTCTACACACATGGCTGACCTGTCTAGCATGAACAGCTCTCACGCAACAAAGACTCAAGCAAAAGCTCTAAAGGCAAGAAAGAATCGAGCTCAGGCACCCAATCGCCGGCTCAGAATACCAGTCTGACTTCCTCTGGAAGCCTCAATTCGCCCAGCTCCTCTGCCCACGGAACACCGACATCATCCACATCGACCTTGGTCGACCCAAGGAATAAACCTCTACCGCCGAATGAGAATGGTCCCGGAAGTGCAGGGCACGGTAACGCACAGCATGCATCGCCTCAAGGCCCTCCTGGCTCAATGCCACCCCCCCCACAATTTCTGCCTTCACAGCACGGGCTGGGCAGTCTTGGTGGATCAGGCGGCGGTGGAGCGCCAGGTACACCTACACGTCAGGGTCAACCAATGGCTCCAAGCGTTGTGATAAGTCCTAGTACGGGCAATGCGCCGGTAAGTAGCTCCATCTTGGCAGTTCTTGGTGTCAACGCGCTTCGCTACCCAACTGTCTGAAGTCGCTTAAACTAATTTAGAGCCAGCACATCCCTCTACCTGGCGCTGCAGAGACAATGCCGGGCGATCTTGCACCTCCAAGCCGGGGAACCAAATCAATGGCATTCGATCGCCTATCATCAACCCCCAAAGACACTGTTCCCGAGGGAATAAGGACACCCAAAAGGCAGCATTCGTCAAGATTCGACATATCAGACCAACGACAACGAGAGCTGGACAAGCTACCAGGATTCCACGAAGTACCGCCGAATCGTCGCCAGGACCTCTTCATGCAGAAGATCGATCAATGCAACATCATATTCGACTTCAATGATGCTAGTGGAGACATGAAGTCAAAAGAGATCAAGCGGCTGGCGCTTCACGAACTGTTGGACTACGTGGCCAACAACAGGCAGGTCATCACAGAACCTATGTATCCGAGGGTCGTCGACATGTTCAGCAAAAATCTGTTCCGCCCCATTCCACCCCCCGTGAACCCACAAGGCGAGGCCTTCGACCCTGAAGAGGATGAACCGGTGCTCGAAGTAGCTTGGCCTCACATACAGGTCGTTTACGAATTCTTCCTTCGCTTTATCGAAAGTCAAGATTTCAATACGAACATTGCCAAAGGTTTTATCGACCATGGCTTCGTTCTTCAGCTGCTGGAGCTATTTGATTCCGAGGACCCACGGGAGCGGGACTTCCTCAAAACCACCCTTCATCGTATCTATGGCAAATTCCTTAACCTGCGTTCCTACATCCGGCGGTCCATCAACAATGTTTTCTTTCAATTTGTCTACGAAACAGAGCGATTCAACGGTATAGCGGAGTTGCTCGAGATCCTTGGGTCCATCATTAACGGTTTTGCCCTACCTCTGAAGGAGGAGCATAAGCTGTTCCTCACTAGAGTTCTCATACCGCTTCACAAAGTTAAGAGCTTGAGCATGTATCATCCGCAGTTGGCATATTGTATAGTACAGTTTCTAGAAAAAGACGCCGGCCTGACGGAAGAGGTGAGTCAGTTCCCGAGGCCTTGTTTGTATTGGACTCATCCTTGGCATAGGTCGTCCTCGGGTTATTACGATATTGGCCAAAAGTAAATAGCACGAAGGAAGTCATGTTTCTGAACGAGGTAGAAGACATCTTCGAAGTCATGGATCCTGGAGAATTCGCCAAGGTGCAGGAACCCATCTTTCACCAGCTTGCCAAATCTGTTGCCAGCCCACATTTTCAGGTGGCCGAGCGTGCTTTGTACTTTTGGAACAATGAGTACTTCTGCAATTTGATCAGCGATAACGTAGAAGTCATTCTGCCAATTATGTTTGCGCCATTGTACGAGAATTCCAAGGGCCATTGGAACAGGTGGGTACTCCAGAATGACGCATAGGGACCTCGCTTACGACGGCAGGACGATACATGGCATGGTCTACAATGCGATGAAGCTGTTCATGGAAATCAACCCTCAGCTTTTCGACGAATGCTCCCACGAGTACACAGAAGCGCAGAATAACGCCGACCAAGTCAAAGCAGAGCGAAAGAGCAAGTGGGATCGGCTTGCGGAACAAGCGAGGAGGAATGGTGCCTCCTTGGCCGGGTCCGGGGTGTCATTGACCAATCCACGCGGCCAGAAAATCAACCCACCGCCACGAATAGACGCAGACTCAATCACTCAAGACAGTCAGAAGCGGCTTGATGCTCTGCGACTCCAAGATGAAAATGCCAGTGGCCGAGAGATGAGACGACCGCGTGAAGGGGAGATTCCAAGCTCGGTAAGCGCTTGATCCTGATTAACCCCTTGCCTATCACTATATCCAAACGCTAACCTCAAGCTACATAGTCCCGTATATACCAGTCATCAGATAGCGAGTCCCGTTCATCGCGCCCTGATAGAAATGGTTCGTCAGGAGGCGGCATCACAACGCCGCCAGTAACCTCACGGCAGAACTCGAATACAGCCGCGCCACGACCTTGACGCAGGGTTTGATCATATATGGCATCCGGATGCCACTTCTAGCATATCTATAGGGTTCCTGTCTGCCGGATTAACGCAGGGAATGGGTTTTATCGTAGTGGAGAGGATGGGCATACGACTGGCAGGCCGTTCGCCCCAAAGTTCGAGTGAACAGCGAACCGGTCTCAGTACTAGTGTCCTGCATTGATTGATGTTAGCCTACTTGTGGAGTGGAAATAGATTTATCTCCGTCTATGTCTTCGTCCTGTAAAGCTCCGGGCATCTTCGGTTAGAGTGAACGGCATGTGAAGCCCTCGGAAAGTGGTAAATGGTGAAGTGACTATAGGGAAAAATTTAATTGGTTTGAGAGTAGGACTCGGAATGCAAAAGATTACATTGGGCATCTTAGGCAAACCTCTGCGCCTCAAGACTGAAACATGGAGCTTAAGGTGGTCGATTCGAGGAAACCGGCCCTAGCCATTATCGGGAAAGCCGCAGAGTAAAATACGACGCTAGGTAAGTGTACTTTACAAGGCGACATTTCACCTACAACTCGCTCCTAAAGACATTTCACAACTAATCCACAACTTGCACGAGCTATCGCAAAGGCATTGATCGAGACCGCTTATCTGCTTATCCATCAAGCTCGTACTCGTAATTCGTGCCAGTATTTCTTCGGCTGGTCACAGCTGACACTAGATCAATTCCCGGCAAGCTGTTCCTTATCCATCATGTCAGAACGAAAGGTCCTTTCGAAATACTACCCCCCTGACTTCGATCCCTCGAAAATCACACGCACCCGTGGCCCTAAGGCCCCCGGCCCCAAGGTACAGACCGTCCGTCTCATGGCGCCCTTCAGCATGAAGTGCACGCAGTGTGGCGAGTACATCTACAAAGGACGCAAGTTCAACGCCCGCAAAGAGACGACGGACGAGAAATACTTCAGTATCGCCATCTACCGCTTCTACATCCGGTGCACGCGCTGCAGCGCTGAGATCACGTTCAAGACGGACCCCAAGAACATGGACTACGAGTGCGAGAAAGGCGCGAAGCGAAATTTCGAGGTCTGGAGGCAGAATCCGGAAGATGGGAATGGGGGTGAGATGGAGACGGAGCAGGAGCGACTGGATCGGCTGGAGGCGGAGGAGGCGGAGATGGGGGTGATGGAGAACCTGGAAACGAAGGTGGTGGATGCGAAGAGGGAGATGGAGATCGCGGATGCGCTGGACGAGATCCGGACTCGGAATGCGAGGAATGAGCGGGCTGGGAAGAAGGGGGATGCCGAGGATCTAGCCAAGCAGGCGGAGGAGGAGAGGGAGGCGGAGAAGAGGAGGATCGAAGCTGAGGATGAGGAGGCAGTCAGGAGGGCGTTTATGAGTGAAGCTGGGGAGAGAATCCGAAAGTTGGAGCTGGATGAAGAGCAGGACTTCACGGTGTACGCTGCTGTGGAAGGGCAAACGACAGCGCAGGCCATGCCACCACCTAGCTTCAAGCGGGCGCTGAAGAAGAAGAAAGACCTGGCTGGGGCATTAGGGATTAAGAGGAAGGTTGCTCTGGTCTGAATTGGTGGATACTACTGGCATAGGCGCTGGCGTTGGGTAATGGGCACCTAGGGCCCTGATTCAAGTAGGCTTTCCGAAACAACCATTTGTCGCCTTGAGCTTCTATTGCACGCATGTTCGGAGGCCAAGAAACCATCCTTGATGCTTGAATAGCGGCGATCATCGTACCTTCGAGGTACGTGTCTGAATGTCGAATCACGGAAAGACCGATATCAACAATCACGTGCGAACGAGCCCCAGATTTAAGGCTGAGACAGCCGGAGCATAGCCACTAGCTCCGGGAAGAAGCTGTGGCTGATGCCTGCTAGCGCCAAGTGGATTTGGCAGCTGCTGTCCCCAGACTTTCTTCATGTTCGCGAAACTAGCTCACATTCATTTACATATCACCGCCTCGCCTTCATATGGTATTCCTTCCGCGGTCGAGGCTTATGTAGCAACACTTGGCTGTGGATGTTACATCCTCATCGAATCTTCAACAGAATCCAGCTTCGGATTTCCTTCCTCGCAACCATCTGTGCAGCCAGGCGTTGTTTGGCAGCCCTTACTCCTACCTAGGTGATTTTTCGGATAGTCCACCAATTCATATCGCAGCACCTTCAAACGATATTAAGAAGTGTATTGCCGCCATGACCAGATCTAGACATTCTCACCTACCATAACCAATTGATTAATTACAGTAGCTCGCCATCGGGTTGACTCCTTGCCTGCTTCTAGCCGTGCGGGCATCTCACTTCTGGATCTGGTAGCACTATGACTGAACGAAACATAGACCTTTTCGCTACGAGGTTGAGCGACCCTAGCCCCGGTAAGACCACCGTCCGGAAGCATTGCCGTTGTCGAGATGAGCGCTCCATGCCTTTCGGTTTATTACTGATGCCCGCCTTTAGATATCAAGCAGAGATGCAACATCGCAACGGAGCTGCGCGACAACACCGATCTTTTCTGCAGCGGGGCTCACTATGCCTCCTTTCTCCAAAAGCTCGTCCCCGTGCTGTCGAAGCTGCTCGAGGGGCCGCCAAATTTCATGAGCACATCATGGGAGCACGTGAGTCTCCTGAAGCTCGGCGTTACAAGCGACAGCTGATTGTCTTGTAGAGACTGCGAAACTGTGTGCTAGAGATCTTTCATCGGCTTCCCATGAGCCATGCCGAGGCCCTGAAGCCCTACGCTGCTGGTATCGTGGATACCCTGACGGCTCTGGTGCGGACGGATAACGAAGACAATGCTGTGCTCTGTATGAAGACCATCATGGACTTGGAGCGCTATCAGACCGAGGCAACCGCGAGTAGGATCCAGCCTTTCCTGGACCTGATCCAGGAGATGTTCGAAAACGTGGAGCAGGTCGTGCAGAACACCTTCGACATCACCACGCAAGGCGCCGCCTCAGGCATTGCCGCAGGGAGCAACCAAAACTTCCAATCCCCTCGACCGAACTCGCCAGCATCCTCGGTGTCTTCGGTTTCAGATCTCGGCATCGATCTGCAGACTAACCGTCCGCTGCTGAAAGGTATGGAGTCGTTCAAGGTCTTCGCGGAATGCCCCATCATCGTTGTCTCGCTGTTTCAGGCTCATCGAAACTGCGTTCCGGCAAATGTGAAGAAATTTCTGCCCTTGATCAAGGTAGTCCTCATGCTTCAAGCCAAGCCGCAGGAGCGAGCACACGAAGAAGCTGAACGGCGTGGTGAGGTCTTCACCGGCGTCTGCAAGGAGATCAAGAACCGTGCTGCTTTTGGGGACTTCATTACTGCTCAAGTCAAAGTCATGAGCTTTCTGGCTTACCTACTTCGCGTCTATTACCAACAACTGAACGACTTCTTGCCAAAGCTGCCCGAGATCGTCGTGCGTCTCCTACGTGACTGCCCAAGCGAAAAGTCCGCTACCAGAAAAGAGTTGCTGGTCGCGATACGACATACTATCAACTTCAACTTTCGGAAGATCTTCCTGACCAAGATCGATGATCTGCTGGATGAGCGAACACTCATTGGTGATGGTCTCACCGTCTACGAGACGATGCGACCTCTTGCATATAGCCTGCTTGCGGACTTGATTCACCATGTGAGAGACTCGCTATCGAGGGATCAAATTCGGAAGACGGTAGAAGTATTCTCGAGGAATCTGCACGATAACTTCCCAGGAACCAGCTTCCAAACAATGAGTGCAAAGTTATTGCTCAACATGGCCGACAGTATAGCAAATTTGAAGGATAAGAGGGATGCCAGACATTTCTTGATCATGATTCTCAGCGCGATTGCAGAGAAGTTTGCGGCTATGAATCGACAATATAAGAACGCTGTCAAATTGTCTAAGCTTTACGAGCAGCAGACCATCGACGCCATCCCAGAGGATCATCTGGCAGACTCAGGCAACCCTCCGGATTGGGACGAAGTTGACATTTTTACCGCGACACCTATAAAGACCTCAAACCCCAAAGACCGTGGAGCGAACCCAGTAGACGACAATAAATTCCTCTTCAAGAATCTTCTTACAGGGCTGAAAGGCATGTTCTACCAGCTACGGCTCTGTAATCCAGAGACTCCAATGATGGATCCAACCAATGCTCCACCGAACTGGCAAGAGGTATCGCACGGCTACAACGCCGAGGAAGTGGATGTCATCATCAAGCTCTTTCGTGAAGGCGCCTACGTGTTTCGATACTACAGCTCAGAGCAACCGCCCAACGAGACTAATTATAGCTCGCCCCTTGAATTCCTGGGGAATCATTACATGGTACAAAGCGGCAAAGAAGAGAAAGAGCTTCTCGAAACCTTTGCTACCGTGTTTCATAGCATCGATCCCGCGACATTCCATGAGGTTTTCCACTCTGAAATTCCACGTTTGTACGAGATGATGTTCGAGCATACAGCTCTTCTTCATATACCTCAATTCTTCCTTGCCAGCGAAGCTACTTCCCCTAGCTTCGCTGGAATGCTGCTTCAGTTTCTCATGGATCGCATTGGCGATGTCGGGACGTCCGACATCAAGAAGTCCTCAATCCTGTTGCGTCTATTCAAACTTTCGTTTATGGCAGTCACATTGTTCTCGCAGCCAAACGAGCCTGTTCTCCTGCCTCACGTAACCAACATTGTCACCAAGTCGATCCAGCTGTCTACTACTGCCGAAGAGCCTATGAACTACTTCTACCTCTTACGATCACTTTTCCGCAGTATCGGTGGGGGACGCTTTGAGGTTCTGTATAAGGAAATACTACCTTTACTGGAGATGCTGCTTGAGGTCCTTAATAACCTATTGCTTGCTGCACGAAAGCCCCAGGAGCGTGACCTTTATGTCGAACTGTGCCTGACTGTCCCGGCTCGTTTGAGTAATCTTTTGCCACACTTGAGCTACCTCATGCGGCCCCTAGTCGTAGCCCTCCGCGCAGGCTCTGATCTTGTTGGCCAGGGTCTCAGAACACTAGAACTCTGCGTGGACAATCTTACTGCTGAGTATCTCGATCCGATAATGGCTCCAGTAATCGATGAGCTGATGACGGCGCTTTGGGATCATCTGAAGCCGAGCCCCTACAATCATTTCCATCCACATACTACGATGCGCATACTGGGAAAGCTTGGTGGCCGCAATCGCAAATTCCTTACGGGTCCGCCAGGTCTAGAGTTCAAGACCTTTGCAGACGACGAATGCAGCGTTGACATAAAGTTGATGGGAGCGAACAAGGAAAAGGCATTTCCAGCACGCCTTGGAATCGATCTCGCTATCGCCAGACTCTCCGATACTCCCAAAGCTGCCGCTGCAAAAAGGGTAGACCCATATTACAAGCAGCAGGCCTTTCGGCTCATCAGTTCGCAAATTAAACTTCACATAGGCTTCGAGAATCTCCCAGATGATTTTGCAGAGCTAGTACGCTTACAAGCCACCGATTTGCTGGACGGCAAATACGACGCTGGACCAGATGTCTTGCTGTTGGTTGATCGCGAGAGGTCAGTCCCCAAGAAAGATTCGCAAGAGGAAACATTGAAAAAACTTCTGAAAGCTTGCATGCTTGCCGCGACGGTACCGAACCTTGATACTGTGGCGTCAAATCTACTGGCCGATATTTGCGGACACTTTACGATCCTTGAGCTTGGTAGGACTCTCTCACGCACGAAGCAGGAGAGAAAGGAGTTCAACGTTCAATCTGGAGAAGGCCCTCTGTGCCTGGATACACACGTCCTCGCAGATGCTATCACCGAGACACTTTCATCCGACAACCCTGCTCTTCGCGACATCGCTGAAAGGGTGATCATCAGCATGTACGAGGCAGCAGGCGTGGTATTGGATGGACAAGATAAGGCTGAGAGACTGCCATTATTCCAATCGCTAGCTGACCTCTTCTGCCACAAGTGTCATGAGGAGGAATGGTATTCTAAAGCTGGAGGTGGGCTAGGTGTTCACCTGCTCGTGACGAAGATCGATCTCGGAGATGCGTGGTTGATCGCAAGGCAAACGAAGTTCATCCGAGCCCTCTTCTTCGTTATCAAAGATATGCCGCAAGACTTGCCTGCAAGCACACGTATTCAAGCACTGGAAACAGTCGACATTCTACTCCGTCGATGCAATCAGGGAACCTCGAAAGAAGATCTTGGCTCACACCAAAGCCGGCTCTACAACATATGTGGGTTCCTAGTCCAAGAGCTAGGACACATGAACAAGCACGTTCGAGTCGCAGCTCAGCAGGCATTTACTATTATTACCGAGGTAGTTGGTGCAGAAGTCCACGAGCTCCTTTCGCCGGTCAAAGATCGGTTGTTGCAACCCATCTACAATAAACCCTTGAGAGCACTGCCACTAGCCACGCAGATTGGTTTCATTGATGCTATAACATACTGTCTTGGTATGCAACAGAACTTGGTGGAATTCAACGAGCCGCTGAATAGGCTCCTGACCGAATCCATGGTCCTAGCTGATGCGGATGATGAGGCTCTCGCTCAGAAGCCCCTTGAATACAAGGCAGCCGAGTCAATTCTGAGTTTGAGAGTAGCATGCATCAAGCTACTTTCGCTAGCCGTAGGCTTTTCCGAATTCGCCGGACAGCAGCAGACCCAAAGTCGTAGCCGTATCATCTCAGTGTTCTTCAAGTCTCTATACTCAGTCAATCCCGATGTCATCGAAGCCGCGAACAGCGGACTCAAGGGCGTTCTAGCGCAGACGAACAAGCTCCCTAAGGACTTACTCCAAAGCGGCTTGCGACCGATCTTGATGAACTTACAAAACCCCGAGAAGCTCAATGTCAAAGGCTTGCAAGGTTTGGCACGACTGCTGGCTTTGCTTACGAATTACTTCAAGGTAGAGATTGGGGAGCGGCTTCTGTCTCATTTGACCCATATTGCGACGGCGACAGCGCTGCAAAAGTCGTCGTTTTCCCTAATCGAGCAGAACCCGCAGATGCAGATTGTCATCGCTGTATTGAATATCTTCCACCTGTTACCTTCGGCTGCATCAGGCTTCATGAAGGATCTTGTCAACAAAGTATTGGAGCTCGAAGACGCCCTCAGACGGGTACACTACAGCCCTCTTCGCGAACCCCTTCTCAAGTTCCTCAACCGCTATCCGAAAGAGACATGGACTTTCTTCGCAGCAAGGCTTTCAGAGCTCAAATACGGCAGATTCTTCGCACAGTTACTCGACTCTCCAGACAGTAGCCCATTGCGCGATGCAGTCATCGCGGACTTAGAGGGCCTGGCTAAGTCTGTCACAGAAGGCGAAGACCAAGAAAAGAAAGACGTCGCAGTCGTCAATGTCGTGCATATTGTGCAAACCATCTGTGGGCATCAACAAGAATGGCTTGTCACTGCCGGCACGTTTCGTCAAACTCTCCTCAGTGTAGGCAAAGACATCCAACAGAAGCTTGTCTCGGACACGATAGCCTTAGATTTGCGACTTCCCGCCGACCAAGCGGGAGAGCAGCTGATCGACATCTTTGTGGCATACATGAAGAACGCACCTCAGGACCTTGACTTCTTGTTTCAAATTATAGATTCCACCACCTCGGAAGAGATCAAGTTGCATGCCCTGTTCTTTTCTTTTCTCTACAGCCATATCATATCCAGTGAGTCGACCGAGCTTTGGCGCAACATAATATTACGGAGTCTGGAGCTTTATGGCTCAAGAGGATCGTCCCAGAGAGCCAAAGCTTTCGCATTCAGGAACCTTGTCAATCCAATTCTTGCCATGGATGTTCTTCGCACTGCGCAAAAGGAGAGGGGTGAACGGAGGTTCGTCGATAAAGGCCTGATTGAGGCTATTCATAATAACCTATGGAAGCCTCAGCTAGTGGACATCGGTGATGAGAATGCACAACCAGGGGCTGATCATTCGCGCCTTGAATTACTGCAACTGTCTGCCCTCCTGCTCAAATACTACCATAACCAGGTCTTGGAAGCTCGGAAAGATATCATCAAATTTGGTTGGAGCTATATGAAGCTGGAAGATACCATCAACAAGCATGCCGCATACGTGCTAGTCAGCTATTTCATAGCACAATTCGAAACACCCACGAAGATTGTCAACCAGATCTACGTTGCTTTGTTGAAGGCCCACCAGAATGAAGGTCGAGCTTTGGTTATCCAAGCACTGGACCTAGTGGCTCCATTTCTTCCAAAGAGGCTGACTGGCGCTGGGGATAACAAGTATCCTGTATGGGCGAAATGGCCAAAGAGAATTCTGTCCGAGGAGAGCTCGAACCTACAACAGCTGATCTGCATGTTTCAATTCATGGTGCGACATCCGGATTTATTCTACGAATCGCGGGAACAATTCATCCCTCACATAATTCCCTCCTTGGCAAAGATTGCACCCCTACCGGCCCCTTCCAACGAGCACAAAAAGCTGGTACTGCATCTCATCAACATGATCTTGCAGTGGGAGAAACGACGAGTCAACGGTGGTGAACGTCCGTCGTCGGGCTCTTCCGATACCTTCCCGGCTAAGCTGAGGAGGCTAGAGGCTTCCCAGGGAAGTAGTTCTTCGCCAGCCCCCAGCGTCGCTTCCGGGGGTGCTGAGAAACTCGACTACCAGATCCCTACCGCTTTGCGATCCATGCTAGTAAAGTACCTGACGCAACTCATCTGCACGCTACCAGAGCGGTACCCTCTACCTGCGGCCAAACTTAGAGAACTTCAATCCAATATAGTGCTGCCCCCTTTGCCTCCGAACGAGATGTGCCGAAAGGCGGTAGGATTATTGCATGATCTGCTTGCTCCGGATATGTGGACTGATGTCGATATCGAGATCTTTTCAAGGATGACAGAGCAGATCTTGGCATCTGAGAAGACGGACAAAGGCGACGACAAAACGAATACAAGCATCATCAACACACTGCAGATCATACGAGTTGTGCTGAACTTCAAGACCGATGAATGGATTGTGTCTCAGCTGCCCGCGATTCAGAAGATTTTGGAGAAGCCGATCCGCTTCGAGGATCCTGAGGTCCAGGATAGCATACATATAGCCGATGAAAAGTTGGATGACGGGCGAACAATCAAGCCCTTGTTGAGACGCATCCTCGATGCATTGCCGACAGAAAGTGCCGAGGAAGATGAGATGGAGGTTGAAACACCTGCCACGGAATTCATCAACTTTCTGTCCGCAGTCGCTACAGATGCCTTGACCAACCAAATTCTTATCCCGAGTATCAACATCCTCTGGAGCCTGGTTCACGTCAGACCCAAAGAGGTTGACCAGCACATTCAGCAGGTAATCAACGCGCTAACAACCAAGCTCGCAAGGGACCAAGTTCAGAACCCGGTTCCACCTGTTCAAGGGCCAGCAGGTACTCGGCCTGGCGAAGGACTCGACGCGCGAGAGCTCGAGATATCGACAGATCTTGCGTTGAAGACTATTGACGTGCTTTCATTGCGCATGCAAACACTAGGTGATCGGCGGCGTGCTTTTCTGAGTATCCTCGCCACTCTAGTGGAACGATCTGCGAACGTTCGACTCTGCGAGAAGGTGCTTAGCATGGTTGAAATCTGGGTATTTGACTCTAACGAGCCTTGGCCGACTCTGAAAGAGAAGACAGCTGTTTTACACAAGATGCTCGCCTTTGAGGCGCGACCCGACCCTGCGCTCCTGCATAAGTTCCTGGATCTAGTCATACGCATCTACGAGGATCCTAGAATCACCAAGACGGAACTGACAGTCAGGCTGGAGCATGCTTTCCTTGTTGGTACACGAGCGCAAGACGTGACGATGCGCCAACGTTTCATGGATATCTTTGACAAGAGTCTACAAAAGACAATCAGTGCCCGAATTCTCTATATTCTCATGTCGCAGAACTGGGATACGCTCAACGAGAGCTTCTGGCTCAGTCAAGCCATACAACTGATCTTCGGCGCGGTAGAGATGGGAACGAACATCCAATTACATGACGAGGACTTCAAACTGATGTCTCCGGCGCAAGTCTTCGGTTCTTCCCGTAACGATAGTCGAAAGGACGATGTGATGCTTGACAGTCGATTTGAGAACTTCATGGGCGATCACCGACGTTTCTACAATAGCCTTGGTGATGTCAAAGCTCGCGATGTCTTGGAGCCACTGTGTCAGCTGCAGCATACTGACCCGCAAGTGGCGTATGATATCTGGGTCGCCTTGTTTCCTCTCTGTTGGTCGGCACTGTCGCGAGATGACCGTAATGAACTTGAAAAGGGTATGGTCACTCTACTCACCGAAGATTACCATCAGCGCCAGCTCGACCGGCGGCCGAACGTTGTTCAAGCACTCCTAGAGGGCAACGTACGATGCAAACCCAGATGCAAGATCCCGGCGCATGTTATGAAGTTTCTGAGCAAGACTTACGATGCCTGGTACACGGCTGCTGTCGCGCTGGAGGATGCAGCCATTGCTCCAGTCATAGACACGCCATCAGTACGAGAAAGCAATTTGGATGCGCTTGTCGAGATCTATGCTGGTCTACAGGAAGATGATCTCTTCTATGGAACTTGGCGTCGGCGCTGCAAGTTCATCGAAACCAATTGTGCACTTTCATACGAGCAGAATGGCATGTGGGACAAAGCGCAAGAGTTCTACGAGGCCGCTCAGATCAAAGCACGTACCGGCTCGGTGCCCTTTTCCCAGGGCGAATACATGCTGTGGGAAGATCATTGGGTGTTGTGCGCCCAGAAGTTACAGCAATGGGACATTTTGAGCGACTTCGCTAAGCATGAGAACTTCAACGATTTGCTGCTAGAATCTGCATGGAGAACACTTGAGATGTGGCAGCAACAAGAGCAGTTGGAGATGCTGAGCTCGATAATAAAAGCAGTATCGGATGCACCAACGCCCCGACGGACATTCTTCCAAGCGTTCGTATCTCTGCTGAAGCTGCACGAAAAGATCGAAACACCGCAGGAGTTCAGTAGGATTTGCGATGAGTCCATTCAGCTCTCCATAAGGAAATGGCACCAGCTTCCCAAGCGGATTACCAACGCTCATATTCCGATCCTGCAAAACTTCCAGCAGCTAGTCGAACTCCACGATGCAAATGTAATCTGCAATAGTCTTGCGCAAACCAACTCAGCCAACCTCGACCAGAAGTCTCAAGAGCTGAAACTTCTGTTAGGGACGTGGCGGGATCGCCTGCCGAACGTGTGGGATGATATCAATGCATGGCAAGATCTGGTCACCTGGAGGCAGCATATCTTCCAACTTATTAATCGTACATACCTCAACCTGCTGCCACAAAATCAGAATAGCGCCGCTGGAGCAAATTCATTCGCCTATCGAGGCTACCATGAGACCGCTTGGATCATCAATCGCTTTGCGCATGTGGCTCGAAAGCACCAGCTTCCGGAAGTTTGTATCGCGCAGCTGAGTAAGATCTACACTCTGCCAAATATCGAGATCCAGGAAGCCTTCTTGAAATTAAGGGAACAGGCCAAATGTCATTACCAGAATCGCAGCGAGCTCAGCAGTGGCTTAGATGTGATTAACAACACCAACCTCAATTATTTTGGCCAGCAGCAAAAAGCAGAGTTCTTCACGTTGAAAGGTATGTTTCTGGCGAAGTTGACCCAGAAAGAAGAGGCCAATGATGCTTTCGGCACGGCGCTCTATTACGACATCCGTCTTCCGAAGGCTTGGGCTGAATGGGGTTTATACAACGACAATGAGTTCAAAGACAAGCCGAGCGACACCAAATCAGGGGCCGCCGCTGTAGCCTGTTACCTGGAAGCTGCCGGCTTGTACAAGAATGCTAAATCACGAAAGCTGCTGAGCCGAGTACTTTGGTTGTTGAGTGTCGATACGGCCGAAGGAGAGATGGCGAAAGCCTTTGAGGACTTCCGAGGCGAAACACCAGTGTGGTACTGGATCACGTTCATACCTCAGCTGCTCACAAGCCTTTCACATGCCGAAGCTCATATGTCGCGAAGTATCTTGGTCTCCATCGCGAAGAAGTACCCTCAGGCGCTGTACTTTCTTCTGCGAACTACTCGAGAAGATCTGTTGGCTATCAAGAAGCAACAGGAGCAGAAACAGCTTGACGTCAACAAAACCAAGCAGCAATCGCCGAATATGAAACAGGGATCACCCGAAAAGACGCCAAGTGCACGAGCGGACAGTTCGTCAAGGCCTGGTACTGCCAATGGTGAGGCTGTGCCCAATGGCCAATCCACGCCATCAAACCAATCGAACGGAATGAAGGCGGAACCCAATGGCGATGTCACCATGGGCGGGACCGAGCAGCCTGCTCAACCCATGAAGAAGCCTGCCTGGGAGTATTCGGAAGAGATAATGTCAGTGCTCAAGACCGCCTTTCCCTTCCTTGCTCTCACAATGGAAACGATGGTCGACCAAATCCAAAAACACTTCAAGTGTCCGCCAGATGAAGATGCATATCGTTTGATCGTCGCCTTACTCAATGACGGTCTGTCATACGTCAGTCGCACACCCTCCGCCTACGCCCAGGACTTCAAACTCCCCACCGCGACCGAACACAATATCCGGCGCTTCTCCCAGACCATCCTCCCCTCCCACATCAAAGCCTCGTTCGAAGAAGACTTTGTAGTCAAGCGCCCGACCATGTATGGTTACATTCACAAGCTGCGTAGATGGCGTGATAAATTCGAAGAGAAACTCGATCGCCGTGTCCAACACCAATTCCTCGAAAACTACAGCCCGCCCCTCACGGAATTCCGCTTTGGAAAGTTTGACGAGGTTGAAGTTCCGGGCCAATATCTCGATCACGCAGACAAGAATCAAGACTTCGTCCGTATCGAGCGCTTCCTTCCAAATATTGACCTCGTCCGCACTGTCGGCTTCTCACACCGACGCCTCAAGATTCGTGGGCACGACGGCTCCATCCACGCCTTCGCAGTACAACACCCTGCTGCGCGGCACTCCCGCCGCGAAGAACGGATCCTGCAGCTCTTCCGCATCTTCAACGGCATCCTCTCTAAACGCAAAGAGTCCCGGCGGCGCAACCTCTCCTTCTTCCTCCCTCACATGATCCCCATAGCGCCCTCCTTCCGCCTCGTCTCCGACGACGCATCCTACATCTCCCTCCAAGCCATCTACGAAGACCACTGCCGCCGCACGGCCCAAAACAAAGACGAGCCCCTCCTCTTCACCATGGACAAACTCCGCTCCATCTCGCTCCGCAACCCCGACGTTACCACCCCGCTGCGCATCGAAGTCTTCAAGACCATCACCCAGAAATGGTGTCCGCAGTCCATCGCCCGCGACTACTTCACCGCCACCTACCCTAATTTTGCCGATTTCTGGCTCTTCCGCCGCCACTTCGCCTACCAGCTCGCCGCGCTCACATACCTCACCTACACCATGCACATGACGACGCGCTACCCGCACAAATTGACCATCGCGCGCCGCACCGGCGACGTCTGGGGCAGCGAGCTCATCCCCAGCATGGCCACCACGCGGCCCTTCTTCCACAACCCCGAGCCCGTGCCCTTCCGGCTCACCCCGAACCTGCAAACGCTCATGGGCCCCATCGCCACGGAAGGCATCTTCGTCGCCGCGCTCATGGCGATCGCGCGCTGCCTCACCGAGCCCGAAGGCGAGCTCGAAGCGCAACTCAGCATCTTCGTCCGCGACGAGATGATGTTCTGGCTCACGACGCAGTCCCGCTCTTCCACTCCTGCCAACCCTGCGTCGTCTTCTAATCCTTCGTCGAGTGCGAGTGGGGGAGCAGGGGCCTACGGCACGGAGAATCTGAAGGAGATGGTTAGTGATAACTGTGCGTTGGTTGTGAGGAGGGCGGTTAGTCTGGCGAGCCCGCCCGAGGGGAATCTGCCGGCGGGGCAAACGGTGATTGATCTTGTGGCGAAGGCGAGTGGGATGCAGGGGTTGGCGCTGGGGGATGCGCTTTGGATGGGGTGGTTGTAGGGCGATTGGAAGGAGGGGGGGTTGATGAGTGGAAGGAGGAAAGGTGGAGAGGGTAGGGAAGGGAGGGGATGGTGAGGCGGGGAATGGGATACTGATGGAGAAGGAGAGTATGAGGGAGGGAAAGGGCGAAGAAAAGCGGACGAAAAGGAGTGCTAATTATGACGAAGATACCCTTCAGCATGGCGTCGGGGCGCAGGGATTTCATGGGTTATATGGATATTCATTGGCGCTACTCGCTTGCTTGATATTGGTATGCTTGCGCTTACTTTAGATGGGAAATTTGCCTTTCTAGCTTATCTATTCCCATTTATGTTCTTCACGACCCTTCTTGTTGATATTACTCTCGGCTATGACTGATGGCTTTGATGTTAAATAAAGAAGTTCTCTCCCTCTTCTTTCTTCTCTAGACCCAGCAATCGAATCAAATTTCCGCGATCAAGTATCCAAGCACCATCTCTTCCTCTTCCTCTTCCCCTTCCCCTCGCACTCTCCATCACCAAAACTTTGCTCTCTCCGCAACCCCTTCCCCCCAAACACGCAAAATCGCAAAACCAATCTAAAACACTACAAACACTGCAAACCTCAGCACTGCCTGTATGCGATAATCCAATTCAGAGTCTCAATCTCTGCACCCTAGACGCTATTGCGCTCCCGTATACCCTGCCCCTCAATCAACAACTCCTCGCCGTCCCAAGCAGCTTCCCTAGATCCTGTATGGTTATTTACTGGCAGGATGCAGGGGGGGATGATCGCAGTGAGGGGGCTGGAGACATGGTGGGGGGAAGGAGGATTAAGGTAGTGGTTTCGCTTTGGGGGCAGTGGATTGTGTGTTGGTGCTGTGGGAGACTGGGGATGGAGTGAGTGAGTGACCAGGTGGGCGGGTTGGAAGAGCGGGTTGGAATGTTGGGGGCTATTGAGGACGCTGTTGGAGAAGGAAAAGGAGTTGCGTGGGAGAGGGTTGAGAAGGAAGAGCAGAAGGAGAAAGTTGAGCAAGGATGTGGGAATGTGCTGTAATGTAGCACAGTATGCCTTACTCAAGAAGAGCAACATACGAGATGCTTCAGTATGGGATACTGTACTATGCTGAGATGTGATGTAACAACCGCTAGTGCCGCCGCTTTGCATGCGATAAGTTAAACTCCAACTACACTCTTCCCCCACTGTCTGGCCTCTAATCCCCCCCCCCCCCTTCCCGCCCTCACCCGTGGAGTATGTACGTCTTGCTGTTTGGACGGCGCTACTGCTGTTTGTACACATTTCCTCTTTCTCTACTTCTCTCACTCTCTCTTTCTCGACTTTTGACTCGAACGGCGCCGTTTTGGGAATAGCTGATTATCGTAACGTGCCCCCATTAATGGTCGCCTGCATGGGACTGTGCGACGTGGGGGATTTGCTCGCGGGGCTACGGAGCGTGAGGGGGAAGGCGTAGTCGTAGGGGTCTTCTTCTTCGCTGTGTGGGTGCATCCAATTAGCTCTCCAATCCACCTCTCCATACCCAATCAAACAAGAACAACTCATCGCAACGGGAACAGCTATTGGAAGAGAAAAGTCGTAGCAAAAGAAAAAGGGGGCGCTTACGGCAACTTCCAAGCAATATAATCCTCCGTACTCAGCCCCTCCCGGCCCTCCTGCAGACTCGCAAAATCCCCCGGCGTCATCATCCCGCTCCGCGTGCGCGGGCTGCCGGGCACACTCAGCGGTCTGCTCAGCTTCGGCTTAACGGCATCGAAGATCCCGTCTTCGTCCAGCACGTCGTCGAAACTGCTGGGATACGCTCGCCTTAGCGCCAGTTGCCGCGCTTTGACGTACTCCATGCCCATACGCTTCCAGTCGAGGAGGTCGGACAGGCGCTCAGTGCGGTTGCGCTGGTTGATGCGCTGGCGTTTGGATTTGGAGGCGAAGTCGAACAAGAAGGAAGTGAGCTGGTTGACGCTGTCGTCGATGCCCTGGGTGCGGCGGTCGACGATGTAAATGCCGTAGTCGGAGGCGTTTTCTATCAATTCCTCCATGTAGCAGCCGAAGCCCGAAAGGTTGGTCGTGATGGAGGGAACACCCATGACGGTGCATTCGGCGGGGGTGTATCCCCAGGGTTCATAGTACGAGCTGAACACGCCCATGTGCGTGCCGCGGACGAAGTCGTCGTAGTCGAGCGATAGGACGGGGTTGGCGGAGTTGAGGAATTCAGGGTGGAAGACGATTTTGACGCGGTCGGAGGGGTGATTGAAGAGCTGCACACGCCGGATCTGGTTGAGGACGGGGTCTTCGCTGTCATTGAGCATGTTGTGTGTGACGATGGGCGGGAGAGTGGTACGTTTCATGGCGAAGAGACGCCGTCGTAGCATAATGCGGTCGGAAGCGGAAAGAAGGTCTTTGTCTTCGGGGAGGTCGTCGCCGTCGTGCCATTGTAGCGCGCGGTCGAAGAGGCGCTTGCCGACTGCTCGCTCAATAGCAGAGGTGGTGTCGTGTAGGGATTTGATGACTGCTTGGCCTTTGAGGGCTTCAACGGTGAGAGAATGCGTTTTGGCGGGCATGATGATGAAGGCGACGATGGTCGTTTTGGAGTTGGAGGCTTTGAGGCGATGGTTGAGGCGGGCGAGGGCTTCGATGAACATGTCAACACCTTTGTTACGATATTCATAGCGTCCTGCGGTAAAGAAGTAGAGGGTATTGTCTGGTTCAAAGTCGTTGTAGCCATAGAAATGGCCGCGCACAAAGTCGTGGATCTTCTCCTTATTTACTTGATGTAGGTTTTGAAATTCGTGCATTGCGGAGAATTTCTTGACGTTCAGGCCGTTCGGTAGCACGCCGTCAGGTTTGCGCTTGAGCAGATGTTCCGACTCGTAGGCGGTGATATGGGAAACAGTGGTGAAAACGTCAGCAGCATGCGCAGCAGCGCGTTCGATGCAATAGCGGTGATAAATGCCTCGGCGGCCGGCTTCGGCATCGCAGTCAAAATATTGGAGGTTGTTGTAGAAGTCGACTGAGCCGGCACAGAGATAGCGGCCTAAAAGGGTGGCGTGAGTCGTGAAGATGGTCGTGACGTCTATTCTTCGCCTTTTCGTGAGTGGAAGAGCGACACCAGCAAGCCATTCGTGGAAGTGCACTATGACAGCCTTCCTTCGCTCGTGAGATACAAACTGCAGCCGGTCAGCACTGACCTCATTTGATGTAGGAGATTCAATACTTCTCCAAGAAACCATGCGACCAAATATCCAAAGACCACAGCTTCGTTAGTCTCGTCGTCGCCGTGTGGCGTAGGAATGCCCGCAGTATTCCACAGATCGGTCTTCCACTCGTCTAACCATCTGTAACCCGTCTTTGTGTCGATGAGCAATATCCGAGGTGCGCCTTCAATCAACCACCGGCCGTATACCATCTCAATACCTCGAGCTTTCATGGCCGATATGGTCTGGGCCAATTCAGGATTCGTAGGAGTCAAGGGTTCCACTTCGACGGCGGCCTGCAGCGATATCAGTGTGTGCATGGTGTGCCTTGCAAAGCTATGACATACCGAAGCCCTATTGAGAGGGCCGATGAGGGTGTAGCGGTCTCCATATTCGGCGGTAGTAACCGGGGCCTTTGACTTAATCACGGAGTAGATACCTCCGACTAGTCGAGTGAGCCTGTTCTATATACAAGAAGATGTAAGGCACGATGCATACCTCGATTGGCAGCCTCAGTCGAGACCTCAAAGAGCCTGTGGTCTTTGACATTCCGCTTGGAGTCGTCGAGGGCGCCATTGGTACGCGATGCGGCGATGTCCCCAGGTATAGTGGACATGCTCGCTCAATGGCAGCGATGAGGCTCCAAGAAGGAGAGGGACAGTGAAGTAGATGGATCGTGAAGGATGAAGGAACAATTACTGCGTAAGGTTTGTATGGTCGACTGGGCGTCGGACAGGGTATGGGAGCTCTGGCGGGCACGTGAAAGCTTCCCCACAGTCTTGCCAAGCAAAATGCAGCTTGACGTACGGGGTAGAGTCGAGTCGAAGTAAGGTACTCTGCATGGAATCTCCCGAGCTCGCAGCGATGGACAACAACAACCCTGGACAGTGAAGCAGAGACCAGACACGAATCAGCAACGAGACACAGGACCAAAGGAAGCCTCAATGGCAATGGCGGGAACGCTGGGAGCTTTCTCGAGGGCATTTCACGGATGGGCTTGCAGGCATCTCTAGGCGAAAAGAGCCGCGGATCTTCCGGCTGCAGCGATCAGGCCTCGCGCTATCGTCTAATCTCCGAAATCTCCGCTATCATGGAAAACAGCTTCACTTTCACGGATTGATGTTTTCACGACTTGGAAGTTTGGGAGCTGGGAGTTGCCTGATATTGTCGTCGCTGACAAAATCTGGCAAAGTGATCATTTTATGGATGGCCAGCATTTCCCGTACAAGATTTGAACATCCGAGATTTTCTTCATGAATCAACATGCATGACCTTGAGCCGATATATGGATCTAGTCTTGCCATACATACCCCACAAAACGCCTTGCTAATGGCATCATGCTGCTCTTTCCCGTTCCCATATATACCATGCTCGTCTATCTCAACAACGGTGAGTGAATGTATCTGATCATACCCCTTGCTCAAGAATCAGGGACCGAATTAGGTAGTCACTGAATGAGAGTGATGTCAAAGTCCCACGGATGAGATAGTTTGGTATATTTCGTATACCTCTCCCCTGGATTCGTAGACCAAGACCGTGCACTGGGTCTGCAACGGGGTTGCGCTGGCTGACTGTCATTTCGAAAAGTCGTTCGAAAAGTCGTTGTACAACGAATCTATGCAGAACAGAGCGAGTCTTAGCTGTTTTCCGCGCCAGCATCTTGCGGGGACTGCTTTGACAGCTCAGAGGCATTCGCGTAGGACTTTTCTGGAACCTCCGCAACCGGCTTGTTTTCGACCAGCTGCACCAGGAAATCCCCTAGCGGACCGGCTCCCTCCAGCTTGCTGGTTCGGGAACGGAAGAACTCGACGTCTCGCAGCATCCGCTGCTTTCCGGCCGCCGTCTTGACTTCCACTTCCGCAAACCCTTTACCCCACTGCTCGCGGTAGCTGCTGAACACGACGTCCATGATCATTCGGACCGTCATGTCCGGCAGGTGCTTGCTGAGCACCCTATGCACCGTCGTCGTCTCCTTGACCAGTGTTTCCATGTATGGGCTGGCAACCTGCCCATTCAAAGTGGTATCCCAGTCAACGTTTCTCATCGCGTTCACATGTGTACCTGCCCTCCCGCTCATAATGTCGACAAGCTTGTCATTGATGCCGGCTTGGTGTTCCTGGTAGAGTCGCTTGACCTTGTCGAATTCCATCATCAAGTTGCCCGAGCTATGCGAGTGCCGGCGAATGAACTCTCGGACATGAGGTATTAGGGCGGCGACGAAGCTCAGCGCTTGCGAAGCTAGTGCTAGATGCTTGGTTGTGATGTTTTTCAAGCCGGCGCTTCTTGTCGCACCAGCGCCGAGAATCAACTGTGATGATCGAGAATTGAAGAGTTTGAGGTACTCGAGGAGCGCAGAAGTGACTTCTGACGTCATACTAGGGATGCCAGTGATGAGCTGCTCGAAGCTTTGGATGCCTCTGAGAACCGTGATGGCTGACTCCGGCAAAAGGTAGTCCTGCTCATCGATGCTAGCGTTGCGGACTTTGTCTTTTGAGGCCGAGATACCGTTTGCGCCCTCCACACTGGGTTGTTTGGTGCCGTTCACCGCGTTTTGAGCGTCCGGCCAAAGCTGCGAAGCCTTGGCCCATGCTTCCACATCTCGTGTGCTTGCTTCCAGGACCCGAGATAGCGCTTGATTGTCCGAGTCTGTGAAGTCTTTCGCGTCCCAGCGATCGGCATCCATGCCTTGGACAAGTATCTGTCTCTCATTGTTGCCAAATTGCGAGACGAAGTCTTTGATGTGGGTATTGACGACAGTCTTCAATGAGGTGCCGCCTCGTCCGGACACTGCCTCACACTCATCGGCAAAAAGCTTGTTCAAATAGAAATATCTCACAAAGTCCGGCAGCGGTAGGTGGGTACTTTGCTCGGTCCTGACCTTGAGCACTTTAGTGATTTGTGTTTGAGCGATGTCGACAGCTTGGCCGAGAATGCTGGACATATCCAGCGCTTGCTGTAGGTCTTCAGAAGGGACTGCCGCCCGAGAACGCAGATTCCCTGTCGAGCCGTTGACGTAACTGTCCATATTCACCATTGGTGGGCTCAAGGGTGAGCCTACTCTGGCCGACGCTCGGGGGCTCTTAATTCCACTAGTCAGATCTAGGAGGACCTTGACTTGGGTTCCTAATCTTCTTAAAGCCTCGCCCACATTTGAATAGATAGTCTTGAGCATAGTCTCAGCGTTCTCAGCGTCAAGGGCGCGGAGGTTGCGGGCCAGGAGTGACGATCGTTCTTGCTGCGTCAGATGTCGGCCACCTTGAGTCGAAGCCGACATTGTAGACTCGGCATCATCGTCATTCGAACTCGGCAGACTTCGTCTTATAAGGTTCTTGGTTTCTTTGAGCATTCCTTCTCGATATGCAGTCGTTGCTGGCATTAGAAAATCTGATTTGGCGAGACCTTCAAGATTCGAGCGCAGTGTCTGCCGCAAAAGATCGTCTAGCTGTAAATAAGTTGGATATACTGACGGCGTGCGCGCGTGAGCTCCTCGAGCTCGCTGAGAAGCTTTATCCCATCGCTGGAGGGTCGTGCTTGAAGGTGTATTCCCCACGTGCTGGCGTAAATCGCCGAGTAGCGCTTCGAAGAATCTTGCTTCAAAGCCTTTGCCTATCCGCCTTCGTAGTAATGCCAGATCATTCGCAGAACCTTCAAGAGCAGCAATCCCTCGCAAGTCAATCAGTGCTTCATCAGAATACGCATTTTGAGGGTATTCAGCTGATTCCAGATCGATCCGCTCGCCGGCGATCAAATTTTCGACCTTTCCAAAGCATTCTAATGCAGACTCGATTTCACACTTGTCGACCAGCTTCTCGCAGCAATCAACAGCCTCAACGACGTCCTGTAATTGTTGAATGGCAGCACCTAGTTTTCGGACGTTTTCTCTCCGCCGACGCATAGCTACGACTTTGAGGCCTCCAATCGCCATTTCATTGTCCAAGGAAGCCAGATCTTCCCTCAGATTCTTTATCTTCGCAACCGAATCCGAACCTTCGGTGTGTAGCTCTTTGAGTGAGCCAAGCGCAGCGAAGAACGACGTCGAAGCTGTAGATATCGAAGATATGAGGTGGACTTCAACCGTGTCCATATACCACGATAGCTTCTCCTGTAGTATTGCATTTGTTGCAAGGGCTTTTCTACCACCAGGGCCTGGTGGGACAGCGGCTCCGTTGGCACCCGGCTGCCGTATTATCTCGGACCGCTCACTGACGATGTCAAAGGTCCTAGGGTTCTCAAGCTGAAAGTTCTCCTCGAAGTATACGTTCGGGATGGTAGATAAAGGAGTGGGTGCTAGGGGGCTTCGGCGAGAAGCGTTTCCGCTAGATCGCTTCGCAGGCTGCGGGCTCTCAAGAGGTGTGCTTGGCACGGGCAACAAAGGTCCAACACTAGGAGGGGTTGGAAAGCTTCCTGGTCGCCTGTGTCCCGATAGTGAAGCCCGTTGGTCTGTCTTAGACGTGGTTCTGGCCCTGCGAGTTGCATGCGGACCGTCATTGCTGTCCTTGGCATGTCGGAACGCTTCGTAGAGGGATCCAGCTTGAGTAAGATATGGCTGCAATGTCGCGTTGCTGACATGAGGGATGTTGCTGAGAGTGACGGGTGGGATATCCCGAGCTGAAGGTGCTTTCTGGGCGCCGGAACCCGTAGTGTGCGGTGCAAGGCCTGTACGGACAATGGGCGGTTGTAGTAAAGTCGAGATAGCTGAGGTCGTCAGCTTTTTAGCTCGTTCATCGGACTCTCTCGCAATCGGAACCTACCGTTTTTGTCCGCCTCTGCCATGGGATGGATTGCGCCTTAAGTTCATGAGTTGGAGCATTCGAAGAATCGAGCTACCATTGTCAACGGAAAGGGTCTGGATCAGCTTGAGATGTGCAAAAGCTCGTCAAAAGCTTGGCAACTCCAAGCCTAATTAAACATCCACGTTGGTCAAATTTTTCCTTGATACTCGCAACAGCTATTGACGGAATTCGATGGACAATCCGACCAGCGACGCGCCATAGTTCAACAGGCCGATTGTCAAAGCGTACAGCGTACTCGATTACGACTTTCATAGGAGGACTCCAGCAAGAAAACTAAGGCAATGTTTTCATTGACTTTCAAGGCCGGGTCAGGATAGGTGCACCCCTTTTACCGTCTGCCGGGAACGTTATCGAATTGAGCTGCGCGTGACTGAAATGGATATGCTGGCTAATCTGTCCTAATCGCTGAACCTGTTTCAGACACCAAGTCCTTCGACACCCACGATATCAAGCCAAACACAGTCCAACAGCTCTCGATCAAAAGGCCCACACCACATTCGGCAAAACTCAAGTTGCATGCTCTAAACCCCGACGTTCCGGATGCCACGCACAAGCGCTTGACCTGATGTGGCCATTTTATAGAGCAGTGCTCTCGTCGTTCTCTTTCATAGCTTCCACCCGTCAGCATTTGCTTTCACGATGAGCGTAAAGGGTTGACGGCGTTTTGAAATCTTACTTGAACTTCGTGACTGAGATTCGTGGTCACGCTTCTTGTCTTTCTTGCGCTGGAACACCCTGGACAAGAAGCTCTCAAATTTCTCTTTGCCCTGGGCTAGCTCATTCTTGGGTTGTTGGCAATGGTCCTGTTCCGCGCGTATTTGTGATCTCTCCGCATTGGTACATTTGAAACAGTAGTTTTGAAACCATGTGTTGTGAGCCTGGCACTCTTTCATATGTCCCTTTCGAGCACACGCCTGGCTGAAGACTTGCTTGCAGGTTGCACTAAGCACGTTCGTTAGTTCCGCTACTCATGATAAGCATCTTGGACTTGCCAGTGGTGAGTTCTCTGCGAAGTATGGTTTGTGCCACCGCGCTCGGGCTTGAAATGCTCATGGTTCGGATTGGCTGTTGGCCTAGAGTCAGAAGCCTGAAGTCAGAGAGATTTTCAGGTTGCGTCAAGCGATTAAGAAACTTGCATGCTCATTGGGAAAGTTATGCTCTTCTTGGAAGCAGCCATATTGTGTGCTTGCTAAGTCTATTGGGAAAGGAATAATGACCTTGAAAACGGGCTCTGCCGAGGAAGGGGTTCCTGAGAGAATAGCTAAATTGGAAGCCGAAGCTGAAGCTTGAGACATGGCGAGTATAAATATATATCTGGTACCTTGATCACGTTGCTAATGTGTCAACGGTAGCAGTGTTAAAGTAAGTGGTATGATTATAAGAGTTGTGATGAGTCAAATGTGTGGAAGGTAGTATATAGTATAGGCCCTCAGCAAACAACAAGTGTTGCTCCCAGTTCTCGACACAGCATCATCAACAATTCCCCGCAGCCATAAATTGCACTGACTGGCACTGGAGAACGCAAGAAGAAAAGGAGGTTGACATCCTCCGAAAAAGACTATAGGTTGGAGGTCCTACCAGTGAGGCTATCTCAGTCCTGAGAGCAAAGTTTCGCCCGTGGCATAGGCATAGAAAAGCGCGAAATCTAAGGTAATGGTACTTTGTTTGTCAACTCGTTTCTGCTTTGCAGCTGTCAGATGAAGTTCGCAACACAAACATGATCACGCAGCCGTGACTCACAAGCCAACATTTAGGCTAATAGTTCCATGAACAGCCATCAGCGTAGCTGGGGAAGCTCACACCTGGGAAAACGTACCAACCACACAGATTATATTGCTCGCCCGTTATCTTGAGCATGGCCTAGAGGCTCCGCTATGTGTTCTTGTGAATTCAGCGACCTCCTTTCTTGCCAAGGGATTTCTCTCTCGAAATCTCAAGCGTCCTATTTCAGTCGATTCCCCAGCCTCTGGGCACGAAGCAGTCAGCAGCACAGCTCATAGCACATCACGACGGCCGCCCGACCTCTGCGATCGTGGCCCACGCAACTTCACGTGAAAAAGGTCTAGGATGGCCATCCAAGATAAACTTAGCAAGCTAGGCCTCCGTGTGTGTGCAAGGGCTAAAGAATGGAGGAGTAGGTTCTCCGTCATCTCCTCTCTATGCAAGAAGATCTGGAGGAACAGCAGCGGTGATGAAGAAGAAGTCAGTGACATGGCGGTATTTGCACCTGTGCTCGCACGTGTAAGGCTGGACGCTCTTCCAGAATATGCATCTAGCATTAGAAGATCTGGGTTATTGCAGGATGCTCAGAATTCCCCGCAATATATCGATGGGGTGTGCGACACCAGTCAAGTCACAATCGAGTCGCCACCATTGTATGGCGCCTACAACATCCTTTTCCCGGTACGGTTCGCCGACGGTGCTCGGTGGATCCTCAAGGTGCCTGCCGCTGGTGGCAGCGAGGCTCGTTGGGATAATTCTGCAGCTCGAGCCCACCAATCAGAAGCCCTTACGATGCGGATGTTGACGAAGAATACCTCCATGCCGATTCCCATGGTGCATGCTTTCGATCAGAGCATGCAGAACCCGTTAGGTTGCCCCTTTATCCTTATGGATTACGTGAAAGGTAGACCACTCTATGAAAGGTGGTTTAACGACAAGGCTTTCGAGAACAAGGAGGATCTAGAAACATTCAGGATCCGCACGCTCGAGACACTCGCAACATCCATGGCTCAGCTCACTCGATTCACATACAACCAGTCTGGCTCGCTATCCTTCGACGCCCAAGGCAATATCTACGGGCTAGGTCCGGCAAGAGTGTACGATGCTGCGACGATGCATAACGATCTTTACGATGACGAACCTAGCGTTGACCTCCCCTTCTGTGACATTGGTCCTTTCCTTGACCTCCGAGACTATTTGCGGTACATGGTCGACCGCCACCGACCATCTTCTGAGGGGTTTGGGATAGGCCTTTATCGCATGCTTGTCCTGTTCATTGAATGGTTACCGGAAGATTATGTCAAAGCCCCTTTTGTACTCACACACCCCGACTTCGACCTCCAAAACGTGCTGGTTGAGGAAGATGGCACAGTGTGCGGGCTCATAGACTGGGATGGTGTTGCTGCAGAGCCCCGCTACCTTGGATGTGAGAGCTATCCAAAGTGGCTTACTCATGACTGGGATCCCTTCTTCTACAATTTCGATGTAGAGAACGGAAAATTGTACCACGAGTGTGGGCAGCCGGAACACCCGCCGAACGAGCTTTCTCATTATCGTACATTGTACGCGCAATTCATGAGCAAATCTCTTTTGACACAACAGGGTAGTATTGCAAAAAGTACGGCAAATAACTGCGCTCACCACCAGTCTGCCCTCGGTAACCGTTCAGAGGCCACGGGAAAATCTTTGCTCATTGGAAGTTTGGGTGCCGCAGCAATCAACCCGCTCTCGACGGATGGTGCTATCATCAACATTTTCGACAAGATCGCAGAAATGACAACCCACAAGTCTTACCATCAGAAATCAGAATGTACTTCTCACCGAGTGCCCGAAGTCACAAGAGCCAGTCCTCCGAAAGATGAAGATGTTGAATATGAAGACAGCGATCTACGAGAGATGGCTTGGATTCTACGATACAACGGTACGGATGATGGAATAGATATGGACATTACTCCTTCACCGATTGTAGTAGGGAAGGAAGGTTGTCAGCAACAGAAGAAAGCTTCACCTCCTTACCCTCAAGGAGCGTCGGAAAAACGAAAATCTCAGTGGACACAAAAGCAGTGGTCGAAGATCGGACTCCTCATGCATAAAGCGTCAGCCCGTTTTCAGTCCAACAGTCGAGCTAGAGACACGCAACCTCCAGCTCATTGCTTCATCATTCAAGATTTTGATAGAAGGCCAAACGGCACAGATCGCTCTCAAATTTCACCTTCAAGTCGATCTTCTTCAAACGGACCAGCGCTGAGCTTAGCCACGACTGATAAGAATAGTCAAGTCACCAAGTTGACGGATGTCTCTACCCAAGATGAACAAGTGACGATGGCCTGTATAATCAGCGACGGTTCTGGGGAAGACACCGCCACTGTTTCTGCTCCTCGCACAACAGCTTCACCAAAGCACACATTTATAGGGCCAAGAGTCAAAGCGGAATCTGACGTTCAAAAACCAACCGACAGACCTTGCCATACCTCAGCTACAGGGAATACTGCTAATATTTCGACATCTTTGCCGATGACAGTCGAGCACAGCTCGGATACAAGAATTAGAGGCGGCAAAGGCGCGTCAAGCAAGCCTTGCAATTTCATCAAAGCAAATTGCCGATTTGCACGCCGTATACTTGCCAAGCTGCCAGGCTGCGGTCGCAAGCCAAAGGAGCAGAAAGCCATAGTTTCAAGGAAAACCATCACATGCGACATGGAAGAGCCCCCAGCTCACCCGATAGGTTATAGTACTCACAAGGAGCGCATAATCGCCATGAAGAAGGCCGCAACGCAGAAGAGTCCTACGAGCCTCAATGCTAGCGAAGTCCAGGGCTGCACACAAAAGGAATCCCAACCTCAACCGAAACCCGTCGTAGAAGAAACAAAGACTACGACGAATACGAAGGCACGGTTCAAAGCATCCGCGACCAGAGAGCCACAGAAAGATCCGATCAGGAAAGAGGAAGAAGATATTGGCTTCATGGCTGCGTCGGTCTGCTATGCTTTGGCTGACGGGACGCTTAGTGAGGCTCGTATGAGGCGGTTGAAGGATGGCTTCCACCTCTTGCTTGACTCTTTATGAGAAGGTAGGATATCCATAGAACTCATGGATCTGCCGAAACTGATTTGTAAGGCCTTTATTCGAAGGAGGAAGAATAAGACGATATGATGGATCGTCGAATGTGGGACGATTGCCTTCCGAGATATTGAAATTGCAACATTCAATGAACGATTTGTTTTGGCGCCTTAGCGAAACTTTGGTTATGGAAGCAACAAAGGAACGGTGGCTATTGGATGTGATGCTTACATTCAAAGCGTTCGAGTCTGCATCGTTCATATGTATCATCTGTCTGCATCTAAGCTTGCCAACTTGTGTATTCAGGACTGAGGATTGGAAATCGTGCAGTATTTATCTCATGTTTTTACGCAAATTGTCTATCACCTGGCTTTCTTCTATTTCGCAATGCTAGTTCATTAATCGAGGCTTAGAGAAAGTAGTCATGGTAGAGCAGTAAATTCAACTGCGCACATTGCTCGGAGGCTACACCTGCGCCGTCTTCAAGACGATCTCTTAGAAGCAGCTTCCCCCCTTATTTCTCGACTCACATAATGTGAAGCGAACGACAAGATTCTCCAAAATTGAATAATTAAGTTTGGTTTTATCTCCGACTGATGTCATCTATCCCATTAAGATGTTGCTAATAGTAAGGATTCTAAGGGTAATAGCTGCCTTGGTAGTCGTACGAGGATGTCGTATTACCACTCCTACAGAAATCTACCGTGGTTCTGTAGTTTCGATCTTGCCTTTCTTTGGTGTTGCACCCCTCGCCAAGAATAGGGTTGCTGGCATCTCTCCAATCTCAACCACGTCAGATCAGAAGTTTCACAAAGGTTCGTCTTTGAGAGTCTCAAAGCCCTGAGATTAAACCTAAAGTCTCGTGCGAGTATTGTCTTCGCGGCGCTTCGAGCGCCTATCTTAGCTTGGAAAGTTGGTGAAACAATTTGCCGCGCAGTCTAAAATTGAAGAAAGTCATGTAACCTTGTAATATTAAGAAAAAAAACAAAATAAATTTGGGCTGTTGCAATCGAACGAATTGAAGAGCGCCTAATTATTTCACAAGATGTTCTTCATGCTCCACGATGTGCTGCTGGCAAGGGAAATCTTACCCGTCACCTGATACCGACTATCCGATCGTTGCCGCACTGCTGCCTCAGAATCTTTCCGCAAATTACCTTCAATTTCAGCGTTCTACTTCGCATCAAATCTACAGCCGTCAACCATGATACCACAAGGTTATCAAGATGACCACCGCTACCCCGACCTCCGCCTTCCCCTTCCACAATATTTGCATCCGCGCCCTTTCCTCCCCCTCATCCATCTCCACCTCGGAACGCAACCTCATCCTCCGCCGTCCTGATCCAAACACGGAGAACTCCGCCTACATTGCAAAGACTACTTTCCCGCTCTCGGCCCTCGTAGCTAAGGCCCTCGCCACCCCATCCACCCTTTCCCTAGAAGAAGCTCAAGTCCTTGTTGATGGCCCCGTAGATCGCACACGCGCTGAAAAGGGTGAACGCACACGGGCATATCTTGCACTAACCGGCGACCAAAAGAGATTATTGAACAGCGCAAGCAACGCAGTGGCGGACAAGGATAAGCACAAGGCAGGAAACATCGCGTACCGCCTGCTGCGAGACGCCAAGGCCAAGGAACTTGGAACACCGAAGGAAACTACCACCATCTACGACACCCTTGCCTCCACCCAAAGAGGCCCTTGACCTGCGCAACTCAAGCGCAAACCCTACGTCCTTCCCTGGGAGCGCGCCGATTGGATCACCCTCATCCGCGAAGAGGACTACCCCTCCTGGGGCCTTCCCGTCCTACGCACAGCCTACGCTGACCCCGCCGCCTGGCTCGTCTTCAAGACACGCTTCTCCGCCCTGGCCGTACGTGCGCTCGCTTGTGTTGCTTCGCCGGAAATCGTGCAAAATTTCAGCATCCAGTATATTGATGACGAAGACGCGCTTGCAGGCGCAGAACAAGCGGGACTGTTGGCGTACTATGCTCGAGCGGTGAGAGAGGGGAAAGTGAAGGAAGGGTACCGGTGGGGCGTGTTCATCAGTGCCGACGAGAATGTGTTAGATATCTTTGGTGAAGAGAGGAGGGAATGGATCGTTCCGGTATGGGAGGCAGCGTGGAGGGCTGGAGAGGTGGATAAGGTAGGGTGGAATGGGGCGCTGGCCATGAAGGCGGATTTGGTATTCGCAATTTTGATGCCGGCGCTGGCGAGGGGTGATATAAGGCCGTTGGAGGGCTTAAGTATGATGGCTACCGATCGGTGAGAGGTGGAGAAGAAGATGCTCTGGTAGATCTGGACTGGTCTCGATCTTTTCCTTTTGGCGGGAATTAAGCGGGTCAGCACATGCGTGGCATGCGTGCAGGCCCTGGACTGTGAGTTGGATTTTCTTTTAAGGAACCCGGTATCTTCACCATTCTAATGTTTAGATGATGCATGAGCCGACGATCTTGCCTATAACGCGGCTGAGCCCAGATATTATGAAGCCCACGATGGGAGACTGCATGAATAGCTCGCAACGAATTTTCTTCACCACAAGTCTGCGTCACAAGTAAATCGCTCCTAACGCTATCGGAAAGTGTACTAAGTCAACTTACTCTCCTTCTTCGTTACCGAACCTGCATACCAACGACAATATTGTATCTCATCAGCCCCTAAAACTGCACCTCATCAACTGAACGCATGGCACACTTCGCTCTGACCAACAAAAGATCTGCACATTCCCACATCAAGCTTCAGTTCTAGGAGCCAGCATCGGCTTGCCCGAACAAACTTGGAGCGGCTCGCAAACTCGACAAGAATTCTTCTTCGGTCTGAACTATGAGAGAAACTGCTTTATGGACAACAAGTATGGCTACCACACTCCCACAGCTCCGAGGAACTCTTCGTCAAAGATTTCATATTCGTTTTGCACCCAAGCTCTCAACTGACGAGTCCTCGCCGTTCAATGTTTACGGAGCTTTTTTGCTTGACGTCGAAAGTCGCTCTATTTTCGTATCCTATTACCGCTCGCTCCTCTGCGGACACTTAGTCAGATTTCCATATCCCTTATTCCGTCCTACGGCTTGATCATCATTTGCACTCATCCCTTTGCTCCTCTACCATCTCAGGAATACACCCTTTCCGCACACCCCTGCTTGCAACCCAGTCTCAATATCTCCTTCTGGGCAATCCTCTCCGCTGTTCTATCCCCTCTCCTAGCCCCAAGTTTCTTCAGCGTCTCTGCTTACAATCGGCGGGATCAATCAACATGAGCAAGCATCGCGCCCCAAGACGCGAGCTAGCCTCACATATCCTTCCAGAACCTCAGTATTCCTGGCTCTCGAACCCTTCGATCTCGCAGCGAACATTTATCCCTCAGAAATCCTCGACAAGAACGTTTTCCATGGCGATAGGGAGCCAGGCTCTGCACACCCTTCCTCACCGCATCGGTTGTAACCCCCCTTAACCATCACACGGCAGACAGACTGCGGAGGGTAACAGCATGACACTAAACCACGGATAGGAAGAGTGAGAGTGCAAAGGCCCCATCCGCTCGGCGCTTCAGCCGCTATGTGCATTGAGCTGTGTATACGAGCCATCCCTACTACCGGTCCTGCAGTACTCCTTCGATGCCAAGCAAAAGAATGATTCTCGAATCTTTCGCTCCAGCGCTTGCAACAGTGGTCTGCGCTGTATGGCTACCATTCGCGGCGCGCAACAACCAAAGAGACGACTAGAAAAAGGTCATCACGGAAACACCGCCCACAGCATCCTTGACCCGATAGCCTATACCAATCAACACTATTCCAGAAAACTTGAGACTCTTCCAACTCGTGAGCGGAGGATCACTAATTAGACATCTACAACAAATCCGCTCTCAACCTCACTCCAGCCCGTTCTTCAATCAAGAAGCGCGCTCCCAATTTCCCTCGTTCTTTCAAAAACCCCTCCAATCCACCCCGCCTCCCCAACTCATCCCCTCCAGACCCCCCTCTCCGCCTCCTTCTCCAGCTCCACCATCGCCTTAATCTCCTCATACCGCGCATCCCACCCCGCACCCAGCTCATCCCTCGCTTCCATCCTCCCCATCTTCTTCTTCTCAGCTGGCCCACCCCTCCCCTCACGAAATCTCATAACCTTCTCTTCAGTCGCCCTCTCACCAAGCACCTTCCTCGACGCCGGCTCCACATTCCTCGCTCCTGTCTCCTCCCTCCCCTCAGCACCCCTGCTCCGCAAGTACATCTCCACCATCTCACCAACCTCCAAGAACCTCGCCTCCCACTCCTCATCCCCCAGCGTCTCCTCCT
>JAABUQ010000267.1_pt1 | contig 118406 bp, 127 predicted proteins | sample 5560001 | NCBI WGS metagenome assembly JAABUQ01 (sample SAMN10711888, study PRJNA513371) | rock metagenome | isolation source: Antarctica rocks | place: Antarctica: Victoria Land, Finger Mt nord | collected 2015-12-18 | reverse complement strand
ATTATTTTTAAACTATTTTTAGTAATTCAAATAATGCGAATTTTTTTAAAAATAGAAAATCTTGGCATTTTGACGTCATTTTCGATTGCTTGGCGAGTCGATCGAGCCAAGTCAAGAAATCGTTGACCTAGGTCGATTTCGAGCTAGGTCACGATGTTGGTATCGAGTATTCGGGTCGGGTCAGAAAGTTGGTATCGAGTATTTGGGTCGGGTTAGAAAGTTGGTACCGATTCCCGGCCTAGCGGTCAGTCTATATCAAGATATGTTGGAAATTTCTATTTAATAAAAATATTAAATTGTTGTTTATCTTAATACAAGACTTCGATATTCGATATTCTATATTATTTTGTTTTTCGACTTTTGTTTGTTCTTTAATTTCTACTTGTTTTTCAACTTTTATTTGTTAAACAATTGCAAAATTTGTGCTTTTAACTTTATATTGTTCGAATACTTTGTTATATTAAAATAGAAATATATTATATTATTCTCTTTATTTTAAATTAAAATATCAATATAATACTCAAAAAATACTTCGATTATTAAGAGATTGTTTGCGCTAATTGTTATATATAAAGTACTTTGCTTAAGAGTATTTATAGTTTCAAGATTAATTTTGTAAACAACAAGTTTGTAAATATTAATATTAATAAGACAATTGTTTATTAACGTTGTCTAAGTCTCTTAATTTAAAATATTGAAATCGACATTCTTTTGCAATAGTATATCGATCAATATAGTTCTATAATATTTGTTAAATAGATTGCAAGCAAGATTTAATGCAAAATTATTATTTAATATAATATTGCTAATATTAATCTCATTTTATAACAAGTATTTGATGATCTATTATTATTTTTTGTTACAATAGTTTTTAAAGAAGTTATATACTTCGACTTCGAGAGCTTGCAAATACACAAAAGATCTTTTCTTATATATTTTGTTAATATTTATTTCGATAGCAATAAGCATTTGCAATATAATATTATTTATCTTCGAATTAAAATATTCTTGTTTAAACAATAGTTGCAATAGCGTTTTCTTATATTTGTTTATTATCTTAATCTCAACTTCTTAATTTAGAAGTTATTAAATAAGCTTGCAACAACTTGTAGCAACAGCACTTTAAAGAGAGAAACCTACTAGAACGTCGACTTTGTAATATAACAATATTTTGCCAAAATAAAGATAGCTTTCTGCTTATACTGCTCTCTTCAATAAGTTTTTGAATTTGTTGTCTTTTTTATTAATATTAATATTAGTTGTGCTAGTCAGCTTCTCGACTAAATAGTTCGGCCCGTTTGTTATAGCAAATATAAATAGTATCTATTCTTGTCGCCTTACGTGCCTGGATGTGCGTCATCTGAACCTGCCGAATTCGAGATAAAGCTAAAAGCTCGTCTGCATTAGAAGTACATCTTGAACCGAGATATCTTTCTGCTTTCACTCTCCTCCTGTGGGGGTGTTGATATTCCTGCCCGTTCGTGCTGCCGCACATCCTGAGCCATTCACCATGGGTGACCGCAGCGCCTTTTTCTATGGTACCGTCACCTTCACTGTCTTTCCGGTAGCAAAGCTAATACCATGTCCGTCAGGCACACTGATGGCGCCCCAAGTTCTCTACCGCGTCTGTTACGGCACACCCAAACCCACCCCTCTTCAGAAATCCCTCCTCACCATCCGACCCGCCGTCCTGCATTCGTACTGCCGGCGCAAAGTTTGCGACTGCGACTACCCAGCCATTATACCCTCTCCCGGCGTTTCTGTCCGCGGTACCTTTGTGCAAAGGTTAACAGATGCCGATATCTGGAGGCTTGACATCTTCGAAGGCGACCAGTACACGAGGGAGAGCGTCCGGATAAGGCTCCTGGAAGAGGTAGGCGACGGCGAGGGTAGAGGGAACGTAGAAGGGTTGGAGATGGAGGCTGAGACGTTTGTTTGGGCCGACGGAAGGGTAGATCTGGAGGAGGGTGAATGGGATTTTGCAGAGTTCCGAGCTGAGAAGATGGCGCGTTGGATATGTAGTGGTGACGAGTATGAAGGTGAGCTGAGACCGTCGATCCTGATTCTGTCAACGGTAGCTTGTTGTAGGACTAGCTGCTGAAAAGACGTGTAGAGGTTGATGAAGCAGTCAAAGCCGCGGGAAAGGATCCAACCGGAGGGAGAGGAGCCAATGGCAGGATCGGGGAACAATTGACGGGCAAGGAGACGGATGAAGCTTTGGCAAGCGCTGTGTAGATATAGACCTCCGCCTGGGCGTATTAGAGTCGCTGCGTAGTAATTGTAAGAGCGTCAAACACCTGGTCCTTTTCCGACAATCTAGCTGACCTCCTTCTTATGGCTCCTGTCCTCCCCCTTTTACCCATCCACCCGCTACAATCGCCTCTCGGGCCACTTGTGAGATGATCCGAAACCGATCTGGGCCCAGTTGCACCCCGCCATACCATCTTGTGACCACGACGAAAATGTTCCACACGTCCATCACCTGCAAGAGATGCAGCAATCTGCCGCCAGCAGCAGTCTCGCCATCGTCATCACAATCTTGGTAGATGATTTCATTCGATCCACCTTTGGGGTCAAAGGAAGGCTGTGTACGGATACGGTAAGCATTGATATTGTGCGTCGCTTTTGCGGCGCGCTTATCGGTTGTGAGTAAATTCTGAAGTGCCGCATGTGCTTCTACAGGGAAAGCAACAGCGCAGACACGGGCGACGAAGACGGATTTCTTCGATGTCGTAGTCTCGGAGAGCGTCCATTTTGGAGGTGCGGAAGTAAAGGACGGTTGATGTGGGCCATTGGAGGTGTCCTCTGCAATTGTGATTCCGTTCTGATTCATGGGAGAATTGTTCGCCTGAGCATCCATAGAATCTTCGTTTTGCAGCTGAAAATCGTCCTCCAGTCCTTGTAAAAGATCGAAGAGGCACACGGAGCCTGGAGTGAACACTTGTGGCAAAGCGTCCCGGGCTTGAGTGAGAATCTGAGCGCCCTCTCCTTTTCGAGATGCATTATTGTTCTGTATGCCAAAAAAGTCTGGTGGCTGTTCCGGATAGGTAGAGGGAAAAGCGATCCGTAGTGTTACATCGCGGCGAGGGATGCTGAGGATATAGACATTGCTCGTCGAATCATCGGCCCGTTCGATGGTATGGTCGCCATAGATGGAATTAATTGCTTCAAGCTCGTTCAGGAGATCCTCGGACATGATTGGAGGCAGATCGACCTATAGCAACGAGTGGCGGGGAGTGTCGTGTCATTCGCCCATGAAAGTGCCTCTTTCGGGAGGATCTATAGCGAGATGCTTCTGGATAACATGACCAAATACCTTAACGTTCTGCTTCGCTCCGACGGCGCTCACTCAGGTCCAAGGCATCGCCATGTTATTGATGTCTTGCGTTATGTCTTGCTGTCTCGCATGGCTTGGAGCGGTGTGAGCCATCTTCTCTATGACAATTTGCCAGACGCGTGGCCCTCCTCAAGCCCGCTGTCCCGGCTGGCCTGGCTTGGATATTTTACAGAAAAGCTCTCGAGCTTCGACTAGGCGTTGAGACTCCAAGCCGCTGCTAGGCTTCTTTGAACCTCTTGTCGAACGGCAACAGCTGTTTGGCTCAGTCAATCTTTGCAAAGGGCTAGAGGAATTGGAAAAACGTCTTCGCTTGGCTACGGTTCTCTGGCGAGTGGCGGCAATGGATGAGGCTGAACTGATAAGAGACTAGAACATAAAGCACTCTAGCGACGGGTAATTGTGGGGTATCTCGACGCTTGGCAAGCAAGAGGGGCCAGGGGTGAGGCGATCATGCAGAGATGATGCGATGTTCGATGTTTCTTGCTGCATGCAGATATGATCAATTCTCGATTCCCTTGACTGGTGACAGCTCATCATGCTTCAACTGCCAAGACGAGGAGTGACCCATTCAGTGGGTATCCCAAGTCCAAGCCCCTTCTGCAAATGCTTTTGTGAAACCACAACTCCCGACTGACATGTTCGTTGGTACGCCTATCATGCAGCAAGCTCGATGCGCTCAATTCATCCAGGTGAGCCCGTTGGCTGTCTCCTCCAGCGGGAACACCTCTCTCGCGTACTCTTCGATCCCTCGATACCCCTCCCACAGCTCCAAAGCCTCCTCAGGCGCTTGAAGATCGGGGCCGAAGTAGGGGGCGTTGTGTTTGCCAAACAGTACTTCAATTCCTTCAAGTTGCTCACGATAGCCGTTGGGAATTGACACTTCAATCTTAATAGGGCCTTGTTGGTAGCGGACAGGCCGGTCAAGGGCTTTCGAGAACGCCGAGCAGACTTGTCGAGGCGTGAGAAGCTCGAAGGCGAGGGCAATGCTGTGAGGTATGTCAGTCTAGCCATCCGCTTGGGTGATTTTCGATAGAAGTCACACAAGTGACGTACCGTTGCCCTGACCACTGTCTGATGCCGTCTTTGAATATCTGCCAAACCGCAGGTCCAACGTCGTGCTCTGCGTCCAGCCAGGGAAGAGCCGTACCGGGAGGGAACGGGGCAGTCCATTGGAAGCTCTTGTCTGGTTGCAGCTTCATGCAAAAGAGAGGATATGGCAGGCTGGTAAAATTATTGTTGTAGATCCCCGTGTAGACAAAAGTAGCTGGTAGGTCAATCTGTACCTCGATGAGCGTCGTTATCATAGTGTTGATACGCAACAAACTCGCCTGGCGAATGTAGTTCTCGACCGTGAATTTGACACTCCACATCGGCAAGCTTGGCCACCCTTTACCATAAATGCCATGATCTGGCATACTGCTGTAGATGTAATGCTGGACTCCCGCTTTCTTCGCCGCGTCCGCCAGTGACTTCCCTATCGCGATCTCATCCCCCCACGGTATCGTGTTAACAAACGCTCTCTGGGCGCCAGCGAATAGCTCGGCGACCAGCTTCGCATCGGTCAGGGAACCCTCGATTACGGTAACATTCTCCAGGTTTTGCAGCTCGCGAGCTACTGGCCCGTCCTTAGAGTTGACCTGAGCGCGGACATGATAGCCCACCGCTGCTGCAACGCGTGCGACCGAAGCCGCCTGCCGACCGGCAGTGTTGACGAGGGCGATTATTCTCGTGGGCATGTGCAAGACGGTGGGATGATAAAAGTTTAGATGTAAGATGGCAGTAATGGTATGGTTCGATGGTAACGAGCCTATTCAATTGAATAAGGTTGAATGCTGTGGTCAATTGAAGGAAAAGTACAGGTCGAAACGAGATGCAAGATCACGTAGTTTGAGAGTATACAAAGGGTTAGGCTATGATGACTATGATGGCAATTCTCCATCTGGGGACCTTGATGCGGGTCCAGGAAGAACGGACGCCAGGGTAAGGCGCAAATGCATAGCATCCATCAAGTCGGGATGACAGGGCGCATGCTTTTGATAACGATGACACCACTCCTCCACCCATAGTGTACACTAGCAGACACCGAGGACGGCCACGAGCCAAAGCTTCGGGACTAGAGGAGAAGGTGCGAACGGCGCGAATGGAAGGCATAGAAACGTGAGACAAATCGAATTGAGTTAGGACAGGCAAGGTGCGCAAGTAAGAAGCTGCTGGCATCATGACACAAGTCGAGTTGCACGTCGCTTAATAAGTGTCGAAGGGTTCGGAGCTTGCTCCATCTGGAGGTCCAGTGGAAGCGCATCCGCGGAGAAAATGAGATGAAGATTGAGACTACGTGAACATTAAGTATGTAGTCCCAAAGACTTACCGCTTGTGCACGCCATTTTGGGCGGCGGATTCAGGGAGTGTGGACTGAGGCACCAGGATGACGGTCCAAGGATGGGGGTGAGGGAGCGGCACAAGCTCTTACGTACCAGCAACCAGAGTTGAGGGCCACTAAGACTACTAATTGAGGGGTTCCTGCTATGGCTGTCAGAGAATGACGGTGTCGACATGGATTTCAACACTCTCATGATTTGCACGCCGTCATTGTCATAGATGTAGCTCGTTGGACGGTTGGGTGATCTTTGGATGCCGCTTTCGAGATTACAGGGGTACCTGAAGCTTCGAGGCTGCTTCGGGTTCAGTCACAGCTACGACTAAACGCCGATCCGGGGAACCCAGTCGCTCATCAAGATGTAGATTCCTTGGCTGTGGTGGGCCAAGGCTGGTCAGTGGAGTGCTTCTCTGTCTTTCTGTCAATTCTAACAAATCAACTCTGACAGGACGCTTCCTCCATCAGTACGAGGAAAGTTGTAGGACTTGCAGCAGGCACCTTGTCACCGTACAGGACTTGATCGAATCAAACCCCAGAAGCCAGATATGTTACCATAAGGCCAACCTGGGCCGCCAAGCGTGACAACCCATCAAATGGCATGGATGGATCATGGGTGCCTGTTCGCTTGGCAAACCATCGACTTCTTGCGCCTCCCAAACCCATTTCATCTGTTCGCCTCAATCATTGACCAACGAACGTCTCTCACAGTGGGTGACCACTGGTCACAGTCCAACAGGACTTCGGTGAACCTTTCTTCTCACTCGGGCCAGCTATTCAGGACTCCACACTCGATGGCTGAATTTCCAACATTAAGTTTCACCCTTTAAGCCAAAAAAACTCGATGACGCTTTGCCTCTGGGCTCTGAATTGGTCGAAGTGTACAATTGTGGTGTCGTGCAAACGTTGTGATGTTCCGCATCTCAAGTGTAATTGGCACATCTCTGGACCTGTTATGGGTACTTGCTACGAATGTGTGCAATCCCGACAGCCCGGTCTGAGTATCGATGCATTATCGTGTTGAGCCAAATCACAACCCCGCAGCTTGCCACGTGGACGGTTCGCGCTGCCCCTGCATCGTCGCTATTGCGAGTTCATCAGGATGCAAATGCGCCCCGGACTGTCGAAGTAATGACACATTTTCGTGGAGACCTGCGTTGGCAGCCAGAAACAGTGGGGTGCGTCCTGCCTTGTTACGTAGATGTACCGACGCTCCTTTGAGTAACAGAACCCGCAGAACCTCAACAGAAGAGCTCGTGGCTGCGATGTGCTGCATGATTGGTGTTAGCCTAAAACAAGTAATATACCAACAAGACATGCCTGTGGTCTTACCAGAGGGGTATTTCCAGAGTAGTCTCCTTCGTTGAGCATCAATTCCGAATGACTTTTCAACAACTCTTGCACCTCATCCGCGTTCCCACGAGCGATAGCATACCCCAATGCTGTTAATGTAGTAACGGTGCTCGAGAGATAGCCTAAAGGATGTTCAAATGCCATCTGTGCCTGCTCTGTAAGTTCGCCCCGCAATGATTGGGACATTTGCTGTGTCACATGGTCGATTTCCAGTCCTGGAAGTGCCAGCAGGTAGGAGAGCTTTGCAAGTGCTGCTTCGGAAGTAAGGTCATGGCCTGGTATTGCGCCAGCCTGCTTCAGCAACATAGCAGGCTCATACAGTGGGCTCACGCTGCCGGTCATGCCTAAGAGCACAGTAAGAACAGACGACTTTGCCAAACCATGATCATCAGCAGATGGCGTACAGTATCACGACTCGGTCCGGTCACTCGAAGAGAGTACAAAACATTCAGTGGCCATTAGCTGCCCGATTGATTAATGAGTAGCATGCCCAGGGCCATACCTCTGATGTTTCTTGAACAAAGTTGGGACAACATTACTGTCCGAGCGGCCTTGTACGCCGTCTGCTGATGGTAGAACACTTACATTGAGTTACGTTCACAATGACTATACCCCGTTTGACAGCCTCGGCAAAGATCTTGGTCAGCGCACCATCTGCACCCCCAGGCGCATTGCCAGCACCAAAAGTCTCCAAGATCAGGCCTCTGAGCCCACGAACTCTTAGGACAGCATCCACCATCTCGGGTCTGATACCCGGGAAAATGCGAAGACATGCAACGTGACCAATATCATAATTGGTCTGTATGCTGAATTGCTCGATATGTGTTGGCCGGTAGATCAAATCCCAAGACACGTTGGTTTTCAAAGACGTGATTGTAGCCAATGGAGGAAAGTTAGGAGAAGCAAATGCAGCAAAATCGCTAGCAGAGACCTTCGTAACTCTATTGCCACGGAACAGCTTGTAGTTGAAGAAAAGACACACCTCAGGTATCATGAAATGGCCTGCTATGATCAGTGATCCCAGTAAATTGTCGGTAGCATCGTTCTGTAGCTCAAGCATTGGAGCTTGAGATCCAGTCAATATCACTGGTTTGCCCAGATGCTGTAACATAAAACTCAACGCAGAACACGTATATGCCATGGAATCAGTACCATGTAACACGATGAACGCATCAAACAACTTATAATTCCAGAGAATGGTCTTAGCAATTTCCGTCCAGCCATCGGCATTGATCGAGCTGCTATCCAGAAGCTCATCGAACTCCAGTACGGCGTATCGTACATGCTTTTCATATGTGCTGATTGGTGTCCGGAGGCTATGGAGTAACTGCCTGGTGTGTTCATCAACCTTGACCTGGATCTCTTTACGAGCAGATCCATCATTGAAGGAAGGTCTGGGAGCCATTCCGGATTCAAGAAAGCCTCTAGCTGGCACAAAACCGCGTTCACCTTCCCTCTTCATGCAGATGGTTCCTCCAGTCATGATGATGAGCACCCGAGACTCAGGATATTTGGGCTTATCCCGCATATCATCTACAGCCATGGTCTCTCATCTAGTCTGAATTGCCTATATCTGTATGGCAGAGGCAACATTCCGATCCAGGGTTGGAAGATCTTCCGCGTTGTATTAGATGAGCCTCTGTTTGGCTTGGGTCAGAACGCTGGAGCGAGGAACTATGTCTCGGGTTGACGTGGTTGTGAGGTCAAGAACAGCTCCTTGTAAATCTTTTACTTGGTAATGAATGATTTGAGAAGCCTAAGGTGTCGACCCAAAATCGTGAGCTTGCTAAAATCGTTGCCCAAGTTCTTCGCTATCCGAAGCAAACAGGGGCGAAAATCCCCGAGTTTGAAGAGCCCACCAACTGAATGGAGACTAGCTTACCTGTAGTCTTGGTATCTCAAACAGTACAATCAGTCGCACGGATGGACGCAAGATAATAATATGCACAGCTACTTTAAGGTATACAGAATTTCATTTCGTCTGCTTTTGAACGCTACATTCTTTCACTCCCAATCCTTTCTCCCGGATCTGGAGTACATAGCACTACATTAAGTGAGTGTAGCTGGCTTTGAAGCCAGTATGGCGGACAGCCGTGGGTATCAAAAATCAGATTCCAACTCCATCGTGGGTCAATCTCGTTATATCTCTGCGGCTGTACTTTCATCTGTCTGCGCCATTGACCGTCTCGTCTGTTACGCCGAAGCGCCAGCGTCCTCAAACGGAAACGGCGGGATTACCAGTGGGCCCTCCCTCTCATTCGCACCTCGAGCGACCATTTTCGGTTTCTTCGCGACTTGCTGATGCGGGTGCTGCTTCTTCGCTAGGCTCAGCGACCGGGTGAGCCCCTTCCAGCCAGAGGTATGGTTGGATGCTGGTATATGTCCGGGATTGCCGCGGGCGCGAGAGACGCTCCCCTTTGGAGAAGCCGCGAGCCGCGGTGGTTCAAGTGAATATGGGTCGTAGTCGTGATAGCTAGGGGTGCGGCGGACATCCAACCGAGGAACGTAATGCTCGTCCTCCGATACGAGTGCCTCATCGTCTGGTAGCCATGATTCAGGCACTTTCAACAAAGGCCTACTGTCTTTGCGCTTCAATGTCGTGGTCGGCTTCGGTGGAAGCGGGGAGACCACCATCCCTACGGCTTTGTTCGCGGAATGCGGAACGTTCTCGTCCGAAACGGTCGCCAGGCGAGTAGGTGGGACCTTGGCAGTAGAATATGACAGCTGCGATTTGGGGATGCGCTGCCTACGTTTGTGCATTGGTGCGAGATTGGTGATATCGACCAACTTTGGGCGGCCGAGAGACAGAATGGGTACAGCGATGGCGATTTCCGCCTTCGACTCCGTTGCGGCGGACAGGTCGATAGGGTCTTCCAACCTCGCAGAGGGCTTGTGCTTTAATTCCTCATCGTGACTGCCTTCACTATCCGGACTTGGCGAGGGTTCCTCCTCGCTGGACATGTAACGATCATGAAGCTCGCTTCTGGAGTAAGTGTTAATTCGCAGGTTGTTCTTCGGTTTGATGTTGGATACATTGACGAGCTTGGCCGAGGGGAAGTCCATCTCTTTCCGTGGTTTCTCGTACTCGTCCCCAACAATCACGATGTGCTCCCTGAGTGTATCATCACTGTCGGAGCTGTTTCTAAAGCTCGCAATGTGTTTTTGACCCAGCACTGCGGGACGACGTTGTACGACGGGCATCGTAACAAATATTAGAACGGGGAGTCAAATCTAATTCACAGTGAGGCTGATGACGGAGATGTAGTAAATGGCTTGAGAGCAGATCAGGCGGCCATGTAATAATAGTTGAGGCAGTGATTCAGCTGAACCTCGGAAAGACAAAGGTCAGTGCGCTCTAGTGTCTGAATGTGCGCAGCACAGTGTATACTTCGTATAATGCTTGTGTTGGATGACACAGTGTATGTTGAGTGCAGGGGGTTCGGGAAATGAAACAATTAGATAATTCGGAGGATGGGGCGCGGTTCTATACAACATTGCAATTAGCAGATCTGCGGCACGATGGGCAAGAAGCCAAGGCAGGTGGTGGAGATCATCATCGGGTGGGCCAGGAGCATTGTGTATGGACAGCTTGATGCATGCCAAGGGCATGGTTGGCGTTGCAGCATCAGAGAGGGTTCGCATGGCAGCTAGGCTATGCTAACGCATGAGCCGTGGATGATGGAGGTGATCAGCGGGATGCCGTGATCTGGGATGCATTGGTCGATCAGTCGGACGGCCCCAAGGATTGTCATCTGATGATCTGAGGGCGTTTCAGTTGGGCCATTGGTCGGACCCCGAAATAAGAGCACCACTGGTTACAAGCCCCTGACCAACCGCTCATTTTTGGGCGTGGCCCCCCCTCACCCGTGGCTTACTCGACGAACCATGCCACTTCCATCCACCCCCATCGCTCCGACTGCCTAACTCAATTGCTCTTAGTCGCCCGTCTTCCAGGATAAAGTTACTGCTGCCGATGGTGATTGTTGCGGCGCATCTTCTCAATCAATTATCCGACAACTGGAGTGCATATCGACTGGCTCTGCGCTCCAGCATCAAGTAGCGGCTCGTTGAATTCCGCGATGGCCATTAAAATCCAATTGTTGCATCCATCTACGTTGGTGGGTGTCAATCTGACAATCCTCCTTTTCCATCCTCCTTGTTGTTGCTGAACCCGCCACGCAATGACGGCATGATGGGCACACCTTCTCACTCTGTGACGCCATAACAGGAACCGCTCTTTGTTTCAGCTGTTCAGGCTGATATGGTCCAGCAACACCACCCATGTTGCTCTCTACAGTACTCCGTCACTCTGTCTTCGCCAAGTGACACTGATCTATGCACCATGCAGTTGTGTCCTACAATCTATTGTTTGATTATGCATGCATATTGGAGACCGTTCGGCGCCTGCGGTAATGCAGACGGCAGCGATGTTAAGTTTGTACTCACGAACTCGCGCACTGACAGCACGGACGCTGTGCCTAAGCTGTACCATGAACTTTCTTTGATGGGTCTATACAAAGATGTTTTTGACTTTCGCTAAAGTGGGGATGCATTCGCATTGCTGAAGCACCATGAAGTGGAGTAAATCAACGGCGAGTGAAAGCATTGACCCGTCTCGCAGAGTCAGCAAGACGGACACACTTATGTGCTACTATGAATTGAAGGCATGAACAGAGCTTTCACGCTCTATAGCTTACTACTGGGTCTGCGTATGTACATCTCTCCCTCTGTCATTCTCAGCTCTTGCGAAGTCCCATTCTATTTCCCTCGCCTCGCCTCTCTGCCCTTTTCCTTCCGATAGCAGTGTCGGATATTATCCATGCACGTGGCCTAGAGTAACGGCATCCAAGCGCCGCCGGAATATATCCGCCGAACGAGTGGTCGCTCTAGAATCGCATTTTCTTCATAACGCCATCTCTAAGTGGATAACCCAAACGCTTTAGTAAGCGTCTTCCGACCCTCTAGTACTAGTCTAGCCCGTTTACCAATTCATTCTATAGAAAATACTCCGAAGAAAGGATCAGCTTTTCAACAAACCCATCTCTTTTACTCAGGAGGTGCAGCGAAGTGTTGTCATCCCTTTCTCACGGCCGGCCTGCACATCGCCTTTACTCGCAGGCTGCGTTACACAAATGCCTTTGGCAACTCCAACACTCCAAATATCGAGCCTACCGATGTCGAAGTCGTGAGCTCGCTTTCCTGGTCACTAGGCTCCCTTTCATTTGCAAGTCGATAGCTCTCCATCAAGGCTCGACCTTACCCTGCTACCCGCTCTCCCCGTGTGCTGGCGTGGTGTCACCTTCGGAGTGCCCATTGATTCCCCTTCTATGTTCAATCCGTTCATCAAGCCCTCTCAATAGCTAAGGATAGTCAAATTCTTTGGCTGTTCGTCTCTTGAGCAGTGAATACCCATTGCTTAAACACTCCTTCACCACTGCCACAAACCCCCTTCTTAGAAAACCATGCACCATCTCCAAACCCCTCTTCTCCTTTCAGCTTTCACCAATTGCTCATGCCTTCCCTTCCAGTCGCTGATGCAGCACACCGCGGTACATACAGCATGAGCCTCTCGAACCTCGTCTGGCGCATGAGCAAGCTAAAGCAAACAAGAACCTTCCTGCAACGCAGCGTCCCTTAACCCTCGAAGCGGAAGAGCGAAACAACGTGGATGAGCTGGGCTTGTCGTGCAGGAACGCTCGTGCGGGAGGTTTAAGATAGTCTTGCATATCGAGTTTCGGGATCTTTCCACTTAGGAGAATGTCTGTGCTGATAGCATGGGATTCTTACCAAGATGTGGGTATCTTGCCAGCGTTCTCGGTTGTGGGTGTGATTTGGTGCCGTACCAAAATTGTAATCCATGAGACTCCCCACTGTCGAGAATTGCTACACGGACAACGTCCATTTGTATTGGATTTCAGATTTCGGGCTCGACATATATTGCTTTCCCACCCCTCCGATGCTACTGTACACTTAAGATTCCAAAACAATACCTTACATTTTCCTCTCCTGCACGATTCCACCCCCAAAAAGATACCCCTGCCATAGGGACCACACTTAGATAAGGTAACCCACCCGCCGCCGCTTGAGCCTCTCCCACAGCCCAATATAGCAAATTGATGGCGCAAAAATACAGACGCAACGATACTTTATATGCACAACGAAAATAAGAAACTAATCTAGGACGCAGAGATCCACCGCCGTCGGCCCGTGCGTAAGTAACCTTCATGGCTCCGAAATTCGGAATGTCGGCGGGTCGGATATATTGCGCGTAAACGCTTGAGCGTCAACACAACAACGCATGCGAGACAGCCTGCAGAGCGCAACGGTCGCACCGCGCAAGCAAATCAACCATTTCGCTCCCATCTTGAAAAAGCCGACCCACTCGAGTCGCTACCATGGGCACTCTTCACCGCTCTTTAAGCTCTCTATGCCTTTCTGCTCCTCGCAACGGGCTCTTTGCTCGCGCTGCCGTTCACATTCCCGTTAGCATTCGCATTCGCATGGCCGATGTCCACGCTCGGCACCTCCGCATGCGCCATCTCATACGTCGCCTGCCTTGCCATCGCCGTGCTGCTCCTCCGCCGCGAATGGCTCTTCCCCTTGCCCTTGAATTCCTTCTTATACGTCGCGGCATAGAAACTAATAAACAACAGCAAATAACTACTCAAAATGCCCATGCCCGCGAACGCGGCAAACTCCTCGCCGGCGCATTTTCCCATGTTCGGGAGGTGCGGGAAGTAGGTGCTGGTGAAGTAGGTCCAGGAGGCGAAGTAGACGAAGCCGAGGTCGATGACGAACTGCAGGATCTGGAGCTTGGTGATGTACTGCTTCCACCAGATGCGGATGCCGCGCGCGGATTGGAAGTAGTACCAGTACATGACGACGTGGACGAGGAGGTTGAGGGTGATGGGCACCCAGGAGGTGGAGGTGATGCCCGCGAGCTGGGTGTAGCAGAGGAGAGCGGTGGCGCCGTGGTGGTAGGTGTGGAGGAAGGCTGGGAGTGTGTTAGTGACGGCCTGTAGGATGGAGCTTCGCGCAGTTGTTTGGGGGTGTAAGAAGAGGCGTACTGAGTGGCTTCTTCTTCAGGACAAGGAATACGGTGTCGATGAGCTCAACAAACTTGGTAAGGTAATTTAGCTGCCCTTCAATTAGCCCATCTGATACCAATGGTTGCCATTACATGACACACGTAATACAATATAACCAACTCGTCCGTCCAGCCCCCCTGATGATCACAAATCGCAAAGAAAACCCCCCTCCTCCACACCGTCGGCGCCAGCTGCTCAATGAACAGCGCCAACAGTGACCCGCTGATAATCGTCAGATATATATTATGTATCATGAACAGCCCGTTTAGCTTGAACGGCGGTCTCGACCGCATGAGCTCTCTTCCGCCCAGGACTGCAACATAGTAGGTAACCAGCATCGTAGCTGTCGCCCTTAAAGTTGACAATGGGGTTTCGCCGGCTTGAAAGCGGAAGTCTTGAGGCGGGTAGCCTTTGATCGTAGAAAAGGCTCTCTCGAAGATGGGCCATAGATGTGCGCCGAAGGGTCTGTCAAGGGAAGGTAGGGGGAAGGGCACGGATTTGAGGGCGTCGGAAGACATGGTGAAGGAGTTGATTTTTCGCCCTTCAGTCTGCAGCGAGGGCTGTGGACGAGGTAGAGCTCATGCAATGGGTTGGATTGTCGCAACGGAGCGCGGCCACGCTGGCTTGATTGAGGTCGGGCGGAAGCGGAAAGCACGCGTTGGAGAAATTTTGAAGGAGTGACAAGAAGAGAAGAAGGAAATTGATGACGGCGACTACTCCGCAGAGGATAATAGTGCTGTGAACTCGTCGATACAGTGTCGCGGCATAAAGGAGGCAGCCAAATTACCTCAATCTTGGGATGCCGAGGGTCAGCTTCGTTTCGCATCCCAGCTGACGAATCACAGAAGGATAGGCCGCCAAGGCTCAAAGATCCCCAATTCGTGGGTGGCATCATGGCAACCACATCAACCACTTCATTCTTAGCATCGTTTCTTCGAAGATCTGTCTGTATGGGCTCATAGACCTATCCAAGTCTACGTGCACTGTCGTAAAGCTGACACAGACAATCCAAAATTGACACAGACAACCCAAAAGTGTTAAAACCCAGGGCAGGCATTACATGAGGTGGTTTCGTCAAACTCGGAGCACTCAAGCCTATCCCATAGGTAGGAGACATTGAACCGGAATCTACCACAAGCTCCTTAGTTGGAAGTGAGAGCCGATGTGAACTACTTGAGTACACTAATCTGATTGCTGCTCAACAGTGAGTACCCAGCGGTCCAAATCTCCTTCTCCGTTGGCCAACCGCATGACCCTTCTCTGCAAGGTCTACTTGCAAGTATTGATTCATTCACCTGTTTGAGCCATATATAGCTATACGGCAATACAATAGTTGCGATTCTTCTGTATTTCGATGGCAATCTAGAGAATCTACTGGAATGTTATGGGTAAAATCTACGATCATTGCTTGCAGTCCTACGTAGTATCTCGCATCATGTTTTCTTCACTTTCCATTGGTTTATTCGCTTGATGGTTTTTAAGGATTTCGATATTTACTGGAGATCTTCAAGCGAAGAGCAGTATACGATCTACTGGAGGCAAGAAGCAATGGAAGCAGAGAATATTTAGGGACCTCAGGCGCTCTGTGAACCATTCACGGTGAATGTCAGACATTACATTGGACAAGACTCCTACGTGTGCTCACACCGATGCAACAACTCTTTAGTAAGCACCACACTGGTTGATGGCCTGAAGTGCAATACTGAGTAGTACCCAAAATAACGTCTGAAGTCGCCATGCTCATATCAATGCTGCATACCACAATCTCCAAGCCAGACCACCATCTACGACACCCTCAGCGCCCTCTACTCATCCTGTCCGAGTCGCGTAACAGCATGCCATGGAACTTTACATGACAGCTTATGCTTTTTTCGGGGAAAATTTCTCGCCTTTGAAACTTGAATTATGCTCCAGTCAGTCAGGTGCTTGGGTCAGCTCTCATGCGGTGATCTCCGTCTCCTCTTTGCCAATTCCCAATCAAGGAAGGGGGTGTCGAATCGGAAATTCGATGATAGGATAGAGGAAAAAGAGGTGTGGAAAAAGTAAAAAGGGGGGTGCACACGGGAACGGCCAGAGAATGCTTGATACATTGATCAGATATAGCGCATCAAGGATTGAACTTAGCTGCGGAACACCTTGGATATGGCTTCTTTTGACGACACTTTGCAGTCAGATGAAAAAATTACTGTGATTCGATACAGGGCTTAGAAGGATATGTCGAGCATACCCTGTCGATTTGTCTCAAAGCGCTGAGAACGGGGGTAGGGAGCAAGGCGTCGGGAGGCTTTAATATTATTATTCGACGAGCCTATGTAGTGAGGTATGCAGCTGGTCTACAAATATTTCCCCCTGAAACCATCCCTAGCATCGAGGAAGCTGGAGCCCCGTTCCCCCAATGTACTCGTGATCCGAGAAAGAGAAGAACCGAAGAAGAACAATCGGTAGCGCGCATTACGTCAGCCGTCTTGGAGCTAGTCCCAAAAGTAACTTGTACTTCGTGCTTGCAAGTACCTGCACGTTCAACTTTCAGCTTCTGAGGCTCCCTCCTTCCTTACCCTTCGTTCAATGTCCTCACTATCGATCCGTCGCATTGCGGCGCGTACACAACCGTCCATTCTCCGGAGGCCACACACTATACCCAGACGCTTACCCGTCCTCAAGGCGAGAGGAAGTGCCATAGCATGCTGTCAATTCAGCACCACAGCGAGCCGATCGTCGGGCGGCGCTGGTGATGAGGAAGAGAGCTTCGAGCAATTCACTGCGCGGTAAGGATCTTCTTTGCCCGCAAGCGCTCGAACACTCCCACTATGGCCTTGAGGGCTTTGCAGAGCTTGAGATGAATGCTCCCGTTGTGCCAGAATCCAATGGCTGATCCACGCGTCCTTCGCTACCATAGATATGAAAACGAGTTCAACAACGTGCAAGATGTCTTCGAATTACAGGTACGAGCTCGGTCGAGGAAGGCCCCGTCTTTCCCGCTGGTCTTAGCTTCCACCTGGCTGCGACATCGATAGGCTGACCACGACGCTCTCACTGTAGCGAAACCTGAATAATGCCTTTGCCTACGACCTCGTGCCTTCTGTCTCCGTCATTGTCGCAGCGCTCAAAGCCGCCCGAAGAGTCAATGACTTCCCAACCGCTGTGCGAGTTTTTGAAGGTATAGCCTGTCTGCATACTCTATTACCCTTCAACCTGATTGTCCTTCGTACCGCGGATATCTCAATGTCTCACTTCAACCTGATTCGCTCGTAATATCAATGGGCGCGTCCGACTGACCTCTTGCTACTCGATAGGCATCAAAGTCAAGGTGGAAAACAAAAGCCAATACCAGGCCTATCTGCGCGAACTCAATGGGCTTCGGGAGGAATTAGGCATCAATCTCAAGGAAGATCTGTACCCGGGCGTTGTGTTCTCGTCAAACCGGGACAAGGAAGATTGGCTGCCGGAAGAATTGAAACCAAAGGCGGAATCATAAGAGGATAGGAGACTATGGTATGGAACGCATACAGAACGGAGGGGTCCTATAAAGTATGACAGCCAATGTTGGGGTACAGGCCTGCGCTGCAGGCTTAGGAGTTACAGCGTACCCCGGAGCAGCTGAGAGGGAGTGGAGAGGCACTGTATTTACTGTACGCTTTGTACAAAATCATACCTAGACTACCCACGGAACTTTGAAGTCTTGACAGTCATCGGCAAGAACTATTTCGCTTGACGATGGACACTCTACACAGCTACATTACTATAGATCGAGATGACAGTAGCTGCTATGTTTCTGATCTTGCGATCCCCTCTAACGCAGTGAGTCTGGCTGTTCACACCGGCTTAGATATACTAGTATACATGCCAACATTGCCCTAAGATGCAAAATCCACGTCGTGCCACTCCAGCGCTCCAAATGCAACAATATCTATGCGAGATTCTGAAGAAACCTAACCCGTCCCTACGAATTTGAACCAGTTAGGCCTACAATCCTCCTTATAGAGGAACCTTTCCCCATCCGTAAAGCGTCCCTTGACGCAGCCCTTGCACTTTGGCGAGTTCGGGCAGTTGAAGTAGGGGATGTGCTGATAGCCTATGTCGCGGAACCTATATGCCTCATGTCAGCAAAGATAGATCCCACAAAAGCTGCTCACGAATGTGACCCAAACGTACCAGTGAATTCTGCTCGCATCCTCAAACAGCCCCAGCGCAATGGAGTGCACCGGTGCATCCCCCCATCTTTCGTAAAAGAACCCCCCCGCCCGGTCCAAATGCTCGAAATAGTCCTCATACGCCTTACCCCTCCAGAAATCCATATCCGCAATCTCGAAATTGCTCCAGAAATGACACGTCGAGTACCCCTTCGCCTTGATATTATGGTCCGGCCGCCTCTTGCTATCCGTCAACCACTCCCTCGCATTATTCTGCACCTCATACTCCGGATGCGCAGCCAGGAACTTCAGCGTCTCCGGCCACAGCGTCGGCAAGCTCTGCGGCGCATCGTATAGATTCATAGTAAAGCCGTATGTCTTGTTGTGGTCCTCCATGTAGCGGAAGACGTCGTAATCGACGTCGCAGAAGAAATGGACTTTGGGCTCGACGCGCCAGTAGTAGCGGACGTGTGCCAGTGCGGGGTGCCGGTAGAACATGCCCGAGTTCCAGCGGCACATTTGGTGGTAGGAGACGAGGTTGCCGTATTGGATCTTTTGCTCCTCGAGCATGGCGGCGGATTCGGAGAAGAGGTCGTTGTTGATCCAGGAGGGGACGGCCCAGTGTTCTTTGGGGATTAGTTCTGGGGGTTCTGTTAGTGTGCTTTCTCATTGCGACTTTTTGAGGGATGTTGGGTTTCGGGGCAGAGCGCATACCGTAGTTGCATTTCGCTTTGGTGGCGGCTTGTGTCTTTTTCTTGAACTCGTCTGTGAAAGGAACGTCGTTGAAGAAGGTCCAGGGGTAGTTGAATTTGGAGTTCCAGGTTCTTTCGAGGTCAACCATCGATTGTACCATGCCGTCGACCTCCTCGTTCCGGACCAGTGATAATATCGTCGCGTTGATCCGGGGCGCGTTGGGATTGTCCGCAGCGTAGTCGTCTGCTCTCCATAACTTGCCTTCAGGTTCATCGGTTGCTATTCAGGTCAGCCGAGCAGTCCAGTGGTCTTTACGGTGGTATTGCGTACGGTCACTCATTGGATCATTCTTCCAATCGGTAACTCTTTCCCCACCACCCTTAAAAGGTGAGAGTGACGGCGGCGATCTGACATTCTGGAATATCAGGTAGAGGCCTAAGAACGCCGTAATCGCCGCCAAAGCGCGGATTGGCTTCGAAAAAGACATCATGGTAGAGGAGCTCCGGTGCAGCACCACCGAGGTTCATTAGGAGAGCTGAGGTGGGCGTACTCTGTCGCATGCATCTGAGCCTACCAATTATTGTACTCTGGCTTCGATATCAAGCGCCTGCGTCATGGCCAGATATTTAAAATCGTCAGCCTACTGAACAGGGGTGGACTAAGTAGCTTTTCGGAGGATTGTGGCGGCCGAGGCTCGGACGCGTAACGACTTTCCCTATTTGCGCGACTTGACCATCTCCAGATCAGCATGTAGGAAAAGATCGGAAGGTATTTCAATCCTCTCATTCTCTCTGCAATGGCCCAAAATGCCCTGGTCAAGTCTCAGTTAGCTGAACTTGTACACGCAATCACTGGCAGCTCGAAGGTGCGCTTCTCGGCGGCAATGACAGTAGCCCAAGTCTGATGCTGGGCAGATCCAGGACGTGTCTAGGGATGATGAATGGAGACGTGCAGCCTCGAAGACTCTGCTCAATAATCGCTCAGTCCGCACGAACCAATTCGAGGTAGAGGCACGTCTCGCTGGTCTGGAGGAGAAATTCCGCATTGTAAACAATGACCCTCTAGCGGATGCGCTTCGCCTACGTTTGGACGAGCTCTCAGCATGTTCAAACAGATGGACTCCCGAGATACTGTCGCTCTTGTTAAATCTCGCCGATCGACCGGCAGAGAAGTCGGACCTGAAGGGTCTTGAGAGCCTGAAGCCCCAACAACTGCCTGCAAGCTTGACATGGTCCGAAATACTGGCAGACGACCCTCTGGATAATTCAGATGGATTGTGGGATGACATTGACTACGCTGTGGGCGATTCCGACGACGAGAATAACATCTACTGCGTTGAAGCGGCCGCCACAAACGTGACCCCAGACTCGAGCCAAGAGTCAGAGAATTTACCATGTGAGATTGAGCAGCTAATGATCGCTATTGATCCTACAAAGCTTCAGGACATTGTCCAGGCACAGTCCTGGAACGCCGACCAATTGCAGGACCATCAGCAATCAAAGCGTCTGGTCTCCGAGGCGCAGGTTTTTCGAGACGTACTTTCTATGCTACATGGCCTTCCGACCTCCATCTTCGTACAAATCGAGGATGGGAGGTATCTATTCTCTAGACAGTTCCAGATTGATCATCTTTCGGAGGAATCTCTCGTACACATACTCAGCGATTTCGCTGTTCTCGGCAGTCGATTAACAACAATGCGGGCTTGGCTGGATCGGATTGAGACAGTACCTCTGCAACAGACTTATCAAGCAGCAATCGCTGTGCGACTCCAGGACTTTGATCGAAAATTGTCAAATCTAGAAGCAAGCACCTTGAAACCGGCGGCAGTGACAAGCCTGCTGGATTTATCAAACACTGTTAGGCGTGAAAGCCGTTGTCTGCAGCAGCTTAGCAATATTGTTGCCAGGTCAGCCATCAGGAAGCAGGCGCCAGGACATTTCGACATGCTTGAAATGACTTACGAAAGCACCTGTGCAAATCAAGCATGTGGGGACACAGAAGGCTACAAGTATATGGCGGAACTTCTTCTTGAAGGCTTCACAATGTACTTAAAACCTGTCCGACGTTGGATGGTAAAAGGTGAATTGATAGAGGACGACAAAGTTTTCTTTGTTCGAAAGAACGCCAATGCTATTCCGCTCGAGTCTTTATGGGCAGAGCAATATGCAGTTCGTAAGACAGACGCCGGTGATTTATATGCCCCTAATTTTCTACGTTTAGCAGCTCAGAAGATATTCAACGCTGGGAAAATCATCAACTTCCTGAAAGCTTTGGGACAAAATGGTCACGAAGACAGTACCGCATCGAGCAGTGACAGCGAATTGACATTCGAAGTAATCAACCATTCAAAATCTCTGAGGACGTCAACTCCCTTTTCGGAGCTTCTCGAGCGGGCACTTGGCCAGTGGATCTCCAAGCACTGCCATGCATCATCGGCGATACTTCGTCAGGTTCTCGACTCACAATTTCATCTGCAGGGGACCTTGGACGCCCTCGAGTACGTGTTCTTGCATCGAGACGGAGCCCTCAGCAGTCACTTCTCATACGCTGTCTTTGCAAGACTCGACCGTGATAAAGGGGTCTGGAACGATAAATACATCCTGACAGAGCTCATCCGGGAAGCCTTGGACCCTATCCTCGGCGCCCATGATCAACGCCTCACTGTTCACCTGGCAAACGACCAACGAGCTACGGTTGGCAGCCGACGATCTGTAAAAGCTCTGGAATGTCTGCAGGTCTTCTACTCAATTCCTTGGCCGGTGGCGAACATTGTCCGATCGACCTCTTTAGTCACGTACCAACGTATATTCGTACTTTTACTCCAGTCGCAGCGTGTGCGGCGTAAACTTACACAGCAACAACTTGATAAAAGAACCTTACCGTCAGCTCATTGCCAGAATGGGGAACTTAATCTCGCCAGGTTACTTCGTCATCGCCTACTATGGTTCACCAACTGCGTTTTGACTTACCTCGCTGAGACGGTAATTGCAGTATCTACTGCAAAGCTGCGAGAAGAATCAGCAAAAGCAGAAGATATGGACAGACTGATTGCCATTCACAGTGACTACATATTACGCCTTGAGGAGCGGTGCTTACTGTCAAAGAAGCTCTCTCCCATTCACCAAGCACTGATATCAGTTTTCGACCTCGCCATGTCATTTGCAGATGCCCACGCGGCATATACCACCGAGTCATCTCCAGGGGAAATGAACGATTCGGCCAGGCTGGCACTTAATGGTCGCCAGGCGCCTCATGTCAAGCGCCGCCGTGCTTCTTCGCTTTCCAGCGACGATAGCATCCATGACAGGGAGCAGGAAGCGGAGGGAAGGAACAAAGCTGCCAGCGAGACGACATACCTTTACAGACTCAGAAAGATGCACACGACATTCGCGAACTTACATAGCTTCATTCTTGCCGGCCTACAAGGGGTCCACAGAGCTGGCGCTGACCCGACATTGGAAGCACTCGCAGACCTTCTGGCGGTAGGCTTCAGCAAAGGTATAAGATCCTCGGACTCTCATGAGTGAAGCAGGAGATACGAGCGCTTAACATGACATCCTATTTCGCAATATTAAGATGTTTGACTGCCACATCAACCGCAGTCATAGTTGGTATAACGGATAGACGGGGATGCAACGTTGCAGTTGACGCATCTTGAGTACCTGTTGGATGTTGGCACAACGAAAATATCTGCCCAGTACCAGGAGACAAGAGTGGTCGCACAAGATGCCTTTGGCCTGGGGCATTTTCTGAATGTCATAGATTTACGCCAACAGAGAGATTTCTTACCAAGCGCGAAAGTCTGGCTTGAATCTCGAGATATCAGCACCACCACACCACATGTCCACGAGATTTGATGAAAATACGATGGATTGGTCACCAAGCATAGAAGGTGGGCCAGCCACCCAGGCAGAAATTTAGAAGGACATCTATGGGGCTGACCTTTCGAAAGCTCCGAGGCCGAAGCCTTGCGAACTGCCGATCGAGCGGGAGAAAAGGTGCGCTGTTTTATGACATAGCTACCATTTAACGCAATCCTCCGAACATTCTTGCCAGAGTCCACACTGCAAATGGATGAACCAAAATCGATCTAGATGATCGACCACGAGGGCCACATATGAACCTGCCTTCGATCCCAACTAGCTAGCTGGGGTGAAGTAGAGAAGGGATATACGACCATTAACTACTTAAGACCAACCGCCCATAGCTATTGATATGTAACAAGGCAGTAATACATAAAACAAGAAGCGAAGTCGATATCACCAGAGCCATAGTGCTAAACGAATCACGGTGGCTAAAGATTGCTATATTCAGAACAAGCGCCTTAACAGAGTATACCCTTCTGCTCACACAAATGGAATTTTTTCTTCTTAGCAAGCTTCGAATGTCTCCTGTCCCCTTGTCTTGCTCTTACCTTCTTGGTTCCTATCAAGGGTATACTCGCTGAAGCGAGACATATCTCAGACAAGTTGCCTCTTTCACAGTGGATCACCACTGGTCGATCAAACCATTGTATCTTCGGTATTACGTCTCCGGAAGATGTTTAGAAGCATCGCTCCTTGTACAGTAGAGAGTGAGAAGACGTTGACGGCATAAGATAATTGTCCCTTTTTGCTGTCCTAGTATATGAAATCCCGGGTTTCCTTAGAGTCTCCAAGCAAGTCATACTCTGCGAGTACGATGTTGGATTCGCTATGTCTACTTAACTTCGCTTCCGACACATAGTGTATCAACCGTTCAAGGCCCCGATTCTTCTGATGGTAATCTTACTCTTGTGATGCCGATAAAATCCTGAAGTTACAGCTGACCGTCGAAATCACCCGGCCAAACATCGACCTCGTCTATCAGCATCAGCAGGCCAGCAGCTTACGGAGGTGGAGAGTGTGTATCCACTGCTTCCTGTCTGAGCGTTGCGACTGCACACCAAGAGCGCAAAGGAGCTGGTGGCAGCAGCAAGGCTTGGAAAGATAACCGAATATTCTGGATTGCGAACAAGTGCTGTGTCGCGATGGTACTTTATCCGGATCCGAAGATCTGTCCAGGTACTTGTATCATCTCGCAAGCCATTGTAGGTACGACGGCTTCGCGGCGGTGCCTACACTACAAAAACGGACACCTTTCTCCCTTGAGAAGTCCAAAACTAGAGCACTCCCGCAGTGGACCTCCGGAACAATCGACGAGGACCAAAATGAGTAGACGTGACGATCACTCCAAGCTTCGGCCTATTCTCCCTTGCGTCTGCAAGAATGGGTGCATTCTGTCATGAGCCAGACACTGCCAGTCACAGGAAATTTCCGCTTTCTCCCTAACTCTCAGACTCTCTCTCTCAATGTCGGAGCCGCATCCACGATACCACTTTGGCTGTTTGCCACTTTGATCGTCTGCCTCGGTCCATCGATCCATCGTCATCTCCTCAAAACCTGTTCGAGCACCGACAGGATCAGAAGCCGTGTCCCAAGCCAGCCTCGGTATGACGGCTTTGCTGACGTACGGGCGAAATCTCATTCTCGGTTGATAAAGCGGAAGCTAGGTCAGTATCCCCACCGCGAAAATGTGACACACTCTGGAATGACAAGAGGTTTTTGCATACGGTCATTTCAAGACGATAGCCTAGAATTCGGACCTCGATGTCGGCAAAAAGGCGTAAAGGGTAGGCTTGCTATTATGTAGCCCCCTAGCATAACTTATAGACCTATCAACTCCACCATCCACCACACCTCAATTGCTTTCCCAGCGGATGATTCTCACGCCGGGTTCTCCAGAGTCTCGCGATCTTGAAAAACAGATAGAACGAAACAAGAGAGGTAGATCCGACAACGACAGGATGATCCATTGGGAATATCCAATCAATGCAAACCCATCAGCCACGCGTCACTTCATCTATTTACCTGAAAAGAGCAAAAGGACCTTAATACCCGCAATGGGGGTTCGAGAATGACATCCAACGCTGAGCCGGAGATGCACCACACCGCTTTAACCCCACGTTTCAGATGAATGCTCTTCGTATTTGGCCAACATGTGGCGTCCGAAACGTTGGTAGTTGTAACTTTGTGAATCAATGCGAGTAGGAACCAGGACAATGACATTCTTAGCTGACGATCTGATGATGTTGCCCAAACGGCTCGGCTCCACAAACCTTAAGCGTGGTGCGCGCCGCCCCCTGGCGCCCGCTAGGGTGGTGGGTTGGTGGACTTTAGTGTGTTCCATGAGTGGGCGTGGGTTTATGGGGGACTGTGCGATGTTCATGGGGTGAGGGGGATAGTTGTGGACGACGAGTCAGGGAGGGTGCTTTATGGCGTGCTCAGGGTTTTTTGAAAGTCATGAAGTGGACATGAAATATAGAATTGCAAAAGCGATGGAAGATTTTGGAAAATTCTGTACATTTTTCCACCGGGTATGTCTAAGGAGTGTGTTAGAGCCGTCAGAATTACTCTGGTGAGCCAGCCACCCTTCCGACAGCTGCCTTCGCACGATCAAAGGCAGCGGATTTCTTTCGTGATGAAGATGCCCTTCCTTTGCATCATTGCCTGGCCAACCCCCGATCAGTTCTACGCCGTCGTCGTCGTTGTCGTCGACGAGGTGGCGGTACTCGAGCTTAATGCTGTGTTGGTCGGCGTTGCCGTATCCGTAGCCGTTAAGGTATTTGTGCCTGTGGCGGTATTCCGTGTATTGGTGCCCGTCGCAGTATTCAGTGTATTGGTTTCAGTCCGGCCACCTCCTGTGCAGTCTGTCGGCAGCATCCACATGCCAGAGTGAGTGCCGGACATCGTCATAACGCTAAGCGGGCCGGTGAACGTGTCTGTTGCAGTATTCCCGCCAAGAGTATCGGTATTCGTGCCTTGCCTTGCGGCAAGGGTATTTGTGCCCGTCAGAGTGTTCGTAGCAGTCAAGGTGCCGGTATTTGTCAACGTGTTCCCCCGCGTCAAAGTATTTGAGCCTCCTACAGTGCTACCACCGCCGACGGTGCTGAATGATGGCAGGCATCTAGTAGGCACACCAGTAAAAGTCTCCGTGCCTGTCTGTGAGGGCAAGGCGGTTCCGCTATCTGACGAGTCTGGGATAATTATCGTATAAGTTCCGGGTGGGGGTCCATGGCGTCCGCCAAAATGCTGAGGCTCGGCGACAGGAGCTGCAAGGATGCTCTGAATGAAGGCAGCCACGAGGAGGCTTGCAATGGTAATCGTGTACATGATAGTCGAGTAGTGAAGATGTATAGAGATGAGATTGAGGGACGTATCGACTAAGATGATGCAAACAGCGTTTGATGATAACTGTTCTTGGGTAAAAGATTAGGTGAGCCAGAACCATCTTTATAGTAAAAGGATGCTGCGAATTGTGGCCCAACATTCGCATGCGTCATAACCCATTCTCGATGCCACGGCTTACAAGGAACAGTAGCTCGGCGTCAAACGGCATATATGAAACGACCAGCGAATGACGGAGTAAGGGAACAGAATCAGGAGCTGCATTACGCACTCGAGCGCAACCTCATGCCGGCTGCAGCTGTTTACGATCAGCAGATCGAAGACAATGTTACCGAGCCTGGTCTTGGAGATTGATGAATACCTTCTGCCATAGCCTTAGGCAGGACATCATGGCCGAGATACCGTCCGATGAGCTGGGACAGGGTAGATCAATACCGTATCGGGGATCAAACAGCCCACTTTTGTGAGCTACCAGATTCGTAGTACCTGCATGCCTACTCTGATTATGATTCCAGCCTACAAACGTAGATCTGGGGCCCCAAGCACATGGAATTCGTAATAGTGAGACAATGCTACATAGACATCCGCCTCAAACTCCGCTATGGACTGTTCCAGAGCTGTAGATCGTGAAGATTATGTGGGCAAGACGTCAAGCTCAGGGACCCTTCGCGATCACGTCCCAATTGAGCGTATCTCCGATGAGAAACGGGCAAAAACATCCATTATGGAGCTGTCGACCAGTGCACTGCATGAGAGACCGGAGTTGCAATGCCTGCGCAGCGATCGAGGATCGAGAGGAAAGGCGGTTGGCAGTTCTTCGAGTGAAAGTGAGACGTCCAGAGGGTTCTCCAACCCACTGTGCCGCCGTAAACCAAATAGCTCGGGTGCCTAGATCAGGACCGAAGACGTGGCAAGGTATTTGTAGTTGGACTCTTTGAGCAAGATAGAGAAAGAAGCCGAAGCAGAACTTTGAAGACCCGTCGTCGTCACAAAGCTTGGACCGTCTTGGCAATGGAGCCAAATGCGGTATGGCTTGCGGCAAGTGCGCTTAGGGTCGCGTGATTTCACCATCTCCTTTGGCCGAAAGGCCGAACCCATGGAAAAGGCATGACGAGAGGCGAGATCGATGTCAATGGTGCCAGATACGAAACTCAAGCGTGACGCTGAAACGCACTGAGCCGCCTCCATGTCGACACCCATTCAATCTATTCACCCCGACTGGCCTGACCGCAGACCGACACGCTCTGACTTTCGTTCTCTGCCAGAACAGTAATGATCTTTGAACCAAAGCTCGTGGAGCCTTTACGAGCAGTCGTTGGTCGAGTGAATTTTGCCGGATCCCTAGAGCGCATTCACCATTCAAACAGATCAAAATTTGATCATCCTTTTAAGCCTGGACTTTCCGACTTATCTCAAGCTTTCCAGTGCCTCACGTCGCGGTCCTGGTCAGGTACCATGTCGCGATGACGATTACAGAGTCCCTATAGAGACATGTTCATCTTCATCTAAATTTTCGGGGTCCGCAAAATGTTCGGATTGAAGGAAATAGCTTGATTTCCCACCTCAGAAGCAGGCTCTGCTTCCTGTCTGGCGGTCATCTATTCCCAGCATTGTATTTAAAGGAGTGCCACAAACACCGTGGAAATCTCCGGTACTCTATGGTAGAGTCTTACTTGCCTTCTATCGAGACCCTTTCAGTGACCTCATGGTCCGCCTTGTTCGTGAGCAAGATCCTAATGACGGACCACAAGTGGTCCCATCTACAAGGCCCCCACTCTATCACTTTATCTTGTGTTAGTGCATCGACCCAAATTTTGTGGAGGACGTCCTGATCGTTTAGCAACCGAATTGCTCGGTCCGCCCAGGGTTGAACGTTCAGTCGCAAGTTTGCGCGGGATTGAGGTCTTTCCTGCGCAGGGAAAAAGAGGGTCAGTCGTGTACCTTGGGAGCAACATTCTTTTGCAATGTGGGAGACACTTGAGCATCGGGTGTCGTATGGAAATGGCCAGTAAAAGTGTTCTTATCAAATTAGGTGTGATTCGGATCTGTGGATTTCTGTGGTCTTGAAAGTTCCCCATAACCTAATCTTTAGTGTTAGTCAAATGGTATTGTCTAACGTTGGCGGAGGAGATAGAAGCCATTGATACCAATCTTCAACTCTCTAAGTCTCTGAGTCTGCTTCCAAGCTTCTGTGCCTCGTTACCACGAGTCCCCACTCTCAAAGGAATCTGAATTGTTCGAAGCTAAGGGTGAGCGTTGTAGATTCCTGAACGGAAGTGTGTCCAGTACGAGGTGGCAAAATGTGCCGTCGCTTCTTTGATCGATGGCTAGGGTGGAGATGGAGGGGCTGTATATATCGAAATCTCGAAATCGGGTAATGGAGAGGTTACGTTGGGACGGTAACGACGATCCTTAGCCGTAAAGCTCTAGGTGTTGAAGACTAGGACTGTGAGCGGCGAATGAAAGATCGATCTTGTCAATCATGGAGTGGAGGGAGAGGCTTTCAAGTGCGGGGAGGGTGTGTAAGAAGGACGTTATTTTGTGAGCTAGCGTTAGCCTGTCGTCGTCCGACAGCCACCATTGAGGGACAAGCTTGAGTCGCTTGAGATGCGGTAGCTCTCCGGACATATGCTCCATGAACGTCCCAAGGCCAACATTGGTGAGCTCCAAAGTTTCGACCTGCGACCAGTCCATGGCCTTCTTCCATAGATCGAGGTTTGCCCTATTGACGACCTCGAATGGTGGCTCACCAACATCCGGCAAGCGTGTCGGTCTCAGCCATTCGTAGCCGTACTCTTCAGCAAGGTGGTAGCGTAATCCATATATGCCGCTGTTGTAACGTCTGTCTCTTTCCCTCCAGATACCATTCTCATCATCGAACTGATAGCCGTCAAGACTGATTTCTTTTAGTGGTGGGAAGCGATCGCCTTTGACGAAGGGAAAGGCAAAAGGGTCCCTAGGATCGATAACGCAGCCACTCGACTTTAGGGAGAGTGCACGCACAGAGTGGTCGGTTGTCAGCGTTTTGTAGAGCTGTGAGAAGGCCTCTTCGCCGCCTCCTGTACCATGGCTCATATGGAAGTCGATCTTGTTCGCGTGAGACGATGCCGACGCTATCCATATTGATGCGAGAAAGGCCTAGAAGAAAGCGATGTTACGCATGCTGACCGGCGACAAATAGCTCCGTGAGAGTACGCCGCTCTTGTACTAAGGGGATGGCTTTTCCCTGTCAAGGGATGAGGGTCAATTGGAATCTTAGGTACACATCCAGCTATGGTTCCTTTATAGCTATCTTGTACTGTTGGCTGACTCGAAGCTACCAGGATGCTTTCAGGCTCATCGAGACGTACGGGGCTGTTCCTTCAACGTGGCCTCTGGTAAAGCATTGCTGCCTGTGGCTTGGTAGTAGGATCAGGATAAGGAAAAGGATCAGGACTAGGAAACGGATCAGAGGCTTTTAGATGGATCAGAGGCTTTTAGATGGATCAGCTCAATCGAAAAGAATAAAAATCACCAGGACACAGAACGAGCCAACGTTGAGCAAGCAGTGAGGAGCAGAGAATGACAGACCCTACAGGCGAGAGCGAGTAGGGGCAAGTTCAGACGTCGAAAAGTATTTAGATGAGCAGAGATGCATATACCAGCTGTAGTAGAGACTTCTATGGGTCGCTAGTAGCATCTATTGGAGCTCTCACCAAGCGAAAAAATGACACAGAGTAATCAGCTATCATTGTCGTCCGATTGTTCCAATGGTGGACTAGGAAAGATTTTAAGACGCAAGAGAACACGGGTGTGAAATGGAGAAGAATACTACATTGATACTACACCGGTTACAGTCTTGAGTGAGGAGATGGCCGACTGGGTAAACCGTATTGTTAGAGTGGTCTGATCGAAGGCTGCGACAAAATGAAAGCATGGAGACGGGCTTTCCGCAAGCAGGAAGAGACTTCCATCCGCTGCGCCCAAAAGATGAGCCGGTAAGACCTCGAATCGGCCAGAAAAAGCTCATGTTAGCCTCTTCGAAATCTGATGGTGCTTGTCAGAAACGTAAAAGAAGATGATCGATGAGGGGATCTTCTTTTTCCTTGGATTCGACTAAAATAACGAAAACCCTGAAATGGTTAGTCAGTAGGCGAAGCGAGCCATGTTGGGGTTTTGGTGAGGGTCGTCGGATCTGCAGAAAAAATGACCATCTTCTTTTCTTCCTCTTCTTCTCTTGTTCTATGCATCAAACGGAGACTTAAGGGAAACCCCGAAACGTTTAAGCTTTTAGCCGACTTGAGGTTTTCAATAACATCTTTGTCAAAGTTCGTCGATTACCTTCCTGCTATTATGACGTGCCTCGGCTTTGAAATCCAGTGTTCTCATACAGAAACCCAGTGCAGATAACAACGATGCTAGCTCAACCTTTCTCCCAATTCCTTAAGCTGACATGCCCCTTGACAATGTCCGCAACGTCGTACTTGTAAGCTCCTATGTTCCTCCATCAACCCCACCCGCCGACCCCCGATCCCCTACTAACCACCATCCAAGGTCCTCTCAGGCAAAGGCGGCGTCGGCAAATCCTCCATAACCACCCAGCTCGCCCTCTCCCTCTCCCTCGCCGGCCACTCCGTCGGTATCCTCGACATCGACCTCACCGGCCCCTCCATCCCCCGCCTCTTCGGCCTCGAATCCGCAAAAATCAGACAAGCCCCCGGCGGCTGGTTGCCCGTGCAGGTCCATGCGTCGCAGCTTCTAGCTCCCATACCGCCCTCAGAACCAAGCAATGGCTCGTCAGCCAGTAACGGCGAAGCTTCGAGTACGAACGGAGCAACGGCTTCACAACAGCCGCCGACATTGATAAACGATGGGACGGCGACGGCGATAGGCTCTCTCCACCTCATGTCCCTAGGCTTCCTGCTCCCCAACCGCTCTTCCGCTGTCGTCTGGCGTGGGCCCAAGAAAACGGCGATGGTGCGGCAGTTCCTGACGGATGTTCTGTGGCCGCCGATTGACTACCTACTTGTCGATACGCCGCCGGGCACCAGCGACGAGCATATCTCGCTCGCGGAGCAGCTGCTTAAGGTCGCCTCATCTACTACTGCCACCGATGCAAATGTGGCTGGTGCGGACACAAGGGGGAAGCCTCATCTAGCTGGTGCAGTGGTGGTGACAACACCTCAAGCTGTCGCAACAGCAGATGTACGGAAAGAGTTGAATTTCTGCGCGAAAGTTGGGATACGGGTGTTGGGTGTAGTGGAGAATATGAGCGGTTACGTGTGCGAGTGCTGTGGGGTTAGCACCAATTTGTTCGGTAAGGGTGGTGGAGAGGTTATGAGCGCGGATTTCGGAGTCAAGTTCTTGGGAGGGGTACCGATTGATAGGCAGTGGGGTGTGCTTGTGGAGGAGGGCAAAAGACCGACTTATGGTGGTGTAGCCAAGGTTGAAGATGAAGAGGAGGGGAGTGATATTGGAGACAGAAAAGAAATGGTTGCTGAGGGCGAGAAAGAGCTGGGCTTGCTGGTTGACAAGTACAGAAGTTGTTCATTGAGTGACCTTTTCGGAGGGATCACAAAGGAGGTGGTGCAGATTGTGGAGCAAGGACATGCTGGGTTATAGGCTGCTACGGATGATGAATGAGGCTCATGAGGGTATCTAAGTGAAGGGAAGCAGGCTTCAATGATGACAGGTGCATAGCAACTGGCGTCCTGCATAGAACTGGCATGGCGGCGGATCGGCGGACGGGGAGCAAGTCGGGTCTTTAGATGGCATCGTTGCAGTGTCATAGAGGCACCCGCCGTGGTGTCGTTATGGCAAGCCTATTCTATGGCATCTTACACAAGCCTTTTGGCTTCCTCCACATCCACACCCAACACATCGCGGAGATACATGATCCTAGAAACACGTTGCTTAGCGCTGCAGGCAATAGTGATGTATCAGATACTTACTTTGCATTCCGTGCCAACTCCTCTTTGACACTCTCAAACCGCTCAATACAAGCTTGCCAAGCCTGTGCCCTTCTCTCTGGCACTACAGACTTGATGCGCATCTTGAAAGTACCGCTCACAGGCCGATGATCCGACACCCGCAGCTCATACCTTCGATAGTCCAGTTGCTTGATCTTCCCAGGACCACGACACAGAATACGATCGCACCAAGCTGGCGCCCGATGCTTCTCACTAGTATCGTAGCGATCGGTGCCAACGTCATATTTGTATGTAGGTGCGAAGGTGATGGGGCATTCTGTAAACGCTCGAAGGCGGAGCAATGGGTTCCGTCGCCGCGAAACGAGCAGCTGGTCCCGCTCGAGGAGCTTCGCGAGATTGCCGGCTTGGATCGCTTTGACCACAGTGTCTCGGCCCATTGTGTCTATGCGGTAATTTAGGTCGCCGTTCAGGATGCATATCTCGTGATCGAGTATCATTGAACCATCTCCGCCACAAGTGTAGGAGTCGCAGAGGGTAAAGGGGTTCCGTTCTGAAGGGAGGACTGCTGAGTCCAATATGACGGAAACGTCAGTATTACGGTGCACTGTTGATGACTGACCGGCGGCCAAGTGGCAATTCACGAGACATATGGAGCTGTCATCGATGAGGAAACGCAGGATGAGGCAGCCTTTGTTTCCATGCAAGCCACCCATTCCACGCTTTACCTCCGCTGCGCTCTGATTGACAATGCGATTGCGCAAATCCGCTCTTACGAACACGCAGCTGAAGAGTCCAACTAGGCTTGCTGTGTGTAAGAGGTGAAATGGCTCATTCGATGGCATACTATCCTCAATACACCTGACCAGGTAGTCTCGCCAAGCTCTGTACTGTCGACCTACATGCTCTTGCTCGGAAGGGTCTTTCTTCTTGTGACCCTTGAAGAGGCTTTTCGCCGTAAGCTTTTTATCCTCTAGATCTACCAACTCTTGAAAGCCAAAGACCAGGAGGTCAGGGGCGTTTCCTTCCTGGAGAACATCTCGAAAGAAGTTGGTGTCTTTCTCTTCATATCTTAGATTGCCAGGAGTAGCAGCACCGGCATTCCATGTCATGACGAGTGCAGTCATCTCTTGAAAGGTACAATAATCTGTGTCGTGGACCTGCATATTTTCGGCTAACCAGTCATCTTCCAACATGCCATCCCATACCCTGATAGCATTGTCTGCACCAATCGACGCAACCTGCAGAAACCCTGACCGCCAGACGCTGCTGCGATCCACCAGGATACTAGAGACAGGATCGCTGTGAGCATGCCAATCTTTCTTCGTAGTCCACGGCTGTGTCTTCGTATCATAGACATAGATCATTCCAGTATTGTAGCCAGCCCATAGGAAGTCGCCAGCACCAGCTAGAGCATTGATCTTGTATACACTGACATTTATCACACCAAGGCACGAGAAATCATGCGTGGAGTAAATCGTGACTTTTCCATCGCTATGGCCAAAGTAGACACGATCATGTTGATTGCTGACTACCGCGCCAGATGTGATCTCACCTACATTAGACTGGCTCAGTGGTTGTAGCGTAAGCTGGACGTCTGTGTCAACGGCTGAGGCAGGCTGGAAAACTCTGATCTCTTTTCCCGTTGCAAGCCAGAGTCGATGTTGTACTACAATTGAGAATGTATGGCCTTTGGATATTCGACGGATTCGTGGGTCGCGTTGCATATTTGGCAGACCGTCCTCGTCCGGAAACCATACGTTGAGGTTGCCGCCATCGTCCAGCGTCCACATTGTGTTCTGATGGCGGTATACCCGGACGATCTCTCGCCTGCTGTGCGCACTCGCTTTCAAGGCCACCACGCTTTGGGATGGCACATCAACTTCCATCAGATCCCCACAGTTCGTGCCTAACCAAAGCCGCTGTCCCTCCTCATCGGCTGAAGCGCCTGGTTTGAAGGCGATCGCAGTGATTTTTGTCTGCTCGCCATGGCTGAGGTTCATGATAGGATGTCCGCTAGCTAAGTCCCAAGCCCGGGTAAGATAGCCGGTCGTGCAGACGCAATCCCCACAGATATCGAATAATCTAGTGTCATATCCAGTATCGAGTTCATAGGCGCCTTGCTTTATGCGAGGAGGTCTCCGGTTGCTAAGCGATGCATCTGGATAGTCCACGATATTACTAACACCTGCATTCACTTCCGTCGAATCATTCGATATCACGCTCGTTGAAGCGTCTTTCGCGTGGCGCGGTTTTCGTTTAGCAGGAGATGGCGCACGCTTCGTTGTTTCGGATGACCCGAAGCTATCTGAGGTTCCCGTTCGCCTGGGAGGAGGCATAAAGTCAAGTCGTGACTGCTTAGCCTCCTTCACCATCTGCATAGAGGGGGCGGCACTGTGTACTGCCGCTTGCATTCTCGAATCTTGGACTTTACTCGTCGAAGCGACTCGGGTCTCTGTACGTTGCGTCATCGTGGGCGGGTACGGTCCTTTTTCGGTCATGCGGCGCGGAGGCAGACCTGGGCGACTTTCCAAAGTGCCCTTTGGATCGTTGATCTCCCGGGAATCGCTAGCTGCAGGTCTGGGCTTCGATGCTGCAGGAGCTATTTGGGGTATCTGTCGTGCCTTGGCAGTGTAGTGCACAGGTGGTGGGCTAAGAACATTTTCAGACGTTGCTTGAGGTGTAGCTGGAGAAGGGACACTAAGATTGTCTAAACCGTCAGCACGGAATCCTGGCGTCGAGCTCTCATCGCTACTTGGTGGCGTGCTGAAGGGTGACACTCTTTCTCCGTTTGCAGCTGTGTCCGGCTCTAAGCTCGGTCTAGGCTGCCTATATAGCGGTTTGGCAGGAACATGGGGTTTCTCGGCACGGTTGATAGGTGGAGGTGCGTTCACAAGTGCTGTGTCGATGGTGGTCACACTACTCTTCTTGTGCACAAGGATTGAATTGTGGTTATTGCCCTTTCCGCCTCCCAAGGTATGTGCAGAAACCTTTGCTGGCGAGCGGTTGTAGTAGTGCGGGGCATGCGTTGGATTTTTTGGGATATGAGCAGACTGCAGTGGAGATTTGGGAGAATCTACCGTCACCATTGCAGGGCCTTGAGTGAGCGAAGTCGGTGCGGTGGATGTGGGACGTTGTAACAAAGCGGAGCGTGGACGCTGGGTACGTGGTGTCACAGGCGGTCCCAGAGCGTGGGCTCCGCGCTGCGGGCTCTTCGGCAACACATCTCCTGTCGCATTCCATAGCGGAGGTCTCCGTGGGAGATCTAGGGACGCTCGTTCTGTGAAGCTGTGTTCTCCCGGACCATGTCCTTGCTGGGCTTCGTTCCGCGGCGAGGTTCGAAGAGAGTGAGAAGACCGTGCTGGATTGACGCTCGCGATCTTCTCAAAGTGGGACCGAAGTGAAGAGACGGGTTTCTGGAGCTCGCAAATTAGCCTGAGGCCCCGCTGAATAAGGACTGAAAAGAATACAATCGACGCTTCATCCATGCTGTCCTTGCCAGAATCCGTCATGATGCCCTTTACTGCAGATCATGAAAAGGGATTGGCTCAGGGACAGCTGGCCCAGCGTCTGTGGGCAATATGACTCCTGAATGCGACGTCCAGATATCATTGGTTTGTTTAGGGAAATACAAGAGCTCGAGGCCGGCTGCGACTCATTGATGAGGTGCTTTTCACCATCGTTCCCCACGAGAGATGTACACGCGAGTCCGACACGAAATTTGTGGGCGGTTTGATTGAGTTGTGGCTGATCCCCAGGGGACCGTGGCCGTGACCGACCTAGCTTGAGGCTCGCTCACGTTCTGCATTCCTAGGGCTCCTGGCTACGATTCGAGCAACGAATGACGGATGCTCTGGCTGACTTGGGAGAATAACAGTCAGTTGGAATAGCCTTCAAGGCGCGTACTGTCATGTGGTAAGAGAACAATGTTCTTGGACGTTCATGATCCCCACTCTAATCTAATCTAATCATCTATAAAGCTAAATCGGGCGATCGTATCTGCCGATCTTATCTGGAAAGCTAGAGAACAGCTCAGAAAGGCAAGGTGGTGCGGACGAATCAACCCATTTTCCATCAGCTCGCCGCTCTTCAAGCCTGGGGTGATATTTACCTGGGACATTGGGACTATGTGGTAATTTCCCAGTATCCATTCATGTTAACCTAGAATCATCTGACCCTTCCAGCAAACACATTCTGAACGCACAGGTTGCCGTCAGATCTCCATGCTGTTCGCATCTCGGTCCCTCGCAACATTCGAAGAGTCTGACACGAAACCAACAGGCCGAAAGTGGTACGATTGCGCAGAATGTCATCAGGAGCAGGAGGATCACCAACTACTACAGACATTTGATATGGTTGGTACCCGCGCTGTCACTGTAGGCCATTGTCTTCCCGCCACTAATGCGCGCCACAGACGTTTGCATGCAAGAAATGCAAAAAGTGCTTCCGGAAAGATGTCAAAGAATTCGAGGATGCGTAAGAAGTGAGCCCTGAACTTTGACTTCGACTCATGCCGTCCGCCAGCGACGAATACTGCCCGCATTGCGATAATCACTTTGTGCTCGACGCCAAAACTCCGACACCAGCGCTCAACGTCGAGGGTGAAGATGTCAGAATGGATGCTCGTATGCTGAAGGACGACCGCGTACGGGCTGACCAGAAGCGGTCAATGTTCGACGTGGGAGAGACTGCAGACAGACTTGGCTGAGACACAGCAGGAGAAGAAGTCAACTTAGCGGCATGGACTGGGCTATAGATAGTCACGGCGCAAAGGGAGGATCTTGCGCCAGATCTAAGAATGGAATGGGAACGGGCATAAGGTCTTGCATATGCTGTTGCTGGCAACGACCCCAAAGTCCACGTACAGTACATACAATGGACCAACTACGACCCCTCTCCACTCCTGGTCAATATTGCCGCCGTTCCTGTGCCTGGTGTACGACCAGTCTTCTTCTTGGCAGCCTCCTCCTGCTTTTCAGCCTCTACATTCTTGACGTATGATTCGATGTGTTCAACCGGGAGCATCTCCAACTTCTTGCCGGGGGCCATGACGGCAATCTCGATGTTCTTGGCGCCCGTCTGCACCACTTCTAGGAGCGACTTCACCGTAAGCTTGATCGTTTCGTCACGGTCCATATCGTCCTTGTGGTTCCTTTCTAAGAACTCTCGAACGGTCTTGCTCGATCTGCCAATAGCATTCGCTTTCCTGAGGTACCGTGAGCCATGTCGTTGACTAGAGCCTTGGAAGACCGATGCTTACCATGCAGTGTAGATTCCTGATGGCTCTGTTTGGTATAATCTCGGTGCCTTGTCGTTCGGATCAAAGCCGACTATCAATGTGCTTATGCCGAACGGTCGAACGCCTCCGCTCTGGGTATATCGCTGTTGCACACCTGCGACGTACTTGGTGATGTATTCAATGGTGACGGGATCTTCGACGGTCAAGCGATGTGATTGTGCCTCCAATCGAGCCTTGTCCACCAATATGCGCGCATCAGCGTTCAAGCCAGCGAAAGCTAGGCAGACGTGCGTATCCACAAGGCCAATTTTCGAAGGCGTGATGCGGGTGTCTTGTAGCTTCATCGCAGATCGTTTTTCGCATCCCAGGACCACGATGTCCTTGCCCTTAACCCCAACAGCACATGTCCCTGCGTACTCTTAGCCATGTCTCGATGTGGTCAAACAATATCACTGACCTCGTTTTACCGCCTCCAAGGCATATTCGACTTGGAAAACATGTCCATCGGGGCTGGCATAGAATATAAGCTTCTGCTGACATGCATACAACAGCTCAGGATAACTATATACCTGAAAACTTGCTCTTGTCAGCAAAGAAATTTTGACTTCGAATGAGCAGACTTACCAGAGAGTGCTCGATCGTATCCTGATGCCATCTTCCACCTAGTCCAACGAGGGCTTTGTAAAGGCTTGAGTGAGCCACGATCCTGTAAAGTCTTTTCTTCGCTTTTTAGGTAGTCTTGCTGCTGTTTTTCACTCGTATATTCTCGTAACGAAGGAGTATCTAAAAGCTTTGGACCTTGTCAAGGTAGAGCTCATTGCGCGTAGGCAAAGCTAAGCATAAGGCTGCAAGGGTTCGACAAGCGCGGCGTAGCGGCGCGGCGCGGCTACTTTACCTCGGAGCTTTTTGCAGAATGTGAGTAGACGGGATTTTTCTGTACTTCCGCAATGTTATATTATGATCAGTCATGCTTGGGCGTCCGTTGCTCAGAGGAGCTGTGCGGCGGGTCCGGCTATCTTCTCCACGTCCATTATCGCCCGCCTTTGCTCAAGCTTTCCACCCAATCGCGTTGACAAGATGGAGTTCAGCGACGAGCGAACCATTTCAACCAGATGCTGAAGGGAAGGTAAAAGGTGCGCCCAGCCCACAGAAGCATATACCATTTACGACAGAATCGTAAGCATGCCATTGCTGGCCTCCACGGCTCCTGCGCCTAGCTCACCGCTCCCATGCAGTTATCCAGACCTAAAGCGTGATGAGAAATTTGGCAAGGTACAACAAAATGCACCCGCGTGAACAACTTGTAGGCTAACATCGGCTACCAAGCTTACGAAAGACCATGTACAACATTTCAAGGATCTGTTAGGGACCAAATCGGCTATCATCGATGGCTTATCTCAGGATGCTGCCGAAGACCTCGAGCCTTTCAACAGCGACTGGATGCGGAAGTACAAAGGTCATACCAAATTAGTTCTGAGGCCGGAGTCCACTGAGGAAGTCTCAAAAGTGCTTAAGTACTGCAATGACAACAAGCTTGCTGTGGTGCCTCAAGGAGGCAACTCTGGACTTGTGGGCGGCTCAGTCCCTGTGTACGATGAGATTGTTATCAACCTACAACGCATGAAGACTATCAGATCATTTGATGAGGTATCTGGTACTTTGGTTGTTGATGCAGGAGTCATTCTTGAAGTTGCCGACAATTTTTTGGCAAAGAAGAATCATATATTTCCTTTAGATCTTGGGGCTAAAGGCTCATGTCAAATTGGCGGGAATGTAGCAACAAACGCTGGCGGCTTGCGACTGCTACGCTACGGGAACCTACATGGAAACGTGCTTGGTCTTGAAGCAGTGCTGCCGGATGGAACTATCATGGATGATTTAAGCAAATTACGCAAGAACAACACTGGGTACGACATCAAACAACTTTTCATCGGCGGCGAGGGTACTATTGGGATCATCACTGGGGTCTCGATACTGTGTCCGCAACGATCAAAAGCGGTGAATGTCGCTTTCTTTGGGCTCGAGACCTTCGATAAAGTTCAACAAGCATACCGTGAAGCTAAAGGCCAACTGTCAGAGATTCTGTCCGCTTTCGAATTGATGGATGGTCGCAGCCAAGATTTAGTCCATAAAGTAAACCAGAAAAAACGGCCGCTTGAAGGTGAATATCCGTTCTATTGTTTGGTCGAGACCAGTGGCTCCAATACTGAACACGATGGTGAGAAGTTGGAGGCTTTCTTAGAGCATGTCATGGATGAAGAGATAGTTTCAGATGGAGTGCTAGCACAGGATGAGTCACAGAAGAAATCTCTCTGGTCGTGGCGTGAAGGGATCCCCGAATGTCTAGGGCACTGGGGCGGAGTATACAAGTACGATCTATCAATACCACTGCAAGAGCTATATCAGCTAGTCGAGGACACCAGAGAGCGTTTAACGGCGGCCGGTCTTGTTGGCGAGGACGAGAAGTATCCAGTGGTCGACGTGGTGGGCTACGGCCATATGGGCGATTCGAATCTACATCTAAACGTAGCTACCCGAAGGTTCGACAAGGAAGTCGAGAAACAGTTAGAGCCATATGTTTACGAATGGATTGCGAAGCGCAATGGGAGCATCAGTGCCGAGCACGGTCTTGGCCTTGCTAAAAAGGCATATATCGGCTACAGTCGTTCTGAAACTATGATCAATATGATGAAGCAGATCAAGAACCTTTATGATCCTGTAAGTCCTTCGCTCTTAAGGTGTCAATACTTGCTAACATTTATCAGAACGGTATCATGAATCCATATAAGTACATATGATGAACATTTTAGCCACATACAAGGTGGGACGACATTGTGCGTCTCCAGATGTGGTATTTATTGCAGTGGCAAGGATCATTGCAGTGTCTTGGCCACTCCTCGAAAAACGTGTTGACGACTTTACGATGGGTTGGACGACCAATAAAGGTGTTAGAAAGGTCGAACCGCCAGAACGTTTGTTGTACTCGATTGATCACCCAACGAGAGGGTCCCAGGAGGTCTGAACACTTTACTCGAGATGATGAGCTCCTAAGCAGTGCACCATGCTACCGCATTGGATACTTGTATATAAATATCATGGCAAGAGGGTAACACTAGACAGCTGCGGTGTGCAAACCGTGGATTGTAAACAACCGGCGAGAGCAAAGTTGTTCTTAGGATTCGTTCGAAACGTCCTTCGAACAGCGTGCAATCATCAGCAGTCACTTAATTTTCCAACGCTCAATATTTCACGGAATCCAGTCTACACGCCCCCCTCTCCGGTGATGTTCACCCCCTTGAGAAGGTACCTGTTTTTGGTGTAGAAACAGGCACATTCAATTGTTTCCCAGATCTATAATTTCGATATCAGACGATGGGATTAAAGCTCCGATCAACGTCGAGAAGGAGGTTTTCTTTGAGCACTTATTTGTAAAGAATCTCGCTCGAGGAAGCAATGATTTTGTCCCATGTAGAACCAAACACATAAAACTTTCATCGTCTCTTTGCCTCGTCTATGTCTACTTGATATACGTCTGTTCAAAGACCTTCGATTCGCATTCGATAAGAAGTACGGTTACACCTCCGAGTCGCACGAGATACTGTCTGGGAAAGAGGGTTTTTTGGCCCATATGCAGACGATCTCCCCTGACTCCTTCGTCGCGTGTAGCATATTTGAATCGAAGTTGAATCCCACCTTCTGATATCGAAATCAAAGACTAGGGAAACAGCCAGGATATATTTGATTCACACCCAAAAATAGGTATCTTTTCAAGGGGGTGTGACTACCAGACAGGAGGTGAACACAATCGGAAAGAGGGGTGTGTATACTGAAAACGTGTTTCATATTTACGCCAGACACTGTTTGTAGGTCAGATACCAAGAGCACGAAGGAAAAACAAAATGCCGATCTTAGGGCTATTGTGGTATTAGGGTTGTTGTCTGGTCGATCGCCTCTTATTTGGAGCCTGGCTGCGACCGCTTAGGCCCCCCTAAAACCAGAAGTAATTGCTTTCAGCGCATTGAGCGACAGGTACGGGTCCGGGACCTCGGGAAAGCAGCAGTCACTCCAGCCGTACCTTCCGTCGGCCCCTGCTCTGGCCTGATGAGTGCGCCTTCCACGTTGTCGTCAAGATGAACAATGATGCAATGGCTTCACAGTATCATGTCTTGGAAGAGCTTGGTAGTGAGTATATCCAACGGCCTACTGTTGCTCTCGAAAGACCGTGATCCTATAACTGATACTGAGTAATAGGTGGTTCTTTCGGCGTGGTCTACAAAGCGATTGAGCTCTCGACTGGTGATACGGTAGCCATCAAACATGTACGCCTCCGAATGCGCAATTGAATCAAACCTGAGGCGACGCTGACGCTGACCTAGATCGACCTCGAGTCTAGCGATGACGACATCCAAGATATACAGCAAGAGATCTCCGTCCTAAGTACATGCGATAGTCCTTGGGTGACCCAGTACAAGACGAGCTTCTTGCGAGGCTATAAATTATGGATTGTCATGGAATACCTAGGAGGAGGCTCATGCCTGGATCTGGTAGGGCTGGAGCTATCCTGATTATTCGACCACACTGACGTCCCACTGCAATAGCTAAAACCAGGCCCACTCAATGAAGACCATATCGCAATCATTTGCCGGGAGCTGCTCCTAGGCCTCGACTACCTACATCGAGAGGGCAAGATCCATAGGGACGTCAAGGCGGCCAACGTCCTCCTCGCAGAATCGGGTAAGGTCAAATTGGCCGATTTTGGAGTTGCAGCGCAACTTACCAACATAAAATCGCAACGGAATACGTTTGTCGGGACGCCGTTTTGGATGGCGCCGGAAGTGATTGAGCAGTCAGGATATGACTTCAAGGCTGACATCTGGTCTCTGGGTATCACGACGATGGAAATGGCAAATGCTGAGCCACCAAATGCGAGCACACATCCGATGAAAGTCCTGTTTCTTATACCGAAGGCGCCGGCGCCCCGTTTGCAAGGCAACCAGTATAGCCGAGACCTGAAGGACTTTGTTGCAGCGTGCTTGGTGAAAGATCCTGATCATCGACCTACGGCGAAAGACCTTCTGCAACATCGCTTCATCCGGAATGCAGGTCGTGTGGAATGCTTGCAAGAGCTGGTCCAACGGCGACAAGCGTGGGACAGTAATAAGGGAAGCATGGCTCATCCGAAGCTTTATGAGGAGACCCTGAAATCAATGTCCATGCGAGACGATACCGATGAATGGGTTTTCGATACAGTCAAGGCTCCAACAGTTGTTACACAAAAGCACACGCAAAAGGTAACCCAGTATCAGGCAACAAAACGCCGCAAAATCTCATCGAGTCAATCACAACCGCAAGAAAGCCCCGAGTTCATGCTCAGCCGCCTTACTCTTGAAGAGAATCCGCAAAGATGCAGTCCTCCACCCCCTACAACAATGCGTAAAGCAACAGTGAAGCGCCGTCCTTCGCTCCCTGCTTCAGCTTCAGCTACTAAACGAAAAGCTAGCGGACAACAGAAGCCCAGTGGACAAAAGATGCCGCTCGAACCCAGCTTGAACTTTGGAAATAGCGCATCTACGGTCAGGCAATTTAGTCGAGTATCCGATCAGTCTCCTGGCGTATCTCCCACTGCGTCTTTGGCGGAACGAGATGAAAACCAGCCTCCACTAGCCGAAGCCGTGACAAAGGAAGCTTTGATTGGGAGGAGAGCCTTCGGTAAAGCGATCGACCATGCTTTCCAGGAGACATACTCTCAGACTGGGAATCAGGCCAAGCGGGAAGCTATCTCACGAGTAGCGGATGCTTGGAGCGCTTTGGACCAGGATGACCCTGAAGGGGAATATCATCTTCTCAAATTGATCATCGAGAAAGTCCAGAGGTGAGCGGGATTGCCCAAGACCCAAGTCCAGCGCCTCAGCTAACGAGTGTCCAGCGATCCAAAGCTAGCCGCTTTATTCCCCACATCACAGCCTAGCACGCCACAAAAGCCGAAACTCGTCCTGGCGCAAAACAACCCGCATCTGAAGAGTCATCGCCGGCGGCAATCTTCCCTGATGCCCGCTGACGACATGTGGGTAGAAAAGCAGGCGAACCTGCCCGGCCAGCTGACGCCAGGAATGGAGCACACGAAACAGCTAGCTGATGTGCTGTACAGCAAGTGGGTCGGTGGACTCAGGAACCGGTGGCCTGCTTTAGCCTGACCAACTGTCTCTCTCCTCGTACATACAGCAATTCCTTTCTCGGCACATTTTCTCAACTACATTCGGAGCGATGGAACACCAGCTTGATTGATCTTCACAAGATTCGATAGTTCGATGGGGTGGACTCATCGGGCTAGCTATCTCTTCGATTCTTGTAACCCCATTTGATAGGTCATGTTGAGCGATTGGAAGGCATTGCGAGGTGCATGGCACGGATCTGGAAAGCGGCCTTCTTGTATTTATAGACCATTGATGGTCAGATACCCATAGATACTCTTTGACGCATCTCTTATTAAGCGAATGGAACGGTAGCCGAATAGCATCTTGTGCCAGAGCGTTTCATTGCCGCTTTGGCACATTTGAGCATCTATACACTAGCAAAATTGCTCAACCAAACTTCCAATCTTTAGTCATCCCTGTTCACTATTCATGTATACCCCTCATGAATGTATAGATAGCCATTGAATTATAGCCATAACATCTAATGCTTCAGCATAGCCCCCGCCGTATCCGTCATCCCCCACCCGCTAGTGCTTGCTCCTTGAAGCCCCCATCAAAAGTCTCCTCTGGCCACGCATCCGCCTGCTTCAAGCCCCCAATCCTCAACACCTTCCATCCTTCCTTCCTTCCTTCCTCCATCGGCTCCCCTCGCGATAGGCAGTCCGGCAGTCGTCGCAGCTGAGGGTAACAGCGAGTGGGTTTTGAGGGCTTCGACTTGTTACTAGATTGCGATTCGCGCGGTAGAGTGGGAAGGTGGCTGATTGGGAGGATTGCGGGCGGTTGTCCGGTCTGCGGGTCGTGTCTCATGCTACCGGCTGAGTATTGGCGCTCTTACGAATCGATGAAATAAGGGGTGGGTTCTGGGTCCTTGGGACGGGAGTATGTAGAGCATGAGGAGTGGAGGGGCGGACCGAGGGATGGAATAGCAAGGAAGAGGAAAAGGGGCGGAGGAGGGGGAAGGGATGTGAGGATATGCTTAGAGGATTCAAGGGAAGGAGAAGATATGGATGAGGGGATTGTAGATCACACGAGGTTGTTAGCAGAGTAGACATTATACATGTCAGTGGAGGGTATGATCATGAGCCTGATACATTGTTCCAACAGGTGGTTTTGACGATTTTAGCCAGAAGACATGCTATGATGCGGCACTTATTGGGCTCGTGATTGGTTCTCTAGAAATTTGAAGCCGAGAGAGGAAAAGACGATGAGGCCGGTAAGACTACTTGCAATAATCTTGAAGGAAAGATGGGATTACTGTGAGGAGGGAGGTATAATTTGAAATGGCTTTATGGTCTCGGATGACCATGCCTTGTGGCGTACGCTTCGGCAAAATAAGAAGGACGGGGGGATCCGATAACGATTTCTACTCACTCATTTAGCATTACTGTACTGAGAAAGTGGGTTTCCAGTATCTCGATGAGTGAGGCTTAAGTCAGTAGACTCCTGCAGGTATCGAGTGGAATCTTGCTTAAAAAGGTAGCTGTGGTCATACGACCAGCAGATATAAAGGCAAGTAAATCTCCTTTCGACCGTAGGCAAATATCAAGCGGTGAGCGCCGTGACCAGCTAATTCATCAGTAGGGGCTTATCATTGGATTTCGCAATGATAACACCGACTTCAGAAATGGTCGATAATGTCGTTGATCTCCCAACTGATCCACCATGCCTCTACTTCGACATCCAGGGCGTTAATTTCCCAACATGGCCACCATTCCGTTGGCAATTCGACAATGAAGAAGCGAACTTCTCTAATGAGGACTCCTCCGTCTCTCTCTCACAACTGCTTGTCAAACCCCGAAGCCATATCTACCCGATCGACGTCAATGGCCTATGGAGCCTATGGAGCAACGCATTGATGATGATCGGAGCTCGAGAGACAGGAGCCTCAAAGGCATCCTTCAGAGTTCCACCATCATCCCCAAAGTCTGTTTTGACCTCGGTAAAAGCTCTGGCGCTCTCTTCGCGCATGTCGATATTGCGCTTGACAGCATTCAGGACATTCAGCTGATCCGTTATGCTGCGCGCCAACGGTCGCAGCGTTCAAATCCAGATCGGTGTCTGCATAGTCTTGAGAGATGTATCAATAGGGATGCCCAGATGTCTGCAGCAGAAGAGTAGGCTTGGATCCATCGGCTGGACCTCATCCTTCCAGAGAGATGAGGCTGCTACGAGGTCTTAGACGACCGACCTCTGGCACCAGAGATCCTGGCGTACTGCGTGCAAGAGGATTTGTTCCTGACAAGGTTGCGAGACCTGATCTTGCAGCATCTAAGCCCTCATTGGAAGATGATGACAGAGAAGGAAGCGAAGAGGCGTGTACGCTCAGGTCAAGGATTAGATCCTAAGGTTAGGAGCGCTATGGGACTTCCGTCATCGGCGGGCTTGTTGCTCCCACGATTCCTTGATTGTCGCATAGCGTACAGATACATTCCTCCTCTCGCCTCCGCCCGAGCTCAATGAATCGAGCGCTAGCTGGCTTTTACCAGTATATTTATGGTGGCCTCTCATATGTCTCGATAGATTGTGTATTCTGTGAGATAGGATACTCTAGATTGGAGTGTACTGGTGGATTTCAATATCGTTACTCGAGATCCTAGAATCTCTCTTCGCGTTTTCTCGTGGGGGCTCAGACGGAGTGGGACAGATGCTTTTACGGTTTGCCCCTTTAGCAACTGTCTGTCGATGTTTCTTCAGTTCATCATTGTTCCGTAAATTCGCGACCCATCTTCCTCATCAGGGCAAGAATCAGCCGCAAGTCGCGTGATATTTGCTCTGACCTATTTTTCTAGCCCTTCGAAGCACGATGCCTAAGGGCGATAGATCACATAGCACTTTCAGCGTTTACCATTGCACAAATGCTATCGAAAAGCGCCGAGGCAAGAGGAAAAACATAAATATAAGACCAACCGGTCGGAATTCCCATGGATATAACACGATTCGGGTAGCTGGCTTCAATGCGCTTTCTCGGCCTTCGGACTAGCTGTCGCCTTCGAAGGGGTTGAACTTGCGCCGGTTCCAGCAGGAGGCGAAGCAAGACTTCGTTCCCACTCGTTCATCAAGGTGCTTGCAGTCCGTACCAGTTTTCCGGGAGATAGCTTGATCAGGGCAGGCCAGGGAATTTCTCTCCGCCCATCGGGTGCTGTGGATGCTTTCTTCGGTCGAGGGGTAACTTCTGTAGAGCTGATTGATTTATGCATGATCGTCTATGAGTAAAGATGGATTGAGAATTACCTTAAGCGGGTGCAGGGGTTACTTTGCTCAGTAATAGAAGACGCAAGGACATCTATACGTTGAACACTTGTACTTAAGCGAGGCGGAGAGATATTACCAGGCGGAGAATCCCAATAATCCCAGCCCCAACCATCGGCGTCGGCCGCGGTCGTTGTAACAGTCAGATTACGTTGACGTTGGGGTTTGGAAGGAGTAACTATCTTTTGCTCATTAGAGAAGATAGTCTCCGCTGATGCCTTACTAGCGCCACTGGCTCTCCCATGTAGCGAAGACTGACGAGCCGGAAACCGAGTTCTGGCTACAGTCTCCCGCTGGAGTATTGCTTTGTCTTCAATCGTCGCTTTTAGTGTTGTTGCCGATTTGAGGACGACCTTGCCGTTACTGGTGTCGATCTCTTCCCCAACTGTGGCCTGCCTAAGGTCCTCGAAGAAAGTCCAGAAACCGTCTTTGAAGTCACCGACTAACTGCTTGCCAGCATCTAATATAGGGTCTTTCGGCGGGCCGCTGACCGATTGTCGTGGTCTGGAGGATTTGAGGACGTCTGACATGTTTGATGTACTCGAAACTTCCTGAACAATCTTGGACCTCGGAGACCCCTCGGTCGTCCCTCGGCGAGCTTTTTTCGGCGAACTTATATCTGGAGGTTGTGACTGATCGCCGGCGGAGGGTTTCGGGGTCAGTAACGACAGCGTCTTTGTGTGTCGAGAGCCCGAGAATACTGTGCGTTGGGGTTGGCGTGTAGTCAGAGGCCTCGGCTTCCGTTTTTCCTGTTCTCCACTGACTATTGTCTCATGATCCGCGAGAGTTCCTACACAGGGTAGTTGAGCATTCAAAGGCTGAAGCGGTTCAACATGACGAAGCTCATATCTCTTTTTCGTCGTTTCATGGACAGCCCACTGCTTCTTAAGCTTTTCTAGATTCGCTTCTGCACGTTGAAGCTCCTCTTTCAGCTCAAGGACCTTTCGTTCCTGAGCGGCGAGGGCTGTCAGGAAAGCATTGGAGTCATGCAATGCTTTCTTCTCTGGCGACGGGGGCCTCTCTGGTACGACTGGTGTACTAGGTACTGACGACGAAGGTGTATCTACTCGGCTGTGCGCGTTGCTGGAATGTGCAGACAAAACCGGGGAGATCTCAATGCTCTGCCGCGCCATAACTTGCAGAGTATTGATTGCACCAAGAGACTATCGCATTGGTGTAGCTTGAAAGTGTGGGAAACTACACTCTCGCAGCAAGTAATTATTGACCCGATGCGACAATGCGGCGGAGGTTGTCGAATCCTGCGTTGTCAGGGAAGATTGTCAAACCTTGATTCATGGGCCTCGAAGTGGCAGACTACAACGACAAATGCAATAGGCATGGGAAATGTAAGGCGGAGGTCGTCCTGCTCTTGACAGAGGCCAAAGTTTCAGCTCTGTTCACAATTTGATAGTGGAACCCAAGAGTTGTCCCTAAGTATTCAGATCTCTCTACAGTGGAGCTTGTGTTCCTGCATGAAGCTAGTCTAGCGCCGTGTGACCACGAGCTTTTCGGGCCGTCATTCCACAGCAGGCGGCATTCTTGGCGTTGTGGAAAAACAAGCAGATTATCAGAGACGTCCGCCTTTCCATTTGTAACATTATGTAACATCTATTATAGCTATTGCTGTCATGAACATCCCTGGCGCGCCCGGCCGGGGCTACAGTGGAGGTGGTAGCGCGGCCGGTATGAGCGAGCAGGAGCAGGCCATGGTCAAAGCCGTGAGTGGCGGACGCAAGATCTTGAGTATCTTGTTCTGACATATCCGCGATGACAGATGCAAGGCGCTATGGAAAGCTGCGCTGGCAAGACAGTCCTTTCCGGCGGCATGGGCTTCGTCATAGGCGGTGCCTTCGGCCTTTTCATGTCGAGTGTACGTTGCGCCTGGCTAGATTAGAAATTAGACGTGGACTAATGCGCCAAAGATGAGTTATGACACGCCGATGTCAGGGCCAGGCGCGCAGCTTGCAGACTTGCCGCTGAAAGAGCAGCTCCGTCGGGGCTTCAAAGATATGGGCTCGCGATCGTATAGCTCGGCGAAGAACTTCGGCTTGATAGGGGCCATGTTTGCCGGGACGGAGTGTGTTATAGAAGGGGTATGTTGCACGTTTGGAGCTCTCACACGGGGAACGAGGCGCTGATTCGTTTGCGAAATGAAGTATCGAGGCAAGAACGATCTTACGAATGGTGTAGCCGCCGGATGCATCACTGGAGGTATATTGGGCGCCAAAGCTGGGCCACAGGCGGCCGCCGTGGGCTGTGGAGGCTTTGCGGCGTTCAGCGCGGCGATAGACTACTACATGAGGATGCCTGGAGATTGATTGTTGTGGCGTATGAAGCATTGCATGGCGTTTTGGTATGGAATCCCTCCTTAGTGGACATTGAGCGAAGATTTGGAAATGCATTCAGCGACTCGGCAAATATCTGGGACATTGAGGACCTATGATACGATATCTGCGGGGGCCGCACAGTGGCAACAACTAAGGGTGTTGCTTCTGGCCCTGAATGGATTATACAAGGGTCCCTCTCTAACTGTGTCAAGCTTTTCGAATTTGAAGGTTTTGTAAAGACATTACTACTCACTCCAAACAATGATAGAACCATGAATCATTTCAAAAACACGGGGCTTGGAGTGCTCCTCCGTGGATCTGCGGCGCATGAACACTTAGCTGATGTTGGGTATTTCTACAAAAGTAGCAGCCTTCTGTCGGAAGCCAGGAGACGTCGCTCGATTCATTTCACAGTCAGGTTTCGCGACTCTCCGTACCCGTTGTACGCAACGCCTCTCAAATTCCACTTCGCATTTGGATCCTGCGAATTACCTCCTGCGTCAATAGCCCTCGACAAAATGCGCCTCTTCTCTCCTTTCTCGAGCTTTACAAGGGCCTTCCACAGAACCCAACTCCATCTCCCCTTGCCTTTGGATTCTTCTCTGATCTCGGCATCTACCCACGACTGGCCATCGTCTAAGGACACCTCGACTTTCGTGACTGGGCCGTGGTCTCCACAAGGTAAAGCATAACCTTTGACTTCGAACTGGCCATTGCTGGGTAACGTGATTGTCTCCTCAGACTGTGGGTCTGCGATGATTGAATTGCAGGGCATATCTAGCAGACTTGGCGTGGTAAGCCAAAAGTCCTTGGCAGCTTCCATGTCCGTGACTTGCTCTGGTAAAATCTTATAATCGTAGAGCTGATAATGGTTGTTTGACTCTTCTTCTTGGATCGTTATTCGATCAAGCCATTTGACTGAGCGAGCCCCGGCAACGCCAGGTACGACGACTCTCACCGGATACCCGTGATTGGACGGTAAGGATTTACCGTTCATCTGAGATGCGTAAGCATGACCTAAAGTGCAATGATCTTACGATACAGGGCATACTTCGAGTGCCAAGATAACATCAGCATCGTCCCTCATGGCCCGAGTCAATGGGATACTGCCTCCGTACCAAGTGTCCTCTTGGACCTCAGTCTGGTAGCAAGCGAACGCAACATGACCCGCAGCTTCAATTGGTAGGTTGACAACAGCCTCATCGAGGATGTCCCTGAGCTTGGGACCTTTCCAGGTGCAATTTACAACGGCGCCATCGCCCCAGTCAATACCGGAGACTTCGGCAAGGAACGTTCTCATCGTATGGCGCCGAAGACCCGCGCACTGGAGGGCACATGTCACTTCATGTTGCGGATAGCGAGTCTTGAGGTCTTTGATTGATAGAGAAAGCTCCGTTTTGACAGCTCCATCGACACGGACTTTGTGCTCGTCTTCTTCAATGATGCAGATAGCTCCGTGGTTGCGATCATATCCGTTCTCCTCAGTGATGAAGCTAGGTCATATTAGAGAATGTAAAGAGATAGAGGTTTTCTTGCAACAGTGGAGAAACTTGATGCACCTGGTGATTAGTTCTTTCACAGGTGGTTCCCTGTTAAGAGGCTCTTTAGCTGAGTATTCGAGTCTCATGGCTGTATTGCAACAGCTACAGATTCTTATCCGGCTTGCGATGGACACCGCAAGGAATTTGCTGATGAACGTTGTCGCAGAGGCTCCTGTGATGTCTGAAGACTATAAAGCGAGCCTTCATTCATGATAGAAAGAGGGGTCCGTAGACTACAGATGAGGACTTCGGAGGACTTCGACCTGGATTGTCACCCAGAACGAACGATGCACCGGGACGGGCGGGACAGGGAATAGGCGGGGGCCACCCAAGTCGTCGCCGGGTTTAGGGCGCGCAGTCACCTGATTCACCCACGTCATAGATGGTGGTGACGATCTAGACGCGCTGCCTGTTTCTGGCAATTTTTCGTTGCAAAACTCACCCTGTCACCATGAATCGCACACCCTCGTTAATGCCAATGGCTTCAATACTATTTTCTCAGCTCTGCATCGCCAGTTTCCATGTCAATATCCCGCCCGCGCAGGCTCAGACACCCTCGCACTTCACACCTTTTGGCTAATGCACTCGAGTTGACTAGCCCCGGAATTTACGCTACGAGGAATGGGGATGTGCAGCTTCAAAGATTCTGAAGCTGCCCTGGCCATGGCTCTCGCTGCTTAGGAAGAATTTTGCCGGACTTTGGTCGACGTAGCCTACAAAACTTGTCTGGGGACAAAGACCTCGGCACCGCTCTTAGCAGCTTTTGACTCCGGCGTAGCGTCAGTCATGAGTTCACTTAGTGACAGTGATGACCTTGATGGAGGAGAGCTGTTTGAAAAGCAAAGAGCTACTCTAGCACACCCATCTAATGGGACTCTCCCAAGTCCCACCAAGAGGGCCAAATTGCGAGGTCTTGGACACAAAGCCAAGGAAAAGACAAAACATCTGTTAAGCGTCAGCGATACCAAATCACTGGGTGACGAAGAGCAGGTTGCGCAGACTATCAGGGGTGATCCCGCTTTCAATCCAGGATACCTGCGTGACAAAGAGAAGAAGAGCAAGCGAAGGTCAGCATTGAATGCAGCGGCTAGTCTGGGCTCTCTTGCGAAGAGCGCCGTCCATCCAGTAGATGCAATCAAGGGCAAGGCGGTGAGGACTACAGCGAGCAAATTGTCCCAAGTACAGCGACCATTCTTGTCGAAAGATGCCGATTTGGAATTTCTCGAAGCTCAGGACGAGCTCGACCGGGCCGAAAGCTCGAGAGCCTCGCGGCAGGTTACCTCTGATGATGACGACCAAGACTCGTTGGTTGAGGGCCACAGGCACAGGGTTGAGCAGTTGAAGGCACAAAGAGAGAGCTTGCGGGTAGCTTGGACGACCACTAGATTTGTCACGAGAGTGCGCGTGGTACCAAAGAGGCATTTTGATTATCCGAAATGGCAAGCCTTTGTCAAGGATGTCGAGGAGAGAAGGACTTGGGCACGTTACGATTGGCTGAAGTGGATGGGTCATGTATTACGCCAACTTCCACTGGGCAAGCTATCGTGACTGACACTGTGGTGGGTATAATCCAGATCCTAGTGTGGTACACTCAAGACTTCAGTGCCCAGTATATCGACGACTTCGACAAGCTACCCTATGATATTGATGTAATCAAGCATCACGTCGAGCGGATAGTATTCGCAAGTGCTCCATGGCAGGCTTGGGCAATGGATGTCCGCTCCGTTTACCGATGGGAACACCCACCAACGACGGCTAAGTGGTTGGCTACTTATATCATCCTGTGGTACACAGACCATATTATTGGCTTCTTGGTAGGTCTCATGTCTGTCTTTCAATTCTACGCGCTCAAAACTCTAGTATGCCTACATTCTCTACATTATACTCAAAAGTCGATATTATTCTACTTCGGTTGATTCACTGCGGACGTCAATGCAAAGGGCACATGATCGACATCAGTCGGCGTATAGATTTGGTGAGCTGATCGACAAGCATGGCGATGAAAACTGGTTGGAACCATTGATGCAGGGGATGGGACCTCACCTACAGCTTCAGCTTGGTGACATTGGCAACATGCTCGAAGTCTTCGTCAAGTCAGTAATGCACCACAAATACCGCTTGATCTCGCTTACGAAGCCCGAAACAGCTTTTACAATTGGATGTCTCCGAGAAAGACCGCTGCTTCCCTCTGGTTCTTCGCTTCATGCCTTCTACTCACGCTGTTCTGCGATATGGCGTTTTGCGTCAAGATCACTGGATTCGTAGCAGGCGGCTCATTCTTCTTGTGTTGGCCGATTTCAAGCAGATACCCAAAATACCGCTATCTAGTGTCACCTTTCAAATGGGTTCTTTGGGACATCCCAACGGACGGTAAGCCAGCAATCAAGAGTCTTGGTCTAGTAACTGACCAGAGTGTCCGTAGCGGAATGGTCTTTCCAGTATTTGCGAAAGCGAGCACAGATGAGCCGTGAACAGATAATCAAAAGCAAGGTTGAAGTCAACCACCATCGCGAGTTTGAGAAATCTCACACTGGTGTCTACGCAGGCCAGACTAGTCCGGCACCCAAAGTCACCATTCAGGTCACCCGTCCGGACGAGGAAGACTCAGATGATGACGATGCACTATCTTGGCATAGTGCTGATTCCTCATCTAGTGTGCTCGACAGCAGCGACGTTATTACCTTTCGTGCGCGCTCAAACAGTCACACAGGCCGCTTCATCATCTACGCCAATGGCGTCCGCTTTGTTCGAAGTTTCCACAAGCAGGAGCTTTGGCGGCGATCTTTCCTCGAAATTGCAGAGATGAGGAAGCTTCAGGGCTCCGCAATCGCGCAGTTGACACTCAAGGGTTCGGAGCAGCTGGAGCTTACTTTCACAGACGGGGATTCGGTGGTCCTGGACGGTATGAAGGACCGTGATGAGGCCTTCAATACAATTATCGGGTTTTCTGCGTTGCAGTGGCAGGTGAGTGAAATTGGTTCCTGCACGGCCCTTTGTGGATTGGGATTAACAAAGGGACCCAGTCTCTGCAATACAGCCCTGGAGGATCGGGTCATGGTCAAGGGCATAGGCGATCTATCACTTGAAGCAAGATCGTCCAATATTATCTTAACGAATTATTCGCTGAATCTTAGGAGGATGCCGGTGATATTACATTCGATTGCTGGCGCAATGTGGATACCAAGAATCATCTCTCACCTATGCCAGCGTCAAGGGTAACTGGTTCTACTCCAGAACTGCAGTTCTAAGCTCTAGACAGTGAGCTTACGTTTTTTGACTGCCGAGGAACCACAAACTGGCAGTCGTCATGAACGTGGAGGCCAGTACCTATCCTAGCTGACATTCTAAGGCTTCGCATATCGCGTGGCCCACAGAAGGCGAAATGAATCGAGAACAGCAGTATCTCTGTACCATCCAACACCGGGTTTGTAGACCGCACTGGACGGGACAAAGAACACAAATTTACCTAGTCCACCCACGCATGTAATTCCTAGATGGGCTCTCGGATCTTGAATTTACTGTCAATTTAGATCCTACAATAGCTAGTCTGGTTATCTGTTACTAACTTGACAACAAGGACGTTAGGGGAGATAGTCACTGTTCGTGATATAAGAAACATTACTTTCGGGACTTCTAGTTGTACGCCGAATGCTCATCTTACCACAAATCAAGAATTGTAACGGATAATGGTAAGAGGCGTCTTCACATATCTCCCCCTTCTTACAGCACGAAGCAGAACCGCATCGTGTACAAGGCACTCTCGATCTAAACAAGATATCATGAAGCTTTGGGAATCAGTGGACAACCTCTGAAGCCTCCTTCATCCACTGTCAGGTTTCTTGTCCTTGGACCTACGCTCTACTTCCATCGAGTACATCTTATCTAAACCTCACCAAAGATAGTAGACCTTATCCATCGTCATCAAGATTTACGACTCGCTGGCCTTGATTTCCATCACCATCAGCTCTATTCGCATAAAGACATTCACTTCTAATTGGAGACCATCCTCCCTCACTCCAGCTACCACGGCTCCCCATCCCGCCATCACACCTTCATCCTCAGCCCAGCACGCAGCAAATATATTTCAAACTGTAGGTATATATGCATTTTTAGTAGTCTCGTGGATACGTACGGTCCCAAACATCTAAGAAGTGGCGATCCCGTCCGATCTTGCATACACAAGCAGTCGATAGTCGTTGGGTGGAGGGAGGGTAACTACCAGCGAATCTGGACTGCTGTACGTTACATCATCTTTTTGATTCCTCAGATATTGCAAGTGGTGGTGGATTTTGGGTTTTGGGTCTTTAAGGGGCGGTTTGGTGGTTATGAAGGCAGGATGGAGAAGAACGGTCGGTTGTTCGATGGTTGATGAGTAGGTGGATCGCTGAAGGTTTTCCGAGTCTTCTTTGCCTCTGTGCTGAGAGATTTGGAAGGTGTATGAGTGTCAGAGGTTGCTTCATATTAAGAGACTCTACGGCTAGGGTATCGGGCGTAATTGGGAGTTGATTGTATAGTCCTAGCTTCATGGATATTGGATATTGGGAGATAATTCCGAAACCACGCTTGCTGACCGGTATTCCAGCTTCCACCAGGTCCCAAGCTCCTCAACCACCTCTCCGCCCTGAACTCTGCGCCCAAGAGCCCTCCTCTGTCCCACACACCTTGGATTTATCGCCCTTATTCAAACTCATCACCCTGCACCAAACCGCCTGCCTTCCCTCCGCAACCAACATTCCTCGCTTGTGCCTTTCCCACACCCTTCGCGGCAGTGGCTCTTCATACCTCCCAGACCGTCCACACGTCCTAGCCTGCGCGCAGCCAACAGCTCTCTCTGCGATTGTTATTGGTGGAGATGTGTATGTTGATTGTGAGGGGAAGAGGTGCGAATGTGGATGATAGAGGTGCTGGGGCGATGTCTAGATAGTGCAGGTTGGTATGCAGGGCTGAGAACCCGCGAATCTGGCTGGATGTGATAGTATTGAAATTGCAAGGTTGTATCTAGCCTCGCGAACGCTCATGTGACATTGGCGGCTGTGCATTAGTCATATATGGTTCACCAGCTTTGGTAAGGGTCATGGACACCTTCTTTGAAGATTTCGCGAGAGTATCGTATGTGGTGGTGTGGTGTACTTGTTGGGGGTTCGTCGAGTTTAAATGATGCCCAGTATCTTCCCCGGACTTACCCACAAGATGATTTAGTCAAGCAGGTTGATGCTTTGACGGTTCGCACTTCAAGCTGTAGGTCCGCTGTGGTGGCCTAGCCTCATCGTAAAGTCGTCACTGCGTTTTCCCAAATTGTGCTAAAGAATAGTGCACCGTTTGCTGCCACTGCATCGGAGATGATGGTGTGGCCATGGAGGAGAGGCGGACGTGATCGTTTTCCTAGAGCTCTCTTTTCGCCTGAGGTAACAGTAGGCAATGTCAATAAAGGTGTTGGCGACAGCACCAGAGACATGACATGCAATAACGTTGACATGTTGGGCTTTCCGACCAGCTTGTGCCCATAGACATAGCGTCCTTGGGTTTTTGCAACGAAACCGATTGTAGAAGTTGATTTTCGAATTTTGCAACCCGACGACGTTGCTGCCACTCGAATGTTCGACGAAGAGACAGGGGAGTTCCTCACTGATACATGATCAAGTCTTCTGTAGGCTGTTGGATGCGATGTTGTACTCCCTCTGTTGCTGATTCGAAAGCTAACATATTGCCAATATACGGATAATATAAGCTTAATGTAGCACCTGGAGATGGTCAATAAAGAAGCAGCACATACTAATATACGTAGGTTTCACGGGCCCCTCGCCTTCGTCAAGATTTTTGAATATCGACTGTCGGATTGATGATGGTTACAATATTGCTAATGCATTATCAGCTGCACACTCGACAATGCGGCGACGAAAACCCCAATAAGAGGAAGCTAAGATCTTTGCGAAGTTTTTCGGCGAGCTTTGTGGAATTTTCAGCCTTTCTAATATACTCGTAATACATTTGTAATAAGTTATTACAGGAACCTTACTGCGTTGGTTGATGATATTGTGGTAAGAGCATGCATTGCAAATTAGGAAGAGCAGACTGGATACTGCCTGCGCGGTGCAGTGTGACTTCCAAGTGCGCAGCACACTGTCGATACTTTCAATATGTGGAATAAATGTTGACGGAACCATGTCATTTCCTTTGGAGGTTTTCCAAGGGTTCTTGTTGAGGTTCGATGTTGTTATACATTAGCAATATATTACTAATGTATTACCATGCGAACATTCGACAAAGATGGCGGAAAACCCCTATGAAGGCAGCTCGAAGTCTAGGTGATTGGAGGTTGTTAAAAGCGTTGGTCGAAGATCGAATAGCATAGCCGGCCTTGCCATCTTTCACATCGACCAGCATCCAATGAGTTAGCAGACGGACCTTCTTGCTCACGAGCTTTCTCTCAATTGCCGTCATTAAGGAGGGGTTGCACAATGACGGGTATTTCTGATGGGCCAATTCCCCTCAGCTTGGCCGATAACAGCTTGGACGTTTTATGGACGCCGATGGCAGATCAAGGCACCAGGTTCGACTTCCTTACGCATGCTGCACATACTCTTCGTACCAAGTTGTCAGACAGCTGATAAGTTTCGGTGTTTGAGCCGAGAGGGCTCCTGTGGCTGGCTGAGATTGCCTGTTTGACATCCCCATTGCAATGCCCTGCATGCAGCTCAATCACAAAGGTCTCCTCATCTAGACTTTACAGAACACTAGAGCGCCAACGATTAGTCCAGTCCCAGGTTGGCGACTTGCATAGGATCAAAACCATGCTTGGGTGCAGGCTGTGCGACAGTCGAATGATTGATAGCAGATAGCTACGCTGCCGATCTTTGCTATTCTTCAACCGTCGTCTTGTTCACGCCGTTGAGATAAAAGGCGAAGATAACCCACAGCAAGTGGCAAGCTTCGCAGAACTTGTCTCTTCAAGATAGTTGAGTTTCTACGTGCAGTCACCTCGGAAACAACTCGGAAACACTGATTTTCGCTCAATTAACTGGTCAAGGTTTGACATTCGAGGCTTCCCAAACTCACACGTTGCGCCAGGCAGACGAGGATGCTCGAACCAGAGGCCACTTCCTGATGAGTAGCGATCTTGCACAAGAACGTGAGAGTAATATTGAGATAATGACAAACATGTTTTGGATGCGCGGCTACAACGAGTAAGTCAAGTTCTCTAATAAGGCGGTCGTCAACCGTAAGCGGACACAGTTTGGATCGATCGAGAGCCTGCAAAACAATTGCCACAGACTTTGAGGCGAGGGTCACAAGAGCAGAGTACCCGTTGCTGCCCTTGGATCCGTCTTTTAGTTGCATCACTGGTCTATGATAGCGCGGCAACGATAAGACGGTATTTTTAGACTGACTTTGATAATTAGTAATGTCGACAGACTAATAGCGAATTAGCAGACCACACATCCACATGAACGGTTTCCTGCACCTAAGCCGTACGGTAAAGGTCCAGCAATGGACAACCTCTTTCCCTTCCGATCATTTGAGGAACCAACGGCGAAGAAATTCCGGAAAGGTGGAGAATATCAAGATCTTTGGCTACACACATCCTAAGCTCGCCCAGCGTCGTAATGGCGATGCGGTGCTAAAAGCCTTCCTCACGAAATAACCATTGATCGTCGCAAGTATTCTCCTTGTAGGAGACCCGATTCTCGCCCGAGTCCTGAAAATGGAGCTTCTGGGAGCGCCGGTCTTTGAACGCCGGAGTCCATGCTTTCTAGGTTCCTTTAAGACGCCAATGTGCCAACAAATGAACGCTTGGTTGACTTCGTTCACAAAAAGATCACGATCGAGACCATGATGTCCTGCCTTCGGGCTTTCCAATATCGCAAGGCCCACCCAACCTGCCAGACGCTGGATACTTTCGGGCAGATTGGCAGGGTCCCAACCTCTGAGGCAGTGGTATGTCGATAGTATCGTTGATAAGTATGCAGCACCCAACTGATCGCTATATAAAATGATCACAAGCACAGATGCAGCGCAGATCTGCCATGCATGGAGCATTCGCCATTCAATACTTCATCGGTGACGTTCCGGAAGACATACAGGCGCACAAAACAGCCCCCGTTCTCGCGGCCGTCAATGATAACTTTAATGCAACGGCAGACGCTTACGAAAATTGCGCCCGACAGGAAACCGACAAGGTCCTAGTCAAAGACACCAATCCCATAATTACGATCTTCTTCGACTATCAATATATTGGGAGGCCAGCTATTCTCCATCCTGAGGATGTTGTCCCTGTCCTGCGGACTAATCCGCATTGGCGCGTTGTGGGAGTACGTCATTGCTGCTTCATGTAGATGACTATAGAGAAGCTTTTTTTTAACATGACACCGTAGAGTAATCAATCTCCTCGAGCTTCCGATCAAGTTGCTGGTCTCCAGGTGTCGGTCAGCGCTACGGTCGCGTGCCTCCGCCCCTGATACGGTGGTCCCTGAGGAGATCGGTAGCCAGGCATATCCTGAGGTCACTGCAGGTCGCGCAGAAGGATTGAACATGTAACGCTCAGGAGATTTCAGGACGCTCCAGCATGCGATCAATAATTCGTTCTCTTCAAGAACGCAGCGTGCAGTCGGAGAGATGAATACTATATTGAGCTTATGACGCCCAATAACAGCAACGAGTTTCCGCAATGACAATATGAGATTGTAGGCGCACAGTGAAATCAGCCTGGAGTCGTACGGCCACGCTTGATATCGCGTGTGGAATCTGTAACACGTCTGTGACCACGCGCTTGATCTGACAGGTTTATCGGTTGCGTGAGCGCGCAGAGGCCAACCCTGCTGGGCGCGAGTGAGATATGTGGCACTGTGGCAATATGCACAATGTGCCTCAAATAGTCTTCAGCCGCAATGAGAGCATAGACAGCATTGTCAACAGGAAAGAAGGGCACGTATGTTTAACAATCATAAGGAGAGAAGGGGATATTAGCCGTAGGTTTGGAGTGTAGCCGTCATGGATGAAACGTCCCAGTGCTGTTGGAGCTAAATCTATCGAGTGCTTGGCGCGATCCCCTGAGGGTCGAGTCCGTGGGCCTGGGAAAATTTATGCAGATGCGATTTCGTCGTCTCAATCTCCAACAATTAACATCCAATCTTACACATCACCCTCCACCTGTACGGCCTTAACTATCTACGCTCTTTAACCCGTTCTTTCTTGTTTCCTGTCCCTCTTGTAGCAATACTCCACCACTTCCCCCCGTCGCTCCTCATATACTCGTCCGAGTCTGCCGGTCTGACTAACACCTTCACCAACAACCAACAGATACCCAGATATCCTTCAGATTGCTCTCACTCGGTCGGTGCGGGCCATCGGTCACTAGTGCATTGTACAACAGCCGAATTCATCACCTCAGCAAGCAGTGAAAAGTTGGAGGAACAAGATACCATCATGGCGAACAACCCGGGTCCAAAGCCCAACCTCGACCGTTATGTCGTTATCCACGTGGCTACTACCTGCGACGAGCATGGTGTGTTTGTCACTAAGGACTCGGCAGAAGTCATCGAGCTTGGTTGGATTTTGCTCGACGCCAAGAGCGCAGAAGAGGTCAGTACTGTGCATTCATATAGCTAATTTCGACGAGAGTGAACCCCGACTGATATTCAACATCCATAGGTTCACCGTGAAAGCGTCCTCGTAAAGCCTTCGAACACTCCCATTACCCCGCTATGCAGTGAGTCGCGCCGATCTATGCCAACTCATAGCTCCAAATCTGCTGACATTGCCACCAGCGAGCTTGACCACTTTGACTTGGGAACACGTACGTAGCGCGGGCACGTTCAAGGATGCCATTTCTCGCTTCGATACCTTCGTCCACGAGCATATCACTCCGAACAACTATCAGTTCGCCTTCGTCACCCTCGATGCCTGGGACCTCCGTGTCCAATTGCCACGCGAAGCTCGCGACAAAGCCACCGTTCTACCCCCATACCTCCAACACACTCGAACCTTCGATCTACGTCAAGAGTATGCACGCTGGCAGCAGCTTCATCCTGAAGCTCTGCCCTATGGGCCAAGTTCGTTAGCCAACATTTGCGCCGCTCTCGAGGTCGAGCCCGTCCAGTCGTCTGCGCCAATCAAGCACAACCTACCCTTTCACCTCCAAGCGCTTGCTCCGGCTTCGCCACGGCGTGCTATGGAGGAGGCCATTACATTGGCAAGGGTGCTGCGCTCTTTAATACGAAAATCGCAGCCGCCACAAGATCACCCGGATATTTTGACTCGTCCCATGGACGCTTACGCAGATGTCACCGCTTTTCTGAAAGAGCGTAGCAAAGTACTGCATATGTCTGGCCTTCCACATGACACAACGCAGTCCGAGCTGGAAAGCTGGTTTACGCAATTCGGGGGTCGTCCAATCGCCTTTTGGACGCTACGTACACCAGATCAGCACAAGCCCACCGGCTCTGGCTTTGCCGTGTTTTCGTCTCATGAAGAGGTTAGTCATCCCTGATTTTCAGCTTTCAACGGATACCTGCATAATCTGCAACGAACAAAGGCCAGCCTTGACTATGACTTGCCTCCCACGTCTTTGGATGGTTTTTTCCTTTCACTAATTGATTCCCAGGCTATGGAGAGTCTCGCAATGAATGGCCGCGCATTGAACGAAAAGGCTGTTGAGATCTCCCCGTCTTCAAGTCGCGTTCTCGACCGTGCTGCTGAGATCTTGCAGCCGTTCCCTCCGAGCAAGAATAGACCAAGGCCGGGGGACTGGACTTGCCCGTCATGCGGCTTCTCGAACTTCCAACGTCGTACGGCTTGTTTCCGATGCTCTTTCCCTGCCCATGGTGCAGGTGGAGATCCGATGGGTTATTCTAATTACGGTTACGGAGGTCCTCACATGATGGCGCCTCACCATCACATGGGTCATCATGGTGGACATGGCTTTGGTCATGGTCGCGGCGGGGGAGGAGGTGGCGGCATGGTACCTTTCCGTGCCGGAGATTGGAAGTGTGGATCTGAAGGTTGCGGATACCACAATTTTGCCAAGAACGTCAGCTGTCTCCGATGTGGTGCCAGCCGTGCTGGAGCTGCTGTTGTTGCCGATTCTGCATTTCCTTCACCGCTTGACCCACCATCCAGCTATGGTATGGGGGTTGGGCCCGCCTCAATGGCTGGCACGCCCGGCCCTGGCCCTTTCGCAGCTGCAGCTGGCGGCTTTGGAGCTGGTGGCTATGGTGGTCAGGGCTTTGGAGGCCCGCCCAGTACGTATGCGCTGCCGTCCGGCCTCGGAGCACCCACTGGCGGCTACCAGCCAATGTCGAGCTATGGCCAGACCAGCGGTGGACAATCCGGAGGCATGCCATTGGGCTATAGCCAGACATTCGGTGGACAATCTGGAGGACCTTTCGACAGCCGTGCCGCAGAGGCTGCTTTCACCTCTGCTGGTAATGGTCCTCCGGCATCCAATGCTCCCAATGGATCTTCTTATGGTGGTCCATACGGTGGTATGGAGGGCTCCTCCGACCCATTCGCTTTCCTTTCCAGTGGTCTTGGCAGCCTATCGATGAACGACGACTCCAGGCGCAACGGCGCGAACAACGCAAAATCCCCAGTCTAACTCGCCTCAAAAAACAATTTCATTGGTCATATGTTTATCGCTCGATGGCTCATAGGACATACTAGATTGCAAGAGATGCGCGGTGTGAGAGCGGGATATCGTTACTTTGCAAGCGGTGGAGTTGGCTGGACAGCATTTTCCAAACATGCGGAAGCAGGGGCGTGTTCAGGATAAAGAGCAGGGCGATAGATCTCCTCGATTTAACTGCATAGCGGGATGGTCAGCCTGGAGGTGTTGGTGGGGTATATCCAAAAAGCCGGTAGGGGGTTTGTAGACGAAGGTGGACGGTGCTTTTTCGATTATTTCTTTTCAATCTTTCGCGCTTTTCTCTCTATCCAGCTTCGCCCATTTTCGCCTCGCATTTCCAGCCGCGCTATACTCTGCTCGACATGTTCCCTCAAGACAATCAACATCTATTCCGACATCAAGCAGCTTGATACTGAAACCAGCTCGGGGACGGAGACATGGCCACGGGCTCTCCTTGGCTGAGGGAGGGATATGAAGAACTATCTTCGTGGACGGTACTGGAAGCAGGGTTTTCAGACCTTGAAAGCCAATTCGGCATCTCTTCCAGAAGCGGGCTTTTTTCCATAGGGTAAATAAACGCAGCCGCTACTTGTGAGCTGAGGAACTGCAGAACTTCTTTGCAGAGCTTTTACACTTCTAGTACAAATATCCATGAAAGTTAAATAGTGAGAGAGGTTATGAAGCTAAGGTAATGTCAGAGTACCTCATACTACGTATCTCTATGCCTTCATCGAGTCGACTACCATCTTGGCGCCAAGACCATGTCTCGTGCCCGCGGCAAGATCGCATTCGCTGCAGAATCCTGGTTTCTGCATAACCAGATCTCGTCACACCACAAATGCCTCGACACGACGGCCGTTCCTCTTACTCCCAAGCTCTCTCAGAATGGAGACGCGCATTCCGGTGTCTCCGAGAGCGAAGAAGATGGGCTCCCGATCGATTCCACCGAGTCAGGACGAGGTGACAGATACCGCAGCCTCAGTGGCACCGACTTCCCAGATGAGCATGGTGAGGAGCTTGTCCAGGTACAAAGGCAACCGCCGGAAGCTGATATCCCATGAACCTCCACTACCAATTGCGCGTTCAAATGGTGCCACTCAGCGTCCACCCGCAAGCGAGCAGCTGTACACTGCAGGTCCTGCTAAAGAATCTCATGCTCAACATGAGAAGCCAAATGGTCCGGACCAGGCCATTGGTGCGCGAAATCTACAGTCCACCCCGTCTGTGCCTTCGAGAATCAGCAGACCTAGGCGTGGGTCGCGTATAGAACGCCGTGAAGATTCTACGCCTACGGAGGGCTTTGTCAAGCCAGAGACTGGGAAATACACCCCCCTCAGGACGCAGTTGCCAAAAGAGGACCATCGTAGACGAGCAGAAAAGTCTCAGATCCAGCGGGAAGCTTCGGGGGGAGGCGGCGGCGGCGGCGGCGGCGAAGATCTACGAAGGGCCAAGGCTGGGAAACACACGGGCATCATGAACGGTACACCAAGCGATGGCTCTTTGCGGCCATGGCAGGATCAAGGCGTGGACGCCGGAATGGCTGCTTTACCCAGAATCCGAATGGCCAAGGATTTTCATACCAATGAAAAAGGGGCATCGTTTTCCCAGCGCGTAGCCACACAACATCAGCGTCCACAGGCTTTTAGGAATGGAAGTAGCAGGGAAGAGCTGAAGAGGATGATATCGGGTCCTATGCCTACTGTAGTCCAAGAGCCGGTAGCGTCCCCACCAAGGAAACAACCTGAGCCACCGCTTGGTGCCCTGTCGCACACTTCCCCAGAGCTATCGCTTGCCCCTCGCTTCGATGCTCCTATCTCCGCTGTCAATGCCGGTCAACGTATTGTCAGGGTCAAGTACGAAGGAACCGACATTTTCCTGCCTATCACACCATCGACCACTCCAGTAGACGTGATACGCGCGGCTGCCAGGCAGATGTCGGCTCCCATTGACGAGAAATCAACCGTTTTGCTCGAATCTTTCAAGCAAATTGGGCTGGAACGACCACTGCGAAAGTATGAACACATTCGAGACGTTCTGAATTCGTGGGACAATGATGCACAGAATACGCTTGTCATCATACCATCTCCTTCAGGGGGCAAAGATGACGACCTGGATGTGCGGCATGTATTAAAAGGACAGCCTGGAGAGACGACTGTACACCTGTATCATTCGCAGAAGCCAGGCAGCTGGGACAAACGCTGGATTACTCTGCGCTCAGATGGACAAGTCGTTGTAGCAAAGAGACAAGGCGCTGAGACAACCAACATCTGCCATCTATCTGATTTCGACATCTACATCCCCACTCCTCGCTATGCGTCTAAGAAGATAAAACCGCCGAAAAAAGTATGCTTCGCCGTCAAGAGCCAGCAGAAGTCGACCATGTTTATGACTACAGAGAACTTTGTACACTTCTTCTGTACCAGTGATCGCTCGCTGGGTACGGCGTGGTATACAGCGGTCCAAGAGTGGAGAAGCTGGTACTTGGTCCACGTGATGGGAGAAGGGGAGGAAGGGGCCAGCAAGGGCAACGCGAGAAGTGGCACGCCAAATTCAATAGGCAACGAAACAGCAGCTTTCAATCCTCGCATTGATTCATTTACAGAGCGGTCTCGTAGACCAGACGCATTTGAGACCGTTCCATCCACACTGCCTACGCGGAGCCGAACGATCAGGTCCACAGTCCCTGCAAATCCCAAGAAACTCACCAAAGACCCACTTACCAATGCCCCTACAACCCATCGTTCCGGTCCCTCAATATACCAGACTCCAGCCTTACCACCGCCTCAGGCCGAGCCTTTCGAACCCGCCAGCCTCCTCGGCCGCACCTACACCCAAAAGCAAAAGGCGCTTCAGCGCTCCCAAGCCGCTGCTCCTCTCGCCGCACCACCACCTATACCAGCTTCCGTCACCAGGAACGACAGTCCCCACAGCAGGCCAGGCTCCGCCCACAGAACCACCAGCCCTCCCAAACCCGGCCTTGCCACGGCCAACAACAACCTCAATCGCCACTCCTCGCAGCTCCACAAACCCAAGCCCCTGGTCGATCTGACGCCCGTCTACCAGGAACCGCCGCAGCATTCCAGAAAGGGGCGCGGCGTGGTTCCGCTGCAGATTCCATCCGGCGGGCTTGTCGAAGTGGCGACCAGCCCGGAGAGAGCGGTCGAGGTGCCGAGTGCTACGACGTGGCGGAAGCCGAATACGTAGAGGTTTTGATTCAGATACCCTATGACCTAACACTAGGCACCCCACCGCCCATGGCCTCCATCGCCACTTCTCGCAGCCACAAGCCGGAAACCTTTGTCGACCCAACTCCAATGTATCGAGGAACCACCGCAGCAATTCAAGGAAGGTCATTACCTTCTCAGGTTCCTGCAGGGAGACCCGTCGAAGCAGCGACTAGCCCTGAGAAATCCACTTTCTCGATGCCCCTCCTTTGCGCAACCCGGTGGTGCAGAAGTCCGCCGAGCCCCGATGATGCCAATTCTACAGGGTGAAAGTTAGGGAGTGCCGGGAAGCGGGCATGGACAAAAAAAGAAAGGCTGACGGGTGAAGGCGATCGGTACCTACCTCCATTAGAATAACGTTGCCACAACATCAATATTGTCCAATCATCAACTACGTCCCCCCTCATTTTCCACCATCCCCCCCCCTCCCCACCACCCATCTCATCTCAAAACAACATACACAGCCCTCCGATATAGCGGTGCAGCCTCATGGACCTGGCGATCTTAGCAGCTCTCGGTTTCCGCCATGCTCGTAGGCACCCCCCTCTCCCTCGTCTTCCAGCCGTATCTCGTGCGCGCTCGGGATAGTGAGGCGAGATCCTAACCGTTAGGTGAGGTCTAGGCTTCAGCTCTGGGCTTTTAAGGGGTGGGGTGGAGAGTGCTGGGGGGGGTATGGATGTGTAAAGTAGACTCTGCGTCTCCACGAAAGAAGATCATAATAGAGGAAATGATAGTCGAGAGTTGAGTCTAGTTTGCATCAAATGACTCTTCCTTTCTATCAACGTTTTTTTGTGGATCAAGATGCCTGCCTAGCTATCTCGCCGCCCCTCTGAGCGAAAGGGAAAGGGAAATGGGGTTAGAACGCCCCTTTATCCACGTCAGCTATCTATCTATACGTCTTTTCCGAGATCTTCCATGCCCGGTATCTACCCCAGTGGAGCGAAGCAAGGGCTGTATCCATTAACCCGAGGGGAGTGCATCCTGTCCGTCCATTACCAAAGGTGCCCCTGCCATCCACTGACATCAAACCCTCCCCTTACCTATCATCGAGCCCCCATGCCAAAACCGAACCGGAGCTGGCATCCGGCAGGGACCAACGGTGGTAGGTAGACGGATAGCAGCGAGGGAGATGACGATCTGTGTCATGCGGAAGAGCGTCTCTGGCAGCTACTCACACGGCCGAGAAGCGAGTAGTCCGCAGAGATCTTGCCTGGGAATCACCTTGTCGAGAGGAAATGGGGGGGGGGAGATACTGCTAGGAGGCATACAAGCTGGTGCTCTACACCAAAGTGCTCTGTTTTCCTCGCTCGCTCTTCTGCGCATCATCCTATTGACTGTTCCTGATATCGATACGACGTTTGTTGGTACCGGCATAGAGATGAAGGTTTTCTACTCCGCGCTTTGATGGCGTTGTGGGGTGGTTACGGGCTTGGAGCACTATAGGTAATTGGAAGGGTGAGGGGGATGGAATGATAGCTCACGGTGGGGGGGTGATCTCTTTAGTGGGTTGTGGAGGGCAAGCTGTTTCGGGCTTTGGTGATGTCGGCGTGCCAGATTGTGTGAGATGGAAGGATCGTCTGCGTGGAGAGGGCGCTGGGTAGGGGGGTTAGGAAAATGAAAGAGAAATTCATGTCGAGCTGGGTGGAAGCTGATATGTATATGCTGTGGAGTCATGCTTTCATCACAGGCTTTATATGCAGGTCTATGATGACCATAAGGAGACGATCTCTGCAAGCCGACAAAGTAGAGATTCTAGCTAGTGCGTCTTGTATGACAGTCGTATGTCTTCGGGCTGATCGCTATGAGGAGGATGGGAGTGCAGAATCGACCTGGGCTTGCGAGGCGGGCAGGTGAGTAGAGCGTTGAGGTTTTTTGTGGGAAAGCTGGCTCTTGGTATGGGCTTCCGGGGGATCGTGATATTCGGAAACGAGATGGGAATTGTGTGTGCGGGTCATTGTTGCGATGAGAATCTGGAGTCAATATTTGGGAGATGGGTTCAGTAATCTCTTCGTGTGAATTAAATCTCGTGAGTAGGGATGTTGATCCCGAGTACCACGTAAAGGTATCAGATTCATTGCTCAGGCTAAGGATATCTTGTCCTCTCAGAAACGAGGATGGCCTGGTAGGATGCTGGATTGATATTAGACGAGGAGTGTGGACGTAGCAGCTGCCTTGACGGAATGCGATACGACCGACCCCATCACGGTTTACAGATCCGCTTCGGGCCTCGTGGGATGATCAACAGGTTAAATTTAGCTTTTAGAATCCCAAAGGATTGTGGATACCATGGGTCTGGAACTTGAGTTATATGGCATTTGGATGATGGCGTAAGCATTCCTTCAGGCTTCACCAATCCCCCTGAAAAGCGAACGCCTGGTCTTCGATCCACATCAGATCCTGCTACCATATCGAGCCGGGTCGGTCGAACTCCGTAACAAAATGTGTTCTCACTAGCAGATTTCTGGGTCTCTGAGATGGGCGTGCTTTGTATGGTTCTGCCAAGGAATCCTGACAAGGCACCAACCACCAAAGCAGCCAGTACGCGCGCACAAGGCTCTGTTGAGTACTCAAAACTTCCGTACAGAGACTATGATTTGCCAGTGCACAGGGCGTTTGCGCAGAGAATGTCATGGGCTTTATGCCTTTGCCTGTGGGTGTCGCGAGGCTATTACGAGTCGATGGCGTGAAGACCTTCCTACCAATGGCAACAACTGAAGGCACGCTAATCGCGAGTTCTTCCCGAGGCTGCAAAGCCATCAACGCCGGCGGTGGCGTGATCACTGTTGGGGTTGACGATGGCCAGAGAATACTTCTACCAGAGCTGCATCTAGAGACTGTGGCTGTCAGATGTCAGTCTAAGAGAGCAGCTCGGCTCAACTTCCATCCGATCACGAACGATTACCTCGACTTCAGGCAGTCACTTTTCTCAATGCACTGCATAACAAATCGTTGTGCATCTGGAAGAAGCTTCGCTGGATCATGCACATGTTACATGAAGGACCCTCAGGAGCTCATACCTCTGCAAGGCTACAGTTTTACACGCAAACACTACTTGATACTATCGAGCATCGCCGGCATTGTTCGACTCTTGAAAACCTTGACCCTTCACATCCACTTTTTGAGCTCCTAGATCGTCTACTACTGCAAAAAGCTCATCATGCCCCTCAATTGGAACCCTGAGAAAGAGTTGCCTGACCTCACTGGTAAGGTCATCTTTGTGACTGGAGGTACGGACTGAACACCCTATATCCATCATACCTTGGGTTTTACGCTTTGAATAGGAACTGCTGGTGTCGGTGCAGCCTCGGTTATTTGCCTGGCCGAGCACCACCCAGAGACGGTCTACTTTACCGGTCGTGACGAGAAACGCGCCAACGAGGTCATTGCCAGAGCGAAGAAGGTGACCGAGAGCGCCAACATCGTGTTCGTCAAAGTCGACCTCGCCTCGCTTGATTCCGTCAAAGACGCTTTCAAGCAATTCGTTTCTACACGCCTCGACATCCTCATTTGCAATGCCGGGATCATGGCCGTCCCCCCCGCATTGACCAAGGATGGTTACGAGATGCAATTTGGCGTCAACTATCTGGCCCATGCACTCTTCGTCAAGCTCTTCTTACCTCTGCTCCTTGAAACCGCCAAATTACCCGACTCTGATGTCCGTGTCGTGATCATGACGTCCCTGGGCTACCGCATGGCACCCAAGAGTGGCGTAGACTTCAAAAACGTCAAGACTACACAAGATACGGGTCCCGGAGCCCCATGGATGCGCTACGGCCAGAGCAAGACGGCGGATCTGCTATTAGCCAAGGAGCTGGCGAAACGCTACCCACAGATCACGAGCACCTCGATCCATCCTGGCGTTGTTAAGACGGGTTTGGTGTCAAATTTGAGTTTTGGCGCGAAGACAGTTGTGCATGTGGGGTGCTTTGTGCAGGGAATCAAGATGATTGAATCGGACGAAGGGTGCTATAACATGCTATGGGCCGCTACTGGGGACAAGACAGGCATCGTGAATGGGGAGCTTTATGAGCCTGTGGGAATTGTATCAAAAACAAAGAGCAAGCCGCGCTCGAACCCAAAGTTACCGGGAGAATTGTGGGAATGGACGGAGAAGGCGCTTGCGAGCTATTGAAAAGGGCGATTCGAATCTATGAGATACTCCCAGAATGCTGTTATCGACTGGACCGGTGGGGTCCGTGACGATCATGATTTCCTATCTAATTCTCCTGAGCTGACTCAGCTATTGTCGGAATGGCATGAGCTCGACTACCGAATGCAAGACAACCTAGAGCGATCTCATAGCACCTACTTACCATTTTCTATTCGCCAGCCAATTGCATTCATCATAGATTCGGTGGGTCTTAGCCGTTTAGGATATTGGGTTTTCTGTTCGCGAGTTCGGTCTCTTTCCCTTTAGGCCACTCGGAACTAACGCATCCGTCGCAGGGTACAGGACACGTGACATGCCTGCGTCGCTGTAGCCAAGGTAGGGTTTCACTGATTGCTGATGTACGCTACTGCGAACTCTTCTTCCTTCTTTTCCACGTTGGCTAGTTCAATCCTTCCTTACGTCGCCCGTACTGGATCAGTCTCAGAACAGCCAGTTCTCGGATATAAGTCAAAGGACATTGAGATCATAAAAAGTTTGGCCATCCCAGACACCGCTGACGGGATTGAGGTCCAACTTGCTCTGCGACCTGTTACCGAAAAGTCTCTGGACGCACAAGGCTGGTTCGAGTTTCACGTCTATTCAATCGGTGACGAAGGCTCCTGGGAAGAGCATTGTAAAGGTTTAGTTGCTGCCAGAACCGACACCGCTGCATTGCCGTTGGCGGAGAAGTTCAGTATGAACCTTGTTGACTACAGCAAGCGTCAACATCCCAATAATATTTTCAAATCACTTCAATCAAAGGGTATCAACCATGAGCCCTCTTTCCAAAACCTTGTATCGATACATTCTGGCGGCAATCAACCAGTGGCTAGCTTTTCGGTTGCAGATTCGGCTGCCTTAATGCCAGCCAAATTCGAGCGGCCACACTTACTGCACCCCATCACACTCAATGCTCTGTTGCAATCTGCGTATGCCGCTTTACCAGCAAACGCCCAGAAGTCGATGGGTGCTAGCATTCCAAGATTCATCAAGTCAATGTTCGTGCCCTCGACCCTCAGTAGCACCGTCGGCCACCGTTTCCAGAGATTCTTATTCCTGGATACCCAGAATTCTCAAGGCTTCGACGTCTCAATGGCTACTATCAACGAGGGTGAAACACGGTCTACCCCCCAGATTGAGATCAACGGATTACACTATCAATCATTAGGGGAAAGTATCCCTGCTGAGCAAAATCCGGATGTTGTCGGTGTCTGCTTGAAAGGCAGATGGCAGCCTGACTTGCTCTTCTTAAAGCCGGAGGACTTTACAGAATTGCTTGCTCGTGACTCCGATCCAGCAGAGGATGAGATGGTCGTCGATCTCAAGCGTGCTGCTTACCATATCATACACGATGCTCTTGTCGCGATAACAAAGGCAGACGTCGACGGTCTGGATGATCATCACCGATCACTATACGACTGGATGCAAACTCAGGATCGAAGAGCAAGCCGCAAAGAGCTGGCTCCGAAAAGTGCCAGATGGTCAAAGGCAAGTGCGGGTGTCAAACAGCTCTTCTACGACAATGTTTCTTCCGCAAGTGTCAACGGTCGATTACTGGTCCGGATTGGTAAAGCACTATTGCCCATTCTACGAAGAGACAATTCACCCACAGAACTTATCTGAGCGAACAGCTGCTTTATACTTATTACGGAAATGCATTGAGGGTCGATCGCGTGCTCTCTCAAGTCGCACAGCTGGTGCAAACCTTCGCGCATCACAACCCTCGGGCAACTGTGCTGGAGATTGGTGCCGGGACTGGCACCTGGACTGGTGCCATACTGAATGCGCTCGGAGGTGAAGACTCGGGGGCTCCTCTCACATTCTCGCATTACACGTTCACAGACATTTCTACTGAGCTTCTCGAAGAAGCTCGCAAGAGGTTTACCGCGTGGGGCGATCTTATAAGCTATACTGAGCTTGATATCGAGCAAGAGACCCAAGAGCAAGTAGCAAGAGATGGGAGCATTGATCTTTGTTATTGCATCCCATGCCCTCCACAAGACCAGAAACATTGGTCGCGCTTTGACTAATGTTCGCAAAATACTCAAGCCTGGTGGAAGACTGACCATGGTTGAGACAACCCAAGATACATTAGACGCGCAGATGATCTTTGGTACGCTTCCCGAGTGGTGGTCTAGCGAGGAGAAAGAACGCGTTTCGAGCCCGCACCTAGCAAGCCAGCAGTGGAACAATGCGCTTCGACGCACAGGCTTCAACGGTCTAGATGTGAATGTTGCCGACTGCAAAGACCAGAAGAGCCACGTCAACTGCGTCTGCATGTCGACTGCTGTAATGTTGTCACCTCCAACCCTCAATACACAGGTCGCAATCGTTATCGGGCTCTCGAAATCCCCGGATGCCTGGTTGAAAACCCTCAAACAGTCGTTAGCTGAAGCCACGGGTCTGATGCCTGAGGTCACGAGCATAGACGAGGTGAAGCCAGCCGACAAAATTTACCTTGTCCTAGCCGACATCGACGAAGCTATTATATTGAGCATGGAGGCAGTGAGATTTAACACCATCCGAGATTTTGTTGGCGGGGCTAAGGGCGTCCCGTGCACTCGATTGCGAGGCACCAGAAAGAAGTCTGCACTCCGGGCTCCTGCGGACACTCGGAGATGAACGCCGCATTCATCGATATGTAACGCTCGATCTAGACCCCAACAGCCTCCCTGGACAGCAACCGGCACCACTGCCATATTGGATGTTTTCAAGACCACATTCAATTACGATGTGGATATGGGCCCAATCGATTTCGAGCATGCCGAAAGAGGCTCGGTGATACATGTCCCAAGGTTCAGCAGCGATCCTGTCGAGAACGACAACATTTCCGACACCGTCGTCTCCATTCCAGAAACACTACCCTATCACCAGCCTGGACGGGAGCTGAAGCTAGGGGTAGAGCAGCCCGGTCTGCTGGACAGTCTCACATTCAGAGACGACCCAAACGCGTCTGTTCCCTTGCCGGATGACTATGTGGAGATTAAGTCCAAAGGTTTTGGATTGAATTTCCGGGATGTCATGGTCGGAATGGGTCAAATGCAGGAAAGATTATGGGGTTCGAAGCAAGTGGTGTCATCACTAGAGTTGGTGCCGACACGTCGCATGGCTTCGAGGTCGGTGATCGAGCCTGTGCATTGATTTCTCGAGGTGGTTGGACCACATATATTCGGCTTCACTGGACCGGAGTAGCTAAGATACCAGACAGTACGACATTCGAAGTTGCGGCATCCATTCCCATGGTCTTCGTCACAGCATACTATTGCTTCTTCGCGGTTGCACGTCTGTGCAAAGGTGAAAGTGTCTTCATCCACGCTGGCGCGGGAGGCGTGGGCCAGGCTGCCATCATGCTCGCAAACCACATTGGTGCAGAGATCTTTACCACGGTGTCTACGGAGGACAAGGAACAATTCCTCGTTGACACTTACGGTATTATTCCCGATCATAATCTGTCCAGTAGAGTCCCCTCATTCTCGAAGGGCATAATGTCCGCCACAAGTGGCAGAGGGATTGACGTTGTTCAAAACTCCTTGTCTGGTCAGATGCTTCAGGAAAGCTGGAATTGTGTCACCTACCTAGGACGTTTCGTCGAAATTAGCAAGCGAGACATACAGGCCAACAAATATCTTCAGATGGAAAACTTTCAGGAAGCAATCTCTTTCGCTTCTATTGATTTGATTCAACTTGCCACCTACAAGCGATCAGCCCAGGCTAAAGTTATGGAACAAGTTTCTCAACTTATGGCGCAAGGCAACATCAGAACCATCAAACCCATCACTGTCTAACCCATCTCTGAGGTGTAGAGGGTTTTCCGTACGATGCAGGCAGGAAAGCATCTTGGTAAGATCGTCATCGTGCCACATCCAGACGATGTGGTCACGGTAAATCCCGGTTACTCCGCGTACAAACTCCTTGTCTAACAAATGCCTGCAGGTTCTACTAAAGAGCACAGGCACGTCTGCAAAGCTTTTTCCAGATGCTTCATATATTGTTGTTGGTGGCCTTGGTGGCATAGGCCGATTCATCACGCAGATGCTTGTCGAGCGTGGCGCAAAACATCTTATTCTCATCTCCCGCAGCGCAGCTTCGCGCCCGAGCTCGCAGATCTTCTAGTCGACCCTCTCTTCACCACCACGCAAGCCACCGGCCTCGCAGACTGGGTCCAAGACCTCCTCTCCCCCGCCAACAAATCCCTCACATACATCTACATCACCCACGGCCACGGCGACCACTTTTTCGACCTCTCCACCCTCCTCGATCGCTTCCCCTCCGCCGTCGCCGTCGCTACCGCCGGCACCATCGCCCACATGGAGGAGCAAACCTCCCCCACAGGCCGCGCGGATTGGGAAGCATGGTTCCCCGGTGATCAAATCAATTTTCCCACCTCTCCGCTCCCCGTCCGCGCCTTACCCAGTGACAATCTAACACTAACGCTCGACACCCACACCCTCCACGCTGTTCCCGCAGGCCACTCCGACACCGACAGCACATCCTTCCTCTGGGTCCCCTCCCTCCGCCTCGCAGTCACCGGCGACATCGTCTACAACGGCGCCTACAGCTATCTCGCCGAATCTCTCACCCCTGCCCTCCGCAACAAATGGGTCGCTGCCATCGATAAAGTGGAATCTTATCACCCCGAATCTGTCGTTGTCGGATATAAGATTCCGGGCGCGGTGGATGGGACCTGGACGCTGGAGGCGACGAGAAAGTATGTGCGGTTGTGGGATAGGCTTGCAGCGGTGGCGACGGATGCGTATGATATGTGGGAGAAAGTGAGGGAAGCGGATCCCGGGAAGAATGGGGAGTTTGTGCTCTGGTGGAGTTGTTTGGCGCAGTTTCCGGAGAGCGGGGGAAATGGAACGGTCAAGGGTTGAGGGACAGGGGGTATGGGACGGTGAAGGCTTAGGGGCGAGCCATCGAAATCAACAAAAACTTCTCGAGTGAACAACGAATATGGATAAGAGATTTTGGAATTTACATCCTGGAAATGTACCGCGATTTTTCTGCAGAAACACTCTGCTGTGGTACCAAGATCATAGGCCAAAAATAGCAAGGAAAAAGGAAACGAGTGGCTCTAAATGTTTGGTTTCATTGAGATGCTTTCTTTACCTTGTCTGATAGTGGTAATTTCTCATTCGAGATGTACATGTTATTTGGATGGGGTGATAGTGTATATGAGTGAGCTTGAGAGAGCGTCATCAGTGAGTAATCATGTGCTTTTGAGAAAATGGAGAAGGGAAAGGGATAGTGTCCAGAAGAGGGAAATGTATAAGCAGGAGTGGCCGAGTTTGCTAATACGATCCGCAAACGTTAGCGCTTTCGTCTGCATGGAAATATAAGTGACAGTGAAATCCGATTCATGAAACGTCAAGGGAAAAAGGCTTGCTGTTATGGCCCCACACGGGTTTTCTCTTTCGAAATACGTTCGTTGAACGCATGCTGTTCCGGGCAGATGAAATCACAACTTACTCTGAGCATACCATGCGATGCCCGCGGAGAGCCCCCGGCAAGCACCATCAATGAGGCAGGTAATATCCACGGCACTTGAGATGAAGGATGTAACCCTGAATATGAAACGCACTGCATCGTAGAGACAAGATTGCTAGTGCGCGATTAACGACAGGTAGATTGGTCTCGAAAGCTCGTTGAACACCGACAGAATGCCGGTATATATATCACCGGTCCATCATGCCGAAATGGTAGTACAAGTGAGCATTGGATGCTGAGCTTTCTCATGAGTTGAAAGGAAGAGGGGAAGCGAGCGTTAGCAGACGTTTTGTAGTGGTTGGAATTGCCGAACGCTGATTGGCTGGTGAACACAAAGCGGGACCGAGGTCTCCGCTGGGACTGACGACAGCAGCTCTTCTTTAGATTGTAAAGTATCATACGCATCTCACTATCCAAGCAAAATGCTGGGTCCAAGATTGACGCGGCGGTCTGCAAGACTGCGTAAGCTCAACCTCTGCTAATCTTTCTTGACTGTGTGATAGCTGACCTCCCGCAGTCCTTGCCCACCGACCCAGCTCCCTAGTCTTCACCAGGATCGCAACCCCCGCGATCGCTACACACAAGCCTCGGATCCTATCAAGGTATGTTTACCAACCACAGGAGCCGGCACAGCGCCGATGCTACCTCGTGGCCCTAATCGAAACCGATCAATGCACTCACCACTCGCAGACCCGCCGCGACCACCACCCTGAAAGCAGACAGCGCCAACTCCATTCTCGAAAAGCAGCGTCTCAACCGCCCCGTCTCACCCCACCTCTCCATCTACCGCCCTCAGATCACCTGGTATGGCTCCGCCCTCAATCGCGTCACCGGCTCTCTGCTCAGTGGGGGGTTCTACGTCTTCGGCGCCTCATACCTTATCTTGCCGCTATTTGGCTGGCATCTCGACAGTGTGAGTATGGCGGCTGCATTTGGTTCTTTGCCGGTGGCGGCGAAGGTGGCGATCAAGCTTGGGGTTGCGCTGCCGTTTACGTATCACAGCTTCAATGGGGTGAGGCATCTGATGTGGGATACTGGGAGGGGGTTGGATAATAAGGGGGTGCAGAGGACGGGGTGGGCGGTGGTGGGGCTAAGCGTTGTGAGTGCGGCTGGGTTGGCTTTTGTGGGGACTGGTTGAGGGATGGGTGTTGATCTTGGGTTATGGAGAATATATATGAATGAACATTGCTGTTGCCATCTAATGTTTGCAAAACGACCTCTAAATGTCTGCCCTTAGACCCCCCATTACCCTGCAAGATGCAGATATTGGTCAGACATGATGACGGCCTCTCCTCATCCAACAAGCACCTACCATTGACGACAACATGGCGTCAGTCACTTCCGCAACCGCTCCAACAGATTCTGTAGATTGCAAAATCCACATAGCGTCGTTGTGGCACCGTGTAGTCATATTCGCTATCGTAGACCCTTGGCTTGAGAAGGAGACTCTCAGGGAAGGCTGTAGATAGTCTGGTCAAGGCATCGTGTGTCTGCTGTATACCGCTACTGCGGCGGTGCAGCTAGCACTGCAAGTCAGTGCTCTGGATATGATGAAGGCTAGTAGTCGAAGCTGCACTGACCATGTTGCATTGAAAATGGTGTTCGTCCATAGAATGGGCCAGCGTCGATGATGACGCGGTGCTCATTTAGGACTTGGCGGTGGGACGAGGGGATAAGGGACTGGGGATGGGGTCTCCTTTCTCGACATCGTCTGAATCGTGTATAAAGATAGGCCGAGTAGCTTGATATTGGTCCTCTGACGGTGGTGCGGTATCTGTTTTTCGTTCCTTCGTTTCAGAACCAGGTCTGGGCATTCCAGTCTTCATGGCATGGAGGAGCTTATATAGGACTTCGAGAAGATCTTCTGGAGATAGGTCAATGGCTCGAGGACCCGCTAATATTGGCGGTCCAGTAGTATCGTGCTACGAAGTATATGAGGTCGCATTCGCTGCCTGAGGCGTTGTTTGTTGGCTTGCCATCGCGTTTAGGGAGTAGCTATTGAGCAGATCCCGGTTCTAGTGGAGCCTCGACGCGAATCGCAGACCAAATATGCTTGGAAACGTTCCGAGGATCGAAGTGGCGATCCTTAAGCATCAGTTTACCATCTACGTGGCTCGAGCCATAGCTTCCCCAGGGTTGATGCCCAACACGGGTTCTAGCATACGGAAGGGACGCACCGCCCATGCCGGCTATTCTCGGCCCGAAACTTATCCATATCTTGGGGAGAAAGCCATGCGATCGTGTCAACAAAGAGAAAGCATTTCATTACGGAGTCACGACTAGAAGAATAAAGCGAGTGTCTAACATTGATGGAACGCACCGAAATGGAATTCATTAGGCTCAGAAAGATGTGAAAGCAAGAGTCCCCTTGTACAGGTGGCCTATCAGCTAGGATGCTGGTGGAAAAAAATGCGTTCAAGCATATCAGCATAGAGCACAACGTGCGAAACCCCTAGCGAGTGCAACGCCAAGGGCTTCGAGTAAGGAGACAGAAAACCTCTACTTCTATTAAAGACAATACGAGATTCCGTTTTCGGATACTGCGATTGAAGAAATCCAGGAAAGAGTAGCAAGGTCCTACCACGCCATCGGCGTCGTCGACGCGATCAATGAACCCTATGAAAATGGACGTTTCAGTGTTGTAGTCGGCACCGTATTGGCAACATTCGTCGCATCAAGACCATCATGCCCGAAAGGGGCCGAGCGTTACAGCGAAAAGTATAATCCGTGCCCCGTAGCGATCTGTGCACAGTCAAAAGAACACTCTGACGGTATAGCTTTACCACTCTTGTGTGATTGGCCTTAGCGTCTATTGTAAGCGCGCGTCTATCGCTTCGACTAGCCTGCGTAAGTAATTGCTCCTGATACAGTGATACTCCGTTTCTCATCACATTTACTACTAACGACCTTCATGAGTGAATTGAGAACCTCTCGTCGCATTGGAAGGGACAACAAAAGGATGAGATGGTGAGACTGCTTTCTAAGGCTCGAAGCCGTATGTGGATGGATCGTATGAGGGACTTGGTTCTTCAACGTCGAACATCAATGCTTCGTGATCAAGAGACCTAATTCACGGTGCTCAATCCGGACTGGAATAACATCGTTTCCTCCGCAACAAACGGTTATCGCATCTCCAGAGGCTCAGCATTGATCTACGCCAACCATGTCTGTCTGGAACCCAGATAATATCAGGGACATAGCCGAGTCTGTTGGAATCGGCTCGCTCAACGATGAGATTCTGCAGGGGCTTTCGGCGGACATCGAGTACCGGGTGGCACAGGTCTTAGAAGAAGCTCTCAAGTCAATGCGCCATAGAAAGAGCGCGACCTTATCAACCCAAGACGTCTCGCAAGCTCTCCGTATATTGGACGTTGAGCCCCTGTATGGCTATGAATCGACAAGACCTTTGCGCTTCGGCGAAGCCTCAATAGGTCCTGGGCAACCTCTTTTCTACCTTGAGGATGAAGAAGTAGATTTTGAGAAATTGATCAACGCGCCTCTACCGAAAGTGCCACGGGAAATTGCTTTCACTGGTGAGCAAACGAGCATCGATTGTGTGCGTGATCGCTTATCATTGTTCAGCGCATTGGTTGGCAGTAGAAGGTGTTCAGCCCTCCATACCTCAAAACCCTACGACAGCAGAGTCCAGAAGCCAGGAGTTAGTGCCTAAAGGACCTGGGGCGAATCCAAGTGCTTCTGCCATGAATGGGGATAATGTGGCAGTCAAGCCCCTAGTGAAACATATCCTTTCAAAGGAGCTCTTGCTCTACTTCGAGAAAATCTGCGATGCTCTCGTGGACGAGGCTAGTGATGAGTATCGACTCGCAGCATTAGCCAGCATACGGACAGATCCGGGTCTCCACCAATTAGTGCCCTACTTCGTGCAATTTCTTGCCGAAAAGGTAACGCACAACCTACGAAATCTTTTCATTCTCACGCAGATGATGCACTTCACCATGGCGATGCTAGAGAACAGCAGCCTCTATGTAGACCCATACGTAAGTCACACCCATTTCAACCCCTTGGTTTCCACCCTTTTAACGAACAAAGATTGCATCCCTCATCCCTCCCATTATCACCTGCCTTATAGGTCGGCGGTTGGGTCCCCATTCGACAGCTTCCGCTCCAGCAGACTCAATCGCATCTTTTCCGCTACGCTCACTCGCTGCCTCTATCCTTCACTCTATCTGTAAGAAGTATTCCAAGTCGTCTCAAATTCTCAAACCGCGCCTTGCCCGGACATGTCTGAAGAAATTTCTTGATCACAACATGCCCTTAGGCACTCATTATGGCGCTATCCTAGGACTAAAAGCTATTGGCGGTGCAGAGGTCGTTCAGGCCTTGGTCGTACCGAATCTAGGGGACTATGATCGTTTGATACTCAGGGAGGCATTCGAGGATGATGTCAAGAGAAGAGAGGTGGAGATGGTGATTGGGGCAGTAGTGGAGGCACTAGAAACGCTGGAAGACAAGGGCCTCGCGATGGCTAATGGCTTCGCCAATGGGAATGGAGAGCTGGGTGATAGACTACAGGAAAAGATAGGGGAGCTAGTGGGTGGTAGAATCTTGGATCTGGGAAGGCCAAGACTCGTAAAGGCGATCATGGAGATCTAAGGGTTCTATATGTTCTAGTTTTGCGAAAGGTGCATCTGCATGGTTTGGGTGTGTGGCAGGCGCGGAAAGATACCCTTGGTTGGAAAATATAATGGAATTCCAGACACAGAGCTTGTCTCTTTACCATCTGAACTGTACAGCAGTTATTTAGCTACACTCAATGGTGCCCGATATTGTGCTAGACTTTTTGAACAACGCCTTGCTACCTTGGTCTGTCGTGCGCTAGCGCTGAGATAATTCCATAGCATTGCCCTTGCGTCAGGCCTCCGAACGATCTGCATCTGCGCGGTCCACATGGGCCCTTGAGAGTTGTCTTCAAAAGATCAAGCAGCAGATCATTCCCTTTGGACAATCTCGTATGTGAGAACAAAAGGACATGCATCCAGGCTGATCGCCCCGGTCATGCCGCCCCTGAATTTCCCTCAGTCAAGCTCCCTACTTCGACCAGCTCTCACACTTCCGCGACCCCCACGACCTCCTATATTATTCCTGCTTCGGGCAGCTTATGCGACTTCACGACCTCAGAGACCACCAGGCTATCGTAGTAGTCTCGAACGTGGCGCTTCCTCCCCTGCGAACCGGGGCCAAGCACCACGACCACCACCCAAAAACAATGAACCGCCCAAGAAGCGAGAGTCATCTGTCGACGCAGTCTCTAAATCGCTGCAAGCCACCAGCACAGAGGACAATAATCTATTGTCCCCCGTGAACGTCCCCAAAGATCCAGATGGCGTGCTCAACGAGAGTCATCCAGCGGCCGCCCTGCTGTCCCACTCCTCGCTGGTTGTCACGCGACAGGTCGAGATGATGAACATAATGCTGGGCTTCGAGCAGGCGAACAGATACGTTATCATGGATCCACAGGGTAATCATGTGGGCTACATGGCAGAGCGGGATCTTGGTATGGGTAACATGATGGCGAGGCAAACGTTCAGTACACATCGCAGCTTCACCACACATGTATTCGATAAGCAGCAAAAAGAGGTTCTACGGTTCCATCGACCCTTCTCGTGGATCTCGTCGCGCATAGGCATTTATGACCCGTTGGAGGTTGCCTCGGTTTCCCACTCAGCATCAATAGCGCTCCAGAACCCCCAGGCTGGAGCTCTGTCAACAGATGTGGCGAAAGACTCGGCGCAGGTATCGCCTCTGGAGGTAAAGGACATGCGCATTATTGGCGAAGCTCAGCAGCAATGGGCGCCACTCAGAAGAAAATACAATCTTTTCCTCTTCCGAAAGCCGCCAACAGAGCAGACTCAAATGGACACCAAACAGATAGTAGTAGGGGACTCTCTTCTATCAAATTCACAACAGCTACAAGTTTCGGAGGCGTCCCCCAACAGGAGGCCCGACGAAGGCGACTACGGCCAATTTGCGTATGTCGATGAGCCTTGGCTGTCTTGGGACTACAGCTTGCTCTCCGCTAACGGGCGCCTCATTGGATCCGTCAACCGTAATTTCGCCGGCTTCGGGCGCGAGATATTCACAGACACAGGCGTCTACATGTTACGGATGGATGCCGCAGCTCTAGCGGAGGAGCCCAAGCACCTTATCTCAAAAACAGGCAGAAGCAGTGAACAAGCAAAGGAGTCCCCGGGCGTCAGTGGCCTGACACTTGACCAGCGCGCAATCATGCTTGCAACAGCCGTGAGTGTCGATTTCGATTACTTTAGCCGCCATAGCGGAGGAGGAGGGGGAATGATGCCATTGTGGTTCCCGTGGTGGGGAGGCGGCGCTGAAGCGGGCGGCGCCGGAGCAGGAGCAGAAGCAGGCGCCGCTAGAGGAGCAGCTGAGGAAGCAGGCATGGGGGAAGCAGCTGACGGCGCTGTGGGAGGAATTGGCCGGGATGCAGGAGGGATGGCTGAGGGAGGAGTTGTAGGAGCGGGAGGTGTGGCTGGTTACGAAGCTGTGCGGAGGGCAGCCGAAGAGAGGGAAAGAGGACAGGATGAAGCTCTTGACTCCGACGGATCTTCTAGTACCGACCAAGGTACCCCATCAGAGGGTAGTCAAGGGGATGACCTTTGGGGCAACGATAGCGATCCCTGGGGCGGAGATAATGACAACTCTGGAGGAGACGACTTCGGCGGAGGTGACGATGGGTTTGGTTTCTTCAGCACTATCTGGGAGTGGCTGAGCTCTTTCTTCGATAACTGATGGCTCCTAATAACACGATAGATCTCGGTAATTGTACGTAGCATAGAAAGATAGGCGCCACTCAATCACGAAAATGACACAGCATCATTATATTCCCAGTCCTCCACTACCTCATATGTAATACATTTCATGACTGCAGTTGCCCACAAGGCTTCATAACTCACACAATCATCTCCAACCCATCTGAGTGGCCTCCGCCAAGCCAAATCCCTAGCCCCACCATCTACTTCACCTCAAGCCCCACCCACTCACTCCATTCCATCCCCTCCCTCTCCTCCCCGCCCTGCCCCCCTCAACAATCCCCCACGCCCCCAAACCCCACAATGGCCACCTCCCTGGCCGCCAAACGCCTCTTCTCCGAATACAAGAACCTGACCTCCAACCCCCCCGACGGCATCACCGCAGGCCCCGTCTCGGAAGACGACATCTTCCTCTGGGAAGCGCTGATCCAGGGGCCCGACGGCACGCCATACGAGAACGGCATCTTTGCCGCTGAGCTGCGCTTCCCGCGGGATTATCCCCTCGCGCCGCCGACGATGAAGTTCTTGGGGGAGGTGTGGCATCCGAATGGTGAGTCTGCGCTATATGCTTCATTTCTCAGGGAGTTGGGGGGATAGAGGGCGTAAGATGGGAAGGGGGTGGGTGGGGGAAGAGGCGCTTAATAAGCTGGGCGGGGAAGGGGCACGAGGCGTTGTTTCAGGGCCATCAACGCTGATATGTGTGATGGGGGGGAAAACAGTCTACCCCACGGGCCTGGTGTGCATCTCGATCCTGCACGCGCCGGGCGATGACCCGAACCACTACGAGCAGGCGAGCGAGCGGTGGAGCCCGATCCAGAGCGTGGAGAAGATCCTGATCAGCGTGATGAGCATGCTGGCGGAGCCGAACGACGAGAGCCCCGCGAATGTCGAGGCGGCGAAGATGTGGAGGGAGCGGAGGGGGGAGTTTGAGAGGAGGGTGAGGGAGGGGGTTAGGAGGGACTTGGGGTTGAGGTAGGGAGGGAGGGAAGCCTTGGGGGGGGAGGGGATGGTGAGGGAAGGGGGGAGGGAGGGAGGTGGGTTTTGTGAGCGAGGAGTATGGGGGGTGCGATGGGATTGGAAGGTTGATGGAGTCTTGCTGTGGTCGGATGTTTTCTATTTTTGAAAGCAAGCTATCCGAGCGTCCAGATGGTGTTGCTTTGGTAGCAGGATGCTCTTCTCCTAACGACTCGGCCTGTAGCTTGGACTACAGAGGACGAATCTCCTTTTTGTTGCTTCAGATATCCATGATATCGTCTGCGGTACCAATCTCCTCCAGGAGCCTCTTCTCAACCCATCCGCAGACTCCACCTGCTCTGTCCGCCAACACCTCCATTTCGGCCTTGACAGCTAACATGAGCATTACCTGCAGCTCCCTTCTCCATTCCTTCTCCTCCCCGTCTCCGTCCAGAAGCGGCCTCTCGAGCATTTTGATAGCTTTCTTCCTGTCCCTCATGGTCAGCTGCAGCAACCCATCGTTCATTCCTCCAGTCGTGCCGTCGAGAAGCTCGCGGCTTTGAAGACCGAGCCATCTCATGCTGGGGACGTTCAGATTAGCATTTTCATGCGAGAGAGTCCAGGACCCGTGTTTGTAGGTCGACATGATGGCGATACCGTCGGGATCGAAGTCCACGAGAGCGAAGATCGGTGGATGCAGGTCATCGGGAAGACATGAGCTCGAGAGCAGATGGAGAAAGGCTCGCGTGGAGATGTCGGGGTAGCCTTTAGCCTAGGTGATTCAGCCTTTCCGCGAGCATGCAAAACGCTCCACTCTCTCTTACAGTTAAGATTATGCCCTTGCCTGTCACTGAGTTGGTATGAATTTTGCTAGATGCTAAAGTTCGAAATGTGGACTAACACATTCTTTGAGCAAGGCGAGGACGGTCTAGCAGGACTGTGTACCTCTTTCTCGACTACAAGAATCCACGACGCTCCCTCGCTGTCGACGCTCTCTACCCCGAAGGTGTCCCCAATGAGCGCTACCTAAGACTGTCAGCGACTTTCTGTTCAACTTCAAGCTGGGAGTGCCTACATCTGAATCTGCGTTGTGTTGGACTAGTCTGCCATCCGAATGAGTTAGGCTAAAGCCTCCGATCACAAGACCTTTTGCTGCCGCCGTCTATAATTTTGAATGTCAGACTGTGAAGTTTTCGACGCATGGAGGAGAAAGGCTACTGACGACATTGAGATCAGCCCTGCGAACACCGAGTGTAAACGCTAGTATATCGACGTAGCGATCCACAACATGCTGGGACTTGAATAGAGCCGGGTCTTTGTAGTATATGTTCCTAGCAGTCATAGAGTCAGCGGCGGAGTCAGTTCAAGAAAATCGACGCAGCGGAGACGGGGTGAACCAATGCAAGAGGGACATACGCGGTGACGTACCTTTTAGAGACGACTACATTGTCCACTAGTGCTTCATGTATGAGTTCGAGAATGCGGAATATGACAGCTATAATCTACTATCAGCTCTTTGAATGCCTACAATGCATGAGAAATCGCTTACTAAATCTCCAAGCTTCCTGTTGCGAAGGACCAAGGAATTTGACCTGATTGAGCCCAATATCTTGTCCATCTGCAGCCTCAGACGAGGTGTCTGATCGCTTCTTCGTCTTCAATATCATGCAAGGGCCCTGGTTGGCCAAAAGACTCTTGACAATAGTCCCAATCATCGTTTCTATAGCAGCAATGACGGATGAAGCCCCGCTTCGAGGAACGAGAACCGGTACAGGCGCTTGAACTTCTTCTCCTGCTTGCACGCCTTCTGCTTCGTCACCAGCTACACTGAATCCGCTTGTACTGCCAGTGACTTCATTGATCACGTCGGCTGAACTCTTTGGCCTCGTCGCAAATGATGCAGGAGAGGCGCAGGGAGCAGACTCAAGCATGGCCGTATCAGAGTCAGCGCCACCAACGTGCGACGAGCACGCACTGATGGCTTCGGCATCCTCAGTGATGGGGGCTGAGCCGAGCTCCGTAGATGCAGATCTTATGTAGGATGGTGGACTAAGAGGACGAACAAAACGGTGTGCTGGATTAGTTTCTGTGGAATTCAGTATCTTCCAAAGGTCCATTGTGAACCTTGGACCATCTGCTCTGTCGTGGTCAAGGCTTTCAATGTGACAGATATTCCGATCTTTACTATGATAAAAGGGAAGCAAATCCCTCGAAGAGGAATGTGTGTAGAAGGTGGTTCTCGGAGTCATTCCTATCCCGATGCACCCGAGCGGGGAATTTCAGAGCGGAAAAAATCATCGTTATAGAGTTGCACCGAATAGATGGAATCTAGAGATTGATGGGCTTAATGAGATCTAGACGCTCAGCAAGTAGTGGATGATACTGACGTTCTGGGTATCAAGATTGGGAAATGTAATTGTTGTTCCTCTCCGGATTTAGCGATTCCAGCGTCAAGTCAGCGACGTCTCCAGGGGCACTTATTAAATATGCTTGTGGGCGAAAGCATCAAGGAAAATCGGATTTACGCATTGGTAGAGTGACGGCCTAAAGAGCGTTGACCTACCGCAATCGGTTCATTCTGTGGCTCAGCAAAGGAAAGAACATTAGGTTTCATTCGCAAAACACTATTGTGTTGTAGTGGAAGTGAAAGGTATGGAGTAAGTATGGGAATTGGGAAGAATGGGAGAAAACGCTAATGGATTATGCATTCCTACAGTGCAGCTAGAGCCTGCAACATAAGGTATCACGAAGCGTCCAGCTCAGGGTAATGACCTAGCATGATCAGCCATGTTTCTCAGGTACCAAACTGATGAGCGACAACTCACGATATACGCCCATACTGTACTTCAGCCTGCGATCGCTCTCCAAATACTTCTTAATATTCTCCCTACTCCTCACCCGCTCCACCAAATCGAACACCCCGTCGTACTTCCCGCTCTTCTTCATCCGGTCCATCGCTTTCGGAAAAGCAAAGCTCACCCCATCCATCGTCTGGAACAGTACCAGATCCGCATACGTCAACTTCCCTCCATAAAGCCATTCTCCTCCTTTACTAGCTTCACTCTTCAGCACCCGTTCGAAATAATCCACGAACTTCGGTAGACGATTTTTGAGATAATCCTGCGCCTTCTTCTTCGCTTCCTCTTTCTGTTCCTCATAGTACGCCCCAACAGCTATCGGATGATGCACATCATGCGGCTCATTGGAGAGTCCATCTAACGCCGTTAACGCGAGCTGATTGATGTAGTAAATGCCATTGGAATCTTCGTCCTGATCAGGTGCTAAACCAAGCTGTGGACCAAGATAGAGTAGGATGTTGGGCAATTGACCGATGAGTAGTTCGCCGTGGCGAAGTATCGGCGGCGCTAAGGGAGGCAGGTTGCCGCCTTCGCCGATGTTTGAAGGATCGATGAGCGAGGTGACGGCTTTGATGCCGTCTTTGGTCTGGTTGGCGACATCGGTGTAGGGAGTGCCTGTCTCCTCGAAGCAGAGGCGGATTGGCTCGCCGCGGCCGGGAATGCCAGGCCAGTAGATGAGCTCGTAGGCGGTAGTAGAGGATGAGGAGGTCTTTTGGCGTTTGCTCTCGCTTTGGTGGGTCGACATCTTGACCAGGTGGATGTGCTCTGCTCGTATTCGTGGGGGAGAACGACGTGCGTGGATGAAAACCGGCTTTGTTAGACCTGCTACACAATCTGAATATGGTCGGAGGAGCTGCTTTCTGAGTGTGAGCATGCGGTGAATATTCAAGTTGATCGATCGAGTTGCATTTCAGCTGGAGAGGGATGATGCAATACTGCATAGGCCGCCCTTGTATTTTAGCGCTTTCATGTGTGTCTGCAAAGCTTGGCATTAGGGAAAGACTTAATCCCTCACCACCGACACATATATACCACAAGTTACCTCCTCAATTATCGCCATTGCATCTAATCTAATTAGCAAATTAAAGCTTCTGTTTATATAACTTATCGAATTTATACGATTTTTAGACCTGCAATATGCTTCCTCAACGTCGCAGTCAAGACCTCGTCCCTTCTTATTAATCTATATCGCCTCGTGCCTCTAATAGACAGAGACAATCTATTGCTCGTGCTGCTGTCGCTTCTAGAGACAAAGATCGAGAAGTTGTAGACAACAATTAGGCACTTCTTCTTTCTCTCTCTTCTTCTTTTGCTTCTCTATTAAACGATAGTTCTATTATCGATAACAACGATCGCGATATTACTGCAAACATTTCTATCTCTTTACTATCAATTATGTAATCTTGTTGTATAGAATTTACGTCAATAATATTCAAAAGAAAGCAACAAGAACATCAAATAAAGAATTGTATTATTCGCAAAACAAAGTTTACTATTTATAATTTACAAAGTGTTGCTATTAAAGAGAAGCTTTTTGATGTTGTTGCTTGCGATTCTATCGATAATGTTGCTTGCAAACGCGAATACAAGACAAACAAGAGAACATTCGCGTTTTGAGAGATAGATCGAGCTAATAGAAATCAACATATTTGCAAGATTCTGCAGATCTTACAGATCTAACTACTCTACATACTTAAATTAGTATTGTCGAAGCAAGATTTGCTCAAAGAACTTGTTTTGTTTTCTTTATATTCGATAAAGTTGCGAAATTTCAATCGAGTTAAACTATGTCTTGACGCGTAAAGTTTTAATGTTCGTAATGCGCACAAACGTTTGCAATTGCTCGCTAGTTGCATAATTACGTCAAACTATTACATTTTTCGATTTAAACGTTAGATTTTGTCGATTCGAACAAACTTTACTTTTAAGATAAATCTAATAAATCAAGAGAACATATGTGCATTTTACGCAGGCAAATTATAATTGTTATACAGGACAAGCGCATCTACAAGCGCAATGTTAAGAAATGCTAAAATTGTCTTTCGCAAAGCTTGACTTGAACTTCTAGATAGATTGATCGTCGATTCGATATTTGGTTCCAAATTTGAAATCGAATCGAATTGTCAAGAAATCGAATAAAATCGAATCGCTTAAAGAAGCTAGCTTATTACTATAATAAGTTTAGCTTAGTCGAAAAGTTACTTTTTTAAGCAATTCAATTCCAAAAAAAAATCGAGAAACCGAATCTTGACTAGCGTGACGGTCGGGTCAGGTTTCAACCCGATCGGGTTGACTCGCCCAACCTTGACCCTGGGGTCAGGCAAATTTCCTAGCCCAACAGGGTGGGACGGGCGAAGAATGCGCGTCGAGTGTCCAACCCGACCCACCCGATCACGTGACGTCACGTGACGCACTAACCATATGCGATTAGCGTGGTCCCTGCGCTAGCCCAATGGGGTTAGCGCTAAGATAAGATGCACTAAGATAAGATAAGATGCACTAAGATAAGATAAGATAAGATAAGATGCACTAAGATAAGATAAGATAAGATAAGATGAGATGCTAACGCGACGAAGTTAGCTTGGGTTCTTCGCATTGACTCGACAAAACTCGACCCTAGGGTCGGGTTCGCGCCTTAACCCTGGCCCAACCCTATGGGGCCCAAGAGGGTGGGTCGGGCTAAGAAAAAAGTGTTCGACTCGACCCAACGATCACACTAATCTTGACGCTCTCACGTGATATTTTTAGTTTCTCGCGATTAGTCTACTTCTAGATTCTCGCAAGTAGTACAAAATTTATTAGATCAAATCTTGATCTCGCACAAAGTCAAGATATTAGTAACACAAAATTGCGACTTTTGTTATAACAAATTTGTGTATATCTAGAACTAAAGTTAGAATTTATTAAATGCAAATAAAGATTACACTTGCAAAGACTAATACAATTGTTAAAGCTATTAATATTAATCTTATATTTGATTTGTAAAGTCTAGCAATGCAAACGTATAACTAGACAAATAATATATTAACAATTAAAACTAATATAAAGACTACTACTAATATATAGATTGTTGCTAATATATAGACTATTATTATATTATTGAAGCATTCTTCTTAAACGTTGAGTTTATTATATTCTTGTCGATACTCTTTTAAATTTGTATTTTTGTTATTTGTTGTTAAAATTATATATAGATCTTTAGATTACTATTAAAGTTGCTCTTTTTCTTACAATTATTATTATATATTTGCTTTGCTTTGAAAACACAAGTTGTAAAAGTTATCTTAACTCTCTAATCTATTTACAATAGATATAACTCTTGTGATAGCTTGTATATAAATACGTTTGCTTTCTTATTAACAATAACTTTAGACTATTGCGCTTGTTTCGAAGTCTTTATATTATAGTGCTTGTCAATATAATTAACAAAGTAATAATCGTTATAATTAATGCAATGTTTGTTGTAATATTGCTAGTAGATAATAAGTTAACAATCGATATTGTCTATATTCTTTGCAACGTTTGCTCTACTTCTTGTTTGTTCTAATAATTAATTTATTCTAGTAAATCTAGTCTTTAATATAATATTATCGATTAAAGAATCTAAGAATAGATTAATGCGTAATTGCTTTTATAAGATAGAAATAAAAAAATCAATTAAATTTTTGTCGACAATAACAATAGTCTCGATTTTAATTGTTAAATTAGAATAGAACTTTATTGTCTAAATTTTAATTATATTAATAACTTTGCTTTATTAAGATACTAAAAAGTTATTAATAAACTAATAAATTTGCACAACTCTTATATGCTTTGTTCTAACAATTACTATAATATTTTGCAAAATTTAATTCTTGTTAGCGTCGCATTTATTAAACTTGTCGTTAAATAATTGTTTAAAAGCTTAGATATTGAACTTGCTAATTGTTTGTATAATTGCAATATAAATCTACTTTAAATGTTTGCTAATACAAAGATCGATCTTTATCTTTATCTTAGAATTATTGTGTTTTTTCTCTATTCTTAACTTTTTTAATTTAGAACTAGACAATTGATTTAACTTCTTTTAAATCTTACGCTTCTTGCAAAAATAACAAAGAATCTTAACTTTATTGTATTTCTTAACATTCTTTGCTTATTTGCGTTGCTCTTTCTCTTGTTGCACTTCTACTTATGCGCGAGCGTTTAATATTCAAAACAATAGATAATTTAAAGTTAATAACAAACTTCTTCTCTACATTGTATTGTATTACTATCGAAAAGAGCATATCTAATAAAGCGACACGTAAATTTAAGGCAGAGTTAGCTCTATTTAATTCTTATTATAGAGTTGCAAAGAAATTGTTAATAATCGTTCAAAGTAGTAAATCTGTCGATAAAAATAACAATAACGCAGATAATAACAATAAGGCAGAAGACAAGAAGAAGAAGAAGAAAAAGAAGAACAAGGATAAGATAATCTAATGTTAGAGGAAATACTAGTAGATCTATTTTGCATCGAAAACGAGATATTTTCTATGCGTGTAATGCTATTTTAAAAGGTCTTGATTAGATTAATTTATAGGCTTTAATAATTGTTTCATTTGCAAGTTTTATCTAATTGTTTTTCTAAACATACAGTTGATGCAAAGATATGTAAGAATATATATCTGTTTAATTCTACGATGCGAGATCGTAAGACAGGGAGGAGGACTGCGGGCATGTCGACGACGGTAAGGGGGGGGGGAGAGGTGCTAATTACTCGAAATGCGATAAACGAGGTATATAGAAGCTTCAGTTTGCTAATTAGATCAATAGATGCAATGGCGATGGTTGGGGAGGTGACTTGTGGTATATATGTGCCGGTGGTGGGGGATTAAGTCTTTCCCTAATGCCAAGCTTTGCAGACACACATGAAAGCGCTAATTATATCCGATAGCTCCGATTCATACCTCGCTGCAGCCATGATGAAGGGAGAAATTGTGGTCAGAGGCCCTCAAGCAGGAACGAGATGAACAACTTGATTCGGATTTCGGGAAATGATTTTGCAATGCAGACTAGAGTTCCTAGAGAAACGTAGACATGAATCATTGTCTAAATCGCTCTCGGGTTTAATAAAAAATCGAAAAGCCACAGGTAGCAAGAAGACACGAAGCAGTCCCACCATTGTCTTCCATTTATATCATGGCGATTAATCGTACAATCATTTGCCTGTCTTGCCTGTTGGGATACTGAACATAACGGCCGGTTTCCCGTGCTGGAACGGCCGATCGACCCTAAAGTATCCCAACCGCTCAAACTGAATGATATCGTTCTCTCTGAGCTCCGCAACATTGCAGTCCGCGAGTGCTTCGGTTCTGAACTCGGTTTGCTTCGTCAGGAAATCTTCGACATTGTCTTCTTCCTCAAGCTTATCCTTCGTGATCAAGTAATCGAAGTCAACGAGCTCCACAGGTATCAGCTCCTGCCCTGCCTTGGAAAGCCAGGTGATTTTCTGCTTGGTCTTCTTTACGTCGCCCTGAAGGTGTAATTCGAGTTCCAGCGCCGTGACCGTGCTAAGGTGGAGCGGATTCATGGAATGGGTGATTTTTCGTACTATGGCGTTACCCCAGTTCATGAGCGTGATTTCCTCGTCCTGGGCAAATCCTTGCGCATCGGTCTGTGAGATCAGTATAGATTGACTAAATGCAACTTTCTTCATTCCGAGCTCGGGATTCTTCCCATGCTTTGGTTTTTCCTCGGTATAAGCTGCGACTCTAGCACCTTTGACTGTCGCGGTAACAGCGCTCTCGGTGTGTATTGCGGTATGCCGAGGGGCTATTGGGTCGATATGCTTCTTGTTCGTGGCCCAGAATATGGTCCAGTCGAGGTTAACAATATTTTTGCTAGGCCCTTGTTTGAGGATGAACTCTCGTAGGGCTTCGATAGTCATGCCTCGTCTCCGAACGCCTCGAATGGTCGGGAATCTTGGGTCATCCCAACCCCAAACCCAACCATTGTCCACAAACTTGGTAAGCTTGCGCTTTGATAGCAGTGTGCGTATAAAATTCATCCGCGCAAAATCCCAGATATGTACTTTGCGAAGATTCAGAGCATCGAGCATCCATTGATATTGTGGATTCCGGTCCCTGTACTCAACGGTCCTAAGCGCATGCGTGATGCCCTCGATAGAGTCAACGATTGGGCAGGCAAAGTCATAGGTTGGATAGATTTTCCACTTCTCGCCTGTCCGGTGATGTTTTGTGGGGTTGCAGCGATATATGACCGGGTCTCGCATGGCTTTGTTGGGATTATCCACAGACATCTTGGCCCTTATACACCACCTTACTCCGTCTTTGGAGCCTTGCTTCATTTTTTCGAAATGGGCGAGGTTCGTTTCGACGGTGGCATTGCGATTACTGGAGGCGATGCCTTTCCATCTCTCATCTCTCATTCTCTCTTGATCTGTATCGTCTGCGTACGCCTTGCCTCCGTTGAGCATGGTAACGCAATACTGATACAGCTCCTCGAAGTAGTCACTGGTGTAGGTGGTTTTGTCCGGGTGTATACCCATCAGTGCCAGATCCTGGACAATTGACTCTTGAAACTCTTCTTTCTCCTTGGACGGATTGGTGTCGTCGAATCGACAGATCAGAGTCCCATGATACATCTCATGTGCGAAGTAGTCGTTCAACAGAGCGGCTTTCGCATGACCAATATGAAGATAACCTCTGCAAAATATCAGCAGCTGCGGAGGTTGACCTTTGTACCGGTACCACATACGAGGGCTCTGGAGGAAAACGCGTGACAACCCCCTTTTCAGTATCTGGTAAAGCTATGTCATAGCTCCCACCTGCTTTGCTCATCGCACTCTTCTTTTCCTGCGCATGGGCGTTCAACGCGTGCACGGCATCTGTGATCCAAGCGTTGGTCTCCTCGATGTACATGAACCATCGGCTCACATTGAGCATTGCCCCTTTTTTAATGGCTGCATAAGCAACCTTATTGCCTCTTAGAGCACCCCAAACCGTAAGATCCGCAACTGTGAGTCTATAGCCCACAACGTGAGATCGAAGCGTAAGGTGCGAGTCAAGCTCGAGCATGGGTCCTTCAACCGCCTTGAATTCGGTGGGAAAGAATGATGGTAATCGTTCGAACCATTCTTTGATCTATGGACTGTAAGTCGGAGCCTTCCATAATGGCTTGAAAGCACATACGAGATCTGCATGTTTTCCTTGCAGGAACGAGAAGGTGGAGAGAAGCTCCTTGATCACATTGTCGCATCCATTGGTAGGGGCACTGTCTCCTTGCACAAGCTCGACAGAAGCCTTATCACCAGACTTCAGAATGTCAACATCTTCAAAATGCACGTTTATGGTAGCTTTCAAGTCGGACTCCTTTGCGTAATTAGCAACGAGCAATGCCGGAAGTGTCGTAGCCTGGTTGGCCTTGGACGCAATATTGAGCGTTGTCATTTCCAAGCAGATTCTTGTTGGCCGTTGAAGATTAAAAGTACGTTAAATTCATGTGAGGTTTCGATTATCGTGTCAAGCAGGTTTCTATGTCGCAGTCGGAAAGGTGCTCAGATTTTGATGAGATTATCACACAAATCGTGGTTTTTCGCGCAATTGAATTAAAATCTCTTTTATCTGTTCAATTAGCATCCTAATTAGACAGTATTTGAAGTCTTTAGTATAATCGTGTAATCTGCATATTTTGTAATTCTCTTCTCGTTATAACGTTTGCTCTAATCGACAATCAAAGAGTTGCAATAGTCGATCGCATTAAAATCAATAAAGATATTGCTCAAATATCGCATCTAGAGAGTGTATCTAAATATCAAGTATACAAGATAAAATATAATATCAAATTGTATATTTTTGTTATTATCTTTCAATATCGAAGAAGTTTTGATAAATTGATCGATAAAACAATAAAGAATAATCTTTTAAATTATATCAATCTTTGTTTTATTGTTTATCTTGACAAGATGTGTCTTTATTTGTATAACAAATTTAACATTATTGTTAATATCAATACAATCGCAAAAATGCTTCGAAAAGAGAAATAAACGCATAAGAAAGTTAATATATAAATATTTTTCGTACTTGTATATTAACAAATGCTTTGCAAATTTCTTATTGCGCTTTACAAAGAGATTAAATACAATATAATATCTAACAAGTACAATTATATTAATAAAAAATATATTAATTAATATTTTTAAATAAATTTGTTATTTGCAAAAGAATTAACAATAGAAAATACAAATAATTATTGCGAGATTACAAAGCAAAGATGCATACAATATTTAAACAATTAAAGAAATAACTAATATTGTCGATATTTACAATTAAAAAATATATTGTCTAAATTATTTATTACAAATCTATTATATAAACGATTTTTAATAACTTTGTTCGCAATTACGTTTTTTTACTTATTATATTGACAATTAATAAAAACTCTCATTTAATATTTTATTTAAATAACGTTTTTGTTTACAAAAGTAAAAAACTTTAAGAAATGTATAATAATGTCGATATTATATTAACGTTTTTTTCTTTATACTTTTGCAACTTTAATTTTATCGAAATCTTCTTTGTAATATTTAAAAGATAAATAAAATGTTACAAATAATGCGCGAAGAATTACAAGACATTCGAGAAGTTCTTGTAGAAAACTATTTTGACATAAGAATAAAGATATAATTCTAATAGACTTTTTAGAGCGTTAGAAATAGATTAATTGTGTTGCAATAATATATATAATTAGACATCTAAACAAGAGTTTCGTAATTTGTAATTTTTTTAATCTCTAATTGTTCTTATATATTTTGCATTAATTTCTTCTTTTTTATATAAATAAACAAATTATTATTCGAGTTCTTGTTCTTGTTTGTGTTTCTATGCTTCGATATATTATTTTAAGTCTTGTTCTTGTTAATTGTAAAAGAGAGAGTTTGTTGTAAAAAAGTAATTGATATTTGCGTCTACGTTTGCGTTATAAAAAAAATTACTAAAGTTTTGTTTATAAAATTCTTCGAAAACAATTGCAATGCAATGTATCTAACATTATTTTAATTGTTTATATAATTTTCAAAATTTGTAATTTAATTATTTATAAATTCTTTTAACTTTATCGATAAACAAATACGTAAAAATTGAGATTTTGCAACGACAATAATTGTAAATCAATATATATATGTTTAGAAAAAGAATTCGAAATTCTTATACAACTCTATCGAAGATTGCATTAACGTTGATTTAAGATTTAATACTTTTAACATTAAATTTTAAGTAATTAAATTTCGTCAATTTGCAATATCGCTAGCGATAATTAATATTTTTAAGTCGCATTATTATTATCAAAAATTCTTCTCTAAACAACGTTAACAAAAAAATACGTATTTTTTGTTAACAAATATCGATATAGATATCTCAAAAAGATAGATAATAATATAAACAAAGAAACAAAAAATTTAACTTATTATTTTCATCTTGTATCGCATTATTAAAGCTTACATTAATTGTCTTCTTATCGAATCGCTTAATTCTTAAATAATTTTTATAGAATTTAATTTTGCAAACAAGAATAATATCGATCTCAAATAATATATCGATTAATAATTATTATTTAACATTTGTTTTCTAACTTTAAATTATTCGCAATATAAAGAATTACTCGTTTAGAACGTTATTCGTCTCTAATATTGTATCGCGAAGAGTATTATCAAAAGCAAGATCTTTCTCACGAACAATTTAATTGACGAAATTTATTATAATAGATTTATCAAAGAATATTCTAACAAAATTGCTTAATAAAGCGACGAAAAAATTATTATTTGCGTTAAACAAACGTGTATAGATTCTAGATTTGTTGCAAGAATATTCTTTATTTATACTATTAGTTAGTGTGATCGTTGAATCGGGTCGAACACTTTTTTCTTAATTCAACTTACTCTCTTGGGTCTCGTAGGGTTAAACTAGAATTAAGATGCGAACTCGACCTTAAGATCGAGTTTTGTTAAGCTAATGTCAAGAACTTAAGCTAACTTCGTCGCGTTAGCATTCTCTTCTCTTATCTTATCTTATCTATGCGCTAACTCGATTGAGCTAGCGCAAAATTCACGCTCATCGCATATGATTAGCGTGTTACGTGATATTATGTAATCGAATAGATCGAGTTAAACATTTGTGTTACGAGCTTACTTAAGCTATACTAGTGATTTAGGTTTTACACGCTATGGGTGGACTAGTCATCATGTTCGCTATGTTCGACGAACGAGCAAGGCGAACAATCTACATCTTCTTAGTATATAGAAACTAGAAACGCGATTTTCTTATAAATTGTATTTAACTTATCTTAAGTTTTTACTTATTATTACTTTGATTTAGTGAACTCTTTATAAAAATTTATTAAACATAAGACTATTTATAGTTGCAATTCTTGTTATATTATTTGATAAAAAATTTAAATCAATTATAGAAAGTTTTAAATGAAACATTATTAAGCAAAGCATTGGCATTTACGCAAGAAGTTAATTAAACACTTTAAAAAATTATTAAATCTTATAATTTAGTTATCGACTTAAGTGAAAAATATAATTGAAAGAATTTTTACGAATGCATAGAAGACATTACGAATCATTTTAAGACTTTAATTAACTCATCGAAGATCGTAAATAAATGCGAAAAAAAATTAAAAAATAATGTTATTACAAAAAAGAATATACTTAACATTATAATGAAACAATTGAACTTTACAACATATATAAATCTTAATTAAACAACTTGTTACAACAACTTATGCTAGACTTATCTAAAAAAAAAGAATGAAATTAATTAATTTTTTAAAAAGTAAAAATTAACAATTTAGCAACAAAAGAAAGCTTAACGCAAATAGACGTTTAAAGCAAAAGTTACAACACAAAAACAAAAAAAGTTTAAATTTCTTAATAAAGAGCATATTAAAGAAATGCAATATATTAGCTCAACAATAGCAACTAAACTTAATAGCGCACACACAATGTTTTATTACATTAATTAAGATTAATGATTATTGACTTATAGCAATGATCGATTTTGATGCGATAAATAATTTTATAATTAGAGCTCTTGTAGAGAGAAAAAAATATTTTATTTAAAAGAAGCTTAAGGCTTACAATCTAATAATTGTAAATAAAAATTCATTATTCGCAAGAAATGAAAAAGTAAATAAAGAAACAAAGTTACTATCAATAGCTATTTAGCAACATCACGAGAAATTAACTTTTAATATAATGAGAATAATTATTCACAATATCGTTTTAGAAATGTCTTAATTAAAGCAACACAATCTAGAAATTGATTAAAATATACGAATACTTAAATTTGTGCAATGTGATTACGCAATTCACATTTAATTTACGCATTAATAGCGTTCAATAATAGATGAAAGATTAAGTCGAAATTCGATCGCAAGTAACGAGTTTGCATTTTCGCAAAAGAATAATTTAATAAAGTTCAACTTAATAAGTATTGACAAAAATTAACTAAATTACAAAGTTAAAATAAGTAAAGAAAATTGCGAATCTTTTGAGAGTCTTAGACTATTTAATATAGCGAGAAAATCGCTAAAGCACATACTACAAATATATAACAATTGAGAACATCTATTTTAAAAAGAGAAAACGATCAAGATTTTATTTAAACATTAATTGTGAAATTACAAGATTAGACTTGAATTAAACAAGCAATTTACGTTTAAATTTATATATGCTTTATTCGAAAAAAAAGTTAGAAAGTCTTCGCGAATACTTGACAAAAAACGAAAAAAAAAAGAATTTATAAAAAAATCTTAATCACAAGTAAAATACTCGATTCTCTTTGTATTTAAGAAAAACGAAATTCTTCGTTTATGTGTTAATTATCGAAAGCTAAACAATATTACGATAAAAAATCGATATTCATTATTTAACATTAGCGAGCTTCAAAATCGATTGTTCAAAATAAAGTATTTTATTAAATTGAATTTACGAGAAGCGTATAACTAAATTAGAATAAAAATAAAGAAAGAGTAAAAAATAACTTTTTGCATACGATATAAATTATACAAATACACGATAATGTTATTCGAACTTACGAACGTTTCGACAACATATCAAAAAATGATTAATAATGTACTATGACAATATTTGAATCAATTTGTCATAGTATACTTGAACAACATCATAATTTACTCAAATATTTTGAAAAAACATATGAATTATGTTTTCAAAGTATTAGAATATTTAAATAAAAGAAATCTACATCTTAAATCAAATAAATGCGAATTTCATTAAGAAAAAGTTAACTTTCTTGAATTTGTCGTTAAACAACATGAAGTACGCATGAATTTCAAAAAGCTACGAATAATTAAAGAATAAAAATTATTTATTAATGTTAAAAAAGTTTAATTCTTTCTAAATTTCATAAATTACAACAAGAAGTTTATCAAAAATTACTTCGTTAATGCAATATTATTGACGAATTTTACGAAGAAGAATAGACTAATCGTCGAGTTAAATTTCGATATTAACATTCTAACTCGACCTAGATACTCGATACCAATCTCTTGACTTGGCTCGAAATCGATCTCGAGTCAGCGATTTCTTAACTTGACTCGATCGACTCGCCAAGCAATCGAAAATGACGTCAAAATGCCAAGATTTTCTATTTTTAAAAAAATTCGCATTATTTAAATTACTAAAAATAGTTTAAAAATAATAACGCACAAATAACGTACAAATGCATTATCTAAATACATTACTATATAATATTATAAACAAATTAATTAAATTAATCAACTTGATTAAGTTGATTAATGCACTTTTTCAAAAGTAATCTAAATTTTTCGAGTCTTGGCGAGTCGAACCAAGTTATACGCTAAGTACTTCATATCTACCCTTTGACTTGATCCAAATACTTGGACCAAGATTTTTAACTCGAATCGAGTCTTGGCGAGCTAGGAACTCGACTCGAACTCGATGACTTAACTCGACGCGATCAGTCTAAAGAAGAAGACGCCATAAATATAAGAATTAACAAAAAAAAATATTTTAGAATCTTAAGCTAAAATGCTTAAAGAAATTAGTACTAAAAATGTACGATTTACGATTATTAAATAAGATTGAAATGAACGAATTAAATCTAATTATCAATGCATGCTTCAATTAAAAGCATAAAAATATATAACATTTAATAACATATCTTTTGAGAAAATTTTTATTAATCGAATAAAATTATAATATTTACAACAAGAAGCTATTCGCTATTGTAATCTTTCTAAAATTATGAAAAGTATACATCGAAAAATTACTAAAATTTACGATTCTTATAGATTATAAGAATCTTCTACACTTCACTATTATTAAACAATTTAACAAAAGACAAATGCGATAATTAGAGCGATTTGAACAATACAAGTTTAAGATACAATATACATTAGATAAAGACGATGATAGAGCAAACGCATTTAACAAAAGAAATAATTATATAAAAACGAAGAAATCGTTTAATTACAACATACTTAAGATCAATAAAAACGAATCACTATTAATAAACAAATACGAGCTAAATGCTACTTTACGAATATTTAAAGACAATAAAGAAGAGTTTTTAATAAAAAAAAAACTTCAAATATTTATCGACAAAATTGACAAACGTATAAAAGAATATCATGATAAATTATTGCAAAAGCATTTGAAAATGATTAAAACTCTTTAACTTTTACGTCAACATTATTAATTTTCTTAAATAAGACAAGTTGTCAAAATATACGTTAAACGATATCTTAACTATTAGTAGAACAAACATAATACATATGCGAATTATAACAAAATTTAATATTAAAAATTATTTAAATTGTTATGAAATGAAGTTACAATAAACTTTATTATTAAGTTGTTTAAATTAACAAATTTGACAATTGAAGACAAATATAATTTGATACTAATAATAATTAACAAATTTATTAAGTATTTATATATTATCGCATGCAAGAAAAAGTTCATAGCAAAACAACTAAAATACATTGTATTAAATCGACTTATACGATATTATAATATATTTAAGAAATTAATTAGTAACAAAGACAAGCTCTTTACGTCTAACTATTAAAAGACATTTCTATTGATGTTAGAAACAAAACTTAGAATGTCATTGTCTATTATTCGATTACGAATGATTAAATAGAACGAACAAATTAGAGTCTAAAGCAATATTTAAGACACTACGTTAACAATATTTATAATAATTAAATATTACTTTTATTTATAATTTAATTAGCATTAAATGCAAAGATTTCGAATATCATTAAAATAATTTTATTCTTCGTTAACTATAACAAAGAATTTAATCTTTTTAAGAAAGAACGAAAGCATTTGTTAACACAATTAGTCATCGAGAGAATAGCGACACTAAAAAAGATATACGACAACATCTCAAAGATGCAAAAGAAGTTAATTAAGTATTAAAACAAAAAACGAAAAACGACATCTTAACTAAAGAAAAAAAATATATATATCTTTTTACGAAAAATTTTAAGATAAGAAAATTAAGCAAGAAATTAAATCATGTCAAAGTTAAATTATTTTTCGTTAAGAAGACAAAGAGATCAATCAATTACGAACTCGACTTACTTAAGAATGTCAAAGTATTTTTAATATTTAATATTTTATTGTTGAAATCAACGAATTCAATTACGCCTTTATAGAACACATTTTATTTTCATTCACAAAAAGAGAAACAATATAAAATTGAAGAAATTCTAGAATAAAAAAATAAAAAATATTTTATCAAATAAAAAGAATATTTTATCTTGAAAAATATATAAAAGTCAAAGAAAAATCTTAATTGTTGCTAAAATCTTCTAAGAAAGTTTCATTAAAATTAAGTAAAAAGACGATAGCTCAATTCTAGTTAATCAAAAGTTGAAATTATTCGAATAACACATTAAACAATAACTCGAGAGTCTTTGCAATAAATTTAGCAAAGAGCGCTTTATTCATTTCTAGATCGTCGATGCTTTTTCACTTCGTTACGATCATTTCTTTCTTTTTATCTTTCAAGAAATTCGATTGTTTTTTCAAACGACTTAGCTTAGTATGCGCTTCGCGCATTTCTTTTTTTAAGCGTAATCGTTTCTCATAAATTCGTTTAATCGAAATAGACGAGATTATCAAATCATAATTACGACTTAATCGCACACATTTCACACACTTTTTAGAATTATCGTTCACACAATAAACTTTATTAGACATCACACAATTGCGACAAGAACGCATCGCTAAACACACGAAATCTAAAACGTCAAAAAAATCTTTCTTACGAAAAAAAGAATTTTTAATATTAATTTTTCTTAAAGACATTGTGAAGAGACATTGAGTTTTCGAGACAAAAACTTTGAAAAAAAAGAATAGTGTTACGAGCTTACTTAAGCTATACTAGTGATTTAGGTTTTACACGCTATGGGCGAATCAATTATTATGTTTGCTATGTTCGACGAACGAACAAAGCGAGCAATTATGTTTGCTATGTTCGACGAACGAACAAAGCGAACAATCATGTTCGCTATGTTTGACGAACGAACAAGACGAACAATTTACATCTTCTTAGTATATAGAAACTAGAAACGCGATTTTCTTATAAATTGTATTCAACTTATCTTAAGTCTTTATTTATTGTTACTTTGATTCAATGAATTTCTTATGAAAATTTATTAAACATAAGATTGCTTATAGTTGCAATCCTTGTTATCAAGTAATTGTTAATATTGTTTAAAGACGTCTATAGATCTCTTTAATAGCATAACTCGCTCTAATATCTCTTACGAAAGTACTAGCGTAACAATTTGACGCGCATTCTTTGTTCGTTCCATCTTGTTAAACTAGAAAATTTGCTTGATTTTAGGATCAAGATTGAGCGAGTTAATTCGATCGAATTGAAATTCGACTCAACGATTACGCTACTATTAGTTGCTTGTCGTTTGCAACGACGATTCTTAATATGTTCTTGTTCGAAATCGAATTTTATTTGACGTTCTTGCTTACGTTTATAAGTTCTAGTCTTCTATTTGCGTTCGCGATTCTCTATTATATTTATAAAACGTAGATTAAATATTATTTTAACAAAATTAGTAATAAAACTAGTCGTCAAAATAAACGTCGATGTAGAGATAAAAGTCTTGAAAAACGCATATTCTTTTGCTTCTAATATCTCTCTTTTATTATATAAATTATTATTAAGATCGATTATCTCGCATTGACGTATAACAAATTTAGAAGACTTAATAAGAGTGTATCGATTAATTGTGTGCTCTTTAATTTAGTTTTTAATATTCTCTTAACTAAATTTATAATATTTGTTGTCATTTAAATAATACTTCTCTTTGTTCTTATTTATATATTTATAATTCTTATATTTGTGCATATTTACAATCTTTTTTGTTATTATAATTTTATTGTTTTTAAGTAAATTTGCAATTAATGTTTTGCGAGTTACTTTGTTTTTCGCAATTTTTATCTTAATTATTGTTGCAAAGAACAACTTTTCTAAAGAAGAAAAATCTTTTAAATATAATAAAAGTATATCTAATTTTATTTTATTATATAAGAACGAAATATGTATTAATATCTCTTATTTTTTAAATCGCAAACAAAAATACTTCTTAATGTGCGAAATTATATTAAATAGTTAATCTAGATTGTTTTTGAACTTTAAAATTAATCTTTAATTGAATTTTTAATCTTTTTAAATAATTATCGTCTCTAATTCTAATTTATAGCATGAAATTTTATTATTTTTAGTATATAATTTTGCTCTATCTTGCATACAAATTTAAATTGTTGTATAAAATTAATTGCTAATATTACAAACAACAATCAATTTATTATCTTATTTAAAGAAAATATTATTATCGAAGACAATAATATAAATTAACGTATAATTCTTTAAAGCAAGCAACTTATTCTTATTCTTTTTTTTGTCTTGTTTCTTGTATAATTTTAAATCTCTAATCTAAAAACAACATTTACAACAATTGACAATTTCGCTAGCAATTATTCGATCTTTTTTATTTAAAAAGATTTTTGTTACAATTATTATATTAATAGACGTTTTATTGTTTATATCTTTATTACTATCGAATTTATTATTACTTGCAATATCAAAATCTACGTCAAAATCGAAAAATATTTGATAAACATTAATATTAAAATAAAAGATTTTGTTCGCGAACTTTTTTGCGAAGACAAAGAAACTCGTCGTCGATTGTTTTTTAACTTTGAATTTCCAATTTAATAACTTTAGACTTGGCAAATAACAAAAAGTTATTAAAGACAATAACGACAATCTTTTTAAAGAGCTTTTTTGTTTTGATAGACTTGCTTATAGCGACAACGACAAGAGAGATTAGAAAGATTATTGACGACAATGCGAAAATAAAAAGAAATGTCGATTATATAGATATATTAAAAGCTTTACGATTGCATGCTAATTAAATAGATAAAAGAGATTTTAATTCAATTGCGCAAAAAATCACGATTTGTGTAATGATTTTATCAAAACCTTGACACCTTCCCGGCTGCGACATAGAAACCTGCTTGGCACGATATTATACACGGTCAATGAGTGCCGAGCTAGGGTCATGGCCCGAGGCGTTCGAGATCATCTCCGCGAAGCTCACTCTTCGAACCCATAAGTCAAAGATGGCTTCAGCAGCCTCAATGCCCCGCCTCTGGGGTCGAACCCCCATATCAGGCCCCCAGTGCCTCTTCCATCCCATCAGAGCCAGACCGTTCCTCCCCGGGCCCACCCACCGTAGTGCCTCCGGCCTCAGCAAAGGCGACAAGCGAGAGCGAGACAAGCCCAAGAAAAAGCGAAAGCAGCGCACCGAATTCATCCAGCACGATATCAAAGATGCCGAACAGTTCTCCTTATGCGACGCCATGCGGTACCTCTTCCTCTCCCGACGTACTCGGCCCCTATGATACTAATCCCAATCTTTTAACAGCTACATCCGCGCCTTCGAAGTCGGCCGCCCTCCCACCTCCTCCAAATACGACCTCGCCATCCGCCTACGCACCATAAAAAACGGTCCCGCCGTCCGCTCCCGCCTGCGCCTTCCCCACCCCGTCAACACCTCCCTCCGCATCGCCGTCATCTGCCCCCCTGACTCTCCTGCCGCGGCGGTAAGCTACATCTTTTGTTTTCCCAGCCTGCTGTCGCAAAAGCTTTGGGGCATGTCGAGCCTTCAATTGCTCGAAAACTACAGCTCGGGGGGTCAACCCGCTATCAGCGAGAAGAAACGCTGACGCCAAACCCCTCTAGCAAGCTCTCAAAGCAGGCGCCACGCTCGTCGGCGAAGACACCATCATCAACGCCGCCAAGGCGGAGCGCATAGAATTCGACCGCTGCATCTGCCACCCCGACAGCAGCGCGAAGCTGAACAAAGCCGGTCTAGGCAGAATCCTAGGGCCGAAGGGCCTGATGCCGAGTGTGAAGCTAGGCACGATCGTCAAGGACGTGGCAGGGAGTGTGAGAGGGATGGTGGGGGGCAGCGAGTACAGGGAGCGTCTGGGCGTGATCCGCATGGCGGTTGGGCAATTGGGGTTCACGCCGGAGGAGATGCAGCGGAATGTGAAGAGCTTTATGGAGGAGGTGAAGGGCGAGTTGGGGAAGCTGAGTGATCGGATTGATAAGCAGATCCATGAGGTGGTTAGTTTCCTCCTCTCCGCATAACCCTGAGAAGATTTCCCGGACTGGGAGCTGCGACCCAGAAATTCATGAAGTCGAAGGATTGCTAAGTGTGCATTACAGGTTCTCAGCTCGACGAACTCGCCGGGATTCAGTCTCAGTGGTGAGTTCCGCGGGCCAGATTCTCTTCCGACTAAGGATCTTGCTGTATTATAAGTATACCAAGCTATTTCCAAAACGTGGTTACCAGCCGAATGTATTCCAGTCACGACTAGAGCTCCCTCTCATTGAACTTCCGCCTCCCCGAGTAGTCGGGATTCCCGGCCTAGAGAGTGAAGATTCACCAGATCTAGGTTTTCTGCCCATGAGTGTCGTGTCTCCTTACCCTAAAGGCACGACAATATTCACGTCAAAGACCTTACTAACCCTATGGAGGTTCTTATTCACGGATGTACTTAGCTATCACAGGCCTCTGAGCGATTGGATGTTCACCCATCGAGCTTCTACGTCCACAAGCGTCAACTTTTCCATATCTCTTCACTGTCGACGGAGGCTCCTACGCAGAGATGCCTGCAGGTCAAAATATCTCGTCCTCAGACAACGACAATTCGCTGGTAGCTTCTCAGTCCTTATAAATGAGAGACAGTAATTGTCTCAGTCCTCCAGGAGTTTGAAGCTAATGTGCCTTTGATTCTATGAAAGAAGCATCATGCGAGTGAGTGGAATGCAAGATATGTCTTGTTCTGCAAATGCTATGTTCCTAGAATACAAGCTCGACCAGCATCCACATCGGCACGGAGTAAGAGAGGGATGCAAGCATACAGAGCACATATCGACTCGTCAAGCTTATAAGGCTACCCCTAAGCGTCCATAGTCATCGGTTCCCCCCTGCTATCGTCTAGGCGTAATCTTTTTCCACGGCAAATCTGCAACCCCATCGGTCGAAAGTTCAATGTCGCAGATTGTTCGGCCCCTAGTTGCCAGAACCGAACCTCTTCTCGAAAAACCTCATAGTCTGTAAGATGCTAGCAGCCTCCACCTCAAAGGCCGTCAAGCTCGTATCCGACGGCACGGTCGTAAGCCCCGGCATCCACGACCCCGGGTCCTCGCTTGCACGCTCATACGCCGGGTGACGGCTCAAAGTCGTGTATGCGTCTGCGCAAGAGAGCAAAGGACCGGTGACCGCCGTGTTGTTGGACCTGTAGCTGATGGACGCAAAGAGGCTATCGTTCTTACTGTTGAGGGCACGAGTGGCAGAGTTGGGGATCGGCCATGGATCGGAGCGGGTTGCAGCGAGGGATTTGCAGAAGAGCGTGCTGTTTGCGTCGGAGCAACACTGGGCGCAGGTTCCTGGGCCGTTGATGCAGGGGTTCTGGGGGGCGCTCGATGCGGGGTTTGAGGATGGGAGGCTGGTGGGAGGCTCCATGCTTGTGTTTTCTGTAGGCTCCTCGGCGGCCAAAACTGCGCAAACACATGGTGAGCCATCCTGGCAGAAGCCACATGGATCTGTAGCTGCTGTTGCTGTGAGTGATGTTGACATTGTGGACGTGAGAGCAGGAGGATGTGTAGTGGCAGCCTGGGTGGTGAAGTCGATCTCCATATCGTCGTCTTCCGGCTTGGAATCGTTCCGGGACCTTTTGTTGCCTGTGACTGGAGATGGCGAACGCGGTCGTTTGAGCGACGTATTAGGAGCTTCCTCTCCGGTGTCCATGATGTTGAGGGCGTTCTCCACGCACTCGCAGCGCGTGTCGATCCTGCAATTTCCGCAGCCGAACGCTGGCTCGCTTTGTTCCATTGCTGTAAGATGTATTTCTTTGCTTGGTGATACAGTAGCGATTTTTGGATCAGATCTTAGATGATGCCTCGGCGGTAGTGGTACGGTGTCGTTGCTCCCGAAGCTTGCCTGACGAAGTACTGCAACCTCCTTTTGGGTGTCCTTCCGTACCTGCCGTTCATTGGAAAGCTCCTTCTCCAGACCGTCACATCTCATACTCCAGGAAACCACCAGCCGATTACAACGCTCAATATCCGCTTCCAACTGCCATATTCTGGCATTGAGATGTCCCACTTCCTTCTCATTATCCTCGGCTATCTGCTCCCTTTGGTCCTCTAATTCACCCACTCGTGCAGCTCTTCTCTCTCTGAACGCTCTTTGCGCCTCCCTGTTCTGAGCTTTCCGCTTCGTTGGGGGTATATCAGCTGCAGGCTTTCTGCCTGGTTTTGGCCGAGGAGGAACCACCCATTCTTTGTTCTTGAAGATAGAGAGTGTCTGTAACGATCCTGTTGCGGGTGCTAGGGGTTTGTTCATGGTTGAAGAAGACACCGGTGCCAGTGCTTGGGAGGAGGTGGCTGAAGTAGATAAGAGCTTGCTGGGCGCCGACATTGTATGGCAGCGCTCAGAACCTCTGTTGATGCCACGGTGAATTAAAATTGTATCTATTCTGCGGCCATCATCTTGAAGACTGGTATCTGAGTGAGTTTGAAGTGCACCGGCACTTTAACAAAGCGTGGGGCTGTAAGTTCTTATCAGATAATCTAGGCTCCAGTTTCATGTTCTCAAGGCTAAGGGCTTGGCAAAGGGTTAAGGGGGGCCTACCTGAAGTAAGTGACTACTCTCAGGGATCAATGGCCAACATTGAAGCACCTCTGCTAAGTCAGGACGATGATATTCCCGGCCTTGTGAAGGGACAGTATGCTCTTGGGATGTTGATTTGAGAGGGTACGGAAGGCTCCTACATAATCGATTGAGAAACAACAATGCATCCGTTCCTCTTCGACGGAAAGCGGTCATTTTATACAAAGCATAGCAATATGTATGGGCACAGTAACATGAATACCGGACCAATCCCAAAGTAAAGCTACAGGAAACCCGAACGATGACAACGACTATCTTGGAAGAGGGACCGCTATGTATTGCGCGTTCTCCAGAAATTGCTGGAGACATAGTCTTGTGGTCTCCTCGCGAACCGTCAACCAATGTCTCTAATTCGCCGTTACTACTCACTGGCATAGCATCCACTCTTGGATGCGCTCGCCCAGTATTCGTTGTCCTTTGGGTTCCATCCTCGCCGGATGGGCCGAAACCTCTCACCATTCGCCACATATCAGCTCTCAAGCGCGACAAGGATGCTGCTGAATTGACTACGAGAATCGCCCGCGCAAGTAGTTATGCATTCCAAGGGTCTAAAGTACCGGCTTGAAGCCAGTCCGGGGCGGGATGATGACATTCAAGAAGGCTGTGGATGTGCTAGTAGCGAGATGTTGGTTCTTTTCAGTTGGTCTGTTATTCTGAGGCGAGAGTAGGGTCGGTTACGGTAAGGGGCTTTCAAGTCAGTCCCCTGTAATATCGCCGTAGTAGTTTTAGTCCGTGACACGAATGCACTGACCCCGCGTGGTCATTGCCGTTCAAGAATGATGATGCGAGGGAGGCGCGGGCAGGGTACCTTGACTTGATTCATACCGCCAGGTGTTTAGGAAATCAATAGATAGCATGATAATTGCAATGAATATATGGACTGATTGAACTTGCAGCTGTAGACGATAGGGCTTAGGATCTCGATCGACGGTGAATCATCACTGCACGGGCCTTCTGGGGAGCTCAGCTATTGCGCGCGTGGAGGCTGGGCTGTTGTCCCGTGTTTTGGAGAAGCTGTGGCAGGAATTTCCTGTCGCTGTAGCTGTCGATGGGCCACTTCTGGTAAAGCAGGGAATAACAAACGAGACATCACAATGACCTGAGTCGAGGGACTGACAGAAACTCGTGCATCGAGGGATTTTTAAAGAGAAGTATGGTACCTACCCTGCTTGATACGTCCAATGCATGCTATAGTGATGGCCAGTACATCTCAAGGCGTAAAAACAGCACATGCGTGACAAGGAATCTATCGCGGCAGGAGCCCGAGTCTAACAGATGTGTCCCTGGACAAAGTAGAAACACTGGAGAGGAGATGTGGGAAGAGTAGCAATATCGCGACCTACCTGTCGTGACTCGTAGGAGATATACCGAGAGAGGCGATCCAGCCTCTACGAACCATCAAGGAATGCTTAACATTCGTCCAATAGCTCCAGCTTAGATCGAGATCGCCAGTCTCTCGTGATGCCTGAAGACCCTGAGTCTTGTCCCAGTTGGGCCTGCATGCATACTAGAGTGGCTGTGGAGTGTGGTCAGCCTCGATAGACGGAGAAACCTCCGTATATTCCACTGTTTGGGGTTTCGAAAGTCGTCTGTGGGATCCAGAGATGGAGTTGGCTCCGTTGAGAGGAGGTCAGAATGGCGGTCTAGAGTCATCATTGGCTAGAGTGGGAGATTAGTCGAACGCAGCAGGCTTCTCGGAGAATAGCCCGTCTAGTATCATGAGCTGTGAGGTGTGCTGACGGCATTTATGTCTGAGAAGTGGTTGCAAATGTATAGGAGGTCATTGCGACTATGCTTTGCGACTTGTAAACCAAAGGGATATTGGTGTGGGGATCCCAAGTCGTGCTGGCAAATACGCCTTTTCATATATTTCTGGTGGCGCTAGTCAATTCTATGATTGTGCACCCCCTAGTCATTCTATTGCAAAAGTCAGGGGTTCTGCACCTCCACCCGAAGGGTACTTCAGATGACTAACGCTTACATAAAGGAGTGGATTGAATTACCAGGTGAAAAGGGGTACACCGCTATGTTATCGATCGGTCTTTGAGCGAGAGGGTCAACATTTCGAGTATACGAGTAGATAGTCGATCATCACAATGATTGCCACGCTCCAGTAATTAAAGGCACCATCTGTGAAGAAGTTTGACAGTGGAAGTGCGTGAAACCAGGCTACAACCACTGGTCCATTGCTGTAGATTGTCCTCAACAGCCACATATGACACAGAACGACATTCTCTGGCATAGCCCCCCCCAGCGCCATGCAAATGCAACATCCGCTCAAGTACCATGTGCATTGTTTGCAGCTTGTGCGCCAAATGATCAATCATATAACCCTTTAATGCCGCCGCTCCCCGGATGCTAGACTCAAATGCGCTGACCTAAAGTGGTGGCATACGTCTAAGACTGGCTTGAAATGCGGTCCTGACTGTGAGCGCTGTCGACACTTGACTCTGCCGATAAGGACGCCGCGGCGCCGGCGCTATTTGGGGAACCGCGGCGATGGGACCGAGTAATGGACTCCATCTGACGTTGTGTGAATTGGCGCATCTCTCTGGAACATGTTAGACGCCAGTGCCAAATCTTCCGAGTGCGTGTACCTACTCAGCATAGAAGTTCATGGCTGCAACAGGATCGTCGAAGTCGAACCTTTTCTGGAACGAATTTTGGGCAGCGACACTGGCTCGCGCATTGCTGGATGCCTCCATTGTGGTGTGCGGTCGTTGGAGAGGAGGTGTGTATTGGAGGAAAAATGGTACTACGATGAGTTTGGACTGGAGTACTGAGTACTTAGTGATGGGAAGCAGTTTAATAGGGGGAATAATAGAGAGGATAGATGCTTTAATAGAGTCCCATTATCAGCAACCAAGATGGATGCTCCACCGATGAGACCCAGGGAAGCGCTTGCCATCCGCTGATGTTTCTGCGTCATGATCTGCGCTCGCGACTTCCATGGGTTTGACTATCCAATCAGCGTGCTCGATGTCCTTGGATGTCCATGCAGGATTGGAACGCCACCCAGGATTCTCACGAATGGGATATTGTCGCACCGTTGATCGTGCTGTCATCTGGCATGAGCTTGCGGGAGTCACTTCTCAGGGTCCAGTGGGCAAACAGCCGCATTTGCGGAAACAGCGTTGATTGGATGGTCGGTCCGCAATCGACGATTCAGGGTCTTTGGCGGTAAGATCTTCTGAGACATCGACCATCGACCGATAGGTTCTTGACCACAGGGACCGTTCAATTCAGTCATTGTGCGATATTTCCGCATCATCAAAAGCTGACTGCACTTACACGAATTTTGAGGAACCGGAAACACAGGAAGGTGGCAAACATTGTAGCGCCGATGATCAAAAGCCGAGGGAATCCGCGGGCATATTTTGTTGAGCAATTGCTGCAGTGGCGATATGCGCAAAGCTTCGCTCACATCATCGCGTTCCTGATCAATGGACCGACCTGTTTGCGACTCATCCCTGTCTCTTTCTGTAGCCATATCCTCCTCCAGATGCCTTGTGATGGCTCGGTTTGTTGCATCTCTTGAATTATGCCTTCGACTTCAATGTTTTCTAGCCCAAGTTTATCAGTTGCGATGGACACGAATTCGTTTGCAGCATTGGTGGCGCGGGAATCGGCCTGCACAAGCAACTCTCTTTGGAAGTTGCCGTTTGTAGATGTCGAGGCTGTCATGATAGCAAAGACTGACAGATCTCTTTCCGCCATGTGGACTTCCAAGCTGTCGTTGAATGCCCTTTCGTTGTTATTGTGAGGTTCTTCCTTTGCAGCCTTCGTGGCTAACCAGCCTAGAGGTTTGACGACAGTGCTCATACCAAGCTTTCTGCCACTTTCTGTCCACATCTTATAGTCCTTCCTCAATATTTCCTGGCAGGAAAGTGCGTCAATGTCTCTCTTAGCTGTAGTGATCTCCTCATAGAACTGGTCCCGGTTCCACGTCCGGGCATCTTTGGGTGACATTTGTATCTTGGCTTCTAGATACGCCACCATCTCTCTGTCCACACTTACGGTCTTGCTGCTAGATGTCAGGTTCACGGTGTCTTCCAAGATGCTCGCTAGAGCCAATTTGGCAATCTGTGCGTCCCATCCTCGAGTCACTGCGGCATCGTCTGTGGTGGAATCGCTACTCTGAGCGTGACCAGCACCCGAAGATAACGATGACTCTGAAACGGCATCCCAGGTCGGTTTAAAGTAATTGACAACTAAGCTCGTACAAGACCCAGATTTTTCTAGTATACGAGGTTCGGGTCCTAGATTTTGAGGAACAGCGTTCTCTTCCACATGGTGATCAATGACCCCATGTACGCGGGAGGCATATATAGAGCCTAGATCGCCCGGCAGCTTGTTGTGGTCCACCAATATCCATCTAGTGTTTTCCAGTGGCAAGTCTCGTGCGATCTGAGAAAGGGTCGGAAGCTCATCGCGCGTTATAATATGTGCTGCCGATATATTGGCGTACCTGAACAACGTGGTGAACTCGGGGCGCAGCCCAATGTCGGCCGCCGGAACATTGAGCAGAGGTATATAGAGTGAAGTGAAAGCATTCTGGGGTGGACTGATAGAACGGAAATACGCATAGAGAATGGAAGAGGTCAGGGAGTCAAGGTCTAGAAGGAATCTTAGTTACAGAAGTCCAAGTACCTCAGAAAGGTATAAGAGGACCAGCTGATTCGTTGCCTATTACTATTGTTACCTTCTGTGATTGCCGAATCGCTGCAGCGAGCGAGGATTTTGCATGAGCAAGGAAAGCTCGAAGCGAGTTCCGTGGAAATGCCATCGCGCTCGTTGAGATCTGGCTAGCAGAGCATAGCTGTTATATAATACTTCAGTACGTTGTTTATGCAACGACAGCGGCCGAGGAAGTACTGCGAGCTTTTATCATGACAAACATGCAGCATTAGTGTCGTTCCGAGCTGGCGTTTGCATGTGACGTTTCTTGACTAAAGCGGAATCAGCCCCGCTCTCATCAATCTGAGCATCGACGGCTGCGAACATTTGTCGAGTGGTCCTGACTATTATTTGATCCCTTCGTGTAAGGAAATTTACGAGTACAGCATTTACGAAATGACATCACGTAATATCATAGTAAGTAATTTCAGGTTCACTATCTTCAGCTCTCCTGTGTCCTACCGACCATGGCCTCTATTGAAATATCTCCTTCGAGAACTCCAGCTTTCTTCAAAACTTCGACTGTTTTCTCTACAGTTTCCATCCTCACACCCTTTACGTCCTTTGCAAATCTTACAGTACCGAGCCATTCGCGGGCATCTCCCTCGCTATAGTCCAGTTCCGTACTGATGTACTTCACCGCCTCGTCATGATGGGCTTCAAAGTATTCCACTCCCTGATTCAGCTTCTCGAAGAATTCTTGTAATCTCGTGTCTCTTGCATCGTCTCTGGCAACAATCTTCCAAGATGACCACGGCGTGTAGATCTCTCCGATCTTCTTAATGGATTTGTTATCATAGTATCTCTTCGACGTAAAGTGTTCCCACATGAAGAAATCTGCTGTTTGACCGTCATTGACCGCATCTCGTAGCTTGGCGAAAGTCTGTAGGGGAACGACTTCGAATGGCGCCTGACCAGGGTCTCGCAACCAAGATTGACTATCAGCGAATACGAAGCCCATCACATACGAGCCACTACCCATGTTCAGTCAGCCGTACTGCTCGCCGCCTATAATCGAGACCTGGGTTACCTCCCGATCCTGCTAACGCCAATCTTCTTACCCTCTAGTTCTTTTGCGTCTTGGAGCTCTCGTCCGATGCCGGTACTTATCGCCCAGCACAACGGCGTCTCGACATACGTTCCCACTAACTTGAAGCCTGCATCTTCCTTGTGTTTCCCGAGGGCGGCGATCCAGCCTTCAGTGAGCCCGATTCCAACATCGATTTCATTGTTTTGGAGAGACGTTATCATTTGTCCAGTGCCGGAGGGGAATGGCATGAGGGTTGCAGAGAGATTGAAGTACCTCTGGGCGAAGTGAAGCGGCGTGGAGAAATGCTCTGTGGTGGGTAGGTGACAGGGTCAGCCAGGAGATTGTGGATGCCCAGGATTATGGGGGAACGGAGCAGGAAAGTAGAGGAGAGATACCGGGCACATAGCCCACACGGAGTGTAGTGGCCATACGGACTCAATGATTGAATGCGACGAATCGCTGTCGGTGTACGTTGTCGTTGAGATGACGAAGGCAAAGCGACTATCACCGATAAGCCCGGGAGGATGGAGAGTCCCTGCATAGGCGCAAGCGCGGGCTTGGCAGGATTCAATATCGACATTCGATCTCTTCTCTAGTTCTGTAGAGATATTTTTAATTGCCACTCTCCAAAGCCTCATCCTTTGCGGAACACTGATTTAAGATGTGAAACGAAGACGAAGAAATTGATTGATGAACACTAACGCACGGGACAATTTCATCATGCTTGAGTCTGCCTGGTCCAAGGAATCACGTTTTAATTGGAGCTTTCATTGTTGCATCAACACGGAGCAAGGCTTCTGGCTTCACGGGAACTGTCTGGTTATAAGTGCCGAGATTGGGTTGTCAAGTGTTCGTCTCTATACCCGCATGATATGATCTCTTGCTCGAATATTCGTTGTTGTGTAAGGTGCAGTTGCTATTCTAGTAACCACTGAAGAAATGATTGGCTAGTGATAATTACCTGATTAGCCAGTGGATACTCGTAGGGAACAGACGAAGGGACCTGGAATGATTGTTGCTTTGCTGATATGCCCTGTCTAAGGCTCTCGATCGATGGAAGATGCCCAAAACCGAGAACAAAAGACGAAAAAAAAATGTAGAAAAGAAAGACGTGATCTGATCTATCAAGCTCTGCACGATGATAGTCAGACTGACTATATGAGAAGCACATCGAGAGTGTGCCGAAATCTGACAGCGTGTCCAAAATGGTATATGATGCCCGGAAGACCAAAATGACCGCTCAGGCGGCCCAGGTACGGAGATTGTCACCCTCTTTTGTAGGTAAGAAGCGAGCAAGAATTGTCAAGATCCTGTTCTACGACAGCACGCAGTTCAAACGGCACCTGCATTCTCGGATTGGCCAGACAAGATGTGAGGGGCCACACCCCATGCTTCCGACACAGCTTTATATGTTACAATCAAGCATCACATTTCAACTAACTAACAGGTGGCCTAGGTTTCTAGCGTTCAACCCCAGCGGCTCGGTAGGTACGTATTCCGAGTTCAGGGCAAAGGACTTGGCGCTAGATTGGTCAGGTCGAGGGTTCGAATCCCCTCGACCACAAAACAACAATACACTACCACGAGTCGGACCTCCACCAAGAGATGTACGATTTCAACAAAGCCGCCATCGGGTGCCAGCGGAAAGGACGTAACCCTCCACCGAGGGCGAACCTTTTGCTTCCTAAAAGTAGGATTGTTCCTATCTATGATTGATAGGTCCGTTTCTCTCCTGCAAATAGTTTTGCTTCCTGGAGATCCGGTTTATTTTGCAACTGTCATGTGCTTTTGCCTTCCGTAAGCTTGCCCTCATACTCAAACTCCTGGTTCTACATCATGTTCCTGATTCTATTTCACGTGCAAAAGAAACCGGCTGGCAACATATCTCCGATAGTGGCAAATATTATCAGCGAAATATTGTGTCAAATCTTGCTTCTGTGTGACACTCGGGTGAGTAGATAACGAAAGTCTCGCATCGATTACATTGCAATTGGTTGTCCTTGCACCTTCGAGAGGTATCTTACATAGTTGTCTACAGCCAACAGCGTGGGCTATCACGATTATTCCTAATCAAGCTTGCTAGCTAGCCTTGAATACGTCCAGAGCTTGTAGTGACGATAAGCTTTCCAAGTAATTCTGAGAAACGTCTAGCTTGTGTCGTCATGCGCTTCTAATGTGGCCAGACGTGTGACAGAATCTCGCAGGAGTTCAATATCAATAAAAGCTCGGCGCAAATCATCCGCAATCGCGTAATGGAAACAGCATCTAGCCAAGATGCCATAAGCATTCCGGATTGCATCCGCAACTTCGACGTACTCAGAGAGGAGATAAGGGAAGATGCCGCAGGACAAGCGACGCCGCTTGCACCGAGAGCCACAAGCCCAGATCAATGGAATTTTCCAGCGTCAAACAAGGCGGATCGCTTTCACCTTGTGGAGGCCGTAAGTGAGATGCAAGCGAGAAAGCAAATTGGGGTCTAACAGGAGTGTTGTTCGGGAACGGCGCCACTGTGGCATGCTGCGATCGAAGCCTAGAAGGCATAGAGCGACAATTCGCAGTTGATATGTTGAGCTCAGTCAGATCCAACGCCGTTGATGCTCCTTGCCCATTATTGCGCCTAGCTATGTGTGGAGGACACAGCATGAAGAATCCAGACTATGCCTTCTTCGCCCCGCTAAAGTCGCTTGCTTGTAGATTCCTCGTCATGCTCGGTAGCCTCACTCGCATCCCGTCTAATTCTTTCGACATTTTAACTTGGCAGCCCAGTCTCGAGGTTTCCGTCAAGCCAAAAGCTAGATCCAACATGTCGTTCTCGTCATCGTCTGGCTCTACCATCTTGTCGTATATATCGCTTTGTTCCACTATGACATGACAGGTTGAACAGGCGCAGGAGCCACCACATGCCCCTGTAACTTATCAGTACAAATTTTAGAGCGCAACGTGTGCCGAACCTTCCATCTCAAGGTCTTCCGACTGAGCAATATCCAGCAAATTATCCCCATCTGCGACCTCAAATGTGTGTTCCTGGCCCTCCTTATCGATGAATGTGACCTTCCGCCTGCCAGATGTCACGTAAGTATGCTTCTAGATTCGGTGTCCGTGCGTCGGCAGCGCCACTTACTCTTCGCCAGGTTTTGGTGGTGTTAGGTGGCCGTGCATCGCTACCGATGAGGTTGAGAATCTTCGTCGTGGAATTGGGAAGACTCTGTGCGCTTTTGAGAGCTTCGCCAGATTGTCCACTGTGCTAGCCCGTGCATGTTGTCTGCAATCAATGCCGTAATACTGGGCTAATACAGCTATTGGTCGCTCGATATGGGATACCGTTCGTGGCGCAAAAGTTACGGTGAGCCGTGCGCATGGCCGGAACAGACATGACGAAGGGAGGATGCTCCACATGCTCAGCCCTCATAGGAAATGATTGATTATTAAAACCATTGCGTCGAGTCCGAGTACTTCAAAATCATTGATGATCTGCGCGATGATGTCGTTGGCGAGTGCCGCCGGCGGGCCGGATTCCGGCGTCTGCAAGAGCTTGCTTTCAGACTTTTGATATCGAGCATTCGAAGTCTCGGGAGCCTTTGCAAGAAGTATATCATGTCAGCTCAGCGTGAGGGACCAAACCCTTTACGACCCTACTACATTCCTCCTTCTGTGGGTTCCCCACCAGACATCGGCAGAAATGCCTCTACCGCGCCCGGTATTGCGAGCAGGTACGCTTCAGCGGCCACGGAGACCAGCAGCTTCGGCTCTTCAGCGCGGAATATTCTGGCGGATATGGATTACTCAGACTACCTGTCCAGCTCCTCGCCATCAGCCAAAGACGTAGTGAGACAGCTTGCCGAGCAAGCAGTGTGGAAGTACACCAGCATTTTTCTAGCGCAGCCTTTCGAGGTTGCGAAGACGGTATTGCAGGTTCATGTCGCCGGTTCGGATCCAAGGTTCTCGACGCAAGCCCAGGTCGCGGAGAGGACGAGAAGGAGACCGGAGGCTTATCGGGATCGGGATCGGGATGGTCAATACGATGTCCGTCGGTTTGCATCATCTCAGTGTGCGGCTGCTAACGTCATTACATAGTTATCAGACGATTCTGACAACGATTCTCAGTCCTACTTCACATCCTCTGCACCACTTGCACATACTCCATCTCGGCCATCGCGGCCGCGGCGACGGCAGGGTTCACCAGAGTCTCCTTACCATTCTCAGGCACATACGCCTCGAACGCCACCAGCAGCCTCTCGATCCTCTCCACATACCGTCGACCTCAAGTCTTCATCCTCCCTAATCGCTGTTCTCTCCGCCCTCTGGATGAAAGAAGGCGCCTGGGGGGTTTGGAAGGGCACCAACAGCACCTACGTCTACACACTCCTTCTCTCCACCATTACATCCTTTGCGCGCTCATTCGTTTCTGCTATTCTCGGCCTACCAGATCCTGGTCTCTCTTTCCAGATGTCGTCATCCTACACCTCGACTGGGGGACTCGACATACTCTCCTCTCCATCTCCACTTTCTTCTCTTGCAGTCGCCGTCTCCGCTGCTGGTATTGCAGGCGTAATACTTGCACCTCTAGATATCGCGCGGACGAAACTCATGCTCACTCCTTCGACTCATCCCCCTCGAGGTATCCTCTCCACACTTCAGTCGCTCCCCTGGAGTTTACCCTTCTCCATTGCTCCAGTGACGTTCCTTCACTCGACAATAGCCACCTTCATATCGGCCTCTGTGCCGCTATTCATGCGTTCAAGATTGAGCATCGAACCTCTGCTGAACCCAACACTATATACCATGGGCACATTCATCGGACAAGCCATGGAGCTAGTCGTCAAACTACCTCTCGAGACCGTCCTCCGAAGAGGGCAGATGCAGATCGCGCAGCTCAGCAGCCAAGGCTGGGAAACGCACACTGTTGCTGAGGTCGGACCTTATAAAGGCTTGGTAGGAACCATGCTCCATATCGTGAATGAGGAGGGCGAACGTGGTGGACGAGAACAGCTGGTGAAAGGAACAAACGGTGCGCCTGCGCTAAAGGCTGATAAGATGGGCACTGGGGCTCAAAGGAAGAAGGGCCAAGGAGTAGAAGGGCTCTGGAGGGGTTGGAGAGTTGGTATGTGGGGTTTGGTCGGAGTTTGGGGTGCCGCGACTTTGGGTGGCGTGGGCAGCAAAGGCGGGGAGTTCTAAGCTGAGAAACGAAGTTCTGGACGATTGCATTGCTTGGAATTGGGACGGCATAGCACGTAGCGGATTGTTGGGGTATGGGCATATCCCCTTGCCGTGTACAAGATCCGTTCTTGGATCATACATACTCTTCTCACCAATGCAGCCCAATTCACTTCACCTTCTCTTTCCTCAATCATCCCACCTCCACCATACCTCTCCCCTCTCCACAAACCCTCACGTCTCCTTCACCACCCCATCTTTCTTTCCACCCCCACCAGCAACCAACTCCAAAAACCCTTCCCTCCCCATCTCCCTCACCCTCTCCTCCCTCGCCTCCCTCCCCCCCCTTCTCTCCCTCCCCGCCTCCTCCCCCTTCACCTGCGCTGCCCTCACCGCATTAAAAAGCTTCACCACCCCCCTCTGCGCCGTCTTCCTCAGCCTCCGCTCCTGCTCCTGCATCGCCCCCACACCCTCCCCTTCCCCTCCCTTCTCCCCTCCCATGCCCAACCCCTCACCAACCCC